>Ga0105054_10010691_pt1 | contig 11611 bp, 4 predicted proteins | sample BON02_FD_78091 | JGI IMG/M metagenome (GOLD analysis project Ga0105054, IMG submission 78091) | Freshwater microbial communities from Lake Bonney liftoff mats and glacier meltwater in Antarctica - BON-02 (megahit assembly) | ecosystem: Environmental > Aquatic > Freshwater > Ice > Glacier... | reverse complement strand
GGGGGGGGGGGGGGGGGGGGGGGGGGGGGGGGGGGGGGGGGGGGGGGGGGGGGAGGGGGGAGGTGAGGGGGGGGGGGGGGGGGGGGGGAGAGATAGAAAGTGTTGTGGGGAACGAGGGACGCGGCCCAATCGACACACCTTCAGGCTGCGGACACGCGGGATCAGGGGGATTCGGGGGCAGGGGAGGGCGGGGGAGGCGTCAGCGCGGGTGTCAGGCGATCGGGGGAGGGGCGATTGGGGCGCAACGGAAGAGGGGGAGGGCACTCTCTGCCCGATGGGGCGTGCGCGCGCGCGCAGCCCGAGCGCCCGCATTGGATGCGGCCACTTACCCGGTGGCGCGCATGCTCATCGTGGTCGCCATGTTGTTGATTTGGGTGTGGGGTGGAAAGGTGAGCGGGGAAGGGGCGAGGGAGGGCCGATTTCTTGGGTCTCCCAAAGAGAAGGGAGGGAGGGAGGGGGGCTCGAAGAACTTGCGTCTCTCCGCAGAAAAGACACGACACATCAAACACGCGCACCAACAACGGCCAATCCGAACGATCCCGATCACACGCGCGTGCATCCTTCCCGCTTCCCCCCGCAGCACCACACCAAGCCAAACACAAAACGACCACTGCGCAAAAACACAAAGCGACGACGCCGCGGCGCCCGAATGGCGTCTCTGCCGCCGCGCCCCCCGTCTCTGCCGCCGCCGCCGTTTGCGTTCGACGCACGCGCCGACGGCGTCGAGGTGCGCCAGCACCCCCTGAAGGGCCGCTGCCTCGTGGCCACGCGCGAGTTTGCCCCCGGGGACGTCGTGCTCAGGCAGCAGCCGTACGCCGTGGCGCTCGTGTTTGGCGGGGATGGGGACCCGGGCGGCAGCGGCGGCGGCGGCGGCGGCGGCGGCGGCGGAAGCGGCTGCTGCTGCTGCGACTACTGCCACCGTCCGGTCGGCCTCCCCGCCGGCCTGCCGCCGGCCCTGCGCTGCTCGCGCTGCAAGCTGGCGCGCTACTGCTCTCCGGCTCACCAGCGCGCCGCGTGGGCCGCCTGGCACCGCGAGGAGTGCGCGGCGCTGGCCGACGCCGCGCCGCGCCGCCCGCCGCTGACGCTACGGCTGGCGGCGCGCGCGCTTTGGCGGCGGCGGCGGGAGCGGCGGCAGCAGGCGGCCCCGCGCCCGTCTTGGCGCGACGGCGGGACGTGGGACGAGGTCGAGGCCCTGCGCGACGGATGGGACGACGGGGCGGCGGCAGCGGAAGGCGGCGGCGGCGGCGATGACGGCGGCAGTAGCGGTGGTGGGGCAGAGGCCGAGGAGGCCGAGTCGCCGGGCCGCCAGCTGCCGCTGCCGCCGGAGGGGAAGCTGCTCCTCGCGCAGATGGGGGCGCTGCTCGTCCGGTACTACGACGCGGGCGTGAAAGGAGGAGCGGCGGGAAGAGGAGGAGGAGGCGCGGGGATAGGAGGGGGCACTGGCGACGGCGGTGGCGGCGGCGGCGGCGGCAGCAATGGCGGCGGCGGCGACCCGCCGCCGGACGTCACCGTCAAAGAGGCCGCCTTGCTGCTCTCGCGCATCGCCCTCAACGCGCACGCGCTGGCGGGCGGCGGCGGGTGGGGCTGCGGCGCGGCCGGCGACGGAGGCGGCGGCGGCGGCGGCGGCAACAACGGGGGCGGAGGCCGAGGAGGCGGCAGCGAGGAGCATTACGGCGCCGCGCTCGCGCCGCGCGCCGCCAGCGAGGAGCAGTACGGTGGCGCGCTTGCGCCGCGCGCCGCCCTGCTGAACCACTGTGCCTCTCCCAACGTCCTCCAGCGCTTCTCGCGCGGCGGCGGCGGCTCCGGCTCCGGCACCAGCGGCCCCGGCGGCGCCCCCGGATGCGGCGCCCCGGGCGGCGAGGCGTGCTTCGTGGCCGTGCGCCCGGTCCGCCCTGGCGAGGAGCTGACCGTCGCGTACGCCGACGTGGCGGGCGGCGCCGGCGCGCGCGCGTCGCCGCTGGCGGCGCGAAAAGCGCTGCGCGGGGGGTACCTTTTCGACCCGCTGCCGGGGGGGCTGGCGGCGGGCCTGCCGCTGCGCCTGCCGCCTCTCTTCGTCTTTCCGCCGCGGGCCCTCCCTGACGGGGGCGGGGGGGCGGCGGGGGGCGGCGGCGGCCGGGGGGCGGACCGCGTCCGCGTGCGGGCGCTGTCGGGCGGACCTGATGCGGCGGCGGCGGCGGCGGCGGCGGCGGCCGACCCGCGTGGCGCGGTGCTCGCGGCGCTGGCTGGGGGCCTGGGCGGGGGGGTGGACATCTCGCTGCTCACGGATCCGCCTTCGAGTAGTGATTCTTCTTCTTTTTCTTCTGGCGGCGGCGGCGGCGGCGGGCAGCAGCGGCTGAGGCTCCAGGGGGAGCTCTTGGCGCTGGCGGCGGCGGCGGGCGCGGGCGCTGGCGCCGACTGGCCGGCCGCGGGAGAAACGCGCTCGGCGGGCGACGCGGAAAAAAACCGCACGAGCGAGGGCGCGACGACGACGTGCGTCGCCGTCGGCTGGGGGCCCTGGTGCTCCTCCGACGGGGACGCGGCGGCCGCGGCGCTCGCCGCGCTCGGCCGGCGCTTCCTGCGCGCCGAGCGCCTCCGGGCGCATGCGGCGGCGGCGGCAGACGCGGGCAGCCCGCGCGTGGCGGCCGGCGTTTTGGCCGCGGCGCTGCGCCTGCTGGAGGACGGGGAAATGCGCGACGAGCGGTCGCCGGCGCCGCCGCCGCTGTTCCTGCGCCTCGCGCCCACGCAGCCGCTGCCGCTGTCCCTCCGCGCCGCCCTGTCCGACGCCCTCCTGTCCGCCGCCGTCCAAGAGGGCCGGCCGCGCGACGAGGCCGCCGCGTGGCGCGAGGCCCGCGACGGCGCCCTCGCGCTCGAGCGCGCCGCGCCCCCGGGCTGGCCGGCGCTCGGCCTGCGCCTGGCGCGCGCGGCGTCGATCGCGCTGCGCGTGGCGCAAGATGGACTCGCGGCGGGCGAGCGGGCGGCGGCGGCGGCGACGGCGGCCGAGGGCGCCGCCCTGGGCGAGCGCGGGCTGCGAACCCTCGCCGCCACGCACGGGTCGGGCTGGGGCGACGAGGCGGCCTGGGTCGTGCGCAACGCCGCGCAGGCGCTGCAGGAGCTGAGGCACATTGCGGGCGGAGGCGGGGGGTGACGCGTTGGGCCCACGGGGCTCTCTTTTGGCGCTGGCGGCGCAGCGCGCGCGAGGGAGGAGCAGGGGAGGCCGAGGGCAAGAGAGAGAGAACGCGCGGGGTTCGCGTTTTCCTCGCTCTCGCTTGCCGTCGCTCGTCCGCTCGCTCGCTCTGGCGTCGTCGCCGCCGCTGCCGCCGCTCAAAGACGACGGGGGGGCTCACCCAGCCCTCATCGCCTCCAACTTATAACGGGCGATCTATTCTTTGGGACTTTCACACACTGACGTATTACACCCTTGACCCCCCCTGCAGCAACAAGCCCTAGCAGCACCCCCCACGCGCCCCGAGCCTTCCTTCTGCCAACCAGAACGGCAGCTCTTCCCTCCGCGCCTCTCTCTCCCCCGCCCGCCCTTTCGCACCTCTGGAGCACAATCATCGGCATGGCGCATCCTTGACGTGGCGCGCGGGGGGCTGGCCGATGCGCACGCGACACCTCCTCCTCCTCTCTTTGGGGGACCGACAGTGAGGGACCCCCGGGGTCCCCCACCAGACAGAAGACTCCTCTCCCTCCGCGCACGACATGATGGCGGGGCCAGCGGGCGGCGGGGCCGCGGCCCAGCCCGGGCAGGCGGGCAAGCGCGCCGTCAGCGACCGGTACCTCATCGGCGAGGAGCTCGGGCGCGGCGCCTACGGGCAGGTGCGTTGCGTCGATTCGCGTCGGGCGACGGGCGACGGGCGCGGCGGCGACGGACAACCCGCGCGCGCGCCTTGGCCGCCCAAACCCACCAGAACGACCCGACCCCCCAAACACACAAAACAAAAACACAGGTGTACAAGGGCATGGACACCGTGACGGGCGAGGTCGTCGCGATCAAGCAGATCGCCCTGCGCTCCCCCTCCTCGCCCTCCTCCTCCTCGGCCGCCGCCGCGGCCGCGGCCGCCGCCGCCGCCGCCTCGGCCGCCGCCGCCAGCAATAAGGACGGCGGCAGCGGCGGCAATGGCGGCGGCGGCGGCGGCCAGCTGCCGTCGGACCGGCTCGCCGGCGTGGTCGGGGAGATCGACCTGCTCAAGACGCTGCGCCACCCCAACATCGTCAAGTACGTGGGCTCGTTCCGCACGCGCTCGCACCTGTACGTCATCCTCGAGTACGCCGAGGGCGGCGCGCTGAGCGCGCTGCTGCGGCCCTCGGGCGGACCAGAGCGCGGCGGCGAGCGCGGTGGCGGCGGCGGCGGCGAGCGCGTCGGCGGCGGCGGCGGCGGGCCGATGGGCGAGGGCGCGGCGGCGGCGTGCGTGGCGCAGGTGCTGCGCGGGCTGGCCTACCTGCACGCGCAGGGGGTCGTGCACCGCGACGTGAAGGGGGCCAACATCCTGGCGACGCGCGACGGCCTCATCAAGCTGGCCGACTTTGGCGTGGCGGCCAAGCTCGGGGGGTCCGTGCCGGCGGCGGCGGCCGCGGAGGCCGAGGCGGCGGCGGCGGCAGAGGCCGAGGCGGCGGCCGAGGCGGCGGCGGCGGCGGCCGGGGCGGCGGCGGCGGCGGAGGCGGCCGCCTCGGCGGCGGCAGCCGCCGGAGGGAAGGTCGGCGAAAACGGAGGGGGCAGCCACGCGGGGGCGGCGGCGGCGGCGGCGGCGGCGGTGACGGCGTCCTTGATCGCCGCGGCCCCGGCCCCGGCACCCCCACGCGACGAGGCGGACGAGGGCGCCGCCTCGGCCGCCGCCGCCGCCGCCTCGGCCGCCGCCGCCGCCCTGGCCGCCGCCGCCCGCCGCGCCGCCGCCGCCGCGCTCGCCCCGCACCCGGACGCCAGCGTCGCGGGCACCCCCTACTGGATGGCCCCCGAGGTCGTCGAGATGACCGCCGCCGTCACCCCGGCCAGCGACGTGTGGTCCGTGGGCTGCCTGATCGTCGAGCTGCTGACGGGGCGCCCCCCTTACAGCGGCCTCCAGCCGCTGAGCGCGCTCTTTCGCGTGGTGCAAGATCCCCACCCGCCGCTGCCCGCCGGGTGCTCGCCGCCGCTGGCGGACTTTCTGCTGCGGTGCTGGGCGCGGGACCCGGCGGGGCGCCCCACGGCGCGGGCGCTGCTCGGGCACGCGTGGATCGCGCAGCAGCGGGCGGCGATGGCGGCGGAGCGGCGGCGCGAGGAGGAGGAGCAGGGGGAGGGGCGGCGGGAGCGGGAGCGGCAAGTGCGGCGGCGGCGGCGACAGGGCCGGCGGCGAGCGCGGCTCGCGACCGCCGGCGACGGCAAGGATGGCGGCGGGGAGGAACTCGGCGTTGTCCGGGCCAACGGCGACGGGGCGAGCAGCCCCGAGGACGAGGGGGACGGCGACGACGAAGGGTGGAGCGAAGGAGCAGAGGGGGAAGGGGAGGAGGAGGAGGGGGCGGGACAAGGCGACGGCGGCAGCGGCAACGGCGGCAACGGCGGCAGCGCCGCCGCCGCGCCCGCCGGCGGCCCTGTTGGCCGCGAGGCTCTGATCCGCGGGATGATCTCGCGCCTGCTGCAGCAGCCGCCCGCCGCCGCGGACATAGCGGCAGGACGAGCAGCATCGGCGCTCGCCGAAGAGCATCGGGACCGGCAACAGCCGGAGCAGCATCAGGGGCAGGAGCAAGAGCAGCGCCGGACCGCGGGCGCCAGACCGGCGCCGCCGACCGCTGCCGCCGCCGCCGCTGCTGGTGCCACCGCCGCCCTCGCCGCCGGCGCCGCCTCCAGCGGCCTCCTCCGCGGGATTCCAGAGGAGGACTCGGCCGCCGGAAACGGCGACGCCCGCTCGCAGCAGCAGCAAGCGAGTCTCCAAGGCCGCACGCAGCCGGCCCCCCCGCCGCCGCCGCCCGCGCTGCTGCTGCTGCAGCGGTCGGCTTCGCTCGAGGCCGGCGGCGGCGGCGGCGGCGGCCCGGGCGGCGGCGCCGGCCCGCCTGTCGTCCCGCCCTCGCCGTCGCCGCTGGACCGCAGCGGCTCCCCCGCGAGCGCCTTTGCCGGCAGCGCCCTGGCGCAGGCGGCCACGCCCACGGTCGTGGCCGCGTCGGCGGCGCTGCTGCTCCCGGGCGAGCCGGGGCAGCCGCTCGCGCTGTGGCTCGGGGAGGGCGGCGCGGACGGCGCGGCGGCGGCGGTGGCGATGGGCGGCGGCGGCGGCGGCGGCGGCGTTGGCGGCCTCTTCGGCGGCAGCGGCGGCAGCGGCGCCTTGTTTCTGGGCCCCCCGGCGCCCGCAGGAGGCCCCGCCGCCGCCTTTGCTCGACGCATGGCGCTCGCGTCCCCCTCCCCGGTCGGGTCGACGGCGCGCGGCGCTAACCCCGCCGCGGGACCGCCGGCCAGCCCAGGCTCCGCGGCCGCGCTGCTCGCGGCCACCGGCGGCTTTGGCGGCGGTGGCGCTGTCTCTGCCGCGATGGCGGCTTGGGCGCCAGGCGCCCCGCTTCTCTCCGCCTCTTACGCGCGCTCGTCGACGCCGGCAGAAGCGGCGGCGGCGGCGGCGCCGGCGGCGCATGCGGCGGCGCCAGCCTCGTTGCCCACCGCCCCCGTCTCGGCCGAGACGCGCCGCTGGATGGCCGACCTCGTGCGCGCCATGTCCATGCAGCCGGACGTCGCCGACGCCCTCGCGGGGCTCGGGGGCGCGGGGGCCGTGAGCGCAAGCGCGAGCGTGGCGGGCGGCCCCGCCCCGCCCCCAGGCCCGTCGGTGCCGGCCGCGGCCGCCTGCGCGGCGGCCGCCGCCGCGGTTTTGCAGCAGCCCGACGCGCGCGCCGCCTTTGTGCAGGAGGGCGGCGTCCTGGCCGCGCTCGAGCTGCTGCAGCAGGTGGCGCCTGACCCCGTGGCGGCCGCCACCGCCGCGCAGCAGGCCGCCGAGCTGGCGGCCGGCGGCGGCGGCAGGGCGCTGGGCGGCGGCGGCGGCGCCGCCGGGGGGGCTCGCGGCGGCGGCGCCTCCGCGGCCGCTGCCGCCACCGCCGCCGCCACCGCCGCCCTCGACGCGCTGCTGGCCCTGGTCGCCGGAGACGCCGCCGCCCTCGAGGCTCTCTGCCTCGCCGGCGCCGTCCCGGCCGTGGCGCGCGTTCTCGCCCTCCCCGTCGCACGCTCGTCGGCGGCGGCGGCCGCCGCGGCCGGCGCCTCGGGCCGCCTGCGTCAGCGCGCCGCCGCCTTTCTGCAGCGCCTGTGCTTTGCCCGCGGCGGCGCCGCGCAGCTGCTGATCGCGGCCGGGGGCGTCCCCGCGCTGGTCGGGATGGTCACGGGGGAGGGCGTGCACGACCCGGCGTCGCTCACGCCCGTGGGCCTGGCGTGCATCTGGCGTTTGCTCGAGGGAGGAGACGGAGGAGGCAGAGGAGGCGGAGGGGGCAGAGACGGGCTTTTTGGCAGCGACGGCGGCGGCGGCGGCGACGGCGACGGCGACGGCGCCCCTTTCTCGGCCGCCGCCGCCGCCGCCGCTCTGTCCCCCGCCTCGGCCGTGCCCGTCAACGCCCTCTGCCGCATGCTCGCGTCCTCGGGCCTCGTGCCGCGGCTGCACGCGGTCGTCGCGCGGGTGTGTGGGGGCGGTCAGGCGGGGGGAGCAGGAGCGGGCGCGGCGGGGGCGGCGGCGGGGGCGGCAGGCGGCGCGCCCTCCCCCTCCGGTCCTTCTCGGGCGCCCCGCGACGGCTGGCTGCTCGACAAGGCCGTCGGGTTGCTTCTCGTGCTGACGCACGGCGACGCCGTCGTCAAGGCGGCGTGCTGCTCGCCCCAGTCGCTCGCCGCGCTGGCGGCCGCGCTGGGCCCCGGCCCCCCGCCCGCGCGCGGCCGCCCTTCCGCCGCCGCGCCGCCGGCCGTCCCCGCCGGCCCCGCCCGCCCGGCTTCCGCCGGGCAGCTGCCGCAGCCCCACCTCGCGCTGGCCATGCGCGCCGCCCGCTGCCTCAGCGCCGCGCCCACCGCCCTTCCCGCCCTCCGCGCGGCGGGCCTGCTGGCCGCCTTCTCCGCCTTTCTCGGGCCGCCCCCCTACTCGCCGGGCGTCACCGCCGCGGCCGCGTTCGACGCGCAGGAGCGGGGCGAGCGGCGCGCCGCCGAGCGAGCGCAGCGCCGGGGGCAACGCCCGGCGCGCGCAGGCGCGGGGCAGGAGAACCACGCAGTCGGGGCGAGCTCGCAATGCGGCGGCGATGACGGCGACGCCGGCGACAACGGAGGCGGTGACGATCGCGACGACGATGAGGACGACGAGGACGACAACGAGGAAGAGGAGGGCGAGGAGGACGATTGGGCGGCCGAGACGCAGCTCGAGGCGCTGCGCGCGCTCGCGGGCGTGTGCAAGTTCAACCGGCGCGCGCACCTCGAGGCGGCCGCCTTCGCGGGCGCGTGCCAGAGCCTGTGCGCGCTGGCCGCCGAGGTTGCGGGCGCGCAGCGGCGCCTGCTGTCGCAGCAGGCGGCCGGGCGCCGCGCGCGGGCGGCAATGGCGGCGGCGGCGGCGGCTGGGGCGGCGGCGTCGGCGGCGGCGGCGGCAGCGGCGCCTGCTCCGGGTTCCTCGCTGCTGCGCGGGCGCCTGGGGCGCAGCAGCTCACAGCAGCAGCAGTCGCAAAGGCAACAGCTGGCGGCCGACGCGGCATCATCGCAAGAGGCGGCGGCGGCGGCAGCAGCGGCGACGTCGGCCCAGCTGCCGCCGCCGCCCCCGCCGGCCGACCTCTCAGAGGCCGCCGCCGCCGCCCCGACGCGCCGCGCGGCCGCCGCCTGGCTCCGCCTGCTCGCCGCGCGCCCGCTCCTCGTCACCCTGCTCGTCGGCATGGCCGCCGCCTCCACCCCGGCCTGCCGCGCGCGCCTGCGCGCCGCGGGCGGGGCCGAGGCGCTCGTCGCCCTGCTGGGAGACGGCGGCGGGCTCGCGCCGCCCACCCGCGCGGGCGTGCTCCGCGCGCTCGGCGGGTGGCTGTCTGCGTGCGCGGCCGGCGAGGAGCAGCCGCTGCCGCCCGAGCTGGGCGGGATGGCGGGCCCCGCGGGGCGCGCGGCGGCGCGCGCGCAGGTGGAGGCGGCGCTGGCGTCGCCCGCGGCGGCGGCGGCGGTCGCGTCGCTGCTGTGGCAGGTGGCGGGCAGGGCGGGCGGCGGCGGCGGCGGCGGCGGCGGCGGGGGGGCGGCGGACGGCGGCGGCGCCGATAAGGCCGCCGCCGACGATGCCACGGCGGCGGCGGCGGCCGTGCTGCCGCAGGTGCTCGACGCCCTCGGCTCGATCACGTCGATGTCCCCGGCGACCGCCGCGTCGCTGGCCACGGGCGGCGCCGTGCCGCCCCTGCTGGCCCTGCTGCAGCAGCAGGTCACGGCGTTGACGGGCGGCGGCGGCGGCGGAGGCGCGGGCGGCGCCGTGCCGCCGTCGGCGCTGCAGCGGGTGCGCCTGCTCGAGACCGTCCGCGCGCTCTACGAGCGCCACCCGCGCCCCAAGGAGTTCATCCTGAAGTACCGGGCGGCCGAGGTGCTGCGCGCGGTCGTGGACGCCGAGCCGGCGGACGAGCAGGGCAGCGGAGGCGGCGGCGGCGGCGGCGGAGAGACGGACGCCGAGGGGGCGGCCGCCGCCTTTGCCTCCGCCGCCAACGACGCCGCCAGCGTCGGCAGCGGCGGCGGGGCCCCTGGCGGCGCCGGGGCCAGCGAGGCCGTGCGCATGGAGGCGCAGCGCCTGCTCAACGCATTCCACCTGAACGCGCTGCTTTGATTCGCGTGTCTGCTCTTGTTTTTTTGTGTCGCGCTGGGGCGGCACGTCTCGTCGTCGTCGTCGTCGTCGTCGTCGCCGGCCGCGCGCACAACGCATAACCACTTTTTCCTGCGATCGGAACAAATGTGTAACACCTCGTCTTTTCCAGAGAGATTCATATGATAGATTATATAGAGGGGATCGAGCGACATGCAGGTCGTCACTCCAGCTGGACGGCCGCGCAGAGGAGAAAGCGAGCAAGGACGAAAACAAAACAAAAAACGCGCCCTCCCCTCCCCTCACGCCGCCGCCGGCACCGCCCCTTTCAGAAAGGCCGCCTTGTACGCCCCGCGCGCCGCGTGCCCGTCCGCGTCGGGGCCGCGGTTGATCGGCGTCCACACGGGCGCGCCCACGAACAACCGCATGGCCCGCACGTGGTCCCCGGCGTCCAGCGTGAACCGGTGGTAGATCCCCTCGGGCAGCACAATCAGATCTCCGCGGCCGCAGGAGATCCGCACCCACCGATCTCTGGCGTCGCGCACGTCAAAGTAGCCGCGGCCGCCGAGGACGTAGCGGATCTCATCGTCGGCGTGTATGTGCTCCTGGTAGAAGGCGTTGATCTTGGCGTCGTAGTCCGGGAGGGTGTCGCGGCGGATGTCGACGATCTCCTGTGTGGTTTTTGTTTTGTGGTTTTTGTTTTTGTGGTTTTTGTTTTTGTGGTTCTTTTTTTGTGACTCGGGCGGCGGCGGCGTCAAAAGTCTCTCGTTCGTCGTCGCCGTCGCCATCGACCGACGCGTTTGAAGTTTGAAAGAAACTGCCGCCTGCCCGCGGCCGCGACGCACCGTGTAAGAGTACCCGCGGACCTTGCGGATGGACGCCAGCTTGGCGTCCGTCTCCCACGCGTCGGGCGCGTCCATCCGCCAGGAGAGCACGCCCAGGGCGCGCAGCTCGGCCACCGAGCACGGCTCGTCGGGCGTCTTCCTGCGTCGTTTTTGCCGTGATTATTTTTGCGTTTTGCGTTGGATGTTGGACGGGGACTGATTGATTGTGCTTGCGCGTGAGAGGGCGTCGCAGTGGGACGGACAGGGGCGCAGGACGACGGGTTTGGCGAGGGGAGCGAGAGGGCGTGCGCCCGCACCAACGCGCGCGGCGAGCGACGCCAGCGGGCGACCGCGCGCGCGAGCGGAGCGGTTGACGCCACACGAGAACGAAGAATACGGGCTCACCTGTGCGGCAGGCGCTGGTCCTCGTCCGAATCGTCCATGTACCAGGCCTGGAGCGTGCTCTCCTCGATTGGCTGGGGCTGTGTTGTGGAGAGGTCGACGCGTCGGGAGAAAAGAGTGAGTCGGGAAGTCCAATCGCACCGAGAGTCCCCTGTCCCTCCCTCGGAGACCGTCCAATCCGCTTGCTTCGCCCGTCGGCGCACCTCGGCCAGGCGCTGCTCCTCGGCGGTGCACGCCACCATGATGGCGAGGGGGCGCAGAAGGACGCGCGTCCAAGGAGGTTTGAGGGGATCAAACGCGGGAGAGAGGAACGTACGCGCCCCGAAAGCCACGCTGCGACAGCTGTCGATGGTGATGGAGATTGCGCAAGGGTTTGACGGCAGTGAGTGGTGATAAGTGAATCATTCGCACAACAAAGGGCCGGCGGCGGCGTCGCCGCGACGCCCAAACCGCCGATCGCCGTCGCTGCACACACACACACACACACATCGCGCTTGCAAGCGAAAGACACGAGCCCAAGACACGAGCCCACTTATAAAACGTCGTGGTGTGTGCGTGTTCTAAGAGGAGCGGCTGATTGGCGGAGGGCCCTTTTGCACGACGATAATCTCCCCCATTTGGATCTCCCCCGGCCGCCTCTTCTCCTTTTCGCCTGGCGCCGCCGCCGCCGTCGCTTTT
>Ga0105054_10010689_pt1 | contig 11614 bp, 3 predicted proteins | sample BON02_FD_78091 | JGI IMG/M metagenome (GOLD analysis project Ga0105054, IMG submission 78091) | Freshwater microbial communities from Lake Bonney liftoff mats and glacier meltwater in Antarctica - BON-02 (megahit assembly) | ecosystem: Environmental > Aquatic > Freshwater > Ice > Glacier... | reverse complement strand
TCTCATGCATGCTCGAGCCTGATTCGTGCGCGCGCGTGCTGCGCAGACTCTCAATTTCCGACTCCTTGAGGGCAAGCGAGCGTTTGTACTCTTCAACAACAGAATTGTCCACCGACGCCGCCGTGGACGCCTGGAGACGATCGAGCTCCTCCTGCAGACGCCGCACCTGCTGCTGCAATGTAGCAACTTGCTGGTGCAATGTGGCAGTTTGCTCTTGACTGGCGGCGAGCCTGCTCTTGGAGGCACTTTGCTCTTCGCTGGCCGTGGTTGTAACACGCAGCAACTCATCCTGCAACGCTTGGGTCTGCTGCACCACCATAGCATCCCGATCGCGCCGCGACGCCTCCAAATCACTCGTCAACTGCTCCACCTGCAGCTTCAACCGTTGGGTTTCTGTGTCCTTCTCGAGGAGACGGTCCTGCACTGTTGCCATTGCCGATTCGTTTGCGCGCGCAGTGTCGGTAGATCGCAGCACATGCAGCTGCTCAATTTGCTCGTCAAGAGCAGCCACTTTGAGTAGCGCATCCTTGAGTTTGTCTTGCGCTTCGACCTTGTGCTGCCGCTCGATCACACACAGCCGCGATTCTCCAGCAAGCTCCTGTATCTCATTCACCTGCTGCCTGTGCACTTCCTTTTGCGCAGAAATCTCGCCCTTCAGTCGGACGATTTCGAGCGCTGATGCTTTGCCCTCCTCTTTGAGTTTCGAGGCATCCGCCTCACGCGCAATCACGCGTGCCTGCAGCTCAATAAGGCGATTGCTCTGCTCTTCGGCTCCCGCAAACCGCTCTTTCAACGACGCTAATTCAGTTTCAACACGCACCAAATCTGTGGCCTTGCTGTGCATCTGATCCTTGGCAAAAACCTCAGCGCTTTTCGCGCTTGCAACCTGCATTCTTATGGCGTCACGTTCCGCACACGCCTTCTGAAACAGCTCCTGCGTTTCAGCATATTTTGCACGCTGACTCTCAAGTTCGCTGGCATGTTCCAGCTCGGTACGTGTCAGGTCCGAGATGCGGCATCTCAGTTGCTCGATTTCGCTGTCGCGTTCCGCGAGCTGTGCTGTCATCGAACGCTCACGTGTCTCGCCAGCATCTTTGGCTACTGTGACTTCCTGCACGCTGCGACGCACAGTCTCGAGCTCGCTCGATAATTTCTCAGTAGACGCTGACGTTGACTTTGCCTCAGCCGCTTGCACTTCCAGCGCACTGCACTTGGCTACAAGCTCTGTGATGCGAGTCTCCTTTTCACACAGCAGGGTTTCCTTGACCTGCAGAGCGCTCGCGAAGCTCTTCTCGTTTGCACCAAGGTCAAGCAGCTGCTTTTTCAAGTGGCTAGCCTCAGTGCGCAGAGCCTCCAGCTCCTTGCGCTGCTGTTCCGCCTCCTCCGATGGCACAGTAATCGTATCGGGGGGGGGAGCTGTTACTGGCGCTGGTGGACATGCAACATCCTGGGCAGCAGCGAGCTGCCGCCGCAGCTCTGCAATTTCAGTGCGTTGCCGTTGCATCTCTTCGGACTCGCCTGGTGGCGCAGTAATTGTGGCAGGGGGGATGCTAGCAGCGTGTGCCTGGGCGAGCTGAGATGTGAGCTCGCTGATTTGGCGAGTCTTGCCATCGATATCAAGACGCAAGGCATCAACAACGACACTCGTCTCCACCACTGCTGGCGTCGGCGAAGATACAACAGACTGGGCAGTGGCGAGCTGCTGCCGTAATGTCGCGATTTCTCCGTCGCGAGTCGATATGCGCTCACGAAGCTCTGATACCTCCGCGGTCACACCGGGAGCAGGCACAAGTGCAGGTGTGGGCGCAGACACGGGGATATGGCGTAGTGGTGTTGTGGACATGCGCGACATCTCCTCGCGCACGGACCTGAGCTCCGTCTCGAGATCAGAACGAGTTGTACGGATTCTGCGGAGATCCTCCTCGAGCTCGGCCCTGCTGCGCGAAGCCTGATCGAGGCTCGCCTTCATGCGGTGCTGCGCCTCGAGCGACTTTGTCAATTCTTGCTTCATCGTCTCAAAGGCATCTACTGCCTGCAAGTGTGCGTCGGCGTCTGGCGGCACTTTGATTTCCAAAGTGCGAACACCCTGCGAGGCCAAGACAGAAAAGGGATCTGCGTCGCGCAGCGCCGCACCCCACTCGATTTCCGAGACAAACCCGTCGTGGTCGGTGTCCATGAAACTGAAGAGCGCCTGAAGCTCAGCGTGCTGCACTGCAAGCTCGAGGTCGTTCATCGACTTTCGGAGATCCTCCATCGAAACGCGCCCATCACGATCTTGGTCAAAGGCGCTGAAACCGGAAATCACCGTCAATCCATTGTACGACAGCGCTGCTGCCAAGAGGTCGAGGCGCTCCTGCAAATCCCGGCTCGGCCGGGTGCGGCGAGACGGCGAGGTTGCGGTTGGCGCATGCGAGTAGGTGACGGAGACTGGTCGCACAGGTTGCTGTTGCTGCATGTAGGATTGCTGCTGTGCTTGCGGCTTGTGCGGCGAGGACGCGCGCTCGTGATTCAGGCGGTTGATCTCCGAGTCCAAATCATTCAGTGACGAGTTGTGTAGCATCTGCTGCACGTTGTTCAGCGCCCCCGACGACACGCGCAGATCCTCCTCCATTGCACCAAAATACGCGTCGTTACGCCTGCGCTGCGGACTGACATTCGGACTGTAGAAGACTCGGCCCTCGGGCGCCTCCAACGACGACACAGACTTGCTCGCAGCATCGAGGCTTTTCCCCAGCACAAGCGCTTCATTCTCTTGCTTCATAATCTCGAGCTGCGCTTTGAGACTCTGCAATTCGCCGTAGCGCGTGCCGTTAAATTCCTGGAGCTCCTTTTTTACACGCTCCAGTTCCATGTCACACTTTGCCTTGTCCGATGTCATTTCCTCCAGGCGCGCCAGCAATTTGGTCTCGGCTTCCTGCAATCGTTTGAGGTCAATCCCCGACTTTTGGGAATCGAGGTGGATCGTGGCATTGGTGTCTTTGGCAGCAGCCAACTCTGAGAGCGCAGTTGACAGCTGCTCCTGCAGCGCATACTCTTTGCCTCGCATTTCTCCGACTACCACTTCGAGCGCGTGCACTTGCTGTTGGAGCAGTTCGCACTCGTTTGTGCTTGTGCGCAGCGAGCTCTTGAGCCCATCTACTTGCGCATCCACGGTCACACTGGTTGTACGCTGTGCTTTCCCAGCCTCATCCACCGCAGTCAGCAATTCTAGCTTCTCCTTTTTGAGGGCTGTGCTTTCGGCGCGCAACTTTTCGAGCATTTCTGTTGATTTCTCCATCTGATCTTGCAGTTTCACCGCCTTGGCCTGTTCAGCGTTGGCAGTCGACAGCGCCTCAGCGAGTCGATCATTTAATTTCTGCGAATCCTGCGCCTTGCCCGAAGACGTCTCAGCAGCCATTTTCAACGTCAAATCAATCTGATCCTGCAACTTGGCCGCTGTCGCCTGTAGCTCCTCGCATTTTTTTGTGGCAGTTTCGTTGTCGGCAATGAGCTGCTGCACCCGTTTGTCTGACTCTCTGGTCTTTGCCTCGAGCTCAGCGCCAATCGCCCTGATCTTCGTGAGCTCGCTCTCCAATTTCTTGACATTTGCAGCACCCACACTCACCAAAGCAGCCGATGTGTCTGTGCTGGCCACAGCAGCAACAGTAGCCGCCGTCTTTGCTTCTGCAACCTCCCCCTCCAACAACTTGATCGTCGCGTGCAACGCTGCAACAGCCGTTGTAGCAGCCTCATATTGCGGTGCATGTTGAGGTGTTTCCGTGGCAGCAGCCTCGTGTTGCAGTGTAGCGGCCGCCACCTTTGCTGCTGCAACCTCACCCTCCAACGATTTGATCGTTGCATGCAACACTGCAACTGCCGCTGCATCCAGCGCTGCTGCAGCAACGGCCGGCGTCTCGCCCGGCACACCATCGCCTGCGACCTTGACCCTGACTTGCACATCTAGGATTCCAGCATCCTCCCGCACCGCCGCCGCCAAATCCAATTTCTCCTGCAAGCTCGCGAGCTGCTCACCGAGCACCGCGACAGTGGCCTCAGACGCCACTTTATTCGTCTGAATTTCAAGTTGCGCCGCAATCTTCGCCTTGGAGTTTTCCAGCATTTGACCCATTATCGCACGCAGCTCCGCAACTTCCTGCTGTGCCTTCGCGAGCTGGGCAGTTGCCTCGTCGCGCTCTGTGTGCAGCACCGACACAGACGCCTTCGAGTCAACCGGGGTGCGAGACGGCGAGCGCGGCGGTGAGTATGTCGTGTTGATACGCTCGGGCGACTGCTGTCTGCTGCTGGCGCTCGAACGTCGACTGCTCACTTCGTGCGGGAATACACTTGACGTGCTTGGCGGAGGCTCGAGCACGTTGCGCCTGGGCATAGCTGCAGGCAGCCCCGGGCCGTCTCTTTCTGCAAAGGGTCGGCGCGCCAGACGCTCGGGCGATGATTGTCTGCTGGTGGTGTTGGGGCGTCTGCCACTCGACTCGTGCCCAGCAGTGCTCGGCGGAGGCTCGAGGGTCTTGGCGACTCTAGTAGGCTCGCGCTTGGATGGCGCAGTTTCGCCCAGAGAATCTGGTTTGCCTTGCACTTCCTGCAGTTGGAAAGTCAAGCTGTTCACTTGCATCTTCAAACGCTCCAGCTCCTGGATTGCCACCTCTTCTCCGGCACCTCTTGCTATGGGTACGTGCACGACGTCGGGCTGTGCCCCTCCCGGGGTCTCGCCTGCTTGATTAGCCGCAGCGGGGGCGTCAGCCTCGGTTGCCAATCCAGCCGACACGATCGGATGGTTGTCAAGCAGCACCTGCAATTCGGCGCACTTTGTCTTGGCAGCCTCAAACTCGGTCTGGATTCCCTGGATCTCGTTCTCGAGCTCTGTGACGTGCACCGCAGAGTCTTTCGCCAATTTCAGTCTCTGGAATCTTTCAATATCAAGACGGTCCTTGAGATCCTCAATCTCTTTGTCCAGCTCCTCCACGTGCGCCACGCTTTCTTTTTGGAATTTCTCGTGCGAAAAGGTGTCTTCCTGAATGCGATCCTTGAGCGACTCGACCAACATGTGTTGGCGCTCAATCTCCTCCTCCATTCCCACGACGCGGGTCTCTGCGGATGTCAGCTGCGTCTGCAGCACGTGGAGCTGCGACGTATCCACAGAGGAGGGTCTTGTCGCCGGGCCAGTGCCAGGCAGGGTGGCACTGGCGAATGCCGTCGCTGGCATGGTGGCACCAGCAGATGTCGACACTGGCATGGTGGCAGTGGAGGGTGTCATGGGCTGCGCACCACTCGCCAGTGTGGTAGTCTTGCTCGTCAACTTGCCCTGCATAAGTGCAGAGCCAGGGATTTTCGACTGCGCAACAAGGCCCTGGAGGATACCGTTTGGCTCGCCCGCCTCGGGCGCAATGAGCATGTCGATAATCACGCTTCCTGCGCGCAGTACCGCGATGCTCAGGTATTTCGGATCGAGGTTGGCAGCAGCGGCTACATCTTGGATGATGTCGTGCTTGAATGCCTGTTTCAATTATCTCACAAGTCAGTTTGGTATGGGGTGGCTACGGTCAGTAGCATCGATTGGTCTCTTTTGCAGAATATAGTCTCTCTTATAGGCCTCTTTTGCAAAAGAGACCTATAATCTTATCGATCCTACTAACCAGAGCCACCCCATATGTACGTGTACTCAATCAAATGACTCGGCACTTACAATAGCAAAGGACTGTACTTACTGTATGGGGTGGCTACGATTAGTAGGCTCCTTACAAATATAGGTCTCTTTTGCAGAATATAGTCTCTTTTATTGGGCTCTTTTGCAAAAGAGACCTATTATTTTAAGGAGCCTACTAATCGCAGCCACCCCATATCACATGATTTTGCTGACTACATCACATGATTTACTATACATAACTGACTGTACTGCCTGTGCCCAACGATTCAGCACTGACTGTATCAAATTACTGTACTAGCCATATCACATGATCTACTACAGGCTATTGCATCTCAAAAGAGACTATATTCTGCCAAAAAAACCTGTAACTTAATCGATCTTACTGACTGTAGCCACCCCACATATACAAATGACTGCACCGACTATGCCCAATGACTCAGCACTGACGATATCAAATTACTGTACTGACCATATCACATGATCTACTACAGGGTGGCGAAGACCCATAGGATGCCTTAAGTTGCAGGTCATTTTTTGTAAAAAGAGCCACGAATTCTAGGGCTCTTTTGTGGAAAATGACCTATGCAGATAAGGCATCCTATGACTCCACGCCACCCTGTACAGGCTATTGCATTTCAGTGTCATTTCTTCAGTCTCAAATCTTAATCGATGATCTAGCTCTCTACGTCTCTTTTGCCACGTTCCGCTGAAAAGAGACAAATGAAATTAAACATGGAGATTGCGATTGCATGACCCTCCAAATACAATAGGCTGTATATGTAAATGACTGTACTTCCTATATGAAACGATTTACTACATCAAAGAACGCTAGAGCTGTACTTTCGATATCAAATGACTTACTATATCATATAACGATAAAGCGGACTTTTGAGAATTATATTATGCCTCGTAGTCAGTGATGGAATCAAAGTCCATATCGAGCGTCAGCGTCAGGGGCACTGCCGTCTCCCACGATATTTCCGTCGTCGTGGGTGTGGCGTGCGGTGCACTTGCCACAGGCGACGCCGCCGCAGCAGTGGACACTGCTTCGGCAGAAGGGAGTGCTGGTGCAGACACTGGTGCAGCTGCTACAGTCGCCGCAGCCGCCGGCGCATGTTGCAGTGTAGCCGTAGCAGCAGCCTCGAGCTGCGGTGGTGCAGGTTTGTGTTGCAGCGTAGCAGCCTCATGTTGCAGTGTAGACTGCTGCACTGGCACCGCCGCAGCACCTTCTGCAGTATGCTGCTGCACTGGCACAGGCTGTGCTGGAGCTCCTTCGTGAGTGACTTGCACCGGAGCTGCTGCATCCATCGTAGGAGCTGCCGGTTCTGGCAAGGTGTCTTGTGATGAGGGATTTTGCGCTGCTGCGGGTGCCTCCGCGGTAGTGGTGGGCGCAGGTAACTGCGCGGGTGCAGGTGCTGCAATCTCTCCCGCTAGCAGTGAGGAGAGAGGTGCCTCTTGCTGTGAAGAAGGTGCCGTGTCGACGGGAGGGTCCTGGGGCATGAGCCCACGAGCTTTGAGAACTGAAGTGCCATCAACTTGTGCCAGAATGTGCTGCCAGCCTACAATCTGATGATCTGCCGACTTGCCACCGCCTATGTGTTCAATATGCGCGAGAAAGCCCTGGAGTTGAGCATCCTGGAGGTCGAGCTGCAGGCTGTCAGCAGCTTTGATGAGATCATCGAGAGAAAGCACGCCGTCTTCGTCGATGTCAAATGCACCAAATGCGTCATGAATCCCAAGATCGTTATGCTTCAGGCTCGCCACGATGGCTTCCGACACCCGCAGGATCGACGTCATGTCTGCAGACGCTCCGTCTATAATGGCGATGTTCACTCCAGCGCTGCCATGGATGCTCACACCGCGAGACTTGAGCACACCCTCGGGGTCGGCGGATTTGAAGGCCAAGATCCATTCGTCAAGAGTCATCAACCCACCCCCCGCCGTGTGATAGTGAGCGTGCCACATCTGCAGATCACTCTCAGTCACTTCGAGCTGCGCGGTTGCTGCTGCCGACAGCAAGTCGGTCATCGAGACTTTGCCATCACCATCGACATCAAAATCTTCGAAGGCGTCTTTGACAGGCAGCCCGTTATACGAAAGCAGCGCCGCAATTGTGTCCGACACTTCGTTGGGTGCCATGGGCGCAGTGCCAAGGGTATTGCCGGTGGAGGCCACGCCCGTTGTGCCGGACGTTACAGATCTGGCACGCTCTTGCTTTACTGGCGAAGACGGCGCTGAAATTGGGGGCAGATCCGCCATGTTGACACCTGCACACACGTATATTCTCATACTGTCAACAATCTGAAATCCACATATCTAATCGAATTACATTTAAAAAAAGTGGATTTCAGAAAATCTGAAAAGGACAATTACCTCGCGAATTGAAAACGCGCTCGGCGTCGGCACTGTTGAGGACATTGGCCCAGGCCTCGGGCGTAATGTGTGTTTGGGCGGGGGCGAGCTCCGAAAACCAGAGATCAAGATCTGTCCACAAATCTCAAAAGTCATCTCTATAGCCATTGTATCTAGTAAATTTGGTGGTAAACTACAGCCCGTTTCCGAAGAGATGAGACTCGACATGGTTACTGGAATGGAAATCAGAATCTAGAATGATCGCTGTAGGTCTCTGTTCAAACATTTAATTTGAAAAGAGACCTAGAATTTTTGCGTTTACGATGCCGATCTCCATTCCAGCAACTATGGGGTGGCTACGATTAGCAGGCTCCTTAAAATTATAGGTCTGTTCTGTAGAATATAGTCTCTTTTATAGGGCTCTTTTGCAAAAGAGACCTGTAATTTTAAGGAGCCGACTAATCGTAGCCACCGCATAATTCGAGTCTTGTCTCCTCTGCAACGGACTATAGTGTGCTGGTATTTTGAAAATGGTTACCTGCACTAGAGGCGTCGAGCTCGAGAGATTCACACGAGGTCGTGAGATCAATCCGCGAAACGAACCCATCGCCATCTTTATCGAACTCATCAAAACCCTCCTCGACCGACAACCCGCTGTACTGCAAGAGCGCGGCAATCGTGTCGGTGACCTTCTGTATAGCTGAGCGCGGCGTGAGAATCGTAGGTAAACTTGCCGCACTCCCCACTCGCAAGGGGGTGCTGGCATTCGCCCCAGAAATCATCTCAGGTGCAGTGAGTTCCTGGGAGTCGGGCATAACGACACCACGCGAGCGCAGTACATTGTCGGGATTTGCATAGCCTAGCGCAGTGTCCCACTCCTTGAAAGTAATCTTGCCGTCGTCCGAGGCATTCACAACCCTGAACCACTCAGTCAACTCCTGCACATGATCATTCATCGTCGTCATTCGTGGCTCATCCCACACAATCAGCAACAGGGAAACACACGTCCGATCACACCAGATTAAGAATAAACCACATCACCTCACCTGTGCATTGATATCGAGCTTCAAACTCTGTTCGGCTATTTTGAGATCACCGATGCTGATCATATCGTCTTCGTCCACATCGAATGCCTCAAAGCCGTCGAGGTGTGAGAGGCTGTTGAAATCAAGCAACGCCGCGATCTTGTCGGACACGGTCTGCACGTCGATAAACGTGCGAGTGTTGATGGGCGTCTGCAATTGCGAAGTCTGTGAATTCACATCCTGTGCCGACAGCATCGCCTGCTCTTGCGCCATAATTTCGCCAACAATCTGCGGCCCATCGAAGATCGGCTTATCCCCATCCACCTCCACCGACACGCCGCGCGACTTCAACACATTGTCAGTATTCCGCCCCTCCATCAACCGCAGCCATGCCTCAATCTCAATCAAACCGTTTCCCTTGTCATCCATGGCCGAGTGCAGCGCACCAAGCGCGGTCTCGGAAATCTGTAGCGCCAAACTCGCGACGGCTGCCTGCAAGTCCCCCATCGAAAGCCTGTCGTCGCCGTCCGCATCGAGCGCCTCGAATCCTGCCTGCGTTGACAGATCGTTGAATCGCAGCGCCGCCGCCAGCTGGTCAGCAGCGTCGTCCACATCCATCGCAGTCGCGGGCACCGAGTCTTGCGCAACCAACATGATACCGCGTGACGCGAGAATATCCGACGGGTTCGAGGCGTCAATGGCCACGTTCCACTCCTCCTCGCTCATCAAGCCGTTGCCTGTTTTGTTATACTGCTGCAACCACTTGTGCAGGTTTTGCTCGTCGACATCGAGCGCCAGACTCGAGGCAGCACCTTTCAAGTCCTGCATGCTGATCACATCGTCTTCGTCAATATCGAAGGCCTCGAACCCCTGACGATTGTCGAGATTATTGTAATCTAGCAGCGCAGCAATCGTGTCTGATACTATCTGCACAGGCGTCCGGTCCGTGTGCACATCGCCTGTCAAGGTTGCCAGGGGCGCTGCCGGAAGCTGAGTACCGGTCGAGTTGAGCGAGATCTGGCTCTCATCCACGCCGCGCGAGCGCAAGACGGCAGCAGTGTTGCGGTGTGATAGAAAGTTGCACCAGGCGTCGACTTCTACCAGCCCGTTGTTGTGCTCGTCCATGGCTTGGTGGAGCGCCACCAGCACGCCTTTTGAGACATTGAGCGCTAGGCTGGCAGCCGCCGTCTGCAGGTCGAGCAGCGAGATTCTATCGTCGCTGTCGACATCCAGCACGCGGAAAGCATCCTCCAGGGATAGGTCGTTGTATAGCAGCGCTGCTGCGAGCTGATCTGCTGCCGAATCAACGTCCATCGCTATACCCGACGCCACTGCGCCCTCCGTCTGAATGGCATCCGCATTAGCATCTACGCTGGCACCGTCCTGCACACCCGTGCCAAGGGTGCTGACACCGCGAGAGAGGAGGAGCTCCTGTGATTGCTCCTCCGCCGCCTGCAGCGCACGTGTCCAGACATCCGGAGCGATGTAGCCTTTTGCCTCCTCGTCGAGCGAGATGTAAAAAGCACGCACAGCATCATCCGGGCATCCGAGCTGCAGATCCTGGCAAAATGCCACCAAATCGGTTTCTGAAACCTTGCCGTCCTCGTCCTGCCAGTTCACACTAATGAGCAGTTGCAAAAGGCGTGACACGATCGAAATTTGGAAAGACACAAAACGCGAAGCGAGGAAAAACAAGCAGAGGGAGCGTGCTACCTTGTCGGCCTCTATATAGCCATCGTCGATGGAAATGGAGTTGAATTTGAAGGTAGCGACCAGCAGGGCCGCTGGGGACCCAGCAGGATCCATTGTGTGTCGTGTCGCCGCTGCAGCCCAGGCGCGCTGCAGAACAGGTGCGTCTACGTCAAGCGACACATATGCGCCGTCGTGTTCGACTATGCTGTCGTCGGCGACCCACGAATCGCCCCGCGAGAGAGAACCTTTCTCGTCCTCGATCTGGCTGTGGCTTTGCTACGTTGGACAAGAAGCGGTTTGAAACCGCTGCGAGTGAGCAACGGACGGCAATTCTAGAAAGGGAACAGAAAAGGGCGCGTTTCACCTCCCGACCCTCGGTCGGAGGGTCGAGACTCGAGGCTGTTTTTTCATTTCGAGGGTCGACTCTCGACCCTCCAATGAAGAAAAGGGTCGGAGGGTCCCAAAGGCCAATCGCGAGTGTTCGAGGCGCGGGTCGCGGGGCGCAGCTGCAAGGCAAAGGAACTGAGCTGTGGTTGCTGCACTTAGCATTGTACGCACCATTGCCACGGCCCAGGCGGTGTAATCTTCAGTTTGGGGTGTTGTACAGACACAGTGTCTGCAGTTCCGTCGTAGGTTGTGTCAGCTCGCCGTGGCCATTCGTGCTACACACATTGGCGTTTAGCCGCACGGCATGGCCGGGCATGTTGTTGGGACCATGTCAGCTCCTCCGCTGCCCTCCGCGCCGGGCCAGTTTCCTGAAGCAGGCGTCGGCGCCACTTTCGCCAGCTCAAATCAGCGCCTGCAGAAGAGTCTGCGGTCGCTCGTCAATGGGGTCGAAGGCACGCCACCGTGGCTGCGGTTAGGCGAAGTGCTCGGGTTGGCGCAGACCCATCGCAATCAGCTC
>Ga0105054_10010688_pt1 | contig 11614 bp, 17 predicted proteins | sample BON02_FD_78091 | JGI IMG/M metagenome (GOLD analysis project Ga0105054, IMG submission 78091) | Freshwater microbial communities from Lake Bonney liftoff mats and glacier meltwater in Antarctica - BON-02 (megahit assembly) | ecosystem: Environmental > Aquatic > Freshwater > Ice > Glacier... | reverse complement strand
CTCCCGACCCTCGGACCCTTTTCTCCCTTTTTTGCCTCGGGAGTCGACTCCCGACCCAAGAAATCGAAAAACAGCCTCGACTCCCGACCCTCGGGCCTCGGGTCGGGAGGTGAAACGCGCCGCTGCATGATGAAACTTTCTCTAGGACTCTCCTAAACTTTCTCTAGGACTGTCGTAGGAACACCTCTAAGGTGTTCCTGGGACAGTCCTAGAGAAAGTTTCTTGTTCCATGACGGGGACCTGACCAGTTGAACCGTTACGAGGTGGCTGCATAAAGCAGCTTGCTGACATGCAGCCACCTTTGCAGACACGTTTCCTGGTACAATACAATAGGGTTTTTACTACCATGAGGCTGCAGCTGAATCACGTTCTGGTAAAAAAGCCACTGCACGGTCTCCTAGGTGCATAGCTGACTCGACTCACTTTTGAAGAGTGCGAGTCTGTGTGTGAGTCTGTCAGTGAACAACTTGTGTCCTACGTTTGATTCCGAGTCTGTCAGTGAAGGACTTGTGTCCTACGTTTAATTGGCCTCGAAACTTGCGTTCAGAGACGCAAGTGCCTGAAGATACCGTGACTGCGGCTGCAGGTATACTTTTGCAGTGCGCAGACTTTTGCTGCTTATGTGCCACTGTGCTTGACAGCTTCGTAACGCACGGAGGGGTATGAAAATGGCAGTTGGTTGGCCTCGCACATGATTTGTCAACACACTGCGCATGTGTTGTATCCCTATGCAGGTCACGACATGACCTACAGTGGCCGGCGGACCGGAATCGCTATACCACGGTATCTTTGCCGAAGTTTGAGGGCAGTCTAATCTACAGGCAAAGTGAGGAGCCATGCCAGGCAGGTGCCAAGACTATCAGGTGAGCCATCTTCCTCGAAAGCCTACATCCTCTCGGTTTGTGCTCTGCATATCTCGCTGCGCCGCGTGATTCGACAGCCATGCCGTGTATGCCACCTGATCGCTGTTGCCGTTAATGCGGCACTGGTGGTATGCAGTGGGCATGCACTGGCGGTGCGGCGGTGTAGTGGATGCGCGCTGACAGTGGCATTGCGAGGGCGGCGGTGCGGTGCATCTGTGCGAGCAGTCAAACTTACCAGGAAATCGCACACGCATACGCTTACTACTGCTAAAAGCTAACACCCACACATTCAACCTGTTTCAAATCAGCAGTTTCGAAAAGGCCCGGGCGTCCGTGCCAAAAAATCCACCCAATGCAAGTGGCTGTGCGCTTGCAAGCGTGCCTTCCAGTTGCTCGTGTTCCTGGCAGGCCTCATCAACTCAGTCCAGGCCAGCAGCTACAACATCGACTCAGCCTACGAGTGTTCGTCGAACGCGGACTGCCAGTACCCAGGCTGCAACGACAACTCGTGCTTGGGGTACGAGGCCAATGATGCATGCAAACCGTGGAAGGATAGAGTCTTTGACGCTGAATGCGTCCTGTTCAGCATGAGCCCGGTGAGTCTGCCTCACAACTCCCTTATCTGTTGTTATCTGAATTTCGAGTCTGTGATGTATCTAATGTAGCTGACGTGTTCTTGTATATCGAGAACGTGCAGCATGCATGTTTGCATGTGTGTATTACTTGGTTGTATGATCCCAAAGTGCAAAGATTAGAACGAGGTATTCAGTTACAAATGAGGATTTAGTGTATTCAGTCTCCTGGGATCGTCTCTAGAACCCTGTGTCTAACCATAACTAGTTTGGCAGTTGCTGTAGATAGTTCGAACTTCAAAAAATGTATGCTGACCTGCTCTATTTTTGATGTTTGGTGGGCGTCGCATCAACGGGTCTGGACTACACATTTCCGTCGAAACCTCACGTACGGGTCAATTCCATCATCTCTTCATACCATACTTCACACAGTTGCTCAAATACTGTGTAAGTTCCGCACTCCCGCACCTCCCCGGGTCGTATTTGTAGTGCATGTTGAGCCATTGCCTGTACTTTTGCTGGGCTTGAACCCCTCCTTCCTCGTCGACATCGCCATCCCCCAGAATGCACTACCCCTCTTCCCACCTCATATTTTACATACAGCCTATTGCATCTGGAGTGTCGTTTCTTCAGTCTGATATTTCGATTGATGATCCAGTTCTCTGGATCTCTCTTGCTACGTTCCATGTAGAAGAGACCTACGAGATTGAGAACAGAGATTGAGATCGAATGATACTTTAAATACACAAGGCTGTACATTTGATTTAAACAATGTGTGAAAGCCAAGATTTGTGAATATTTTCCCTCCTCTCATCCACAATTTCGTGCCTTTGTTTTCAACCCTTCTGCGTCTGCGCGCACAACCCTCCCGTTTCATAGACATCAGCTACGTGTAGTTGAGGGGTCTCACTAATTGATTGTTTTGGGCATATAAACTTCGGATTTCCGTAAACGAACGATGGGACATCTTTACAGTGGGTGCGTTCAAGTCTTTGCAAATTTGTTGCCTTCCCTCACGAATGAATTATTGCATTTCTTTTGTACACTTATCTTTCTCCGTGTTCAGTTACGCAAGGTATGCGACCCACTAATTGACTTTGATTGGCATATGAATTTTGGGTGCCATCAACGGATAATCGGACATGAATACAGAGTGTAAGTTCCAATATGTGTTATTTTGTTTCAACCTCGCACTACCCATTTTATGCCTTTGATGTGCAACTCTTCTGTGTCGGTCGTGGTCTCACTAATTGATTGTCTTGGGCATGTGAATTTCGGATGACTATGAACAAACGATCGGGCATTTTTACAGGGTGTAAGTTTGAATATTTGCAATTTGTTTGCCTTCTCTCCCTAATCAATTGTTGCATTGTTGTGTCGACTCTTCTTTCTCCATGTTTAGTTACATGTATTCGAGGGGTTTCACTGATTGATTGTGTTTGGCATGTGAATTTGGATGACTTTGAACGAACGACATCACATCTTTACAGTGGGTGAGTTCCAATATTTCAAAAATAAAATGCCTTCTTTCACTAATGAGACGAGTCTAAACTAACTCAGTTGGTCAGAGCAAGGAACTAATAATCTTTGATACTGCTTTGGCATGAATTTGGGAATATCATGATTTGGGGCATAATCAAATTCCATGCCCGGTGAAGGGCAACATCGATTTTTGGTATCTGATTTTGCCCAAAATCATGATTGTGGGATTTGTATACATATATACATGTATGTATATACATATATATATATATATATATATATATATATATATATATATATATATATATGTATATATATATATATATATATATATATATATCCATATATTTTCGATCTTGAAAACAAAGAGACATCCGATCTTGGAAAAAAGAGACATCCGATCTTGAAAAGGAAAGGCATCCGATCTTGAAAAAGAACTCTGTGCCGGGGTTTCGTGCCGGGTTTCCGTGACGGGGCTTTCTGTTGGAGAAATATCTTTTGTTAGAAAAAAAATCCGTATGGACTCTGGCGTACTGTGAGTGGCGCGAGGCGGTGCCGGGGTCCGCTTGTCGCGCGCACAGTTGCCAGTTCGAGTCCGCCAAAAACCGAGAACTCAAATCTATGTGGATTTGAGCGACATAGACCCTCAATCAAGGGTACTCAACTACTGTCTCAAGTACTGGAAGCAATAATCATCATCATGAATTGATGATTTTTTTAGTACTTTTCTTTCCCTGTAATCAATCAACACACGAGGTATGCGACCCACTAATTGATTGTGTTTGGCATGTGAATTTCGGGTGACTGCCAACGGACAATCTGATATGACTTCAGCGTGTGAGTTCCATTATTGATTTCCAATATTTGCATTTGTTTTCCCTCCTCTTACTACTCGTATGCGACCCACTAATTGATTGTGATTGGCATATGAATTTTGGGTGGCTGTAACGGACAATCAAACATGAATACAGGAGGTAAGTTCAAATTTTCAAAAATACAGCTTTCTCTCACTACTCTGTTTTGCCTTTGTTGTGCAACTCTTTTTTGTCGGTACCCAGCTACGCGAGATATACAACTCACTAATTGATTGAGTTTGGCATGTGTATTTTGGGTGGTTCAACGAACAATCCGACATGATTACAGATTGTAAGTTACAATATTTGCCAAAAATGCCTCCTCTCATTACTCATTCTATGCCTTTCATGCGAACCTCTTCTGTGTCAGTGTTCAACTACGCGTAGTCACGTGTCTCACAAATTGATTGTTTTGAGCATGTGGATCTCGGATAACTGTGAATGAATGATGGGACATCATTGCAGGATGTAAGTTTACACGTCTTTATGTTCTTGGCCTTCTCTTATATATGAATTGTTCCACATTTCGGTCCACTCTTCTTTCTCCGTTTTCAGCTAAGCGAAGTATGCGACGTACTAATTGAGTGTGTCTGGCATGTGAATTGTGGGTGGCTATCAACGGACAATCAAACATGAACACAGGTTGTAAGTTTCAATATTTGAATTTGTTTGGCCTCTTGTTACTACCCTGTTTGTGTCTTTGTTGTGCAACACTCTTATGTTGGCGCTCTCAACCACCCGAGATTCACGACCCACTAATCGATTGTGATTGGCATGTGAAATTTGGGTGGCTATAAACAAACATTCTATCATGACTACAGCTTGTAAGTTCCAATATTTCTTGTTTTTTTCCTCCTTAATTCATTTTATGCCTGTGTTGTGTAACTCTTTCTTGTCGGCACTCAACAGCACAAACAGGTGATACTCTTGATTTTTCTTGACACTACTTTTTGAGTTTGTACCCCCCTTCTCCTCCCATTGTAACTTTCCTTTTACTTTATATCTGGCGAGTCTGCCAGAATCCTTAGTGGTGTTAGAAAAGAAGATCTGAAGAATTTTCGATTCTGCTGTTACTGAATATCGATGACACCTTACAAATCATTTTACCCCGATATTTTCAAAAAATGTGGTGGTACAAATTGATGGTATGATTAATATCCTTGTTTTATTCCTCTTTATTGGGTATCAATTCCACTGAAAATTCACAGAACACTCCACGAAAACCTCCTGGAATTCAGAGGGTGTCGAGCCCAGGAAGGACCTGGCGGCTAGGTCAATGAGAGGGCAATGAGAGGATGGTACCGAAACTGCAGTATGCTTGGGTACAAATCCATTTGTCCGTTCAGTTAGGAGCTAATGGTACAAATCAAACAAAAGATGGGACACGGATTCAAAAGCCGAGCATCATGAAGCTTCTAGTGTGGCCCATAAACTAGTACTCAAGTTGACGGCAAATGAGACGTGGGTCGATACCCCCAAAAAAATCTTCAGCCTATTGCATTTAGAGTGTTATTCAACTTCAATCTCCAATCTCAATCTTCTTGATCTCTTTTCAATGGAACGTGGCAAAAAAAACCTAGAGAACGAGATCACAGATTGAGAGATCTGAGATTGATGAAATGACACTCCAAATGCAATAGACTGTACAAACTGTTCCCGAAAAGATGAGACTTGAAAGGGTCATCGGAATGAAAATCAAATTCTGAATGGTCATCACAGGTCTCTTTTCAAAAGGCTCCTTTAAAAAGAAACCTGGAATTTCACTCTGCCCAAGAATGCGTAAATCGCACTCATTTCATCTGAGGTTCGCTCAACGTATAGTAAAAATCTTCCGGACAGCACAGCCAGTACCGATCATTAGGTAACAACTCCCCAACACATTCTCTGGCTTTTTTTAAAATCAATTCGTGAGACTTTTGTATGAGCCACCATTTTTTTGGGTACAAAAGATACGCCTTTAAAAATGCAATCTTTCTATTGAATGAAAAATGTGGCGATGAGGTCCGAAAAATTGATACACCAAGTTTTTAGCACCAAAAATGTGGCCACACGCCCAAAATAGATAGAACAATTTTTTGGTGCGTATATTTCTTGCAAGAACCCATAAGCAGGGCTAAATATGCATACGTGATTGCCTTGTCGCAATATGCCTTGCCAAAAGGTTACAACGTTTCTTACTCCCAGTACTGGCCGGAGAACCTGAGATTAAGCGTTTCTGTGTTGTTATGCAATTTTGAACTGACCGCTTTACTTTGAAATGTTTCTGCCTCCATTTTCACCCTATCGTTACTGGTACAATGTCCCGTATTACTTATCCTTTAGTATCATTTGATTGAAGTTAGGTACATGTAACGGTACTCTTGTTGGCACAGCCTGTAGCATTTGGAGTGGCATTTCTTCATATAGCTTTTGGAGTGGCATTTCTTCTTTCTCACATCTCATTCGATGATCTAGGTCTCTTTTGCCACGTTCTGTTGAAACAGACCAATGAGATTGAGGTTAGGCATTTACATTGAGATTGGATGACACTCCGAATGAGACGCCTGTATCCGTTTTGTTCAATTTGTACCGTTTATAACTCTTGAGGTCCAAAAATTTAGTTCTCTGACCCTAAATATTTCAAAAAGCCAATTGCTCTATCAAAATTCAATATATTTCTTGCTGACGAATGCATACGCCAGTAGCCGTCAAACCAATGCTACAACAAGCAGCCTGGTACAAGTGAGATTTTTATCTCTCCAAATTGATCGAGATGGTTTGACAAACACTTGAGTACCACAAACTGAAACCAAAGAATGGGTTAGAAGTTGAACTGTGAAGAATGGGTTTTGACAGAGTTTCTCCCTGGAGAATGGGAATTTTAAGTGTCATTATTGGTACTTAAATTTCAGTAAAGAATGACAGTTCGCAGTGTAGCCTCTGCGGAGAAGTGTCATCATATGATTCTTTTTGGTGATGTCTCTTTCAAAACAGATATCAAAATTTCAGAGAGGTTGATGACTTCTTTCCTGCTTTTCAGATGCCTCTTTATTCATGTGGCCGTGGGTTTTTGGATACTGGATGCTGATGCTTTTTTTTTGATACCGGAAGTACATTTTTTTTTGATTCCAGACGTGGGCAAATTTTTTGTTTTCATACCGTACGTGGATGTTTTTCTTCGATACCGGACCGGCAGTGTCAAAACCGCATATTTACGTGCGGTATCGTCATTACCCGGAAAAACAGAAAACAAAAAAGAATTTGTCCAATTTTGAAAAAAAGGAATCAAAATTCGTATGAACTCTGGCTGACTGCGAGTGGCGCGCAGCGGCTAAAGCGTGCCACGCGCCCATTTTTTTTCGTACACTTTAAGAAGCTAGCAATCTTCGTCACCTTTAAGTGTGCTTTAAAAGCCACCTTCCCTATGCTTCTTGTAGGAATTCTAAGATCCACCAAATGTGTTCATCTCGGCGTGAACTCGGGCCTGTTAAGAATACCAAGATAAACCTTTCTGAAAATTTGCACATATCTTGTGCTTTCAGCTGGTGGTCCTCTGAGGGTGAGGTGCGAATCTTGGTATCTCTTTTGTATCTTTTGAAAGAGATTCTATCAAAAGAGAATCAAATAATGATAATTCTCCGCCGAGACTACACAACGAAGTGTCATGCTTTACTGAAACTTAAGTACAGCCTATTTCATTCAATCTCATTCTTTAATCTCAATCTCGTTGGTCTCTTTTCAACGGAACGTGACAAAAGAGACCTAGAGAACTAGATACAAACCTCCAAGAGCGGGCATAGGCTGTACCAATGAAGACACTTCGAATTCCCTTTCCTGATTTCTCCAGGGAGCGACTCTGACAGCTTCTGACCCACACGTGTCTCTAGCCAATATTGCTGGCCAGCAAGTGTCTTGCACATGGGTTCCCGTCAATATTCCCAACTCGCATTTCGTTGATTGTGTGTGAATTGAACAAACTCTCGCTCTTTCCTTCTCGTGCAAAATTTGGCAGTGCGGCAATCCACCGGCTGGCGAGTACAGAAATGGAACGTGCCAGCCCTGCGAGGCCGGCAAGTTTTGGGCGAAGACTGTCTCCCAGTGTTTGGCTGGCGAATACAGAGATGGAGCATGCCAAGCGTGCCAGTCCGGCACATTTTCGACGACGACTGGCGCTTCAACATGCTCTGGGTTGGCGTGCAAAGTCGGCACATACTCTACCTCTGGCGCCACTTCCTTGTCAACTGCCGCATGCTTAGATTGTCCAGCGGGAAAGTTCTCGGCGACGACTGGCGCTTCAGCATGCTCTGGTGCGTGCAATGCCGGCACCTACTCCACCATTTTAGGGGCTATCTCCTTTTTGACCGCCACATGCTTAGATTGCCCCGTGGGCAAGTTCTCGGCGACGACTGGCGCTTCAGTATGCTCTGGAGTTGCTTGCAAAATCGGCACATACTCTACCCCTGGCGCCACCTCCTTGTCAACTGCCGCATGCTTAGATTGTCCTGCAGGAAAGTTCTCGGCGACGACTGGCGCTTCAACATGCTCCGGGGCGTGCAATACTGGCACTTACTCTACCGCGTTAGGGGCCACCTCCTTGTCAACTACCGCATGCTTAGATTGCCCAGGAGGCAAGTTTTCGGCCACTACTGGCGCTTCAACATGCTCCGGGACTTGCAATGCCGGCACCTACTCCATCATTTTAGGGGCTTTCTCCTTGTCAGCTGCCGCGTGCTTAGATTGCCCAGGAGGCAAGTTCTCGGCGACAACTGGCGCTTCAACATGCTTTGGGGTTTGCAATGCCGGCACCTACTCCACCACATTAGGGGCCACTTCCTTGTCAACTGCCGCATGTTTAGATTGCCCAAGAGGCAGGTTCTCGGCGACGACTGGCGCTTCAGCATGCTCCGGGGCGTGCAATGCTGGCACCTACTCCATTACATTGGGGGCCACCTCCTTTTTGGCTGCCGCTTGCTTGGATTGCCCAGGAGGCAAGTTCTCGGCAACGACTGGCGCTTCAGCATGCTCCGGGACTTGCAATGCCGGCACCTACTCCACTACTTTAGGGGCTATCTCCTTGTCAACTGCTGCGTGCTTAGATTGTCCAGAAGGCAAATTCTCGGCGACAACTGGCGCTTCAACATGCTCTGGGGTGGCGTGCAAAGTCGGCACATACTCTACCCATGGTGCCACCTCCTTGTCAACTGCCGCATGCATAGATTGTTCAGCGGGAAAGTTCTCGGCCACTACTGGCGCTTCAACATGCTCCGGGGCGTGCAATGCTGGCACCTACTCCACCACGTTGGGGGCCACCTCCTTGTCAACTGCCGCGTGCTTAGATTGCCCAGGAGGCAGGTTCTCGGCGACGATTGGCGCTTCTGCATGCTCCGGGGCGTGCAATGCTGGCACTTACTCCACCATATTGAGGGCCACCTCCGTTTTGACTGCTGCGTGCTTGGATTGCCCAGGAGGCAGGTTCTCGGCGACGACTGGCGCTTCAGCATGTTCCGGGACTTGCAATGCCGGCACCTACTCCACCACTTTAGGGGCTATCTCCTTGTCAGCTGCTGCGTGCTTACATTGTCTATCTGGCAAATTCTCGGCGACGACTGGCGCTTCAGCATGCTCTGGGGTGTCGTGCAAAGTCGGCACATACTCTACCCCTGGCGCCACCTCCTTGTCAACTGCCACATGCTTAGATTGCCCTGCGGGAAAGTTCTCGGCGACAACTGGTGCTCCAACATGCTCTGGGGTTTGCAATGCCGGCACCTACTCCACCACATTAGGGGCCACCTCCTTTTTGGCTGCCGCGTGCTTGGATTGCCCGAGAGGCAGGTTCTCGGTAACGACTGGCGCTTCAGCATGCTCCGGGACTTGCAATGCTGGCACCTACTCCACCACATTGGGAGCCAACTCCATTTTTACTGCTGCGTGCTTAGATTGTCCAGGAGGCAAGTTCTCGGCGACGACTGGCGCTTCAATATGCTCCGGGACGTGCAATGCTGGCACCTACTCCACCACGTTAGGGGCTATCTCCTTGTCAACTGCCGCATGCGTAGATTGCCCAGGAGGCAAATTCTCGGCGACAACTGGCGCTTCAACATGCTTTGGGGTGGCGTGCCAAGTCGGCACATACTCTATTCCTGGTGCCACCTCCTTGTCAACTGCCGCATGCTTAGATTGTCCAGCGGGAAAGTTCTCGGCGACGACTGGCGCTTCAACATGCTCTGGGGCGTGCAATGCTGGCACCTACTCCACCACGTTGGGGGCCACCTCCTTGTCAACTGCCGCGTGCTTAGATTGCCCAAGAGGCAAGTTCTTGGCGACGACTGGCGCTTCAGCATGCTCTGGGGCGTGCAATGCTGGCACCTACTCCACCATATTGGGGGCCACTTCCCTTTTGACTGCTGCGTGCCTGGATTGTCCAGCGGGCAATTTCTCGGCGACAACTGGCGCTTCAACATGCTCTGGGACGTGCAATGCTGGCACCTACTCCACCACTTTAGGGGCCACCTCCTTGTCAACTGCTGCGTGCTTAGATTGCCCAGCTAGTAATTCTTCGGCGACGAGTGGCGCTTCAACATGCTTTGGGGTGGCCTGCAAGGTCGGCACATACTCCACCCCTGGTGCCACCTCCTCGTCAACTGCTGCATGCTTAGATTGTCCCGCGGGAAAGTTCTCGGCGACGACTGGCGCTTCAGCATGCTCCGGGGCGTGCAATGCTGGAACGTACTCCACCACAGTAGGAGCCACCTCCTTGTCAACTGCCGCGTGCTTAGATTGCCCAGGAGGCAGGTTCTCGGCAACGACTGGCGCTTCAACATGCTCCGGGACGTGCAATGCTGGCACCTACTCCACCACATTAGGGGCCACCTCCTTTTTGACTGCCGCCTGCTTAGATTGTCCAGCGGGAAAATTCTCGGCGACAACTGGCGCTTCAACATGCTCCGGGGCGTGTAATGCTGGCACCTACTCCACCACATTAGGGGGCACCTCCTTGTCAACTGCTGCGTGCTTAGATTGTCCAGAAGGCAAGTTCTCGGCGACAGGTGTTGTTGGAGCAAGCAATGTATCGACATGCGCGGCGTGTCCGGAAGATTCCAACTCACCAGCGGGAAGCAGCACTGCAAAAGCCTGTATGTGCATTGCCAGCTTTTCTGGGCCCAATGGTGGTCCATGTTCTGCAACCGCTGGAGGCGACAGTGGTGAAGATACATCTACAACCATCATCGTTGTTGCAGTCGTTTCCTCGCTTGCCGTGCTTATGGCGCCTGCCGGCATTGGATTGTATTATGTGCGCAAAAAACGGAAGACACACGATCCCAACGAAGTGCAAATTTTAGTCGACGGGCAGGTCAGCACAATCCAGACCATGTGTGCTTGGTGGAGAGTGGAATCGTTTGTGTGTGCCTAGCATCTTAAGACATGTGACTTCTTCTCTTTCTTTGTCTCTCCCTCACTCTCTCTTTTTTTGCTCACTCGCTCGCTCGCTCGCTCGCTCTCTCTCTCTCTCTCTCCTTCTCTCTTACTCCCATCCTTTCTCTCGCTCCCTCTCTCGATCTCTCTCTCTCCCTCCCTCCCTCCCTTCCTGACACCCTCTCCCTCTCTCTCTCTCTCGCTCGCTCACTCTCTCGTTTGCTCACTCTCTCGTTGTCTCTTTCTTGTTCTACCTCTCTCTCTCTCTCTCTCTCTGTCGCTCTCTCTCTCTCTCTCTCTCTCTCTCTCTCTCTCTCTCTTTCTCCCTCTCTCTTCTTTTCTCTCTCTCACACACACTCCATCTCTGTCTCTCTATCTCTCTGGTTTTCTGTCTGTCTACATATACACATGACTATAGCATTTTTGATTTTAGCTGCTTTGCCTAATTGCT
>Ga0105054_10010687_pt1 | contig 11616 bp, 9 predicted proteins | sample BON02_FD_78091 | JGI IMG/M metagenome (GOLD analysis project Ga0105054, IMG submission 78091) | Freshwater microbial communities from Lake Bonney liftoff mats and glacier meltwater in Antarctica - BON-02 (megahit assembly) | ecosystem: Environmental > Aquatic > Freshwater > Ice > Glacier... | reverse complement strand
CGCCGCAGGAAAACCAGCCAAAGTCGCCTACATCGCAGTCGCTCGAAAACTAGTCGTTTTCCTCAACCGCATCCTCACTGAGGCCCCCGTTATGACCAATTAATCAAGACAGTTGCTACAATTGAATCCTCGCTATCTTACCAGCGTGCTTCGGTGTTTGGCGGGCGTTGATATTCCTGCGGATGGACGAGACCACGTGCGAAGGGATTGGCTCGCTCGATTAATTCCGGCGAAGCGTGGTAGCCCCAGCGCGTGCGATTCCATGATGAGCCATAGCGATAGACGGCGATCTTACGTTCGCCGGAATTCACGCGCTTGGCCGAGCCGTGGCAGGTGGCATCGACAAACACGATCGCATCACCGGCCTTCAGGTGCACTTCGATCGCGCCGACGATTCCATCAACTGAACCGCCACGGCCGTCGCCCCATTCGTCCTTACGATTGGGCTTAGAAAATTCGGGATGCGCGATATTTGATTTGTGCGAGCCGGGAATGACCATCGTTGCGCCATCGCCGGGACCAATATCGGTGAAGGCCATCAAGACGTTAATTTGGCTACAATGGAAACGACCGTTGTGATATCCGAAGGACATTCGCTTCGCATGGTCGTGCCCGCCCGCGTGCAACGGAATTGCTTCTCCGGGACCGCGGACCGTGTAGAAGTTTTCGTCGATGAAGGCGGGGCCGTGATGGTAGTCGAAGGTATCGTGGCCACCGATAAAGCGCGTCACGTAGTTAACGTAGTTGGGATGATCGATCATCCGTTCAAAGGCGCCCCCCAGCTCATAGACCTGCTGGTAGCTGATGCCGCGATGTTCGGGATGATCTTCGCGTTGCACCCAACCGTGCCAACCGGCGCGCGGGAGGTCGCTGGGGATCGCGTCGATGCGCGCATTGGCATCCGTGACTTCTTCCGGGGAAAGCACGCCACGGAGAATGACGAATCCGTTTAGATCGAAAAGATACTCTTCGAGATCGGAGGGCACCCGGGCTTGTGGCGCGTTGACGAGAGGGGGCTGGGGTAGGTGATTATGAAAGCGTTTTTCCATGGGAGTGACCTTAGCAGAACTATTCAGAAATATCTTTCCAATTATTCCCTAATATATCTCATATAGTAACCATGTCGCCCGCTTCCGTTTCGTTGGAAACTCAACATGAGGATGAGCTTGGTTTCCGAATTTGGCGGCAACACAACTCTGGGATGATGGCGCGGCCTCATACGCATCCGGATATCGAAGTGAACTACCTGTTCGATGGGGGATTCTCTTATTTGCATGGAGGCACAGTGACCCCGATTGAGGCGGGGCGTTTTACGGTCCTTTGGGGAGGAGTGCCTCATCAGACGATTGCGCCGGGTATCGTAGGCGAAGGTATTTGGATCACGCTTCCGCTCGCGTGGTTTCTGCAATGGTCGCTCCCACACGGCATGGCTGATCGTTTGCTGGAAGGTGAGATCATCGCGGCAGCACCCGACCCAACTGATTATCTACAACTCTCCCGATGGCTCGATGATGCCGCCAGCGGTAGCCCAGAACGACAACGCCCACTGATTTTAGAAATGGAAGCGCGCTTTCATCGTCTCGCTTTAGGCGTGACGGCAAAACAAGCAGCATCCCGTCTGAATCGCACTCATTCCGGTTCCGGACAGATCGCGGGCACGACCCGTTTCATTGCGCGTCACTATCGCGAATCAATTTCTGTGCAGGACATCGCTGATGGGATCGGACTGCATCCGAAATACTTGATGCGTATTTTTAAAAAACAGATCGGTGCGAGCGTCTGGGAGTATCTCACTCGGCTTCGTCTTTCCCATGCCCAACGATTACTCATCACCACGGATATGAAGGTGCTCGACGTGGCCATGGAGAGTGGTTTTTCGTCAGCTGCACCTTTTTACGCAGCTTTCGCTACTCACTCACGCGGACTGCGGCCGCTCGAATATCGGCGGCATCATCAATTCTCCCCTACCCCATGAAAAAAACTGATCTACGTATTGGCCAAATCGGCTCCGGTGGCCGCGGTGGCGGTCTCGGAGAAAATGCTCACCGACCGGGCAAAGGGAGTCGCGTCGTGGCGTGTTGCGATTCGAATCAAGATACGCTCGAGGCGTGTCGCACGAAGTTTGGAGCCAATACTTTCATCACCAAGGACTACCTCAAACTTCTAGAGCAGGATCTTGATGCGGTGATCATCGCCACCCCGGATTTTTTGCATGAGAAGCATGCTTTGGCTGCTCTTCGCCGTGGACTAGCGGTTTATCTTGAGAAACCGATGGCTCTCTCGATCGCGGGTTGCGATCGCATCCTCGCTGCGGCGAAGAAACATCAGGCTCGTCTCTATCTCGGCCACAACATGCGCCACATGGCGTTTGTCCGAAAAATGAAGGAGCTAATCGACGACGGAGCAATTGGCGAAGTGAGAGCTTGTTGGTGTCGTCATTTTGTCGGCCACGGGGGTGATTTCTATTTCCGCGATTGGCACGCCGAACGCAAAAACACCACCGGGATGCTCTTACAGAAAGCCGCGCACGATATCGATGTGATCCATTGGCTTTGCGGTGGTTACAGTCGCTTGGTTAACGCCATGGGCGGATTGACGCTTTATGGTGATCTCCCTGATCGCCGCGCGGAGACGTCGACTCCTCATCGCGTGTCGGCGGGTGAAATGCAGCCTGATCTATTTCCAGCGACTAAGGCTCGCGGTCTCAATCATCACATTGATATCGAAGATCTCAGCACGATGCAGATGAAACTGAACAACGGGGTCTTCGCGAGCTATGCGCAGTGTCACTACACGCCGGACTACTGGCGCAGTTACACGGTGATCGGAACGGAAGGTCGTTTAGAAAACTTCGGCAATGGAGAAGCCGGCACATTGATCCGCCTTTGGAACAAGCGCACCAACTACAACGCCCGGGGCGATGCGAGCTACCGCATTCCGGTAGCCAAAGGTTCTCATGCCGGCGCCGATCCGTTGATCATGGCAGAATTTCTACGTTACGCGCGTGATGGCGGGCAGACCCAAACCTCGCCCCTCGCGGCACGAGAAAGTGTCGCCGCGGCATGCATGGCTACGAAATCGCTGCGCAGTGGCGGCAAGGCACTCAAGGTGCCCGCGCCTGATGCTGCGGTGGCGCGTTGGTTTAAGAAGCAAAATGGCTAAGCTTACGCGCAGGATTGCCAGATAGATTTCTCCACGTAAATTTTTCACATGGAATCCGACGACACGACATTACCGGCGACCCCTCGCAAGCCGAGTTTGCCGATCACCACCGGATTGCGTGAATATCTGCTCCACTTTCGTCGTGAGCGCGATCTGCCGGTGACTTATGAGCGGCTCCGCAACTATCAGGAATCCATTCCGCTCAACGACTCACGTGGCGAACCAACCTTGTGGGATACGGTAATTTATCGCGCGGAGGAGATGGAAGAACTCTACGCTCATCTCAAAACTATCTACGCACTGATCAAAGTAGATGGCGACGCGCGGATCGTGGAACACATTTATGTGGATCGCGTGGATTTTTGCAGTTTCGGCAACTCGATGCCTTTCCGAATCCGCGTGGTTAACGCCTATAACGATAACCAAGATTACTTTTACGTGAAGCGAGCTGATGCGTCGCGCGTTTACGGCCTTGAGCTCGAGCACCTGCTGTCTCCCAACCGGCTCAACTACCTCACCAAGGGCGATACCCTCATCGAAGAGCACATCGCGGGTATTCCCGGCGATATTTTTATCGAGCGACACATCAAAGGTTACCCCGAACTTAACCCCGTGCGGGTGGCGAAGGAACTAGTGAAGTTTAACGAACGCTGTTTCGTGCGATTGCTCGGTGATATGCGCGCCTACAATTTTGTTTTCGTCATCACTCCCGACTTTGAGACAGCGCAGGTGCGATTACGCGCAATGGATTTCGATCAACAGTCCTTCAATGGCCGGAAGAACTTCTATCTTCCCCAGTTTTTTAAAGAAAATCTGCCGCTGGTGAACTACTGCAACGAACACCTGCATGAACAGACCGCGCTGCAATACCAACGGGAGGAACAAACTCTCATGGTCCATCGTGCTGACCTCGCGAAAGTGCGACTGGGAAAGCTGCTCGATGAAATGGAATCTGATCGACTTGCTCCGGATGAAAAAGTGCACGCGTTGCGGATAGAACTATCCGTGCATTTCCAAAACGATCGCTACTTGAAGTGCGAATCAATGGGAGCGCTCGTGCGCCAAAATTTGTCGACGATTCGCGGTATGGTTTCGAGCTGATCGCACGTATTGAAATATCGGATGCGTGCGATGTAGTGCATTGAAAGCCGTGTTCGCAAAATAATTCTGCGCAAAAATAAAGTCACGGGATTAACTTCACGAAATATTGTCACGCATTTGTATTGCGCGTCGCGCTTAGTTTGTTGAGTTACTAACACGTTACTTACGCACAACGCCCCTTGTTTTGTGGTAAGTCAAAATCAACTATAGCCCTAAACCGGAGCAACCGCATGGCAAAAAAAGCAGTCAAAAAAAAGACGGCTACGAAGAAACCTGCTGCTAAGAAAAAAGCAGTAGCTAAAAAACCAGCCGCTAAAAAGAAGGCAGTAGCTAAAAAGCCTGCCGCTAAGAAAAAGGTGGTAGCTAAGAAAAAAGCTGCTCCTAAGAAAAAAGCAGCAGCTAAGAAGCCCGCCGCCAAAAAGAAGGCAGTAGCTAAAAAGCCCGCCGCCAAGAAAAAGGTAGCAGCCAAAAAGGCAGCTCCTAAGAAAGCAGCAGCTAAAAAGCCTGCCGCTAAGAAGAAGGTGGTAGCTAAGAAACCCGCCGCTCCTAAGAAGAAGGCAGCGGCTAAAAAGAAGAAGTAAGTTTCTTACGTCGTCTAAAAATACTGGGCCGCTCCTTTTTGGAGCGGCTCTTTTTTTGGCCGTTCCTAATACGTTAGTTGCGCAGCGCGCATGAATGGAGTCGAGTAGGCCCGACTCCGCTTAAGAACTTTCCTCGCTACTCGATGCGACCTTCATCAAAGTCGATCAGATCAGGCACGCTGATGATTTGATCAGCACGATCGGCACAGCCCATAGCGGTCAGCGCTTCCAGCAGGAACTCACGTCCGGCGCGAGTCATTCCTTTTTGGGTTAATTCGCGATTCCATTTTCTGGCTCGCACATCATCAGGGAAAATTTCCAGCAGACGTCGGTCCATTTCCGTATCATCGGCTGATTCGTGGACGATGGTTTCCACATCGACGGGCTCTACGCCGAGATGCATCGAAATAAAACGATCCAATCCGCGTTTATAATTCTTAGCGTAACTGGCGGGTAAGGCCCCGTGCTTTTGCACGTATTTGCACTTCGCAATGAAGCGCGATAAGTAAAGCAGCCCTGTGGCCGCGTGCGGAATGTAGGGAGAAGGCAGGCAGGTGAGCACCTCGCCAATAGAACCGGGAATAGGTTTGGAAGGCATAGAGAAATGTTAGGTCGACTTGGCGCGATTCTGTGAACCAAACAAGATACGCTAACGGGCCGAGAAGAGCGACCCGTTAACGCCCCTTGGTTTGCGGTGTCACGGAGCTAAACGGCCACCGGCACCTTCGTTTTATCGAAGGCAAAGATTCCTTTCGGTGTTTCTGGAGTGGGCGGATGCGGCACCACTTTCCAAAACTTGCCAATCGCGGTATCCCAATCGGCCAACAATTGTTGACCGTGCGGGCTTTCGGTTTGCGCCACGTGCGCGGCGACCAACTGGCGCAGGCTCGTGACTTCATCCTCATGGTCGAGGCGTTCGAGAGTAGTCATCTCCGCGTTATGACGATCCGGCAGGGTGTCGCATTCGTCGTAAACGAACGCGAGCCCACCGCTCATACCCGCACCAAAGTTTTTGCCGGTGCGACCAAGCACGACGACCACGCCGCCGGTCATGTATTCACAACCATGATCCCCGAGCCCTTCGACTACGGCAATCGCTCCAGAATTACGCACGCCGAATCGTTCACCCGCCATACCGGCGGCGAAAAGCACCCCGCCCGTGGCACCGTAAAGACAGGTGTTTCCAAGGATACAATTGGTGTGCCACTCAAAGGTTTCCGTTGGGCGCGGGCGCACGATGATTTCGCCACCGGCCATCCCCTTGCCCACATAGTCATTCGCTTCGCCGTTTAACTTCAGTTTGATGCCATTGACGAGGAATGCACCAAGACTTTGTCCCGCGCTGCCGGTAAACGTGAGATCAATAGTGCCGGCCGGCAGTCCCTTGTTGCCGAGCTGATAGGCGATTTGGCCGGAAAGATGCGTGCCGATGTCGCGATTGATATTCGTCACCTTGTAACGGGCGACCAAGCGCGCGCTCTTGCCGAGGATCACATCGCGGGCTTCCTGCAGAATCGCTTCGTCGAGGGAACCCTCGTTGCCGAAACGTTCGTTACGCTCCCGAGTATGGAAGCGATCGAGTTCGTTGGTCGGATCTGGGTTGTGCAGCAAGGGACCGAGGTCGATCAATTGCGTCTTCGGATTCTCGGGGTCCTCGATTTGCTTGAGCAATTCGGTGCGGCCCACGATTTCGTTGAGTGAACGCACGCCGAGCTTAGCGAGATAATGACGCACATCGTCGGCGACGCCGTTGAAGTAGTTGATCACGTTGTCCGCTTTGCCACGGAACTTGGCGCGTAGATCATCACGTTGCGTGGCGACGCCGACCGGGCAGGTGTTAAGATGGCAGACGCGGAACATGGCGCAACCAGACGCAATGAGAGCAGCGGTGCCGAAGTTAAACTCTTCCGCGCCAAGCATCGCCGCGATTACGATATCGCGTCCGGTCTTCATGCCGCCATCGGTTCGGAGAACGATGCGATTGCGCAGACCATTCATCATGAGCACTTGATGTGCTTCGGCGACGCCGATTTCCCAGGCGGAACCGGCATTCTTGATTGAAGCGATGGGGGAAGCTCCCGTGCCACCTTCATGACCGGAAACTAGCACGACATCAGCATAAGCCTTGGCGACGCCAGCCGCGATGGTGCCGACGCCTGAAGACGAAACGAGTTTTACGCAGACCTTGGCGCGCGGGTTCACCTCTTTCAGATCGAAGATGAGCTGCGCGAGATCCTCGATGGAGTAAATATCATGATGGGGGGGCGGGGAAATTAGGGTGACTCCCGGCACGCTGAAACGAAGACGCGCGATCAACGGCGAGACCTTGTGGCCGGGGAGTTGACCGCCCTCGCCCGGCTTGGCGCCTTGGGCCATCTTGATCTCGATTTCCCTCGCGTTGGCAAGGTATTCGGCGGTGACCCCAAAGCGACCCGACGCGACCTGTTTGATCGCAGAGTTGGCGGAATCACCGTTTTCACGGATTGAGAAACGTTCGGGATCTTCTCCACCTTCGCCCGAGTTGGACTTACCACCGATGCGGTTCATCGCGATGGCGAGAGTTTCATGAGCTTCCGGGGAAAGCGCACCCATAGACATACCGGCGGTGGTGAACCGGCGACGGATGTCTTCGATCGGCTCGACTTCTTCGACATCGATTGGCGCGCGCTTATCGAAGCGGATTTTCAAAAGATCCTTCAACGCGAGCGGTTGATGTTCATCGGTCACAGTCTTCCATCCTTGGAAATTCTCATCAGTGCCGTTGCGAGTGAAGCGATTCATCGCAGCAACGACCTTGGGATTCCAACCGTGATACTCGCCTTCACCGCGCTTGTTCACGCGGTAGTAACCTTCGTTGTGTAAGGAAGGCGTGTTTTCTTCGGTGACTTCGCCTACCTGAGGAAACGCGAGTTGGTGGCGCAGTAACGATTCGATGGCGATTTCGCAATATCCGATGCCACTGATCGGCGACATGGTGCGAGGGAAACAGTCGTCGATAACCTTGGTGCCAATACCAAGCGCTTCGAAGAGTTGGGCGCCGCGATAGCTCAGCAAAGTGCTGATGCCCATTTTGGCCATGATCTTGCGCAAACCGGCGTCGATCGCGGTCCGGTAGTTGAGGCAGGCTTCTTCCGCGGAGACGGTTTCCGAAGTTTTACCTTCAGTAGCGATTTCGCCAACGAGATCAAACGCGAGCCATGGATTAACGGCATTGACGCCGAAGCCGAGCAAAGTGGCGATGTGGTGGACATCGCGAGCCTCGCCCGTTTCGGCGATGAGATCGCAACGTAAACGAAGTCCGCCACGTGAGAGCCGCGTATTGACTGCGCCCACTGCGAGCAACATTGGGATGGCGGCCCTCTCGGCTCTGACTTCGCGGTCGGAAATGATGATGATCTTCGCGTTGTCGTCTTCGACCGCGGCGAGGGCGCGCACGGCAAGTTCTTGCACGGCGGTTTCCAGAGCGTTGGGTCCAGCGGAGGGATCAAAGGTCGCGTTGAGCCGCACGACGCGATCCTTCATCGAAGGCACATCGAAGAGCGCCTCGAGTTCGTGATTCAAAAGAATCGGCGAAGCAATTTCCACAAACCCACTCGTGCGCGGTAATTCTTCAAATAAGCCGAGGCGACCACCCAGATACATCGTGAGCGACATCACCGACTTTTCGCGGATGGAATCGATCGGCGGGTTGGTGACTTGGGCGAAGAGTTGCTTGAAGTAGGTGTAGAGCAGACGCGGACGTCGTGAGAGCACGGCTAGCGGCGTATCGTCTCCCATCGAACCGGTGGGCTCTTTGCCTTCGGCTAACGGCGTGAGAATCAGTTCACGCTCATCGAGGTCATATCCAAAAGCGATTTGGGCGGCAAGTGCGGCCGGTGTGGGCTCACTTGGCGAAGCCGTCGGCGCGAACTCGTGGAGTTTGATCAGATGCTCGTCGCACCATGCGCGGAAATGAGGTTGTTGCGTGAGAGCTTCTTTAATCTCGTCGTCTTCGACAAACTTTCCCGCTTCCAGATCGATCGCGAGCATACGGCCGGGCCCAAGACGACCATTGGCGACAATTTTGCCCGGCCAGTCGTGGATGAGACCCGCTTCGCTCGCAAGGAGGATGTAGCCATCGTCGAATACTTTGTAGCGCGCTGGGCGCAGGCCGTTACGATCGAGCGCGGCGCCGACGACTTTACCGTTGGTGAAGACCACGGCAGCGGGGCCATCCCAAGGCTCCAACATGCAGGAATGATAGCGGTAGAATGCCTGTTGTTCGGCCGTGAGCGTCGAGTCCTGCTCCCAGGCCGGAGGCATCATGATCGTGCAGGCGAGGCGAGGATCGCGACCGCCGAGCGTGAGTAATTGCAGAGCGTTATCAAACGACGCGGAGTCGCTCATCGTGGGTTGCACGAGCGGGCGAAGATCGGCGAAACGATCTCCCCAAACGCCGTGTGCCGCACTGCGTTCACGGGCGCGCATGAGATTGCGATTACCACGGATCGTGTTGATCTCACCATTGTGCGCCATCATCCGAAAGGGATGCGCGAGATGCCACGTCGGGAAGGTGTTGGTCGAGTAGCGTTGGTGGAAGATTGCGAGTGCCGAGGTATACTTCGGCGACTTCAGATCAAGGAAATATTTTCTCACCTGCGGCGCGTTGAAGAGGCCCTTATAAACAATCGTGCGTGAGGAAAACGAGCAGATGTAAAAGCCCTCGAGGTCCATCTCTTCGGCGCGACGTTCGGCGACTTTCTGAGCGAGGAAAATTTGGCGTTCGAACTCGTCATCCGTGGTCGCATCGTCACGACGTCCCACGAGCGCTTGCACGATCATGGGTTGAGTTTCGAGGGCTTTGCGTCCGAGGCAGGAGGCATCGACCGGCACATCACGCCAGCCGAGAAAGACTAGACCTTCAGCCTTGGCGGCTTGTTCGATGATCTTCTTGCCTGCGACTTGAGCCGATTCGTCTTCACGGGGCAGAAAAATCATGCCTACGCCGAGATCGGAATCCTTCAGCAGGTGCTTCTTCTCGTGATCGAGGTGTTCACGAAAAAGATCGATTGGAAGTTGTGTGAGTAGCCCCGCGCCATCCCCCGTCACTGCATCGGCATCAATCGCTCCGCGGTGCGCCAGAGAGCGTAATGCCGTGAGGGCACGCTCCACCAGATCATGGCTACGCTCACCAGATATTTTGGCGATAAAGCCGACTCCACAGGCATCATGTTCCTGATCGTGGTGGTGTAGTGGTGATGGGATGGGCTTGGTCATTCGCGGAAGTAGGATCTATAGTGAAAAATAAGATGTAAGAGAGGGGATCCGATCTGGGGCCAAAAAAGGCCGGTCTCGGTATAGAGCCGGCCTGAGAGTATTATCAGAGACTCTCGCTTAGAAGAATCGCACTGTTTTGGTGGCCATCTTCGCGTGTTCCTCGTCCGAGCACCCGGCATTGGTCGGGGCGGCGTCTTCGGAATGGCTCGCTTTAACCAGATCGTTGCTGAGGAGATAATTTTCAACTTCCTCGCCGGATACATCAGCCAACATCACTCCGTCGACTTCGACACAGGGAGAGAGTGGCTGTCCCGATTTTTGCACCATCTCCGCGTAATTCTCGCGGTTATTGATGATATCGACATCATCGTATGGTAGAGCGTGCTTGCTCATGATGGCGCGGACGCCGTTGGACCAACCGCATTGCGGTTTTAGATATGCTTTAATCTTCATTATTTTCTGCTTTCTAGTTGGAGAGCTACCAGAGTAAACGTCGGGTTTTTGCCCTCGCAAGTGCAAGTTTGTTAAATATGTGTCGTAGGCATGCATTTATCCTGCCCGCAGCGCCTTGCGATACCGCGCCGGACTTTGCCCGATTTTCTGCTTAAATTGCCTCGAAAAGTAGAAAATATCTTGAAAGCCAAGGACTTCTGAAATTGCACCGATTGTCAGGTTTGATTCAGACAGGAGTTGGCACGCTCGCTCGATTTTGGCCTGAATAATGTAATATTGAGGCCTCAACCCTATTATTTTCAGGAAGATACGAGAGAAATGGTCCACACTGTATCCCGCCGCGAGGGCTAGTTCGACTATCGACGGCGTTTCGGCAGGGCTTTCCCTGATCTTTACTACGGTGGTCAAAATGATTTGGCGGTGATGCTGTTCGGTAGCGAGGGGTTCATGGGTGGGCGCATTTCTGTACTCACGATCAAGTTCTATGATGAGAGCTCTCATAAGTTGCTCCGCGGAAGCCTCAGCTGTGGGCTCGGACTCCAATTCCACTATCCGTCGCATCAGAGTATCAATAAACCCAGCCTGACGAGTGCGGACGACCTCAAATGGAGGTTTAAAGTCGGATAAAGGCAAAATATTTCCGATTCTGGATACGACTGAAAAATGGATAAAAGTGACCCCAAGACGCGCGAAAATGTCCTGTTTGGCTTCGTATCGGCGTTCCGGTTGCATCCAAAGGCAAACTCCCGGATAAAGCTCGATTTCATCAGAATCGATCTGAATTTGGCCCCTCCCTTCCCAAATATACCACAAATCATAATCTTTCAGAGATTTTGACCACTCAGATCCGAGGTGCCATCCGGGCTCACAGCGCACTCGACCACGTAGGCCAAGTTGCAGATCGAAGCTATTTGGATCCAATGTCATAAAGCGGATAAATATAAGGGAACTCCTATAAATAGCAACTAATTGGTTGCCAACTGGATACGACTCTTTATAACCATTCAATATGAGCACTGATCAATATACGTTTTTTGGGGACCACCGGGCGCTGGAGTCTTTG
>Ga0105054_10010686_pt1 | contig 11617 bp, 7 predicted proteins | sample BON02_FD_78091 | JGI IMG/M metagenome (GOLD analysis project Ga0105054, IMG submission 78091) | Freshwater microbial communities from Lake Bonney liftoff mats and glacier meltwater in Antarctica - BON-02 (megahit assembly) | ecosystem: Environmental > Aquatic > Freshwater > Ice > Glacier... | reverse complement strand
GTTTCAAATCTTGTTCCATTTACATTTGGTGCGTAAAAATGGAAACTCCTGAAAAAAAATATCGAGCAAATCGACCATTTTTGAAACATTTGTTGGGAAAAGTTAGTTAAATGTGTACGGTCATAAAAAAAAATCAGCAAAAATCCCTTTGTTACCGGAAACAGTAAAATGAGAGCTGTGGTTGCGAATGGACCTGGATACGGACAAAATGGATACCATATTGAAGACGACGTACGAGTTCCTGACGTAGGCCCCGGTGAGCTTCTTATAGCTGTTCGAGCTACGGGCTTATGTGGAAGCGATGCAAAGATGCTGAATGGAAGTGATTTCTATTGGGATGAGAAAAACGGTCGTTGTAAACGCGGGGTTATTCCTGGCCATGAATTCGTTGGCGAAGTTGTCAAGGTTGGAAGAGAGGGCAAGGCTTCCGTGGGGGATTTGATTACGGTCGAGTCAGGCCTCGCTTGCCGCGCATGTTGGTTCTGTCTTGCTGGGAATTTGCACAAGTGTGACTCATTGCGGTTATACGGACAGGGAGTCAATGGAAGTATGGCGGTCTATATGCTGGTTCATAAAGAATCCCCTATCCATAAATTTCCAGCTGGTGTTAGTGTAGTGGATGCTGTTGCGGCTGAACCGCTCTCCATCTCCATTCATGCAATGGATAGAGGAGAGATTAATGGTGGAGATACCGTTGTGATATCGGGTTGTGGGGCAGTTGGAATTGGTATTATTGCCGCGATTCGTTACTTTATCAGAGGGGATGTTAAAATCATTGGTATTGATTTCCTGAAACATAAATTGAATGCTGCAATGCATGCTGGAGCAGATTATGTAGTAGATTTATCTACCGAAGATGCTGATGTGTTTATTAAAAGCAAAACTGAAGGTAGGGGGGCCGATTGCTATTTTGAATGTTCTGGGCATCCTGGTTCTGTGAAAAATGGTCTTGAATTCCTGCGAAAAATGGGTCGGTTTATTCATTGTGGATTGTGGGACGGTGGTTGTTGCGGTGATGCTAATTGGAATTTAATCAGTGGATTCAAAGAACTTGATGTTGTGGGCACTAGCTTGGGAGGGCCTATAGCTGGTAGAGCATGGCCTCGTGCTGTTGAGATGATATCTGCATCAAGAGATCTAGTTCCGTTTCTCGACAGTTTTGTGACACATAGATTTCCATTGGAGCAATTTGAATTGGCTCATAATATTTTGAAAAATGGCGCATTAACAGGAGCATGTAGGGCCATCAAGATGGTTTTAGATCCTGGGTTAGACCGTAACACCATCGTAGTGTCGCCAGGAGCTACCATTCCCTTAGAATTGATTGTCGGTGATTTAAAAATAGTTCAAGCTGAGAAACCGATTCCACTATTGCAACAACTGCAAAGCCATGTCCAAGAAATGAAAGGTGCGTTGAGTGGAAAGGTTGTTTGGGTCACTGGCAGCTCCAGAGGGATAGGTCGATCTATTGGTGCGAGACTCGCTTCAGAAGGTGCTCGAGTCGTATTCCACGGTACGCGAATGTCCAGTCCAAGTACATTTGATGATACAACTGAAGATACTCAAAAGGTTGATACGCTGGAAGAACTTGCAAGTCTATACAAAGGTTGCGGTTACGTTATAGGGGATTTAACCAATGAGAAGATTGTGAACAAATGTGTTGAGTCGATACATGGAGACATGGGACGAATAGACGTTTTAGTTTGTTGTGCTGGTGGTAATATTGGAATCGGTGGTTCAAGTGGCGAGAGGAATGCAGTGGGTGGCATGCCGGTATCGGATGATGGAGTCCGCATCCCTCTAGAAGACGCAACGAAAGTGATGGACAATAACTTTCTGACTACGTTGACGTGTTGTAAAAGAGTCTCGCAAGAAATGATGGTCAGACGACAAGGAAGGATTGTGATGATAGGAAGTGTTGCTGGATGCATTGCGAGACCGAAAGGAGTGATGTATGCGGTGTCAAAAGCGGCAGTACATCACTATTGCAAATGTCTTGCAATGCAACTCAGAGAGTTTGATATCTCAGTTAATTGCATAGCGCCAGGAATGACAGTGACGTCTCGCTTTGTAAGGAACCTGGGTGACCAATTTGATCCAGAAGCACGAAAGAAGGAGAATGTTTTGAAACGATATGGAGAAGCGGTTGATACTGCCAATGCTGTATCGGTGTTGTGTTCAGCTGACACATCTTTTTGGACAGGCCAAATAGTACGAGTAGATGGTGGCGCAACCCTTTGAATCTATTTAATTTAATCTATTTGAATTTGAAATTGTAATCTCAGCTAATAATGCAGGCTCCCTCACGTTTTTTAAACTCCTCTGGGTATTCCTTGCTACAAAATTGGAAGAAATCATCGAAACCTCCGATAAATTGCCCAGTTTCTTCATCCCCTAGGAATATAGCAGGACTAGTTGCATGTGGGTTGTCTCGTGAACGAACATGCTCCTTCAGGTATTGTTGAAAATCGTCTCGAGAAAGGGATACAATTCGGGCATCGCAAGGAAGTTTGGAGGCAACCTTCTTGGCTTTACTGAAGAACGAGCAACCGTTATAACCAGTGATGGTAAATGCCGGCTTCTCGGGGTTATTGCCAGCTTGCATTCGATGAATCCCGATGATTCAAAGTTTGTTTCGTTGAAAGTGCGCACTGCAGCAAAACTGTAGAGACAGCTTTCTGCCCGAATTTCTTATTGTATTACCGGACTTGTGAATTGGTTAGTTTAAACTAAATATATTGTTTAAAGTAAAAGCTTGGTCTGGTAATATGCAAAAGTCACAATGAATGTTTTATTCTATTACCGGACCTGTGAGTTAATTATTTTAAACTATATATACTGTTTAAAGTAAAAGCTTGGTCTGGTAATATACAAAAATCAAGTGAAAAGTGCAGTGCAGTGGCGGTTTTGAATTTCTATCATGTTTTATCCCCTTCTGACTACCTCATGGATTTTCATTTGGGTCTTCTGTTTCAACACTTGAGATACTTTTGTTTTTAAAAGATAGCGTTTCTATCCACTACTCGTCATGTTTTAAGAATCCTACATCCATTACATGTTATATTAATTAATTAGTAAGAAAATCGTAAACTAATTCTGTGCTAGTGTTGAAACAGAAGACCCAAATGAAAATCCATGAGGTAGTCAGAAGCAGCAACATTATGAGAATCACTTTCCAAATACCATGGTAATAAAATTCTAACCCAGGCGACATTGCTGTCAAGTTGAGGGATCCATGCAATTTCAATGCATCAGGAGCGATAAAATGTCAATTCAATGATTTCTTATAATGTTGCTGCTTCTGATTATCTCACGGATCTTATCGGACTCATTTCGATGAACAAGATACTCTTAATTATCTAGATTGGGGATTGATTTATTCAATTAAAAAAATCTCTAAATTTTGAAACTCCTCTCACCAATTAGTTTTAAGAGAGGGGGGACCCGAAAATAATACTTTTGATTCAAAGTGCTCGACGGGAAAACATTCTGATGTTTTTTCACGTGCTGCTGCTAGCTTGGTCTGCGTCATGCTTTGAATTGCTGCAGGTGCATTCGCCATCAAATGCAATATATCTGGTTCCAGTGTTGGCTTGCCATACTCTAACACGAGATCTTTCAATCCAGTCACTCGGGGTTGGGCGAATGAAGTACGCATTCACTGGTAGACGATGGGCGTCTATCCGTTCGGATCGAGACATTGTAGCCATATGCAACATGCAATCGGGTTCGGTTATCAGGATTGTAATCGATCAAGTCATATTGCAAATTTCTCGCGATGAGTTTAGATTAGACACAGGCAAGGAGACAATTCCTATGCTGCCATTGGTAACTTATAGCTGGGATGCCAAGCGCTCTGTTTTAAAACGAATTTTGGTTGGAATCGTTGTTGATAATATTCCAAGGATCGAACTTCAAGCGCTCACATTGTTGCGGTCCCTTCATTTTCATTCAGAAGGCTTGAGTGTGCTTGTTGTACTTGTAGGTGATGTTAGCTCAGCTGTTGAGATTGAATTTCGATCTCTGGGCTGCAATATAATTCGAATTAAAGACCCTATCAACTTCCTGCTGAGACGCTCGACTCCTCATTGCAATAAAATACTTTTCTTTGCGACAAGCGAAGCGCATGATACTGTTAAATACGATTTGGTGGTTTGCCTTGATTGTGATATTTTAGTCACTGGTGACTTTCTTCTGATGCTGCAAAACCAAAATACCATTCAATTTCGAGCTGGAAAAGTCTCTTGGGGTGAGATTATTTTGAAAGATCAAATTTGGAAAGATTTGTCTTTTCAGGCTGGATACGAAAAGCCATTAACCGAAATCGGATGGCCGAATACAGGTGTAATCGTAGTGCCATCTTTTCTAGTTGCTGATTTTCATGATTTGTGGTTCGATTTTATAGATAAAGTGTCGTTTTGGCTGCCTCCGAATGAAGATCTATATTTCCTTGATACCTTTGCTTTCATCTTTACGGTGATGGCACTATGTCGCAGTCGTCAAAGGGGTTGTTGGATGAATCTTCCTGTTCAAATGAACTGTCAATTGAATTGGCCTCTAGCTGATATGAATCAAAATATGTATTCCCAATCTTTGGAGAAGATTCCGCCAATGTTGGTACAATACAACCAAGGAACGATGGAGATATATGGTAATGGTACTGTCGTTCAATTTACCTCCACCGAAACAAAGCATATGAAGTTTCTTACTTTTGTAAACGACAAAATATCAATCCATAACCGTCGATTGCCGAGGATCCAATCTCCAAATTTCTGCGAGAACGATTGAAGCGGAGAACAAACGAATTTGTTTCAAGATGTTTTATTTTTATTCAAATCCTCCCCATTATTATTCTCGTAGTATGGTTTTTCAGGGTAGTTAACGTCATATTCTGATTTGGGGGATTTTGTAGATGGGTGATCTGGAAACTCAGCTATATTCTTGTGATGCTCATTATTTTGTTGATCCATTTGTGATGCGTTAACTCGTGATGATATTTTAGCGGATAACGAGATATTGAAGAATATCAAATATCAAGATTTGGCGAAGCGTCTGGTTGGATATTCGTTAACATTTTGCATAAGTTTTTAGGAGGTCGATGGTACCAAGACGGGAAATGAGCCGTCGTACATTGAGACAATGAAGAAGAATTATTTGATAAACCGCACGATTCCTTAAATTCGAAATTTTGAGCACAAAGATTGTTGCCTGGTCAGCGAACGACAACCATTTTTTCTCGAGTCAAGTTGGAAAAAGTCATTCTAAAGAGAGAAACTTAATTAAAATATAAATGTATTTTTTAAACGCTCTTATGGCTATATCCTTGAAGTCAATTGCGAAAGGTATTGTTGCCAAGTCGAGAGATGCAATGAAAGCACATCAGGATAGGTTCACAGAGATTTCCCATAGATTTGGTGCTTCTGGTTTGCTGGTGAATCCAATGCTTTTCTTTGGACACCCTTTATCTTGTTTATTAATTATTTGCTGGTGAATCCAATGCTTTTCTTTGGACACCCTTTATCTTGTTTATTAATTATTTGCTGATTAATAACTTGACTTATTACCTGATCTTGATTCAAAACAGGTTTTCTAATCAATTGTGGTAAGGTCCCCGCATTGTTCATCATCATCACTATGAATCAAGCTGCTTTCGCGTTTAACACGTTGCTTACGTATGGGATCGGATCTGGATTGTTAGCAAGCCATGCTTTAAAATACGGATTTAAATCCAACAAGGAGATCAGCGATGAACTGCCTACCGTGGTGAAGCCAAGTGGTTGGGCCTTTAGTATTTGGGGGCCCATCTTTGCATTGGAAGCTGCATCGCTGTTTTACATGGACCCAAACAGTCGCACTGATCTAAGTATGCAGTTGGCGTATGTCTCGCAAGGTGTGTGGACGCTGGTGTTTGGAAAAGGGCTCGTTTGTTTATCCACTGGCATCATCGGGTTCATATCTCTTTGCATGTTCGATGTGTATGCGGGCACCACGGAAGACGCGACCCTACCGTTCGTGCCTGTGCGTCTTGGATTTGCGTTGCACTCGTCATGGCTGATATGCGCCACATTGGTGAGCTGCAACATGTCTCTTGTTGCGAGTAAAAAATTAAACCCTGAACAACTGGTTACAGTTGGAATGGCTTCTGAAATCGCTGCTACCATTGTATCGCTGGTGATTGGATTTCAATATTCAGATCCTGTTCCAGCATTAGTAGCTGCTTGGGCTCTTGCAGCTATCGCAATGAATGAGAAGAATGTGGATACCAAAATTCACGTGGGAGCAACTGAGGAGTCGTTAAAGCGACTCTCCATCTTGGGGAAAGCACTTTCTGTCATTTCACTATCTGCAAGTGCATTTCTTTTCTTCTTTTAATTAATCTAAATAAATCTATTACTTTATTCCTAATGATGAGGATTCTCTTGCAACGGACGCTGATTTCCTTCTGAAACTTGATCGTTGAAGTTGAAACACGAATATAAAGTAGGCCAATATTCGCAAAATGACAAGCATTGCGAATAAAACCCCTATATTTCCCCACATGGATAAACTATTGCTAACTCTACCGACAGAAATGATATAGTCCAGGCCGTTAACGGTTGAGTTGGTCGAGGGATCAAAAAGTTCCAGGCTCTCAAACTGATTGTGAATGATGGCAGTATACGCATACGAAAAGAAATTGATACTTTCGAACCACGAGTACCATATTTTAGGCTGCGAGACCAAGAAGCCTCCAATTGCTAAGCAAACAAGCAGAACGAGACTTAACAACAACACCCCAACAGTCGCATTTGGTGTAGTTTGCGCACAAAGCAATCCAATTGTTTCTGAAATCAATTGAAAAAGAAGCACTATCAAGTAGAACACGAAAAACGAACCAGGTTCAAATCCAACAATCCAATACGAGCATAGCACAAACACCAAAGAGAGGAACATTTCGAAAGGCCAAGTGGTAGCTAGTTTTGCCATATATGACGAAGTGATACTATACATTCCAGAGTTAATTTCCCGTTTGAGCAAAGGAAATTCTTCTGCAGCGATAGTGACGACAGTGAACGAAGGCACGAAACACAATGTGGTCAAAATGAAGAAGATGGCAGATGACCTGTCGAAGATCCCAGCTTCCAAAGTTGACGGCAAACCGTGATACATCATGCCGATGAAAAGCCCAGCAAAAATGTATTGCGTCAATTCAGAGATGAATAGAATAGGGCTGCGAAACCAATGGCGAAACTGGCGGATCCAAACAAGTTTGAACTGAAACCAGAAAGGAGATGCAATTGACTTGAATGCAAGTTTATCGTCTGCCTTAGAAGATTGATACAGAAGAACATCGGAATTTCTGATTGTCAAGTCAATGAGATCTCTCGTAGTCTCCTCTCTAGCCGTGAGCTCGATGATATGATCTGCTGGGTTGGTGAAGCCTGGAACTGGATGCCCCGCGTGATCAAGGAACTGGATCACTTTTGACCATTCATCATTGAAGCATACTTTTCCATGAGCCATGATCATCACATCGTCAAAGATGTTAGCCATCGAGGAAGATGGTTGATGAACTGTTGCCACCACGATGGCGTCTCGCGAGATTGCAATCTTTTTCAAAAGTGCAACAATCGCTATTGCACTTGCACTATCTAATCCACTTGTAGGTTCATCCAGTAAAAGTACCTTTACCTCTGCAACGAGCTCTTGGGCAATCGACACTCGTCGCATTTCTCCACCTGACAAGCTCCTATTGCTTTCATCTCCAATTCTAGCATCCATACGATGACTCAATCCAATTTCCTTGACAATTTCTTTTACTCGTTCAACTTGTGACTCGTATGTTCGTTGAAAAGATGTTCGAAGCAATATGGAAAACATCAACGCTTCGAATATGGTTGCTGTGCTCAACAACTTATCATGCTGTTGGACGTAACCACATATCTTCCTCCATCGATCTTTGCTGGAGATAACAGAGCCGTTGAGTTCAATGGTTCCGGACCATAAGCCCTCTGTCTTCCTCTGGGATAGAATATCCAACAATGTTGTTTTACCGCTTCCTGATTGACCCAAAATTGCCACTAATCTTCCAGATTGAAAGCTTCCTCGAACACCCTTTAGTATCTCCAAGCTCTCCTTGTTAGGAAGCTGCACGGAGTATTCAATGTCTTTGAAATGGATCCTCATGAATAAGACTTATGAATATAATGTTTTTGAAATATTTTGCGTTTTGTTTGCGAAATTTGGTTTCGACTAGCCTATTTTGAAACATCTATTGAAAACATTACCAATTTGGAAAGAAGAAAACGATCGCGGTACGCCCCCCCCCCAAGTAACTGTAGCCAAGGAACTGTAGCCCCCCTCGTCCATAGATTTTGAAACGCAAACGCGACGAGAAACACAGAAGCGGATTGGAATTGGCGGAGTGTTGGTCTTACTAGTCAGCTATCATCTCTTGTAATCTTACGATTGTTCTTCGCTGTAGCTAGAACTGACCGGATATATTTACTAGGAATTATACTGAACCAGCATGCCGTGGCTCATCAAAGACCAAGTGCTCTTCATTCACGTACCCAGATGTGGAGGCACCAGTATAACCAAGCACCATCGTGTTGGAATGAAAGCCCGATCTGAGTTTCACAAGATGGATTTTTACCATCGGTTTGGGTTAATCTACTATTATTACCGTTACAGGTTGCTGGAGACGCAAAATTTCCCTGTTCTGAGTTTTGAGAACCTGTGGGTTCTATTTCAGTTTATTGTGGCCACTTTTCTGTACTTTTTTCTTGTTCCTGTCCCTGCAGCGCCGTATATTATGTGGGCTACCGGCAGCGTGACCTTCATTTTCTCAACATTTATTTGGACAGCCCCAGTGACGATGAGAAACAACACTTGCAGACGTGCTTTGATGTATTTTCAATACTACATATTATGCAAGTTCGGATGTGAAGATACGTGGATGGTAGGCACTAACAATGTTGCGTATTTATTCCATATAACCGGCATGCGTGCCATCAAGTACGGATATGTTACTAAGGAAGATTTGGAAACGAAGTCGTTTTCGATCATACGAAATCCATATAGTCGTGCGGTATCCATGTACGAATACAATAAGCGACCTTGCGAGTCTTTCGACGCCTTCATCGATGATTTCTACATGGAATTTTTCAAAAATTACATCGAGAAAGGCTCCACCGAATGCAGGGATATATACTGCCATGTGCTTCCCATGTATGAGTATACGCATATAGATGGAAAGCAAACGGTAGCCTGTATTATTAAGCAAGAGAAATTGAAGCATCTCTTGGCTACTGAGTTTGAAGGAGCGCAAGTGCCTCCTGACATCGCCAATGCACTCACGGGGATCCCCCATGCCAATAAAAGGTCCAGACAGAAACCATGGCAAGACTACTATTCCCAGAAATCGTTTGAAAAAGTTCATGAAATGTACGCGAAGGATTTTGAAATCTTTGATTATCCGCTGACTATTGCAGGACGCCCTGATTTGGCACTGAAAGGAACAGCGAGGAATGGAATACAACAAGTTCCATCTTTGGAAATGAATGTTGTATGAGATCACTTTAATATTTATAAAAAGGAATGAAAGAGATGATATAAATCATTTGAATTAACGTTTTAGAGAAGCAAGACCCGGTAGTTTATATGCTCTTATCAACGAAATGATAAAGTGTATTTATTCTGTTGGAGGAGGAGGAGGAGGAGGAGCAGTTCTCAAAAATGTCGTTCTTCTCTCTTGTTGTTTCTTGGGGGTCACGGAAACGTTTTTCTCAAGTGGAGGTGGTGGTATCGCACCTATCAAATGTACTTTCTCTCCTAAAAGCATAGAAGACAAAGCAGCAAGCCAATCAGCAGTTTCAGATTTGTTTTCTGAAGCCAATTCCAAAGTGATCAGCTTATGGAATCTGTAGTCAAAACAATTGTGTAACGTAAATGTAGCGTTGACGGGGAACACATTATCACAGCTGTTGACATTGACTCTAAATAGCACATTATCACCGCCATTACTAGACAAGAAAATCATATCCCCATTGTCAAACAGCATGCCGATTAGCAATACAGTTGGCAAACTATCGACATCACCGGATTGAGTGCAATGAAGGAACCCAGATTTTATCAACGTAGATTTCCGCAATGAGGGTTTGACCACTGGCATATTATCGAAGCATTCAGGTAACATTGCCATTTCTCCAGAGATCTTTCCAATAACTTCCCCGCCTGAATAAATCTGTGACAGAAAAGGAACCCAGAAAACCGAATCTCGTGACCAATTCTGAAATCCTGAAGTTGAAGTCCTCGCTAAAATTGAATCAATGGCATGTTTCAGGGAAACAGATGCATGACCTGGCGGTGCGCCTGTCTTGGATTTGCTAGGAGGTGTTATAGCATCGTCACCTGAGGTTAATGTGTTGTGTGCAACACTCAAGTTCTTCTCCTCTTTGGAGCTGGCAGGACAGATAACGCTGAGAAGCAAATGCTGCGTTCGTAGAAAGACGGGATCCCACACATAAGGAGTAAGGATAGGCAATCCTAAATTGCTGTCGAACTCATAGTATAAACTCCCCCATCTACCTGTGCCCTGGTAAGCGTAAGAAGCACTGGACAAACGCTGTTTCTTTTCTGAACCTGGAGCAAAACTAGACAAAGAACGAGAATTCAAAATGGGGGACTGAATTCCAATTCGAATCCACAAAGGTAATGCTTGTCCGTCTTCTTGATGGTTCAAGAAAACATTCACTTTTCGAAACGATATACATGGGGAGCCAGGATCGCTATTCCGAGAGAGGAACAAGTTGCTCTCACGTCCAATGGAGCTCAGATCAAACTTCTCAGTGATTGGTTTATTTCTACGCATCAGCAATGAACTTATTGGGCGCTCAGAGGTGTATGGGTTGAGTGGATGCATAGGCCAAGAATATGAATGTCGCAGTTTAAGAGTAAAGGTTCCAGCAACAGGACGATGATCGCTGACCATTAATTGAGGCGCTGAAGTGTAAGTGTCCAGTTTCAAGTCATCCACAGCACCTGGCATGGAGTACCACATAATTCTATCGGTGAATGACGGCGGTTGATCTTTCTTTTTACTCAACTCAGATCTGCCCTTTTTCCAGCGGTATGTCGGAGCGAACTGCGGAGGCTCCGTTCTAAAACCAACAAACACCCGGGAGTTTTTCATTTCTTTGTCAAGTTGGTCATGCTTAAATAACTTATCATGTTGCTTTGACTTCACATAAGCGGCAGCTTCAGAGAAAGGAATATCCACGCGATAATTCAAATCCCCGAAAAAGAAAACGTGTTCAAATACTTGCAATGGTGCCTGGCCTTGGAAGGAGGAATCATGAAAAGTCGCGTCAATTCCTAGTTTCTTCATTATTTGAAAGTAATTATCATTCCTTTGAATCACTTTGTTTTGCTGCGCCGCCAAATGTGAATTAATAAAACAAATCGGAACATCGTGCCACTTAAAACCGACTCCAACACCGCCCTTATTCCCCAGTTGGATGCTTGTCATATTATTTCCAACTTTAATACCTGTCTTTTCCATTCCAGTTGTAATATTAGAAACATGGGCCATTGAGTCTCTCTTGATATAAACTAGTAAACCAATTTCCCACATCTT
>Ga0105054_10010684_pt1 | contig 11618 bp, 8 predicted proteins | sample BON02_FD_78091 | JGI IMG/M metagenome (GOLD analysis project Ga0105054, IMG submission 78091) | Freshwater microbial communities from Lake Bonney liftoff mats and glacier meltwater in Antarctica - BON-02 (megahit assembly) | ecosystem: Environmental > Aquatic > Freshwater > Ice > Glacier... | reverse complement strand
TATTATGTCGCCATATTTCGAATTTCAAAAGTTTAATAGTTGTTGTAGGTTGATCCATTTGGGGGGTTTAAATTTTAATTATCTTCTGTTTGTTCAAAAAAATGATTTGATGGCTTTTATCCACTACTAGTAGTTTTAAAAATCGATTTTTGTTGTTGTTTAAAAAAAAAATCAAATATTTTTGAAAACGATGAATCGAAAGCTGAAAGAGTTGCTGATGACGGTGAAGGATCAAGTTGTATCACTGGAGCAAACATGTGAAGAATACGAAGTAAGTGGCCTCGTACACTGTAACTGCAAGCACACCGCTAACGTAGTGAACAGGCTTGTGTGGAGGCTAAGGAAAGACCATCTCGCTTCGAAAGACAAGACCAACGCCTTCGGGAGAGAAAAAAAGAAAAGGAGGAAACGGAAGAGGCGAAAAGATTGTTAAAACAAGCAGAAATAATAAGAAGCGAAGTAGCAAAAAGTAACAAAAGAAGACCGATTAGTTCGAGATCCAAAACGATTGTGAAAGAAAAGCGAAAGCCACAAGTTGCTTTGGTAACGGAAGACGAAGAGACCGAAACGCTAGTTGATTTCGGACGCTCCGCTAAACCACCAGATTACCCGAAACTAAGAAAAATGGTGCTTCAAAAAGTCAAGCATGTTCAGATGCTGAAGTCGTTATTTGCTCGAAACGTGCAACAACATTTTGTCGCTTCTGGAACACAAATTATTGAAAACAATCTTTCGGTTTCTGACTTGCATACGAATATATCATTGGAATCCAAACAGTTATCCACACTTTTAAACACACTTGTGGTAAGCAAAATTGCACCTGCTGACCCTCAAAATCCTCGCGGAGTTCTAGATTCGCTCTTTTCATCCTGGTTTCAATTGAATTTAATTCTTGATCGAGTTAAAAAACTGGACGAACAAGTTGATATAGCTGATCATATAGAATCGTTCTGTCTGCCTACTCAAGCCCAATTGCTTACCTGTAACTGGAATACTCAGCTCACTAAAACGTCAAGGGAGTGTTTTAAATCACGGAATAGTCCCAGCATTAAACAAGTGGAAGAATTACTTATTGGTCCATATTCTCGGAATATAATGGGGATAGCTAGGAGAGAAGTTTACTCCAACCTGTTTCCCAAAATCGCAACTAAGGATTTCCTTCAGGAAGATCTATTCCAAACATACAAAGTTGTATACGCATCACAACATCCAAACCTGTGCGGATGTACAATTACAAAACAATATCAGTGAAACTATTCTTTCCAATTATTTCTTATTGAGCCCAATCAATCAAACCCTTTCCTCCGTTGATACTTCTGAAGAAGTCAGCGAAGACAAGAGAGAGAATTGCCATGAGTTTCATTACGATGTTAAGAGCAGGGCCGGACGTATCCTTGAGTGGATCTCCCACGGTATCACCTACAACAGCTGCTTTATGAATTTCACTTCCTTTCCTCTGTTGAACACCTTCAACATACACGCAGCCCTTTTCGACATACTTCTTGGCGTTGTCCCAAGCACCACCAGTGTTACTGGCAGATACAGCCATCTGAACTGCAGAAGAGATAGCACCAGCCAATAGTCCAGCAACAGCAGCACTACCGAAAAGGACTCCTGTAAGAATTGGAGAAGACATTACAAGGACAGCTGGCATAACCATCTCACGAAGCGATGCATTGGTTGAGATCTCAATACAACGAGCATGATCAGCTGGAGCATGTCCTGGTTCACCGGTAAGTAAGCCAGGAATGGTATCGAATTGTCTCTTGACTTCTTTTACCATTTCATTGGCAGCCATTCCAACAGATTTCATGGTCATGGCACTGAACCAGTAAGGGATCATAGCACCAACAAGCAATGCAGCGAAGATAACAGGACTCAAAAGCGACACATCAACGGCTGTCAACTTGGAACGTTTCACAAACGCTCCAAAGAGCGCTAATCCAACCAAACAAGCAGATCCAATTGCGAACCCCTTACCGATAGCTGCAGTTGTGTTACCAGCTGCATCGAGAGAATCGGTAATTGCTCGAACCTCTTCTGGAAATCCAGCCATCTCCGCAATTCCTCCAGCGTTATCACACACTGGGCCATAGACATCAATGGACAAGCAAGTTGCAAGAGTTCCAAGCATACCCAAAGCAGCAAGAGATACTCCAAACATATCAAGCATCGTGAAACTTACATACACAACAGTAGCAAGTAGAAATACAGGAACAACAGTGGATTTATATCCTAATGCAAGACCGTAAATAATGTTGGTAGCCGCTCCGGTTTCACAGGATTGAGCAACCTCGCGAGTAGGTTGGTAGGAATGTGAAGTGTAATACTCCGTAACAAAACCGATGAAGCATCCAGCCCATAATCCAGCCCAAACACAGCACATGGCCTTCACAGGAGTACCGGTGAGGGTAGCCCCTGTCACGCAATCAATTTGGAACTTGGCTGGAAGAGCAATATAAGACAACGGAATCATTGCTACTGTCATAAGTAGAGTGGAAACAAGAATTTGCACCTTCAATACTTTCTCAACATCTGCTTCTTTTCTTACAGGTGAAACATGGGTGGCCACGAATGAGGTGATCAGACAAACTAGAATTCCAGCAGCTGAAATCATCAACGGGAACATAAGTCCAGTCCATCCAGTCGCATCGCCAGTTGTACCAATAATATCATCAATGCTTGAAAGAACAACAAGAGATGCACATGAGGCTTCCGCGAAGGATCCAAACAGATCAGACCCCATGCCTGCAACATCACCTACATTGTCTCCAACGTTATCAGCAATAGTTGCAGGGTTACGTGGATCATCTTCTGGAATTCCATTCACTACTTTACCGGCAAGATCAGCACCAACATCGGCAGCCTTGGTGTAAATACCTCCACCAACACGACCGAACAGTGCGATAGAGGAACCTCCTAACCCAAATCCTGCGATAGTCTCGGTTAACTTGGTAGGATCCACTGCGAAAGAATAGTGACCATTATAGACCATCAATAAGATATATAAAGTACTCAGTGCTAAACCGCAAAGGGAGAACCCCATAACTCCACCAGCACGAAACGCAGTGTTGAATGAATATGTCCATGGAGCAACAGCATCAAGAGCAGACACAGTAGTTCGAGCGTTACTGTAGACAGCAACTTTCATTCCCAAGTATCCACTAATAATGGAGGTCAGAGCACCAATGGCGAAAGCGACTGCAGTGAGTACTCCAGTGGTCCAATCGTAAGTGATTGTCTTGGTGCCATCTTCAGACTGAATACGTGAAGTAAGCACTAGAACTACGGCTCCAAACACGACCACAAAGATAAGACAAATTCTGTATTCGGCGAACAGAAACGAGTCAGCTCCTTCTCGAATCGCGTTGTAGATCTCGATCAACCTGGAGGAGGCTTCCCCCTCACCGAGAAGTCGAAATGAATTATCATCAGCGCCGTCACTGGTCAACTTGATCTTCCTGATCTGGATGAACTGATACACAGCGAAGACAAGCCCTACGGCTCCACATGCAAGAATGAACACTGTTGTGCCAACATCAACACTAGACATCGGACAAGATACAAAGAGAATGTGTTTTGAAACCACTAAAAACGGTACAAAAAACTCTTAAGACCCCGTAGTCCGATCTTCATACTATTACGGGGGGCTGTCCTGAAAATAAGTGGTGTCCTCCAATCTTTTCAAATGCAAAGATTAGCCTCAAGAGGAGTCAGAAGTTTTAGTAGTAAACCTGGTGCAGGAGCTGCGTCTGGGAATACTTTAAAAGGAAGAAGAAGGTTTTATGAGAAGGCTGAAATTAAACGTTTTGAAGATCAATTCGTTGTTGAGTTAGACGGAAAGGTGATTAACACACCTTTTAGAAATAAATTAGTTCTGCCAACAGAACCTTTAGCACTTGCCATTGCATATGAATGGGATGCACAAGAAAAGACAATTGAACCAGTTGCAATGCCGTTGATGACATTAGCGTGTTCTGCTATTGATGGTACATCTCAATACAGGGATCACATCGTTGGTGAGTTAATGCGCTTCTTAGACACAGATACTGTTCTTTTTCGCGCCAACCCGGAAGAGTATGGATTAGATTTGGTGAAACTGCAGCGACGTCATTTATCACCGCTGTCAAAATGGATGAATTCAAAGTACGGGCAAGTGTTTACCTCCGAAGATCTTTCGATAGCGTCTCATCCCTGTCAAACTGTAGAAAATGTGCGAGGCGAACTTGAGCGTATGAGTCATTGGCATTTGACGGCCACTGAGTCTTTGGTGGCTGGTTGTAAATCCATGATAATACCTTTGGCGTTATTCCACGGTGAAATTGATGCTCAAGCAGCAGTCATGGCCTCTCGAGTGGAAGAAGAGCATCAGGTTGATTCTTGGGGACTTGTGGAAGGTGGTCATGATGTTGATAGAGTCAATCTTACAGCCCAGGTCGCTGCTGCTTCTTTCTTTATTCACGTCACGTGATTCAAATACTTCCATAGGATTAAGCGCGTGCAGAAACAAAATCTATCAGGATCGAACGCGAGCTACTTATTATATAAATTAGCAGCGATTTTTTAATTGACTAATTAAAAATAAGTGCAGGAAAACATATGTTTGGAAGAAGTAAGAGTAGTAATCATGCCAAGATTTCAAATCCAATCGATTCGCTGCAATCCTTTTTGATGTCATAAAAAGAGTTTATGATTCCCAACTAATCTCGACGACCAAAAATATTATGCAGGCTCTACGAACTTGCTGCTGATCTCAGATTCGAAGGAAACTTGCTACAGTTGAAACAGGTTGCTCAAACGGAAATTCTTTTGAAAATACTCGAATAAAGAATAGATCTCTTCCGCTTTGTTTGAGTTTTATAACCATTTATATTCGTAGTTTGTCTATTGATACTCTATATTATGGTTAATGAATGCATCCGTTTGACATCGAGAACGCTGCTGCTGTGTCCTTTCCATATTGTTACTCTGAGAATTGGCGCCTCCAACTATGAAGGTGCCCTGTGCTTGGTGGTTCCCATCTGGAGCAATTGGGCTTATTCTTTGATGCTGCTGACTTGTGTCGACCAGCAAAATATTCATCAGAGGAGAAATAGCGATCACCTTGCTCGATATTTACACACGAGCAATCAGCCTCCCTCTTTGAAACCGCGCTCCCAAAAGCTGGGTTAATCAGCACTATTGAAACAGAACTCGATCCAAGACTAAAGCGCCAAATTCCATGCCGCTTCAATTCATCGTCACCAATAATTACCATGAACTCGTCGATTTGTCTTGCGCTCACGCGCCCACCAGTCATTCGTTGAACTTGGCTGCTACTGCCTCTAACAACGACCACTGACATGACGTGCTCGTGGACTTTAAAAATCTCCCAACTCGTAATCCATCATTCCACCTGTTCGAAGGGGATGGTACCGGCGTACCAATTTTCCTAGTGTCGCACTGTTACAATCAGCAATCGTTGTTTGCATATGGGCAAGTGACCGAACTGTTACTATTTCATCATCAGGCAGGTAACAGAACTGGTTGAAAAAACATACCGGTGATCATACACTCGTGAATGGTTCGATAATTAGATGAATCCATCTCGGTAACTTGACTCAATTAGTATCTGTGTTCTTGAGATTTTAAATTTTGTATTTAAGATGTACCACATTCCCTTAATACGAAGGATGTCATTCTTGGGGAAGTTGGTGAGTCGACGAGAATTGGAGGCGATACACAATCGAAATGTCAGAATAGCACTGGCATTCACTGCGCTTTATGGGTTTAGCAGTGGAATATGGGGCTCCACAATTCTGAGTGGCTATTTGCAAGACTTGCCAGGGAATCCGAATAAGAAGAACTTTCGAGTTGGTCTTGCAGAAGGAATGCAAGGGCTGGTTCAGGTAATTGCCGCGCTTCCATCAGGGTACTTTGCTGACAAACTTTCTAGGCAAGTGGTGCTGCGACTAGGATTCACTGCAGGGCTTTTGGTAATCCTTACGTTCTATGTTGCATTAACACTTGGAATTTTTGAGGATGCATCTGCTACTCCAAATGGAACATTAGAATTCATATTGCTTTGTATGGGTCTTTCTATGGCTGGGGTATTTGATGGAATCACTGCTGGTTCTTTGGAGGCCATTTACCATGATTCCGTTGCCTCGAACGAACGCAGCGAGATGTCCACTATCAAATTCATTACAAGGGTTTTCTTTCGGGCATGTGGTCCTTTAATCAGTTCATTGCTGCTTGTGTGTCTTGGTAACGATTGGTCTCGTCAGGCCCTCCGAAACACGTTCTTTGTCGGAATTAGCTTGGGATTGTTTCCTACTTTTCTATTACTGCTTTTTAGAGATGATCATTGCTTAGGAGATGAAAGTCAAGCTTTCAGTGGGAATGATTACACACGAATTGACGACGAAGCTCTCAACGGGAATGAGCTTATTGAAGACAATGATGATCGTACTGAAGGCCATGCTGGCCTTAATGAAGACCAGGGTGTTCTTATTGAAGACCCTGCTTTTCGACGGGCAAAAAAGTTCATACCGTACATTGTATTAGCGAGTGACATAACATTTGGCATAGCTTCTGGAATGACCATTAAGTTCTTTCCCTTGTTCTTCAAGGAAGAAACAGGTCTCAGCCCAGCATCTGTCAATCTAATCTTTGTCGCAACGCCTCTAGGTATTGTTCTGATGTCCATTTTAGCAACTAGATTGACCAAGATATTTGGAAGGGTGCGAGTTCCTTTGACTTTTTCGTTTCTTGGCATTCTTCTTCTGTATTTTATGTATTACGCCGGCCAGATAAACGACAAAGAGTTATGGCGCAATAAATTCGTCATCTTGCCGGTTTTTATCTTGAGAACTTCACTCATGAATTGTTCCACGCCCATTCGCAAATCCATCTTGATTGATTTTGTAGACAAGGAGAAAAGAGGAATGTGGAACTCGATTGATTCTGTTACACAACTATCTTGGTCGGGTAGCGCGCTTCTAGGGGGGATCATTTGTGATGCCTACGGATTTGGGGCTTCCTTTTTATTTACGGCGGTATTGCAATCTTTGGCATTGCTTACATTGTCTAATTTGATGTGGTTTGAGTCGCATATCAATAGTCGAACTCATTGAAAACCTTAAATGGTTTTCATCGAATGGTCAGTTTTTATCGATTTACCAGTAAAACATATAAAATCATCAATAGTCAGCAAAAATGTTATTATGTTTACCACTTCAAATGGTCATTTTTGTTTTAAACACAACTATTTTCTTCAAACATGTGGCACATCAGTAGTCACTTGAAAGCTTTATTTTTTCTTCGAATGGTCATTTAAACAAATAATTTCTTCGCATTGAATGCCGGTACAAAAATCCACAGCGATCGACATTGGACGTCTAAGTTTCTTTATCACTCGGTTTCGAATCAAGGGCCAGGTGGCATCATGCATCGATTTAAGATTACTGAAGAACATCACATCACTAGAAGAAGCAGACCACCTCAAATGAGGAAGATAAGAGGCTCTGACCTGCAAGTCCGATGGAGTGCACTGTGATTCTAAGATATATAATGATTCATTGGCATCATTTCTTTTAGTGTAACACCAATCTTCGAGTTTGAAAGCCAATCTTAAAGGATCGCTTTCTTGAGTTTGCGACCAGGAGAATATCGAATTATAATCGCTAAAAAATCCGATTCGTTCCTTTGTAGGAGAGATAAACACAGCTTTACCAGCAAGTTCCTTGACCGTTTTATTTATGGCCAATCGCTCAAATAAAATGCTACTATTTCCAATTGCGGACGCAACATTCAACCAGTCGCACTTCCACTTTATTCCCGTGAGACTTTTATATCCTTGTTTCATAGAAACAACCACAGTTTCCGAAGGGTGATCATCCAAAAAATTCTTAATCTCATCAAGAATGTTAGAAAGAGAGTCACAAACAAATCCATGGACACAGAACGTTTCACTAGTGGTTTTATTTACTGGGAGGGTTGCTAGTCGAAGATCTAAAAAACGAACCCCACTTTTGAGTTGACCATAAATGCTCAAATTTTGACACCTATCCCATTTTTTTCCAAATGGCAAGACAATTGCTTCTGTCAAACGGACCTGACCAAATGCCTGGTGATAAAAGGTAGCAGAATTGTGACTCATTGGGAGGTATAACTCATGAAGATGCCGCTCCTGAAACTCAATCATCCATGAGTCCATACGCTTCAATGGGGGGCTATCCTCGTTAAAAGTACCGTTGAATTCTTGAAATGATGAAGGTGTTGGTCCATGGTTTGATGGTTACAGCATATGGCTCACAATGCGGTACATACGAAACATTCTGTTGTGCGCCTGTGATTGATGTTATAAGTTATAGTTTTGATGACGCGAAGGGGTGTGCTGAAGGATGGACAACAAGTACTTGCGGTGGTGCATTGACTGCATCGTGGAATGAAGAGACAGGATATTCAAGATCTTGCACTTGCGGTGCAGGTTTATCCAGTGATTCTGGCCCTTTAGATAACCCTGGTGGTTGGGCGTTCAACTGCAAAACAGATATTTGTGAAATAGGAATTACGGAGAATACCTACATGGCGACTGGCGCTGGGGTAGAAGGGTATGAATATTCAGGTGATTTATGCGATTTAAATTCTGCGGTTGATCAAGTTATTGGCATGGGAATTATATTGTTTGTAGTGATTTTGGTTGTAGTGTTACTTTTAGTTGGAGGTATAATTGCCCTTCTTGCTATATGCTTTTGCAAGGTTACACGGAAAAAGCCGACTGTGGTGCAACCAGAACCCGTGACCAAAAATTGAATATTTAAAGTAAACTTATAACAAGAAACTCGCTATTTCCTTGCGCGCCCAAGTATTTTCTTTGCCGTATTTTTACCGAATATTATGGTTTGGACACGTTGTGATTCTTCCCTGGGAAATGAGGCTTCCATGTCGAAACTTTCTTTGAATTTTTCTCGGATTCTAGGTTCGAAAACCTTACTTTGAGGACATGGTGGAGACTTTTGAATCATATCTTCTAGTGGCTCTAACTGTATCGTTTGCTTTGACAACTTATTGTTCTGTGACTGGGTCTGTGGAGCTGGAAGAATAGTTTTTGAGGTAGCGTTCTGAAGTAGCTTGCCACACTCACTCAGCATTTCGTCCTTTTTTTCGAGTTCTGTCATTATTTTCCGGTGCTGCTGCGTTTTCAAGGCTACTTGTAGACCTAATTTTGAAATCACCATGTCCTTTTCAGAGATGATATGTTGGTACTTTTCAAGTGCTTGAATAATTGAACTTTGGGTGTTTCGGACACTTTTTCCAGGTTCGAGTTGGTGTAGAATGTTTTGCAATTCTAGATGGAATTTTAATTGAAATTCCAAATAGAGAGAGTTCAAGAATGCCCCGCTCTGTTTTATTGATTCCAAAGCAATTTTAGTTTCAAAAACATGCTGAAGTGTTTGCTGAAGTGTTTTTTCAATCAGTTTTTCTTTCGGGACTGATTCGATCGAATGTTTAATCTTTTCTACCGCGGTTGAACAAAACTTGTCAATAAAATGCTGTGAATATAGTATAGCTGAATGATGATGAATCCCGGCAGTATCATTTCCGAGAACATGGGTGACTTGCGCGTGCAATTCCTTCACCACTTCCTTGAAGTAGATATTTTCGTTTGCAATTTTCACTTTCAAGTGATTAGTCATTTCTTCCGCAGCCTCAGAATGCATATTCGCGAGTTTCATTCCTACGCTACTGCCAATTTCAACTGCATTGCATTTTGTTTTCCAAAAAAAGCACTCCTCTTCTACTTGATGATGATTGGATCTCAATTCTGATAATTCCTTTGCTTCAGTTTCGTGAAGTTTAAGTCTGTTTTCCAATTCTTTAACAATTTTATCTTTCTTTAAAAGATCATGCTGGAATATTTGGGCCATATTTTCAGAAGTAGTAGCCTTTGATTGAAAGGATTTTATTTGAGCCTCTTTTCTCTCAATAGCAACCGACATTATTTGAACATCCTTGTTCCTGATTTCCAATGTATTTTCTAAAAACCCGTTCTTTTCAAGAACTGATTTTAACTGGCGCTGCAACAAAGCAATGAATAACTTTTGATTGGAAATCTCACCACTTGTTTCGCCATTATTCATATTCACTTCGGCTTGAAGTTCGTTAACTTTTCGTTTCAAATTTATAACTTCTTCTCGAAGATCAATAATAACATTTATTAGTGATTGCGTTTTGTCTTTTTCTGATGCAAGTTGATTTTTAAGACCGCTGGATTCTAATGCAAAACGTCTCACATTTTCTAATTTCTCCTTGTTGGTTTCTCGCATCAGATTGCTACGAATCTCTCGTTCGTCAAAGAGCAATTTAATTTTTTCGTCATCTAGTAACTTTTTTCTTGTATTCCTAACACATTGAAGTTGGTCTTGATGCTGCCGAGAAACACTTTCCAGCTTGTCATTCAATTCTAAATTATTTCGTTCTATATGTTCTGTCCAGGACTTCTCCACATCAGAATATATCATTGCCGTACTATTAAAAAAGTGATTGCGTTTGAATTGCAATACTGAATAAAGGGCTTTTTGGATAGTCGTAACGTGGTCCACAATGCAGGTTGAGTCTTCCTCACATTTACCATTACTATTTTGCCGGAACCGTTCGAGCAGCTCATTCATGCGGGCAAAACTCTGTGTATCATGCTGCTCATTATTAACTCTATGGGTTCTTATTATGTTATTCACTCGACGCAGCGATTCAGACACGTCGCTCATCCCCAAAACTAAACGGATAAAATCGATAAAGGTGCGGGGACCGCATCTTCGGATGATAACGTTCCCAGCTTTCAAAACTGTAACCAGTGTAACTTCTTAAAAATAAAAGAATATTTCTATGTAAAACTATAGTACTACCCATTTTTTCGGTTGAATCTGAAAAATTTCGATGAAAAATTTCGATGCTAATGTTCAATTAATCATTGATTAATCAATCCAGATACCTCATATCAGTCATCTCAAGAGCATCAAATGAAATCCTCTCTTAATGCATTTTAGGGCTCCTGTGCGTTGTTTGCCTAGACGGTGTTCTTACTCTACGCGAAAACACTCAGAGTACGTTGCTTGAGATGGAGCGTAGAAAGAAACCAGTGTGGAAGATGTCAATGAAATCTATAGGAAATTGCTCTGCAACACTTAACCTTACTTTGGTCAGTAAACAAACTTTAATGGTTGTTATCTTCCACGACACGACATTTGAGGACAGTGGTATGGTTCGTTTCTCCACCAATCTCGGCGCTCGATATGCCGGGCTGGAAGTTCTCTTTAACCGCAACGCGCCTATAGACGATCAAGACCTGGTTACTGTGAAGCCCGGAGAAAGTTTCTCAACAGAATTGGACTTGTGTGACTTGATCAGTTTTCCAAAGGCAGCGACATATCGTGTTCGAGCACATCTAAGGCTGTATTCCTTCGCGGCCGGATTCACTGGCACTAAAACAATAAAGAGATCGAAAAAAGTTACTATATCGTCTAATGTGATTGGTGTGAAACTCGCAGGCCCTTCTTCTCCAAGAAATATTGACGAGGAGAAATTTCCTATCGCTGAAAAGCAATCAGCCTTTCTACAATGCAAGGCTCAAGAAG
>Ga0105054_10010683_pt1 | contig 11618 bp, 7 predicted proteins | sample BON02_FD_78091 | JGI IMG/M metagenome (GOLD analysis project Ga0105054, IMG submission 78091) | Freshwater microbial communities from Lake Bonney liftoff mats and glacier meltwater in Antarctica - BON-02 (megahit assembly) | ecosystem: Environmental > Aquatic > Freshwater > Ice > Glacier... | reverse complement strand
GAGGGTCATGTGTTCGCGCACGGCATCGCACCGGCCCATCGCGATGCGCGGTTCGACCGGGCTGGGTGGCAGGCGTGTGTTGATGAGACCAAGGCAAACGACGTGATCGGCCCTCTTGAACGCAGCCTGCGTCGCTGCGGCATCGCCGTTGCTCCACAGCAGGCTGGTGTTGTCGGGTTTCTGCGGCCAGACGGTGGGCGCACCCGCCGCGGCGGCGCGCTCCAGGGTCGCGGCGGCGGGGCGCTCCTCGAACGCGACCTCCACCAGCTCCGCCGCGTCGCGCGCGACCGCCTCGCTGATGGCGATCACCATGGCAAAGGCGTTGCCGACGAAGCGGACCGTATCGCTGGCCAGACCCGGATAGGGCGGAATGAACATCGCCGTGCCGTCCGGCTCGGGGATCGACCACAGGGTCGGCAGGGGCCCCAGTCCGTCGGCGGCCATGTCGGCGCCGGTCAGCACGGCGACGACACCCGGCAGGGCCAGCGCTTCGGCGCAGTCGGTGACGGTGACGCCTGCATGGGCATGGGGCGAGCGCAGGAAGACCGCGCGCAGGGCGTCACCCGGCACCAGGTCGGCGACGTAACGCCCCAGCCCCATGGTGAAACGCCGGTCCTCCTTGCGCGCAACGCTGGCGCCGATGCCGTGCTGTGTCATGTGCCTCCCCTTGCGCTGCCAACCCTAGCCGCTCGTCGCGCTTTCGCGCCATACTGAGCGCGAAGCCGGGGAGGACCGATCATGTCGCAGCAGCGCATCAAGCTTGCCAACGGAACACAGATGGCCTGGCGCGAAAGCGGCGAGCCTTCCGGACTGCCGGTGCTCCTGCTGCACGGCTACGGCGATTCGCTGCGCTCGTTCGAGAAGATGACGCCGCATTTGCCCGCCGGCCTGCGCGTGCTGGCGGTCAGCCATCGCGGCCACGGCGATTCACCGCGCCCGGAACGGGATGAGGACTACACCATCGCTGCCTTTGCGCAGGATGCGCTCGCTTTCCTCGATGCCATGGACATCAAACGCGCTGTCGTCGTGGGCCATTCGATGGGCAGTTTCGTTGCCCAGCGCATCGCGCTCGACGCGCCCGGCCGGGTGATCGGGCTGGTGCTGATCGGTTCCTTCGTCACGCTCAGGGGCCATGAAGGCGTCGCGGAGATGTGGCGCGAGGTCGTGCGCCACATGGAGGACCCGGTGGATGAGGGTTTCGTGCGCGAATTCCAGACCGGCACCATGGCGGTGCCGGTCGACCCCGACTATGTCGAGGTGATCGTGGCCGAGAGCATGAAACTTCCCGCGCGCATCTGGCGCGGCGCCATGGCCGGCATGATGGATCTGGATCACACGGGCGAGCTGGCCGCCATGACCCGCCCGACCCTGATCGTCTGGGGCGACAAGGACGCGCTCTTTGGACCCGATGAGGAAGCCGCGCTCACCGCGGCCATCCCGCATGCCCGGTTCGTGACCTATCAGGGCATCGGCCATGGCGTGCAGTGGGAGGTGCCCGAGCGTGTCGCGCGCGATGTCGGGGCCTTCGCCCTGGAGCTTGCCGGCCGCTAGACCGGCAGCGCGCCGCCTCCTAATGTCATGCGCGACAGGGGAGGCATCCATGCAGGAACACGGCATCATCATCCGCGGCGGCGAGGTCATCGACGGCACGGGCAGGCTGCGCTATCGCGCCGACGTCGCCATCGACGACGACCGGATCGTGGCCATCGGCGATCTCACCGAGGCGGTTGCGCAAACGGTGATCGATGCCACGGGCCGCATCGTCGCGCCCGGTTTCATCGACGTGCACACCCATGACGACCGCATGCTGCGCGATGCCGGCGACATGACGCCCAAGGTCAGCCAGGGGGTGACGACCGTGGTCGCGGGCAACTGCGGCATCAGCCTGGCGCCGCTGGTGATGACCGAACCGCCGCCCGAACCGCTCAACCTGATCGGTGACCACACCAGTTACCGTCACCCGACCTTTTCGGCCTACGTCGATCTGCTCGAGCGCGCCGCGCCGGCCTGCAACGCCGCCCTGCTGGTCGGCCACGGCACCCTGCGCGTGGCGACCATGGACGATACCCAGCGCCCGGCATCGGCCGACGAGATCGCCGCCATGGCGACCAGGATCGGTGAGGCCATGGATGCCGGCGCCGCCGGGTTCTCGACCGGGCTGGAATACCCGCCGGCGCGTTTCTGCGAGACCTCCGAGGTCATCACGCTGGCGTCCGTGGCGGCCGGTTACGGCGGCATCTACGCCACCCACATGCGCAGCTACGCCGAGGAAGCGCACCGTTCGCTCGACGAGGCCCTGACCATCGGGCGCGAGGCCAGGCTGCCGGTCGTCATCTCGCACTACCACTGCCACACCAACGACAATCCCGGCATCTGCAGCGAGGCGCTGGACTGGTACGAAAAGGCCCGCGCCGAGGGCAGCGACGTGGTCGCCGACGCCTATCCCTACGAAGCCTCCTCGACCTCGATCCTGCCCGAGTACGTCGAGCGCAAGACCAGGGCGCTGGTCACCTGGTCGAAGTCGCACCCGGAAGTCCAGGGGCGCTACGTCCACGATATTGCCAAGGAGTGGGGCGTCGACATGGCCGAGGCCGCGCGCCGCCTGGCGCCGGGCGGGGCGATCTACTTCGGCCGCGACGAGGAGAACGTCAAACGCCTGATGACCCATCAGGGCATCATCATCGGTTCGGACGGCATCCCCCTGAACCCGCATCCCCATCCGCGCCTGTGGGGCACCTTCCCGCGTGTGCTGGGCCACTACGCCCGCGATCTCGGCCTGATGGAGATGGAGGATGCCATCCACCGCATGACCGGCGCCTCGGCCGAGCGTTTCCGCCTGAAGGACCGCGGTGAAGTAAGGCAGGGCGCCTTTGCCGATCTGGTCGTCTTCGATCCCGCCACGGTGATCGATACCGCGACCTTCATGGAACCCGAGACTCCCGCCGCCGGCATCGACCATGTTCTGGTCAACGGCGTCTCTGTGTGGAACGCAGAAGGCCACACCGGCGCTGCGCCGGGCAGGGTCGTGGGCAAGCGCGTGTAAGGTTGGGCTTCTCCCAACCCTGTCATCCCCGGGTCTGCGGGGCTCTGTGCGCGCCTCCGCCCGAGGATGACAGCTTCAATAGAAAAGGGCCCGGCGGTTTCCCGCCGGGCCCTGTTTCGTTCAGGCAGGCCTGGATCAGGCCGGCTTGTGGTAGCGGATGAACTGGCTCTGGCCATCGGGCGTGATGGCAGGGTCGATCACGGTGTTGTTGTAGATGATCGCGTTCACGCCGTGGGTCAGGAACAGGTAGGCGCCCGACTCTTCCATCAGGTCCTGCATGCGCGTGTAGATGTCCTGGCGCTTGGCGTTGTCGGTCTCGATCAGGCCGGCGGCGTTGAGTTCGCCGAACTCGGCGTTGTCGAACCGCTCCCAGTTCCAGATGCCGACCTGGCGCGGGGTGAACCATTCGGTCGCCCAGCCCGGATCGGGCGCCATCGTGAAGCGGTTCAGGATCAGCTGGTTGGTCATCACCGTCGGGCTGTCGGCAAAACCAAGCGACCAGAAGGTGCCCGAGTCCATCGGGCTGACGGTGACGCTGAGACCCAGTTCGCTGAGGTTGGCGGCGATCACCTGGGCCGCGGTCAGCGACCAGGTGACGTTCTGGCAGGCGATTTCCAGCTCGGTGCCTTCATAGCCGCCTGCGTCGATCAGGCGTTTGGCTTCCTCGGGGTCGTAGCCGTAGAGCTTGCTCTCGCGATGTCCGATCAGGCCGGGGGCGACGATGCCGGTCGATTCGACGGCCTCGCCGAAGAAGGATGCCTCGATAACATCCTGCACGTTGACGCCAAGCTGGATGGCGCGGCGCAGGTTGATGTCCTGCAGCGGGCCGGGTGTGCCGTCCTCGTTCTGCTGGTCGACGTTCATGCCCAGCCAGATGTAGGCGTTGGGCGAAAAGCTCTCCAACGTGGTGTTTTCGGGCATGTCGTTCAGGATGTCGGGGATCGAACTCGCCTCGATGCGGGTGATGGCGACCTCGCCGGCCTCGTAGGCGATCTCGCCGGACTTGTCGTCCTCGATCGGCAGCACGATGATCTCGTCATAGGCTGCGGGCGTGCCCGGCCAGTTGGGGTTGCGCTCCAGAACGGTGCGCTGCTTGGGGCTCCATTCCTTGATGCGGTACGGGCCGTTGTAGGCGGGAAGCTGGGTCGTGTAGCGCTTCTCGGGCAGGGCCTCGACGGCGGCCTTGCACACGATGTTGCCCGAGCCGTAGGGCATCGAGCTGGTCCACAGGGCCGCGTAGGGCTCTTTCAGATGGATGACGCCGGTCACCTCGTCGATGATCTCGACTTCCTTCAGCGCCTGCCAGTCGACGACGTAGTCGGCAGCCAAGCCGGTGATGCCGGCGATGCGTTCGTAGGAATACTTCACGTCCTCGACGGTCGTGACGCCGAAGCCGTCCGACCAGGGCACGTCCTTCATGATGCGGAACTTCACGGTCACCGGATCGATCTGCTCGATTTCCTCGGCAAAGCAGTTCTCCAGCGTCCAGCTCGGATCGTTGGGGATGAAGTTGACCATGCGGTTGAGGCAGCAGAAGGCGATGTCGTCGTCGGCGCTCGACAGGCGGAACGCAGGATCGAGAACCTGCAGGTCGGCGTAGGAGCGGATCGTCACCGACTTGGTGGCGCCCAGCGAAACACCCGGAAGGGCCGCGCCGGCGACCGTTGCGCCGGCAGCCAGGGAGCCGGTCTGCAGCAGCTTCCGGCGATCGAGTTTGAGCAGTTCGTTCATAGCGTGTGTCCTCCATATTTTTTGCACGTCACCGCCACGGGCGGTGCGTGTTGTGATTGTTCACACTAGTGACAATTGGTCGCTGTCGCCAAGGGTCTGTTCAGGAATCGGTGTTCCGCGAAGCGGTTTCCTGCGATGTACGCATCATACCTGCGACCCAGGGAACCAGCGCCAGGAAGACCAGCCCACCGCCCAGCGCGAGCAGGCCGTAGTCGAGGAAGGCGCTGCTGTAGATCGGCCGCATGGCCGCGTCGCTGGCACCCTTGGGCACGGCCGCAATGCCTGCGGCCAGGCCGGCCAAGTAATAGGCCAGCGCCGTTGCCAGCAGCCACAGGCCCATGGCGAAACCGCGCAGCCGTTCGGGCGCCAGTGCCGTCGTCATCGCCAGGCCGACCGGCGAGAGCACCATCTCGGCGGCGGTATAGAGCACGAAGAACAGCACCAGCCAGGGCCAGGGAACGTCGCCGGTTCCGGCCGACAATGCGCCGACCAGCACCAGGAAGGCGCCGGCCAGCAGCAGATGGCCCAGAACGAACTTCAGCGGAATGGAGGGGTTCCGTCCGCGCCTGCCCAGCCAGACCCAGAGCGCGGCAAAGGGCCCGCCCATCAGCAGGATGAAGAGCGGGTTGAGCGAGAGAAAATCGCTGGGCGGCACCGTGATGCCGGCGACGGTGCGGTCGACCAGACGGTCGGTGAAGAGCAGGAAGGAGGTGCCGACCTGGTTGTAGACGGTCCAGAAGATGATGGAGACCAGGGTGAGTGCGAGCAGGGCGATGCCGCGGCGGCGGTTGTCGTGGCTGTCGTGCCAGATCTGCAGGATGAAATAGCCGAAGGCGACCGCGGCGACCCCGGCCAGCAGTTCGCCCGCCATGGTGGCGTGACGCATCAGGAAGGTCGCGATCAGGCTGGCGCCGACCATGCCGATCAGCAGCAACAGGGTTGGCGGCAGACCGAGACGGCTCCGGTGCAGTGCCTCCGGATCGGGTGGCAGGCCCTTGTTCGCGAGCCAGCGCCGGCCGAGGACAAAGGTGATGAGGGAAATCGCCTTGCCGATGCCGGCGATGCCGAAGGCGATGTCGTAGCCGAAGGTCTGGCCGATCCAGCCGGCGACCAGGGTGGCGGCAAAGGCGCCGCTGTTGATCCCCAGGTAGAAGATCGTGAAGCCGGCTTCCCGCCGCGGATCGTTCTCGCCATAGAAGGTGCCCAGCAGGCTGCCGACATTGGGCTTGAACAACCCGTTGCCGATGACCAGCACGCCGAGCGAGATCGTGACGGTCTTCGGGGTGGCAAAAAACAGCGAGACGTAACCCAGGCACATCACCGACGCGCCCAGGATGATGGCGCGGCGAAACCCCAGCAGACGGTCTGCGAGAAAGCCGCCGGGCAGGGTCGTCATGTAGGCGAAACTGGCGAAGGTGCCATAGAGCAGGGCGGCGTCGGCGTCGTCCAGGCCAATGTCCTGGGTCGCGTAGAGCACGAACAGGCTGAACATGGTGTAGAAGCCGAAACGCTCCCACATCTCGGTCAGGAACAGGACGTAAAGCGCGGCAGGCTGCCTGGCGCGCGGTACGGCTTGGCTCATCGCGCTTGCCCCCGCAGTTGCAGGCATGGTCTGCCGGGCGGACGCGATGGGCAAGCCCCCGACGCGCCGCGTGCGGCGCCAGGGTTTCAGGCCTGCAGGCCGGGGATCACACCTTCGCTGGGAACGAAGACCCGCAGCGCACGGGGCATGACCTCGAAGGTCGCCGGCGTGTGGCAGGCCATTTCGCCGTCGGCGTTCACCCTGCGGCGGTGGCGCGCCGTGACCGTGACCCTGACGCCCTTGAGCGCGATGACCGGTTCGGGCTCGCGCAGACGGCCCGACCAGACATAGGGGAACAGCAGCAGCAATTGCCACCAGGGCAGGGGGTGGATGGCGTGGACATGGAGCAGGCCGTCGTCGAGCCGGGCGTCCTCGGCCACGGTCATGCCGCTGCCGTAGTGGAAGCCGTTGCCGACGCCGATCTGGATCACGCGGCGTTTCAGGATCTGGCCGTCGCAGTCGATGGTGACGTGGAACGAGCGGGCCGCCCGCGCCGCATCCCACAGCAGCTTGGGGTAACCCAGCACGCCCCAGCGGCGCTTGAAGTCGCCGCGCATGCGTCGGGCGACATCGACCGAAAGGCCAAGGCTGGCCATGTTGAGATAGCTGCGGCCGTTGACACTGGCGACGTCCACGGCGTGGATGCGGCCCTGCGCCACGACACGGCAGGCCTCCACCGGGTCACGCGGGATGCCCAGGCTGCGGGCAAAGTCGCAGGCGTTGCCCAGGGGCAGGACCGCCAGCGGCCGATCCTTGCCGGCCAGGGCGCCAGCCGCACAGGCGGTCGTGCCGTCGCCGCCGCCGATCATCACGATGTCGGCGGGATGATCGGTGATGGCCCGGGCCAGGCCAGCCGGATCGTCAATGGATTCCAGCATGACCTCGAACCCGGCCTCGCGCAGCAACGCCAGCCCGGCCTCGAGGTCGGCCCCGGCGTTGGTGCTCGCCGGATTGACAAAGACCGCGATGCTCTTGCCCGACACGTCGGTTCCTTCGTTCTGTGCAACGCGGATCATGCCGCGCCTGCACGATCAACACGCGATGGCGTGCGACGTTCCCTGACCACTTGTCTGTCTGCCAGACATTTCAGGTGACGGCAGGCCCGCCCCCGTGGCTAGCTGTGTCGGGCAAGAGCATAAAACAGAAACGCTCGCGGGGGATGGTCATGGGCCGGATCGTATCGCGCTTTCCGCGCAAGGTGAGGAAGATCGAGACGGCATGGATCCCCATGCCCGACGGCGTGCAACTGGCCGCCACGATCTGGCTGCCCGAAGATGCCGAGAGCGACCAGGTGCCCGCCGTGCTGGAGTTCATTCCCTACCGCCGTCGCGATTTCACCGCCGCGGGTGATGCCATGCACCATCCCTACATGGCCGGGCAGGGTTATGCCGCGGTGCGCTGCGACCTGCGCGGCACCGGCGATTCCGAAGGCCTGTTCGACGATGAGTACTCCAGGCAGGAGCTCGACGACGGTTTCCATGTGCTGGCCTGGCTGGCGGCCCAGCCCTGGTGCAGCGGCACCACCGGCATGATGGGCATCTCCTGGGGCGGCTTCAATTGCCTGCAGGTCGCCGCCCTGCGCCCGCCTTCGCTGAAGGCGGTCTATTCGGTCTGTTCGACCGACGACCGTTATGCCGACGACGTCCACTACATGGGCGGCGTCCTGCTCAACAACAATCTCAACTGGGGCGCCACGGCGACCACTATGGGCATGCGCCCGCCTGATCCCGAGGTTGTCGGCGACCGCTGGCACGCCATGTGGATGGAACGTCTGGAAGCGGTGCCCAACCTGGTCGCCGACTGGATGGAACATCAGACCCGCGACGCCCAGTGGAAACACGGTTCGGTCTGCGAGGATTACGCGGCGATCGAGGCCGCGGTCTATGCCGTGGGCGGCTGGGCCGACGGCTACACCAACACGGTGCCGCGCCTGATGGCCGGTATCAAGGCGCCCTGCCGCGGCCTGGTCGGCCCCTGGACCCATGCCTACCCCTGGAAAGCCGTGCCCGGTCCGGCGATCAATGGGCTCAAGGACCTCTGCCGCTGGTGGGATCACTGGCTCAAGGGCATCGACACCGGCATCATGGACGAGCCCAAGTATCGCGTCTGGATGCAGGACAGCGTGCGGCCTGCGACCTTCTACGCCCACCGGCCGGGCCGCTGGGTCGTCGAGGAAACCTGGCCCTCGGCCAATGTCACGGCGAGCCGTTTCCATCTCAACAGCGACGGTCTGGGCGCCAGGGCACGCAAGGAAAGCGTGATGCTGCACCGCTCGCCGGTCATCGCGGGCGGCAGCCATGGCGACTGGTGCCCCTACGGCTATGAGGCCGAAATGCCCGACGACCAGCGGGCCGAGGACGGCATGAGCCTTTGTTTCGACACGCCGCCGCTGTCGCGCCGAACCGAAATCCTGGGCGCGCCGGTGATGGAGCTGGAGGTCGCCAGCGACAGGCCGCTGGCCCAGCTCTACGTCCGCCTCTGCGACGTCGCGCCCGACGGCGCCTCGACCCGCGTCACCTATGGTGTGCTCAACCTGACCCATCGCAACGGCCATGAGAACCCCGAGCCGCTGGAGCCGGGCAGGCGCTACCGCGTGCGGCTGCAGATGAACGACATCGCGCATGCCTTCCCGCGCGGCAACCGCATCCGCGCCACGGTCCAGACCGCCTCCTGGCCCCTGCTGATGCCTTCACCGGAGATTGTCGAACTCAGCCTTCATACCGGCGTCAGCACGCTCGAACTGCCGGTGCGCGGGCGTCGCTCCGAGGACGCCAAACTGCCCTCGCTGGGCCAGCCCGAACATGCCGCGCCCATCGCCCTTGATCTGAAGGCCGCGGCCCGGCGGTCGCGTACCTCGGCGATCGACCATGTCGCGGGCGAACACACGATCCACATGCTGAAGGACCGCGGCCACTACACCATCGCGGCAACCGGTACGGAACTGGCCGGACGCGGCGTGGAAACCTATCGCATCGTCGAGGAGGCGCCGCTCTCGGCCCGGGCCGAGGTCACCTATCACATGGCCCTGCGTCGCGGACCGGCATGGGATGTCACGATCGACACCCATTTCGCACTGACCGCCACGGCGGACGAATTTCTGCTCACCACCACGGCCGAAGCACACAGCGGCGGGGTGCGTGTCTGGGCCAGAAATTGGGAAAAGCTCATCCCGCGCCACGGCGGCTGACGCCAATAACACGCCATGGTCGTATTGGTGATGGGTAAGTCGCGCCCCAGCAAAGGCGTGAGCGCTTGACGCTTGTCCAACCGTCCTGAAAAGATGATTCACAACACGAACAGTGTCAGGGAGGCACCATCGTCATGACTGGATTGAATCTCGATCGCCGGCGGATGCTGCAGGGAACGGCCGTAGCCGCCTCTGCTTCAGCATTTGTCGGACAGCTCATCGCCCCGTCCAATGCGACGGCCGATTCCGGCCGCATGCTGCGGGTGCGTTCCAACCGCGACATCAACACCGTCGATCCAGGTTTCATGGTCGGTGGTTTCGAGATGATCTGGCAGTTTGCCTGCCTGCCGCGCCTGGCCCAGATCGCCGAGGGCGACAGCTGGCAGTGGGAGCCTTCCGAATATGTCGAGTCGATCGAGCAGGTCGACGCCCAGACCATTTCCTTCACCCTGAAGCCCGGCTTCAAATGGTATGACGCCACCAGCCATGAGGAGATCGGCGAGCTCACCGCCGAGGACGTCAAGTTCTCGCTCGAGCGCATTCTGACTTCCGAATGGAAGGACAAGGCCGCCGCGCTCGACAACGTCGAGGTCACCGGCACCTACACCGGCGTCATCCACCTCAACGCGCCGTTTGCCGCCATCTGGTACACCTGGATCACGGACGGCACCGGCGTCATCATCTGCAAGGCGGCGGTCGAGAAGATCGAGACCCCGAACTTCGAAGGCCTGGCACCGTTCTACTGCGGCCCCTACCGCACCAAGGAGTGGGTCCAGAGCCAGTTCTGGGAGATTGAAGCGAACCCGAACTGGACCGGCGCGCCGGCGCACATTCCCAGCGTGCGCGTGTTGATCATCACCGAGGACAAGTCGGCCGAGATCGCGTTCGAAGCCGGCGAGATCGACATCACCTTCGTGACGATCGAGTCGATCCCGCGCTATCAGGAAAGCGTGCCCGAAGGTGGCGAGCTCACCGTCTATCCGGCCAGCCAGTGGTACTGGATGGGCATGAACACCGAGCATCCCCTGCTGCAGGACATCCGGGTGCGTCAGGCGATCCAGTACGCCATCGATGTCGATACCATCATCGAAGGTGCCTGGGGCGGCGTGCCGACCCGCGCTCGCGGCGTCGTCACTCCGGGCCTGATCGGCTATCGCGAGGAGACCAAGTTCGAAAAGGCCAATCCCGAAAAGGCCCGTGAACTGCTCGCCGAAGCCGGTGTCGAGGGCCTCAAGATCCAGCTCAAGACGATCAACCTGGCCGATCGCATGGCTGCGGCCCAGATCATCCAGGCCAACCTTGCCGACGTCGGCATCGAACTCGAGATCATCCCGATGGACCCCGGTCCGTTCTGGAACCTTGGTCTGGAGTCGGAAGGCGACGACTGGAAGGATCTGCAGCTCTGGATCATGCAGTACGGCGATTCGCCCGATCCCAGCCAGATGACCCAGTGGTACGTTTCCGGCCAGAAGGGTATCTGGAACTGGGAGCGCTGGACCGATCAGGAATACGACGATCTGTTCACCGCCGGCCTTGCCGAGACCGATCCCGCAAAGCGCAACGAGATCTATCTGCGCATGCAGGAGATCATGGAGGACACGGGCGCTTACGTCTGGCTCATGTTCCCGCCGCTCGGCATCCTGCGCCGCACCGACCTCGAGGTCTCGATCCGGCCCAACGGCTGGCTCTGGTACTTCCAGGACTTCCAGTGGTCCTGACAACCACCGGCTGACTGGCCAAACGCAACGCCCCCGGGATCACACCCGGGGGCGTTGTGCATTGGGCGCGGGTGTTTCGAAAACGAAGCGGTCGGCCGCGCGCCTCAGCGGGCGGTCGTGCCGCCTGCCGCCGTCGCGTAGGTGCCGCGCCCGATGGCGCAGAGGCGGCCGCGGCTGTCGGTCACCTCGACATCGGCGACGCCGATGGTGCGGCCCGCCTTGACCGAACGCGCCAGGACCGAAAGGTCGCCGTCAGGAGCCATGCGCAGGTAGTCGATGCGCAGGTCGATGGTGGGAAACCCCGGGCGGTCCATGGCGACGGCCAGGACAAAGGCCGCGGCGATATCGATGATGCTG
>Ga0105054_10010679_pt1 | contig 11619 bp, 9 predicted proteins | sample BON02_FD_78091 | JGI IMG/M metagenome (GOLD analysis project Ga0105054, IMG submission 78091) | Freshwater microbial communities from Lake Bonney liftoff mats and glacier meltwater in Antarctica - BON-02 (megahit assembly) | ecosystem: Environmental > Aquatic > Freshwater > Ice > Glacier... | reverse complement strand
TAAACCGCTGTCCTTAATTTCTTTACCCAGATCTTTCAGATTACCGCCATCTGCTTCAAACTTTTGTAATTCACCATCCCATGGTTCAATTGCATCATAACCGGCTTTAGCGGCGATCTTGACTTTCTCCTTTAAAGTAGCTGGTCTGATAGTAGCTGTATCGAGGCAAACCGGCCAGGGACTCTTCCCTTTCTGGTACCTTTTTTCTTTCTTCTGAAGACCTGCAACTACATTGCCGGGTAAGGTAATGCCAGCAATACCGGCCACTGCTCCCAGAGTAATGAATTTTCTACGTTCCATGGTTTATGCTTTATAATTTCTTACAGGCAAAGGCGATTTATAGAGTTTTAATTAAAACTTAATATAAGTCAAAAGATTTAAACACAGAACTTCCTGCATAATTATTCCCGATCTCTTCATTGATTCTAAGTAACTGATTATATTTTGCCAATCTCGAAGATCCGGCCACCGAACCAATTTTGATCTGCCCGCCATTCAGTCCTACAGCAAGGTCTGCTAAGGTAGCATCTTCTGTTTCGCCTGAACGAGCCGAAACCACCGTACTGAATCCTCCATTCTTTGCCATACGGAGTGTATTAACGGTCTCAGTTAACGTTCCAATCTGATTCATTTTCACAAGGATTGAATTTCCGGCTTTCAGGTCAAATCCTTTCTGCAATCGAACTTTATTTGTAGTAAATAGATCGTCACCAATTAATTGAACATGTTTACCAAGTCTTTGGGTTAAAATCTGCCACCCATCCCAGTCATTTTCAGCCAAGCCATCCTCAATTGAGATCACAGGATGCTCTTTACTCCACTTTTCAAGCATATCAATCATCTCCACAGAACTAAGTGAACGGTCTTCCGAATGCAGATTATACATTCCATTGCTTTCATCATAAAAATGGGAGGAAGCCACATCCAGTGCTATTGCAATATCAGTGCGTGGTTTATAACCGCAGACATGGAACACTTCTCCCAAAACCTCCAGAGCAGCCTCGTTCGATGGTAAGGCAGGCCCGAAACCGCCCTCATCAGCAAGCAGATAAGCATTATATCCCTTTTTTATGAGTATTTCCCTTGTTTTCCAGTACACATTATAAATCATCTCAAGTGCATCCGGATAGTTTTTAGGCGAGACAGGTATAATCAGAAAATCCTGCAGGTCGATATTCTTACCGGCATGTAATCCCCCGCTGATGATATTTACCATTGGCACTGGCATCGAAACCGCATCTCCCGCAGGAAGATATTTCTTAGCCAGGTGTCTAAATAAAGGCTCCCTTGCTTCATTTGCAGCGGCATGAATACATGCAAAAGAAGCGCCTAGCAATGCATTAGCACCAAGTCCAGATTTTTCGGGAGTGCCATCTAGTTCGATTAATAAATTATCCAGCTTTTCCTGATCCTCAATATCACAACCAATCAAAATATTTTTGATCGCAGTATTTACATTCGCTACTGCTTTGATTACTCCTTTACCCCTATGCCTTTTTCCACCATCGCGAAGTTCCAGAGCCTCAAACTTACCTGTTGATGCACCCGAAGGAACCATCATTCTTCCCATAACCCCTGATTCCAGAAATACATCAACCTCAACTGTAGGATTACCACGTGAATCAAAAATTTCTCTGGCTTTTAAATCTTTTATTTTTGACATTATTTATTAAAATTAAGGGAATGATCCCGAGGATAAACGAAGTATTATTAAAGCAAAATTATCAAAAGAAATGGTTTCAAAATTGCTTTGTGATTGCATTGAGAACATTCATCTCAGAGTCTACCCCTCTGATCCAGTTGATAGCAGTATTGCGGATAATCTGTTTTAATTTTTCATCCTGAATATAATTGACGGGTGATTTTCCATCCATACGGGCAAGCAGCATTAAACCAAGGTGGGGAAGTAGATTACTGACTTGTCCTTTATAATTTGCAATGAACACGCTAATCAGTTCAAGCATTTTATGCGGCTTTTTTAAATACCAGGTCTTTAACATTAGATGACCCAGACAATAGGCAAGATCGAACACCGGATTTCCCCAATGCGCCACTTCATAATCAATTAGCACAATACTCCCGCTTTTTTCAACGAGCATATTTTTTGGAGAAAAATCACCATGAACCAGACAGGTCTTTTGCTCAGTCAGTTCTACTATCAATCCATTGATTTCTTCCGAAAGTTCGGGATATATATTAATCAGGAAACGGTGAAAAGGATCAATGCGGAGCTGAATGAAATATTTCTGGTCGCTAAAGTCTGCCTTCACTTTCTCATCTATCTTATGGCTCAGAAGATGAATCTGACTAAGGATATCTGCGGCACTTTTGGCAGTATCAGCATTGAAGATACCACTCATCAGTATGTCTTTCCAGGTTTGAACACCTTCTTCAGCACAGTTCATCAGGTAGATGTGCTTGACATAATCAACATGAAGGATCTTAGGAATATTGCAATTAGGTATAACAAGCTCTAATTGCTTCATCGCTTCATGTTCACGGTGGATTCGCTCCACATCAGAAAACCAATCTGCTTTTACATCAAGTTTTTCCAATGCTTGTTTGATAACCCAGCGATCATTATTCACATAGATTTTCCAGACCCGGCATGAAACTCCGCCCGAAAGGTGTTCTACCTTGGCATCATCATTCTCCTTTATAAGACCTTCCTGTTTAAGATATTTAATTACCTCTTCCTTACGATCAAGTATCATTTAAATTGTATGCTTAATTCTTAAACTAGTTTGGATCTGCTTAAACTCTTCGTCTACCAATAAATACCATAGAGTGCAGCAATTATTCCGATGATAATTAATGCACCAACTGCAAAACCCGGTGTTGTTCTGAACATGCTGTTATCCACCTTCAAGGCATTCGGAATAATTCCATTTCTGTTCTCATAGATACTAATTAGATACATGACTAGCACACAGATAATGAAAACAAACCCCATACGGTCTATGAATGGGATTTCATAAACTCCTGCTGCGTTTGCAACTGAAAATCCGGTGGAATACAAGAATTGTAAATCCACATAGTCGGGCATGAACTTAAATATTATTGAAAGCAGAAAACCTCCAATGGTTGCAAATAAGGCTGCATTGGAGGTGGCCTTCTTCCAGAAAAACCCAAGCAGGAACATTGCCAAAATTCCAGGTGAAACAAAACCTGTATATTCCTGAATGTACTGGAAACCACCTTTTTTATCAATGCCAAGATAGGGCGCAATAATCACAGCCATAATCATGGAGATCACAATTACCCAGCGACCAACTTGTACCTGTCTCTTTTCATCAGCAAGCGGGTTTAATACTTTCTTATAGATATCCAGCGTAAAAATAGTGGCAATACTGTTGGCTTTACCTGCAAGTGAAGCCACAACCGCAGCAGTTAGAGCGGCAAAAGACAAACCTTTTAATCCTACAGGAAGTAAATTCAATAGTACAGGATAGGCCCGGTCAGCCATAACCTCTCCGTTCATCATCATTTCATCTCTGAAAACATTCTCTTTAAACAAAACATAGGCTGCAATACCTGGAAGTACCACGATTATTGGCATTAATAATTTCAAGAAAGCTGCAAAAAGAATTCCACTGCGAGCAGTTTGTAAATCTGCACCCAAAGCTCTCTGGGTTATGTACTGATTACATCCCCAGTAATTCAAATTGACTATCCACATCCCGCCAACAAGAACTGTAAGTCCGGGAAGGTCAATAAAATAGGGATCATCCTTTTCAAATATCATCTTAAAATGATCTCCCGAATTTTTTGTAAGTAAATTGAAGCCATTAATAGGCCCCTCTGAACCAAAATGCTGTGCAACCATATCCAAAGCAAGATAGGTGGTTACCAATCCACCAAGCACCAAGAACACCACCTGGATTACATCAGTATATCCGATTACATTCATCCCGCCAAGGGTTATAACAATTGCAAATATGGCCAGACCGGCCATGCAGACAGCAAAATTGAGTCCTGAGATGCTACTGATTGCCAAAGCACCAAGGAAGAGAATTGAGGTTAAATTAACCACGACATACAATAAGAGCCAGAAAACGGCCATAATCATGGCTACAGTTTCATTATATCTCGTTTTGAGAAACTGAGGCATGGTATAAATCTTATTTTTGAGATAGATCGGGATAAAAAATACGGCAACCACGATGAGGGTTACTGCTGCAAGCCATTCATAGGCCGCGATGGCAAGACCCATAGTGAAGCCAGAACCGCTCATCCCTATAAATTGTTCGGCAGATATATTTGAGGCGATCAGTGATGCCCCAATAGCCCACCAGGTTAATGAGTCCTTGGCAAGGAAATAGTCCTTGGAATCTTCATGCTTCTTTCGCTTGTAAACGTACCATCCATAGGTACTAACAATTATAAAATAAATAAAGAATACTATATAGTCTGGGGTTTGCATACTCTTAACAGATTGATTAAATAAACCTATTAAAAAAAATGGAATTATTTAAGGGCTGATTATTTATAAGTAATACGTTATACGTTATACGTTGTACGTTATACGTTATACGTTGTACGTTGTACGTTATACGTTGTACGTTATACGTTTAAAAAGATTTACTTAAAAACTCTAAACTGAAGGAAATGGCGGGTATTATTATTGGGTAAGACAGATCAATAAACGGTGAGTTCGCCTCTGAGGTCTGTTTCAAGGTATTCCGCAATTTTTTTATTGCTCTTAAAATTTCCCAGGAGGTACATCAGTTTGGTTACTGCAGCTTCGAAAGTCATATCATAGCCGCTCACCACTCCCATTTCCCTTAGTTCTCTGCTGGTTTCATATAGGCCAAGTTCTACCTTACCAACCTTACATTGGGAAATATTCAAAATAAGCTTACCGTCTTTAATGGCTTCCCTTAAAAGATCAAGAAACCATTTTTCTGTAGAGGTGTTTCCGGAGCCAAAAGTTTCCATGATAACCGCTTTACAACCTGCAAAAAGTGCTGACCTCACTATTGCCGGACTAATACCCGGATATAACTTCAGAATTCCAATCTCACTATCCAACTTAGTATGAAATTTCACCGGCTCGGAATTTGGCTTCAGAATATAGTTTTTATTGAATTTCAGATAAACTCCGGCTTCAGCAAGAATTGGGTAGTTTGGCGATCTGAAAGCCTCGAATTTTTCCGAATTATATTTAAAAGAACGGTTACCCCTGAAAAGTTTATAATCAAAGTAGATACAAACTTCGGGTACCATTGCCTTTCCTTTTCTTTTTTCAGCCGCGATCTCCAAAGCAGTAATTAGGTTTTCTTTGGCATCGGTACGTATCCCATTGACAGGCAATTGTGATCCTGTAAAAATTACAGGCTTGTCTAGATTCTCGATCATAAAACTCAGAGCTGAGGCAGTATATGCCATGGTATCTGAACCGTGCAATATTACAAAACCGTCGTACTGATCATAATCTTTTTGGATGCGCAAAGCCAGCTCTTTATAGATCTCCGGACTCATATTGGATGAATCGATCAAAGGATCAAATGAGTGTACTGTAAATTGATATTTTAATCTCTTCAGTTCTGGGACATGATCTGTGATTTGCTCAAAATTAAAGGGAACCAATACTCCGGTTTTGGGATCATTGATCATACCGATCGTACCTCCGGTATATATTATCAGAACATTGGTCATTGCCTAATTAATTGCTTGCTTGTATGTAAAGATAGAAAAAGAAGGTAAATGAAATCATTTCCTGATTTGAGTTTGATTTTTAATTCAGACCTAAATGCCAAAAACATTTTCAGAATTACGGGTTGTTATTTCTGCAAGTTCATCAATAGAAATCTGTTTCAGATCTGCAAGCTTTTGAGCCACATAAACCAGATAACTACTTTCATTCTGCTTCCCGCGAAAAGGGACAGGTGTGAGATAGGGAGAATCTGTTTCAAGTACAATGTGCTCTAATGAAATACCCTGGATCACTTTATCCAGTCCGGAATTTTTGTAAGTCAGTACTCCCCCGATACCAAGGTAAAAGCCGAGTCCGATCACTTTTTTTGCCTGTTCAGCATCACCCGTAAAACAATGGAATATACCCCTGAGTTTATCATCCTTTAATTCATCCAAAACTGCAAAGATCTCATCAAATGCTTCACGGCAATGAATCACAATGGGTAGATTCATTTGCTTGGCCCAGCCGATTTGAGTTCGAAATGCATCCTGCTGTATGCTTAATGTAGATTTATCCCAATGCAGGTCGATACCTATTTCACCAATGGCGTAAATCTTTCTGATCGTTATTTCTTTATGAATTTGTGCGAGCTGTTCTTTAAAATCATCCTTAACATCACAGGGATGCAAACCAAGCATAGGAAAACAATGATTAGGATATTGCTCAGCTAATCCGAAAACCAATGGAATTGATTTGGTATCAACATTTGGCAGAAAGAGTCGGCTAACCTGATTATCAAGACTTCTTTCCATCAGTTCTGTGAGTTTTCCGGGATCTGTTTCGTAATATAAATGGGTATGGGTATCGGTCAGAATCATGCTGTAAGTTAAAAAAAAAGCCCTTGGATAATCCCAAAGGCTTAATATCTTATTTAATCAGGTGTTTAAGCTGGATGATTTCTTTTTCTTCTAGGTATCTCCATCGGCCTCTCGGGAGATCCTTTTTAGTTAGTTGGGAATAGACAACCCTGTCGAGCTTGACCACTTCATAGCCCAAACTTTCAAAGATCCGGCGGACTACCCTGTTCTTACCGCTATGAATTTGAATCCCTACTTCCTTTTTGCTTCCACCGGTCACATAACTAACCTGATCAGGCTTGATTACGCCATCTTCAAGCTCAACTCCGAATAAGATTTTATTCAAATCACCCTGAGATAAACTTTTGTTCAGTTCAACCTGATAAAGTTTTGTAATGTTATTTCGGGGATGTGATAGTTTCTCTGCTAAATCACCATCATTGGTCATCAGTAATAAACCTGTTGTATTTCTGTCGAGGCGACCTACCGGATAGATACGCTCACGCGAAGCCTTCTCAACCAGACTCATAACCGTTTTACGTTCCTGAGGATCGTCGGTTGTGGTAATATAATCTTTAGGCTTATTTAATAAAACATACACCATTTTCTCTCTTTTCAGATTCTCTCCATTATAACGGATCAAATCCTTCGCCGGATCCACTTTAAATCCCAGCTCCGTAATTGGCACCCCATTTACTGATACTACACCTGCTGCGATAAGTTCATCGGCTTTTCTCCTAGAACAAATACCGGCATTGGCAATAAAACGATTCAGACGAATCAGTCCGTCATCTTTAGCAGGTGCCGGTTTTTTACTTCGCTTATTCCCTAAATGCTCTTCTGAACTCCATTTTCTATCATCAGATCTGTATTTAGGACGATCGAATGCGGATGGTTCAGCAGCAGAACGCGATTTGAATGGCTTATCATTGAACCTTTTGACAGGGGCATTTTTGTCTGCATATTTATTATCACGAGACTGGAATGGTTTTCTTTCGCTGTCTTTAGAGCCTGAAAAAGGTTTCCTATCTCCCTGAGGCTTTTCAAATGATCTTTTATTGCCCTCGCTTCTATCGGAATAAGGTCTTTTATCAGCCGCAGTTCTGTCGGAGTAAGGTTTTCTTTCTCCAGTTTGAGGGCGGTTGCCAAATGGTGCTTTATCTCCGTAAAGTTTTCTTTCTCCAGCCTGAGGGCGATCGCCGAATGGTGCTTTATCTCCGTAAGGTTTTCTTTCAGAACGATCTGTTGAGGATCGGCGATTCTCGCTGGCAGCTGGGCGGCCAAAGCTCTTAGGGCTTCTCTTTTCGGAAGAGAAACCGGAGCTGGACTTTTCATCTGAATTCCTAGAAGCACCTTTAAACGGTTTCTTCGGATCATCTGAGAATAATTTCTTCTTGGTATTGCTTGTACTTGCCTGACGGTCTGATTTGTAAGAGTTACTTTTCGGACCAGAACCTGAAGCAGGCTTTGCTGGACGCTTGGACTTTTCGGATTTGTCGTCTCGACTGTTCCTTTTATTTTTCAATGGCATGATACGCTTTTTATCTCCTTAAAAGAGAACCACAAATGTACGCAAAAATACGGAAACAGAGCTGATTTAATACTGAAAAACAGACAGTAAAATACATCAGAAACAAACTGTAAAAACACCTCCATTTGAAGACCAATTTCATAACTATTTGATAATTAGATATATATTTTGTACCTTTGACAAAATTATTCCTATTTGAAACTAAAAAGAGAGATAAAAATGATAAAGAAACACTTGATAACGTGTTCTGCGATGTTGGGTTTGCTGTTGATTGCCAAGATGTTTATGTATAGTACTCCTGCTACATTTGATACTTATTTCAAAGCTATCCAGGGGACTCAAAACGATGAATTTTCAATCGAACCCTATTTCAATTCACTGAGTTTCGCAAATGAAACTCTGCCTTTGGGAGATCAGCGCATCAAGCTGAAAATGAATACTATTCTAAGCGCTCATTCTTACGAGGCATTACATACTTCAAAGCTACACCGGAAGGCAGAAATATGGTTTCCAATCATTGAACCAATTTTGAAGCAATATGGAATTCCTGCAGATTTTAAATATGTGCCTTTGGTTGAAAGCGGACTTCAGGGGGGAACTTCACCGAAAGGAGCATCAGGATATTGGCAGTTTATGCCACAAACTGCTCGTGATTTTGGTCTTAAAGTAAACACTGAGCTTGATGAAAGGCAAAATATTCGTAAATCGAGTATTGCTGCTGCTAAATACATCAAATCCTTATATCGCGAGTTTAATAGCTGGACACTGGCTGCCGCAGCCTATAATATTGGCGAGGGTAGTCTTAAACGTCAGATGAATAAGCAGAAGCAGGACAACTACTATAAGATGAAACTCAATAGAGAAACAGCCTCTTATGTTTACAAATTAATTTCGATGAAAGAGATTATTGAAAACCCAACCCGTTACGGCTATACTAACAGGGCAAGCAGACTTTTGGCAAATGCCCATGCGGAAAGCAAAACTCTATTAGACACAAAAACCGAAAAAAACAATCCAGCTTCCCCACAAATATTAAAGAACTAATCATTTAAACCAATTGATCAGAGAGGGCCGGATTTATTCGGCCCTCTTCTGTTTTCTAGACTTGAAGTCACCTGAGCGATATGCATTCGATTCCGACAGTCACATCTAGAAAATGAAATGACGAATTTATCGTGCATGATGCCTATGTAAATTCGCAAGTTTTACCTTCCCGACTGACGAATTTTAAAATCTTAATTATTTAAGTATGAAATATTGCTGAATACTCCGTTTGATCGCCTACTTTATTTATCCTCGATTTTTCTAGGGCATCATCAGAAATAGGCTCTAATGTTTTAAGTCGCTCTTCAAAGGACAGGCTTTTGTCTAGCCAAAGGCCTGCCGCATTCATAGTCAACATACAGGGCATTCTATCATGTATATCCTTCATAAATTGATTGGATGTTCGGGTAATAATGGTACAGCTATTAATGATTTCTCCGGTAGATTGATCTATCCAGGAATCCCATAGTCCGGCCATTAGGGTAAATCGTTGATTCATCATCCTGATCAAATAAGCTTGTTTGACTTTCCCTTTCTCATCCAATTTTTTCCACTCATAAAATCCATCAGTAATTATCACACAATGACGTTTCCCAACTAAATGCTTCCAAGTCCCTGATTCCTGAAGGTTCTCTAAACGTGCATTAAAGGTGCTGAATTTTGGTTTTTCTTTTGCCCAAAAGGGTATCAGGCTCCAGTAAAAATACTGTAGCTCATCAGGTTTTTCATCTGTTATTACCGGAAGTTCAATGGTTGGAGGAAGGTTAATACTTCCTGGTTTAATCAATTCATCGGCATATTTTAAATGGAGTTTACTGGCAATTATCTTTATATCTGAAGTTGAAACTCTGCCACACATCGTTTACTAGCATTTGGATTTATTTGAATATAAAAGTAAGTGCTGTTTGTGGAATTGCAATGGTAATAATCTCAATGTCAGAGATTGGAAGCTATCCGGCTCTCTTCTCCTAATTTTTGATTCTCAATTTCGTTTAAAGAATGTATATTTAATTTGTTATGGTTTTTTAAAGATATGATATAGTCACATTAACATCGAAAGTTTGCAAAAATTGAAGAATTCATTTGCCCATAAAAGAAATATAATGAAAACAACACGATTAAGAAACAGGTCAAAATTTAGTATCGCTATCCTGCTTATATTTTTATTTTTGATACAGATTGCTAATGCCTCCAATAAAGTAAGAATAGCTACTATTGGAGCAGCTTCCCCTTCCGTTAATAAGAACCAGACAACTGCGGCTTATGTAGAACAAATGATTAGTTTTTGGGACGCCCAACTCAACCAGGTACTTAAATCTAAATTAGATTTGATTGTATTACCCGAAGCATGCGATGTGCCAACGGGCTTAAGCTACCCAGAGCAAAAATTATATATCAAGGAAAGAAAAACCAAGCTTTTAGATTTTTTTGCTGCGAAAGCACGAGAGAATAACTGCTATATCGCATTTGGATCGGTACATGAAGTGGATAAAGGTCTTCGAAACTCTCTGATTATGCTCGATAGAAACGGTAAAGTCGCAGGTACATATCACAAGAATTTTCCAACTATTTATGAAATGGAAGGCGGGATTATACCAGGTGTTGAAGCACCAATTATTCAATGTGATTTCGGTAAGGTTGCAATGTCAATTTGTTTCGACCTGAACTATGATGAACTGCGTTTAAAATATGTAAAACAACAACCAGATATAATCTTGTTTTCTTCAGTATATCATGGAGGCTTAATGCAAGGCCTTTGGGCTTATTCTTGTCAATCTTTTTTGGTAAGCGCAATTGGAGTTGTACAACTACCTTCAGAAATTGTTAATCCAATGGGAGAGATTGTAGCAAGCAGTACTAATTACTTTAACTATACCGTATCCACTATTAATCTCGACTATAAATTGGTGCACCTAGATTATAATTGGCAAAAACTCGTAAAGCTAAAAGCTAAATATGGTGATGCTGTCACCATTCATGATCCCGGAAAAGTCGGTGCAGTGATGATTACAAGCGAAGATAAAAATGTAAGTGCCGCGCAGATGGTGACGGAGTTTGATATTGAGTTGCTTGATACTTATTTTGATCGTTCTAGGATGTTTAGAAAGAAAGAATTGGAGGGAACAAATTAAGGTCAGTTCGATTTCCATTTCCCGACTTGCGAAATCACCTAAACGAGCGGAAAGTAGATTTCGTCAGTCGCTGCTGGAAAGGTAGCTGACAAGTTTGCCTTGCATTCCCAACTGTCCGATTTCTAAGCGTGCAGTCCGTAGAGTTAAGTGCAGCGTCTCTACGGATTATATTATAAAAAAGAGTCTTCAGACTCGCTTACAAAAAATACCTCATTGTCCATTTAACATCCCTCGATTAGAAAATGGATTTGTTAGTACAAATTAACTAAGGTATGTTGAAGGTAATTATATTTAAAAATAGCGTTTAAGCCTCATTTTTGCGGTGTTATTAAGGTTTCTATCGTTTGGAAACCTGCTGTTCTGCCTTTTTTTAATGGCAATCCCGCTTTTCGCTCATACTACACAGGCCTTAAGCAC
>Ga0105054_10010678_pt1 | contig 11619 bp, 13 predicted proteins | sample BON02_FD_78091 | JGI IMG/M metagenome (GOLD analysis project Ga0105054, IMG submission 78091) | Freshwater microbial communities from Lake Bonney liftoff mats and glacier meltwater in Antarctica - BON-02 (megahit assembly) | ecosystem: Environmental > Aquatic > Freshwater > Ice > Glacier... | reverse complement strand
TGTCCTCCACCCAATATTGCTGCATCAGGGGGCGATAGCACAGGTATTCAAACCAGTGGCACCGATAGGACATGGTGGCTTCCAAAATCTCATTGCCAACAGTCAGCAGCACATCGCGTGGTGGCATACAGCCAAACTGGCTATCGGTATGGAAATCGGGCGTGGTGGCGGGCAGTGAAAATTCGGTCGGTGTCGGGCGATCAACCCTTATGCCGCGTTTGGTCAGCATATTGGCAAAATTATCCAGCAATTCATTGCCGCGATCAATCATCTCCTGCGGGCGTTTACCCCACATGCCACGCATATCGCTGTCTTCGGGCACCTTGGCTTCAAGCGCCGGTTCATTGGGTGGAATATGTCAATCAGTGGCCACGCCCACAATCACATGCTTAAGCGGGTCCCATTCGTTCCAGCTGTTGACTTGGGATTTTTCGGGCGACCATGCCATAATAAGCTCCTACAAAATTTGCAACAGGATGCCCATGCCCATGCCCAGCGCACCTGTTTGCGACATCGTATTGCGCCCTGCGGCAAAGGTGAATTGACATTGCTTGGCCGTGCTTGGCAAAATGGCACAATTCATGGTTGAGGACATTGCAATGAAACATATTTTTCCGCTAATTCTGGTTGGTCTGCCGGGCCTTGCTACAGCCCAAACCACGCCACAAGCGGTGCTGGACGAATGGCTAGTGCTAGACACCGCCCTAGCCGGTTATGAAATGCGCTATGACACAGCGCTTAACAGCGCTGATCTGATCCGGCTTGAAAACGTCGAAATACGGATCAATTTTGCGTTTCCGGGCATGTCCGTCGCAGAAACAATCAATCTTGAATGGATGTCGTTGCAAGCCAATACCTATGGCACGGTCACGGTGCAGCACTCTGAAATGATGTCAGGCAGCGTCGTATCGCAGCAAGCCGTTGGTGATCAACTGGCCACCGGAACCGGCCAGTTCACCGCCATGCTGCGTGATGGTCAAACGATTGTCAGCGGTATTCCGGGCGCACATATTTACACAATCGACTATGCCGAAATGACCGCGGAAATGACGCAGTCAAACACCGCTAATGGCGTTGAGCTGGCTGCAACCTCAACCCAATCGATGCGTGGGCTGCATTACGTTATTGCAATGTCAGGCGGGCCGCTGGGCCGCATTGATATGGAAAGCACCCTGATCAGCGGGGATATGCGCCAAGTGCAAGAGGTGGCCCCCGGCGACAATATAACCATGAACATGACCTTTGGCCCTGGCACGATGAACGGCCATATTGATCTGGGTTTCTTGGCCACAGACCCAATGGATTTGGCAGCGTTGGACGCGCAGGCAAATATGGATTTGAACGATTTCAACCTTCAGATTGCCGCCGATTCCAATGTCGATATGACGTTCGGGCTTGATGCGCTCACTTTCGGTGGTGCGCTTGATGCAAGCCATCTGGCGTTCAATGCAAACTTGGCGGGGTTGCGCGTTGATGGCACCGCGAGCGGCCTACCGATCAATTTGGGGGTTGAGGTGTTTGGGTATCAATTTGCGGCCCCACTTGGCGCGCCGGGCAGCGTGGGTGCTGCCAGCGCCGGGCTGCAAATTCAGGGCTTTACGATTGGCAATTTACTGATTGGCTTGTTCGACCCTGCCGGCACTTTAGGGCAACATCCGCTGAACTTGCAACTGACTGCGCAGGGTGAGGTGACAGCACTGATTGATCTGGCGACCATCACCAGCGGGGATGTGCTGCCATCACCGACAGTATTGAACGGGTCGCTGCAAGTGAACGGCTCATACGGAGATTTTGATTTTGAGGCTGAAGGCGAGGGCGAAAACCAAGACGGCATGCCCGTTGGCCAAGCCACGGCCAGCGCCACAAACCTATCTAACTTCCTCAACAAACTGGTGCAAATCGGGCTGTTAGCCCCGCAGCAACACCTGATGATGCAGGGCATGTTGGGCATGCTGACCACCCCCGGCCCCACCCCGAATTCCGTGCAATCCACCATGGAAATGCGGCCCGATGGCAGTGTCTGGGTAAATGGTCAGCAAATGCAATAACGTTTGCGGCATTGCAGGCCCGTTGCGCTGCGCCTAAGTAAGGCGCAGCCAGAATAGGAGAGAAAGCCGTGCCCCATGATCTGCAAAGCTTAGCCGAACACGCATTACGCGCCGCACGTAAATCGGGCGCCGATGCGGCCGATGTGCTTGCCGTCGCGGGTGACAGCCTTTCTATTGAGGTGCGCCAAGGTGCATTGGAACATGCCGAACGCGCCGAAGGCGTTGACTTGGGCCTGCGCGTGCTGATTGGCAAGCGCCAAGCCTGTGTGTCCATTTCCGATATGCGCCCTGAAACCATAGAACAGGCCGCTGAACGCGCCGTGGCGATGGCCCGGCTTGCGCCCGAAGATGCGTTTATCGGCCTTGCTACGCCCGAACAGCTTGGCACCCTGCGCGACGCCGCCACGCTGGACCTTGATGATGGCGCAATGGCCCCAGCCCCCGCTGATTTGCAAGATATTGCTTGTCGCGCCGAAGCCGCAGCTTTGGCCGTTGATGGCGTAGATCAGGTGCAATCAGCCGGGGCCGATTGGTCGCGCCACCGCATTTGGCTTGCCGCATCCAACGGGTTTGCCGGTGGCTACCAACGCTCCTCGCATTCCACATCTGCTGTGGCCATTTCCGGCACGGGTTTGGCGATGGAACGTGATTGGGCCGCCGAAGGCCGGATTTATCTGGCCGATATGCCCACAGCCGAAGATATCGGCACGCTCGCAGGCGAACGCGCCGTTTCGCGCCGCAGCCCCAAAAGGCCACCCACCGGGGCTTTCCCGGTTCTGTATGACGAACGTGTTTCATCCAGCCTCATTGGCCATTTGCTATCGGCAATCAACGGCAATGCCGTGGCGCGCGGGGCAAGTTGGTTGAAGGACGCGATGGGTGAAGCCGTGCTGCCGGCCCATATGTGCCTAACCGAAAACCCCCTGCGCCCGCGCATTGGTTCCAGCCGCCCGTTTGATGCTGAGGGCCTACCAACAGCCACCCGCAATTGGGTGGAAGACGGAATTTTGCAAGGCTTCGTGCTAGACCTCGCAACTGCGCGCAAACTTGGCATGGCCCCAACCGCCAATGCCAGCCGTGGCACAGGTGCGCCGCCAAGCGCCAGCACCACAAATATCGACCTCACCCAAGGCCGCCAAACCCGCGCGGAACTCATCGCCGAAATGGGCACAGGCTTGCTCATCACCTCGCTGATCGGCGCGTCCATCAACGCCACAACGGGCAATTATTCGCGCGGGGCTTCGGGCTTTTGGGTGGAAAACGGCGAAATTACCGGCCCGGTGAATGAATGTACCGTGGCGGGCAACCTGCGCCCGATGCTGGCCAGCCTGATCGCGGGTAATGACGCGCAAAACCATAAATCCAGCCGCATCCCCAGCCTGCTGGTGCAGGGACTAACCATTGCTGGCGCCTGATTTAACCCTGTTACATGATGCAGCGCTGGCCGCAGGCCGCATTGCCAAACGCCATTTCGGCACCGGCCCCGAAAGCTGGGACAAGGGCGGCACCCAAGGCCCGGTTTCGGTGGCCGATATCGAGATTAACGATATGCTGCACGCGACTTTGGGCGCGGCCCGGCCCGATTATGGCTGGCTGTCCGAAGAAACCCCCGATGATACCGCCCGCCTCACCCCCGCGCGTACCTTCATCATTGACCCGATTGATGGCACCCGCGCCTTTCTGGCCGGTGAACACAGCTTTGCACATTCGCTGGCGCTCGCCGAAGGCGGCCAAATCATCGCGGCCGTGGTGCATTTACCGATGCGCAATGAAACCTATACCGCCACGCTGGGCGGCGGAGCTAGGCTCAACGGTAACCCGATCACCGTGTCCAGCACACATAACCCCGAAGGCGCGCGCATGCTCACCAATGCCGCCAGCCTCGCACCGGGCAATTGGGAAGGCCCGGCGCCACAGGTCAGCCGCCATTTTCGCCCCTCGCTGGCTTGGCGCATGTGCCTTGTTGCCGCCGGACGCTATGATGCCATGCTCACCCTTCGCCCCACATGGGAATGGGATGTGGCAGCAGGCACGCTGATCGTGGCCGAAGCGGGCGGCGCCGTTGCCACGCTTGATCGCACCCCACCACGCTTTAACAACCCTGCACCGCAGCTTAATGGGCTGATCGCCGGGTCATCCGCCATGACAGCCGCGCTTGTCGCCAGATTAAACCGCAATTCCAGCAATTGACCATTGTGCCACAATCCCGGATGGTGCGCGCAATATGACAGGAGAGACCATGACGCAACGTTTACACCTTGTTTTTGGCGGAGAGCTGGTCGATCCGCAATCGACCCAGTTCCGCGATGTGAACGCCATTGATATGGTGGGCATCTACCCCGATTATGCCAGCGCCTATAACGCTTGGAAATCCGCAGCCCAATCAACCGTTGATAACGCGCATATGCGCTATTTTATCGCCCATCTGCACCGCTTGCGCGATGAGGCAGAACCCGCCGGGCCAACCGGCGAACTCGGCTGAGCGCCGAACCCACACAACCGGCGCGGCGCGGGCTTGGCAATCGGCTAAGCCGGCTGTTTTTGGCGCGCCCGCAGCCTGCCTCCAGCTTGCCAGCCCGCCCCGCAGGGCGGCTGATTTGGCTGCATATGGGCAAGCCGCTGAACGCCGCAGCGCTCGCTGATCTACTGGCCGCACTCATCAACAGCCCCCAAATCCATGTCCTGCTCACCGGCGCTGCGCCGGGTAAGCTCCCCCTGCAATGCCTACAGGTTAATATGGATGATGAGCCGCAGGCCCATGCGCTGTTTGAGCATTTTGCGCCGGATGCTGTCATTTGGTCCGGCCCTATTCAGTTTCCTCGCCTTATGGCACGGCTAGCGGCTTCGGGCCTGCCCGCCGCCTTGGTTGACCTTAGCCATGATGATTTGCAGCTTCGCCGTCAGCGCCGCCAATTGGGCGACTTGCTGGCCGCGTTTAGCCAAGCGTTTTGCGTTGATGAACTGGCCGCGTCTGAACTGCGCAGCCTTGGCCTTGTGCATATGCAAATTGAAAACCTAGGACCGCTGCGCCCACTTGAACTGCTTCCACCCGATACATCGGCCCTGCGTCGCGCGCTGTCACAACGTTTGGGCGGGCGGCCGGTTTGGGTGGCGCTTGGGGCGCATACTGAAGGCTTGGCGCAGTTAACGGCGGCGCATACCGAAGCCCAGCGCAGCAATCCCGGTCTTGTTATGCTGCTTGTGCCCGCAAAAGGCACAAGCGCCAAGCCATTGCTGGATGATTTGATAGCACTCGGCCTTAATGCCGATCCCGCCAAATCCCCAGCGCGAGACCTTAATATTTTGGTGTTTGAAAGCGATGATCAGGCGGTTATCGCCTGCCGCTTGGCTTCGGTTTGTGTGCTGGCCAGCAGCCTGTCTGAAAATGCCTACCCGATATCGCCACTATTGCCGGCTTATTTGGGTGCGGCGGTTTTGCACGGCCCCGCGCTTGGCAATTTTGCCGATGACTTTGGCCGCCTTGCCGCCGCCAAAGCCAGCCGCATAATTGCCGACCCAGCCCAGCTTGGCACCGCCTTGGCAGAAGCCCTGCGCCCAGATATGGCCGCCACATTGGCCATAGCCGCCTGGACAATGCTTAGCGAAGGGGCTGAAATCATCACCCGCCTCGCCGCCCTTGCCCATGATGAGGCCGCCTAATGCGCCCGCCCGCATTTTGGCATCGCGCGCCGGGTTGGCAATCGGCGCTGCTTGCGCCGCTGGCAGCATTATGGGCGCGGGCCAGCCGCCGCCGCCTTGGCGCTGTGCTGCCATTTGATCCGGGCGTGCCGGTGATTTGCGTTGGCAATATCAATGCAGGTGGCACCGGCAAAACACCGGTCACCATCGCATTGCTTTTGCGCTTTGCGGGGCAGGGCGTGCATGTGCTGTCGCGCGGATATGGCGGGCGCATTACGGGCCCGCATCAGGTTGACCCCAACACTGACACGGCGGGTGATGTTGGCGATGAACCCCTGTTGATAGCCGCCTTCGCCCCGGTTTGGGTGGGGCGTGACCGTGTGGCTTCAGCCAAGGCAGCAGTTGCTGCGGGCGCTAAAATTCTTATTCTTGATGACGGGTTTCAAAACCCCAGCCTGCGCAAAACCCTGTCGATTGTCGTGGTGGATGCCGAAATTGGCTTTGGCAATGGCTGCGTTATGCCGGCCGGGCCGCTGCGCGAACCCATTGAGGTGGGGTTGGCGCGTGCGGATATGGTGCTGGCCATCGGCCCGGAACCCGCGCAAAAATCGCTGCTAGCGCGCGAACCCAAGCTGCGCAACATGCCTATTGCAACCGGGCATCTTGCGCCGTTGCAAACCGGGCTATCGTTTAACAAAATGCGGGTCATCGCCTTTGCGGGCATTGGGCGGCCCGGTAAGTTTTTCAACACATTGCGCGGCCTTGGGGCGAATATCATCGCCACGCATGAATTTGCCGACCATGCCCCAATTGCCCCGCAAATGCTGGCGCGCATGCGGCTTGAGGCGAAGGCCAAAAACGCAATGCTCGTGACAACCGAAAAAGATTCCGTGCGTCTGCCAGCAGCGGCCCGCGCCGGGGTTATTGCGCTGCCCGTGCGCCTTGAAATAACAAACAGCGCCGCATTCGATACGGCGCTGTCCAAAATCCTATAATTAGCCCTATTCAGCCAAAAGCGCGTCAAACTTGGCGGCAAATGTCTCATAGGTCGCATTGCTCATCGCTTCACCGTTGATAATAAAGCTTGGCGTGCCCTGCACATTATCGCGCGTCGCATTGGCCTGATAATCTTCAATCATCAGGTTGGCGAATTCGCGGTCCTGCATGCAGGCGGTAATATCCTCTTCAGTCATCCCGGCCAATTTGCCCAGCGCCACAAGGCTTTGCGCAATTTCGGCACCCGATGCGCCACGCGACCATTCGCCCTGACGTTCATAAATCAGCGACACGATGCCGAAATATTTTTCAGGCCCGCCGCAACGCGCCATCATATCGGCCCACAGACCCGGCCCATCAAAATAAACCGGGCGATAGATCATCCGCACCTTGCCAGTATCAATGTAATTGGCCCGGATCAGCGGGAAGACTTCGGTATGAAACCGCATGCAATGCGGGCAGGTGAATGAGGCATATTCGACCATTTCTATCGGGGCATCTTCGGCCCCCATGGTCATTTCAACCAACTCACGCGGCCCAGCAGGCATGGCTTCGGGGGTCGCCTCGGGCGTGGTGGTTGGCGCATCCGCCTCTTGGGCGAGCAATGGCAATACGCTGGCACCAGCCAGCCCTGCACCCATCATACCCATGAGCGCGCGGCGCCCCATCAGTGCTGTCAATTTCATACTTTTCGTCCTTTTTTGTTCAAAACATTCGCACCCAGCAATGCAAGCTGCGCGCGCAAACCTTCATCCCCAACCGCCGCCACGGCATCGGCCACTTCGGCGGGTGGTTTATCACCCAATCGCGGTTTGGGCGTTTCATCATAACTAAACGGCGCCTGCGCCTCGGCAAAGCCGCGCTGTTGCACCTGCGTTATACGAATATCGGAAATCGCGGCATAGCCATAGGCGGCATTGATGCGCCCCATCAGCGCGGGCAGTTGCATTTGCACTTCTGGGCCATGCGCACCATCACATTCCAAGGCCAGTGTGGCCCCCATGCCTTCACGGCGGTAATTTACCTTGCCCGGCCGCGTGATGCTTGCCAAATCCGGCCCAGCAATTTCAGCCCACTGGGTTAGCAACCGCGTTTCCGCAAAGCCCCGCGCCCCGCCAATGCTGCGAATTTGCGCAGCCAAAAGCCCGCCCGTTTGCACGAAGCCCTTGCGTTTTCGTTTTGGCGCGTCAAGTTGCCTAGCCATGAGGGTTCCATTTCCCAATCTCATTCTTAATCTAGCGGTGTTTTATACGGATGCCAGCCCCCATCCCCATCACAGGCGCGTCATCCATGCATGATTCCGCCGATTTATTAGCTTGGTATGATGTGAATGCCCGCCGATTGCCATGGCGCGTGCCCCCCGCTGCCCCCCAGCGGGCAGATCCATACCATGTTTGGTTGTCAGAAATCATGCTGCAACAAACCACGGTCGCCGCCGTTAAACCTTATTTTGAGTCATTCCTCACCCGCTGGCCAACCGTGTCCGCCCTTGCCGCCGCTGAAGATGCCGATGTCATGGCCGCTTGGGCCGGGCTGGGTTATTACGCCCGCGCCCGCAACCTGCTGGCCTGCGCGCGTATTGTCGCCGGGCAGGGCGGCACATTTCCCGCAACTGAAACTGGTTTACGCCAACTTCCTGGCATCGGCCCCTATACCTCAGCCGCCATTGCCGCCATCGCCTTTGGTCTGCCGGCTACTGTGGTTGATGGTAATGTCGAACGGGTGATCGCGCGGCGCTTTGCGGTGCTTACACCTTTGCCTGCCGCCAAACCCGAACTCACCGCGCTGGCTGCCACCCTCACACCCCAAAACCGCGCGGGCGATTATGCCCAAGCGATGATGGACCTTGGCGCCACCATCTGCACCCCGCGCAACCCGAAATGCAGCACCTGCCCATGGGCGCATCGCTGCATGGCCCGCGCCCAAGGCATTGCCGCCACACTGCCCGCCCGCAGCCCAAAACCCAAGCGCCCCACGCGCCACGGCATTGCCTATGCCGTGTTCAACCCAGCGGGCGAGGTGTTGTTGGAAACCCGCCCCCCCAAGGGCCTGCTTGGCGGTATGCTGGCCTTACCCTCAACCGAATGGTCGGCCAGCCCGGCACCCGCCCCGCCCTTAAATGCCGATTGGCAAACCCTCAACATTCATGTGCGCCATGTCTTCACCCATTTTGAACTGATCCTCACCGTGGCATGGACCCGCAGCACCGCAACCCCCAACCGCGGCACATACCAACCCATCCCAAACCCCACCGACCTGCCCAGCCTGATGCGCAAAGCGCTTGCCGCCGCCCGCGCCGCTGCAGGGGCTTGATTGCACCCGGCCATCTCGCCAGAATGTGCCAAAAATTAGGACGCCTATGACCCGCCCGAACCTAACCCACGCATTGCCCTTCGCCATAACCCTTGGCCTGCTGCCCATTTGGGCGATCGCCATCACCTATGGCGGTTGGTGGATCGCAGCCATCCCGCTTTATGCCTCGCCCGTCATGTCGGTGCTTGACCGCGCCTTTGGCCTGTCCAGCTTCAACCTGCCGCCTGAAACCGATGATTCCGCGCTGTTTTGGCATCGCCTGCTCACTTGGGTCTGGGTGCCGCTGCAATTCATCGCCATTTTCGGTGCGCTCATCGCGGTGTTCTGGTTTGATCATCTTGGCGCATGGGAAGGGTTTTTCCTGCTGGCCGCCACGGGCATGCTGTCGGGCGGTGTGGGCATTGTTTACGCCCATGAACTCATCCATCAAAAAAACCGGGCCGAGCGTTTATTGGGTGATCTCCTGCTTGGTATGGTTCTATATGGCCATTTCCGCACCGAACATGTGCTGGTTCACCACCGCCATGTCGGCACCCCGCGCGACGCGGTGACCGCGCGTTATAATGAAAACTTCTGGCGCTTTTGGATCCGCGCCATGCGCGACAGCCTCAAATCGGCTTGGGCGGTGGAGGCAACGCGCTGCACCAAACGCAGCCGCCCCGTCTGGCACAAATCCAACCCGTTCTGGCTTTATGCGGGCTTGTCCGGCGGCTTCCTTTTGTTGGCGGCCCTTATCGGCGGATGGGCTGGCATTGGCCTGTTCGTGGTCCAAGCTGTGGTGGCCGTCTTTCATTTGGAGATCACCGATTACGTTGAACATTACGGCCTGACCCGCAAGCATTTAGGCGAGGGCCGCTATGAGCCCATCGCCCCGCGCCATAGCTGGAATTCCAACCACAAGGTCACCAATTACCTGCTGATCAACCTGCAACGCCATTCTGACCACCACTACAAACCCTCCCGCCGCTACCCCCTGCTGCAAACCTATACCGAGACCGACGCCCCCCAACTCCCCCACGGCTACCCCGCCATGACCTTCATCGCGGCCTTCCCGATGTGGTGGCGGCGTCTGATGAACCCCAAGGTCAAACAATGGCGCGCCATGTATTACCCCGAGATTATCGACTGGGGGCCGTATAAGCGGGGGGAGACGGAGGTAAGGGGGGAGTAGAATGTTTTTAAGGGGCCAATCTGCTTTCAATTTTTCGAAAAAGGACTGAAGCGATGCTAAGGTGATCTAAACATTTGTCTACAGAGTCAAAGTTAATATCGTGCGCTCTTGGGTTTCTGATTCCCGTTGTTGCTCCGCTAAAAATGAATCTGTAGCCTTCTTGTTCGTCTTTCATATTGTCATCTGATAAGTCATTAAGTTTTATATTCGGTTTACTAGCATCAAATGCTTCCATCATTAGTTTGTGGCCGGAATTTTTGCTACCAGTTATTTTTTTGACAGTCTTTTCTATAAGCTTAAATGCCTCAAATGTAGCTTGCGAATAGTGGCCATCATTGAACAGCTTGATACTGACTCTAGAAACCTCTGGGTGAATATTTCGTTCGTCAAAAGGATGGATGGGTGCAGAAGAATTCTGCAAAAACGTCCTACTACGAGGCACAGCCCGAACAATTTTTTCAAATGTTTTTAAGTGAGCAATCATCTAAAATTTTCATTTATGCTTTTAAAAATATTATCGTAGGTCTCTTTTGTCCCTCCGTCTGGCAGATTAATTTCAATACGAATTGTGAACGCTGGAGCGTTTTGCCGTTCGCCTGCTTGGGTGGAGCTTCCTTGCGCTGCGTTAATTTGAACGTCTCGCGCTTTATCTTCCTTTTTCGGCGTTCGTTTAGCTTTTTTGACGCCCCCGGACGCTGACTTTGCTTTTGGCACCGAAGTAGCCGCATGCCCAGATAAGGCAGAAAACATTTGAAACACGCTTGCTTGACGAGCGCCTATAGCTTCACTGGTTTTATCGGTGGTTCTAAAGTATGCGGTCAGTTCTTTCTTGTCGAGCAGCCAAGCTGCCTCGCCCCGGGTTTCGAAAAGATCTTTGTAAGATTCTTGTATTAGAGCCCCGAATTCATCGGCAAATTTTTCATCTGGCAAAACGAAAATTGATTGACCTTCGTCAGTTCTTTTACTGTCAGCGTCCAAAACGCCGATAAATTGAAGCGCATTAATTACATAGCTTTCATTATTGGGGGCCAATTGGAATTTTTTAACTGTCTCAGAATTAACGATCGGCGGAAAGTGAGAGCGAAGATGCTTAATCATGGCTTCAATATTTCCTGCGCCGGAAATGTATGGGTGACTCGCCATTATTTACTCCTATGAACAATTGACGTTATATTTGGAACGAAATTGCAACTCACAATAGAATATCTGTCTGATCTGGCAACAAAAAAACCCCGCCCGAAGGCGAGGTATAGGTTCGGGCCACTTGCCAGTGGTCCGGGCGGTTCCTTTGGGCGCGGCCATAGCAGCCTGCCCTAAATTCAGTGGGTTTTCGCCATTTCGGCCCGGATCGCCTGACGCATCATGTCAATCGGCATCATCTGGCCTTCTTTTTTATAGTGCCAATAGGTCCAGCCATTGCAGCTTGGTGCGCCTTCCAGCGCCGCCCCAACT
>Ga0105054_10010676_pt1 | contig 11619 bp, 2 predicted proteins | sample BON02_FD_78091 | JGI IMG/M metagenome (GOLD analysis project Ga0105054, IMG submission 78091) | Freshwater microbial communities from Lake Bonney liftoff mats and glacier meltwater in Antarctica - BON-02 (megahit assembly) | ecosystem: Environmental > Aquatic > Freshwater > Ice > Glacier... | reverse complement strand
GGCGTCCTCGCCCAGGGCCTCAGGGGCGGAGAGGCCGCGCGGCTGGTGGCGACCTTTCTGTCGCTGGACGCCGACCACGACGGCACCGTGTCCCCCGAGGAGCTGCGGTTGGCGGCCCGGCGCCTCAACTTGTCTTTTTTCTTTGCGGGGGGTTGGCCGCCGAGCTGTCTTGCGGCCCGGCCAGCCGCGGTTTCGCGGCGGGTGGCGGCGGCGAGAGATGCCGACATTTGTAAGCAGGTTCTGCTTTTTTGGCTGTTTGTGATGCGATGGATCGCAGTCCGACAGATGCGAAGTGATGTCAGTCGGGGCCGCGTGCCCCGTGACGCTCCCGCAGCTCTTCCGATTTTCGAATTGGAATTGGGGGAGAGAGCTTTGCCAAAGCGGCAAAGGGCGCTTTTGCGTCGGACGACGACGAGGACGCCGGATACGGTTTGCGCGCGCGCGCGTCGCCTTGTGTTGATGTGCTCTCCCTTCACGCCCGAGCACGACACATCTGGACCTTTGCATCATCATCAACACAACCTACCGTCGCGCAGATTCCCGCCCTCAAAGCCCCTCGTTTCGCTGCTGCTTCCTGATTCGCGATTCTCTGCCTCTTCCTCGCCTCGGCTTAACTTCCTCCGACTCCGCCCACGACACACCCGCGGCAGAGGGCGCCGGACGTCGGCGATGCTTCCGCGGCTCGATCTGTCCCGCAGTCGCCGATGAGCGCGCGCAGCCCGCCCCCGCGGGGCGCGATAGTTCAAGAAGAGCCCGCTGAGTCGCCGCACGCGCCGCCGCCGCGCCGTCCCTCGCACGGCGGCGCCGGCAGCAGCAGCAGCCCTCCTTACGGCTCCCCCTCGTCCCCGCCGCCCTGCGGCCCCGTCGTCATGGGCGCCCTCCGCCGCCTGCTGCACCTGCCCGCGGCCGACGCGGGCGCGGACGCGGCCGCGTCCGCGGAAGAGGTGCGCATGGGCGCCGTCAGCGCCTACCTGGGCGACGACAGCGGCGGCGCGGCCGCCAACGTCGGCGCCGCCTCGCCCCCGGCCGCCTCCGCCGCGCCCCGCGCCGCCGCCGTCGCCGCCGCCGCCGCCGCCGCCGCCGCTGCCGCCGCCTATCACGCCCAGGCCAAAGCCGAGGCCAAGGTGCACGTGGCCTCGATCCTGCACGGCAGGCACCGCGAGCAGCACCTGGCCCTGCTGTCCAGCCTGATCGACCGCAACGACAAGGACAGCAGCGGCGCCGGGGGCCTGGCGGCGGCGGCAGATGAAGCAGACTCTGCAGCCGCGGGCGCTCCGCTGCTGCCGCAGCAGCAGCATATGCAGCAGCAGCAGCAGCAGCATATGCAGCAGCAGCAGCAGCAGCAGCAGCCGCACGATCAAGAGCGGGGAGACGACGCCGCCGCCCTCCGCCGCCACTACCAGCGCCAGCACGAGCGGCAGCACCACTCTCACCACGCGACGCACGACCGCGACGACGAGGCGTCGTGGGCGGCGGCGGCGGCGCTGTCGGCGGCGGCCGTCGCCGCGCGGCGGCGGCGCGCGCCGCCCCCCTCGCACCTGCCCGTGCTGCAGCGGCGGTCGATCGGCGGCGTCGGCGGCGGCCTGAGCGGCAGCCCGTTGCCCGCGGGCAGCCCCCTGGAATGGGGGTTCCTCGGCAACGGCGGCGGCGGCGGCCGCGGCGGCGGAGTCAGCACCCCTCCGCCCGTCCCCGCTGCACCCGCCGCCGCGGACGACGCGCGCGGTGGCCGGCCCGTCCCGCCGGCCGGGCGGCAGCGGCTGTGGGCCAGCGGCCCGCCCGGCGCGAGTAGCGCCTCGTTCTTGCTGGACCCCGTCGCCGCCGCCGCGACGCCCACCAACGGCGCGCCCGCCGAGGACGCCGACGTCGCCGGCGCGGCACCAATCGCGGCGGCGACGACCGCGCGACCCTCGCCCGCGCCCGCGCCCACGCCCTCGCCGCCGCCGTCTGTCCTGGTCGGCGGCGGCGGCGGGCTCGCGACCTCGGCCAGCTCGCCCCTGCAGACCCCCCCGCGCCGCCGCCGCTTCTCCGACGCGTCCGCCGACAGCGATACGGGGGACCAGGACCTCGTTGCCGCGCCAGCGTCGACGGCCGCCGCCGAGGACGCGGCCGACGCCCGCGCTCGGCGGGCCTGGGGCTGCCGCTGCGACGGCGACGCGCCGATGCCGTCGCCCGCCTCGGCCGCGCCGCCGGCAGCGGGCGGCGAGCCCCCCCCGTTCCCGGCTGCGGCGGGCGCGAGCGGCGGGGGCGGGGGCGCGATGGCGCTCTTGTCCAAGCAGCAGCAGCAGCAGCAGCAGCAGCGGCAGCAGCAGCAGCAGCAAGAACAGAAGCAGCGCGACCAGGAGAAGCAGCAGCACGAGGCGGCGGCCGCGGGCGCGGGCCTCGCGTCCGAGGAGGGGGCCGCCCTGCTCCGCCTCGTCGGCCCGGGCGCCGTCGGCGGCGGCGGCGCAGGCGGCGGCGGCGGCGGCGGCGGCGCGGCCGCGATGCTGACCCCCGCCGGCCGCTGGCACGCCGGCGTCATCATGTTCCCGACAACGGCGGCCGGCGGCGGCGCGGCCGGGATGTCGGGGGCGCGGGCCGCCGCCCCGCCTTTGTCGTCGGCCGCCTGCCAGGGCGCCGGGCCGGCCGCGTCCGCTGAGCTGCCCTTTCGCCCCGGCGGCGCCGCTCGCGCCGCCGGCTGCCTCCTGCCCTCACACCGCCGCGCAGCGGCGGCGGCGGCGGCGGCGGCCGATGCGGCGGCGGCGGCGCGCGCGCACTTTGCGTCTGCGCACCTCGGCGCTTATGCGCCCGCGGCGTTTGGCGCAGCTGAAGAGCAGCAGCTGCTAGCGCCGCGATCGCAGGGGCCGCCGCCGCCCGCCTCGCTCGCCGTCCCTGCTGCGCCTGCCGGCGGCGGCGGCGGCGGCGGCGGCGGCGGCGGCGGCGGCGGCGGCGGCGGCGGCGGCGGCGGCGGCGGCGGCGGCGGCGGCGGCGGTCCGATCAGCCGCGCCAAGGCCGCACTCGAGGCCGCCGTCGGCGGCGGCACCCCCACCGCCTCGAGCCCCGTTTCCTCCGCCGTCGCTGCTGCTTCCGCCGGTGGCGCCCTCTACGACGGCGACGGCGACGCCGACCCGGCCGCTCCCAACAGCGGTGCGGCCGCCTCCCTGCGTGCCTCTGCTGGCGGCGGCGGTAGCGGCGGCGCCAACGCTGGCGGCGGCGGCGGTGGCGCTGTCGAGCTGGACGCGGGGCTGAGCTTCGGCGACGCGCTGTCGGCATCGGACACGGGCGTGCTGTCGCCGCTGCTGCGGCTGCTGCGCGCCGGGGTGGAAGAGGACGATGAAAGCGCTGAGGGCGGCGCCTCTCGCGGCGGCGGCAACGGCCCCTCGGCGACTGCGGACGAGCGGGAGGAGCGCCGGCGCCGGCGCCTGCTCGGCGCGGTCGGCGCGGCCGAGACGGTCGCTTGCTTGGCGGCCGATCCGCAAAACCGGCGCGCGCTCCTCGACCTGGGAGCCGCGGGCTTCCTGCTGCGCGCCGCCTGCGCCTCCGCCGGCAGCAGCAGCAGCAGCATCAGCAGCGGAAGCAGCAGCAGCAGCCCGCCCCTGCGCGTCGCCGCGCTCGCTTCCCTGCGCGCGCTCTGCGGCGGCGGCGGCGGCGGCGGCGGCGCCAGCCCTTCCGACCGCAGCGACTTTTGGGCCGCCTGCCCGCCCGACGCCGCGGTCAAGCTCGTCGCGCTGCTGGCCGAGCCATGCCCTCACCTGGCCGCCGCCGCCGCCGCCGCCACCGGGGCCGAGGAGCAGGACCGCCGCCTGCCGCGCGGCCCCTGCGTCGCGGGCGAGGCGGCTTCGTTGCTCAACGCGGCGGTGCTTGGCGGGGGCGGCCAAGCCGTCGCGACCGCGCCCGCGGGCCTGGTCCCCGCCCTCGCGGCCCTGCTGCAGCCGCCCGCGGGCGCTTCCGCCGCAGCCTCCTCCGCCGCTTCCACTGCGGCCGCCGTGGTTCCCGCCCTCGAGCTCCTCGCCGGCCTGGCCGCGTGCGCGTTTGCGGGGCCGTCGCCGCCGCCGCTGCAGCAGCAGCCGCCGTCGTCGTCGCCGCAGCCCTCGCAGCCGCCGCCCCCGGGCTGGCGCGCCGTCGCGCTCGCGCTCCCGCCCCTGCTGTCGGCCGCGCGGCGCCCGCCGTCCGGCGGCGACCGCGCCTCCGCCGCGCTCGCCTCGAGTGCCGTCACGCTCGCCGCCCTCGACGTGGCCGGGCGCATGGCGGGCGGGTCCCTCTCGTCCCTTCGCGCCGCGCTGCGCGGCGGAGGCGCCACTGGATGCGTGCCCGCCCTGGCCGCCCTCGTGTTGCTGAGAACGCCCGCCCCGCTCGGAGGCTCTCGTTCCCTCCCATCCCCCTCGTGCGACGACGTCATCGCGCGCCGCGCCGCCTGCGCGCTTGAGGCGCTCGCCACGGGGGACCCCGGCTCCCTCGCGCTGCTCGCCGCCCGCCCGCCCGCGCTGTCGGCGCTCCTGGCGCCCGTCGTCGCCGCCGCCGAGACGTGCTGCGGCTCCTGCTCGGGCGCCCGCGCCCTGCTGCGCTCCCCCTCCTCTGCCGCGCACGCGCAGCTGGCGGCCCTGCGGCTTCTGGCGCGCGTGCTGGGCGGCGGCGGCGGCGGCGGCGGCGGCGGCGGCGGCGGCGGCGCGCCGCTCGAGCTGCTGGCGCCGCCGCGCGCGTTTGGCGGCGGCGCTGCCGTTTCCGGTGGCGGCGGCGGCGGCGGCGGCGACGACGAAGCGCGGAGGGGCCAGGGCCGGCGCTCTGAGGAGATCCTGGCCCGGGGGCTTGGGCGCCTGCGCGCCGAGGCCGCCGCGTCCGGGCGCGCCGCTGAGGCCGAGGCCGCGGCCGTGCTGCTCCGCCACTGCGGTGTCGGGCCCGCTGCCGCTACCGCTGCGGGCGACGCTGCCGCTGCCGTCGCCGGTAGCCCAACCTGGCGCGCCCATCCCCCGGCCTTGTCCCTCCTCTTCTCCTGAGGTGGCGGGCTCCAACACAACCAGCCTATTTTCCACCGATCTCCCTCTGCTTCTTCGCAAGGGCGTCCCTTTACCCTTTCCAACAACGGAAGTACAAGGCGCCCCTTGCGCACGGCGCCCCCCGCCTTTTTGTGTTTTGCTGCGTGTCCTTTGCATCACCGCCGAGTATTCTTCCGCCCCACCTGTCTCCCCCTTTCGAAGGCAACACCAATCCGCTCAAAGGTCCCCACCTCGCCCGCTACCAGCCGCCCAATCCTACTCGATTAGCAGCCGCAACAACCTACATCGACTTTTTTTTCTTTTTTTCTTTTCCGCCAATCCGTGCGTTTTGTCTCGCCCCTGCTTTATTTGTCCGCATCGTTTTCCTTCTCGTCGACACATCACACAGTCCCCTGTCCACGCGCACATCGAGCCCCTGTCTTGGGCGGCGACACCGCGTGCATCTTACAACACGTTCCCCCCGATCGGTTGAACGAGCCAGCGCTATTCGCAGCGGCAAGCGTCGCCCCCACGACCAACCAAAACGCCCGACGACCAACCAAAACCAAATCGGACTCGGCGCCATCCTCCCCCCCTGCTTTTTCTGCTTAACTTTCCACCCTTATGAAACCAATCAATCCAAGCCCCGCCTTTTTGTAAACCAGAAACCGAAACCCAAGGCACCAAAACAGTCATTCACCCGATCATACCCTCGGCCCCCACGCCGCCGTCGTCCGCCAAGGAGGCCGGCGCCGAGGCGCGGAGAAAGGCGTGCAGGGAGCGAGCGCCCCGCTCGGACGCCATCGCCGCCGCCAGCGCGCGCTCGTCCATGTCGGCGAGGCCCGCCAGCGACCCGGCCGCGGCCATGAGGGCGCGGAAATTGGCGTCGGTGACGCCCGGCAGGCGGCGCAGGAGGTCGATGGCGGACTGGTTGACGACCGTCTCGGCAACGGGCGCGGAGGGAGCGAGGAAACCGCCCCCCGCCGCCGCCGCCGCCGCCGCCGCCGCCGCCGCCGCCTCCTCGACGGGCGCGCCGACCGCGGCCGCGACCGCCGGGTCGGGCTCGCCGCGCCCGCGCTTGAGCCCCAGGAAGACCTCGCCCGTGCTCTGCACCGCGCGCGACCACACGACGCGCAGGCGCGGGAAGTGCAGGAGCAGCAGCGCGAGGCGGCAGGCCGGCGCGCGCGGGTCGAGATCGTCCAGCAGGCCGCCGCCGCCGCCGCCGCCGCCGCCGCCGCCGCCGCCGCCGCCGCCGCCCCCTGCCCCGCCGCCTCCGCCCTCGCCCGCGCGCGCCAGCCCAAACGCCCGGTCCGCCTCGAACTCAATCAGCAACACGGGAAAACGGTAGTGCCGCGTCATGGCCTCCGCCTGGGCGTACAGCCGTCCGCTCGCCAGCGAAGCCAGAAGGTCGGGAACCGACTTGCGCTCGACGCACACCTCGGGGCTCAAAACGTAGTCTCCGACCTCGAGTGTTGCGGGCTGCAGCAAAAAGCCCTGCTGGTGCAGGACGCAGGGCAGGGCGGCGCGGAACTCGCGCACGTCGACCACCACGCGGCGGGGCAGGCGCAGGGCGGCGGCGGCCGAGAGGTCGGGCAGGCCGAGCGCGGCGGCTGCGGCGGCCGAGGCGGCGCTGAGCGAGAGGCTCGAGGCGGCGGCGGCGCCGGCCAGCCCTCCGACGCGCGCGGCGGCGTTGATGGCGTAGACGTCCGCGGGGGAGGGCTGGCCGGGGTTGTGTAGGTACTGTTGTTGTTGCGCCGCGTGAGAGGGCGCGCCGAGAGCCCCGGCGGCCATCGGAGCGGGCATGATGGCGAGGTGGGCCGCCGAGCCCGCCGCCGCCGCCGCCACCGCCGCCGCCGTCGTCGCCGTCGTCGTCGGCAGCAGGGGCAGCGGGGGCAGGAGCGCGCCCGCGCCGCCGCCCGCGCCGTCGTCGCCCACGTCGAGCGGCACGACCAGGCGCTGCGACGCGTCGATCAGTGAGGTGAAGGCGGCGGTCTCGCGCTGCTGGGCGGCGTCGAGGGCGTCGCGGTCGGGCGAGCCGGCGACCCACAGCATCGAGACGCGCAGGGGGGTCGGCGGCGGGCGCGGGCGCGCTCGCACGCTGCCGCCGCCGCCGCCGCCGCCGCCGGGCGTCGCGCCGCCGAGCTCGTCCTCCTCGTCGTCGTCGTCGTCGTCGTCTTGTCCCTTTTTTTTCTGTCCGTCGTCGTCGTCCTCAATCGCCGCCGCCGCCGCCGCCCGGGACGCCGCGTACACCTCGACCTGCCGCACGACCGCCAGCTCGGCGTCGTAAAAGACGACGCAGCCGGGCCGCACGCGCCAGAGCACAGCGGCCGGGTCGTCGTCGGTGGGCGGCGGCGGCGGCGGCGAGGCTCGTCCCGCGCGGGCCCCGGCGCCGTCGTCTTGCCGTCGCGCCCGCTGTTGCCGGTTCTGCTGCTGCTGCTGCTGCTGATCTTGCTGCTGCTGCGAGGTGGCCGTCGCGCTGCCGTCGAGGGCGGCAAAGACGACGCCGTCGGCCAGGCGCGCGAGTCGGCGGCGAAGCAGCGACACCTCCTCTCTTGCGCCCTCCGGCATCCCCCCCCCCGGGCCGCCGCCGTTGCCGCGCCGGCCTCCGGTGCCGCCGCCGCCGCCGCCCGGCGCGACGCGGACGGCCGCGCGCAGCTCGCGCCGGTCGCGGCGCGAGGCGGCCGCCGCGGCGGCGTCGGCCGGGGCGGGAGACGCGTCCTCGTCGTCGTCGGCACGGTCGTCGCTTCCAGCGCCGTGCGCAGAAAGCGTCGTGTCGCTCTCGGCCGCCGCCGCCGCCCCCGCCGCCGCGGCCCCTGCGTCTGCTTTAGCCGTCGCCGCCGCCGCCGCCTCTTGCGCCGCCCGCGCGAGCGCGTTGCCCTCGCCCGGGGCCAGGCCAGGCCCGCGCGCGGCGGTCCGCATGACGCTGCGCGCCTCGGCCTCGGCGTCCGCGGCGCGCTGAAGCTCCTCGTCCGTGTGGCGGTTGCCGGGCGCGCGTCCGCCGGCGCCGGCGGCGCCGCGCCCGCCGCCGCGCGCCCCCCGCCGGCCTCCGCCGCGGCCGCCGCCGCCGCGCGCGCTCCCGCCGCCGCGTCCGCGGCAGCCGCCGCCGCGCGGCAGCCTCGCGCGCAGGTAGTCGCCCCACAGCGCGCGCATCGTGGCCTCGGGCCCGTCGCGCAGCACCTCGGACAGCTGGCGCGCGGTCGCGGCGTCGCGCACAAACACGAGCACGGGCTCCTTGGGCTGCTGCGGCGGCGGCTGCGGCGGCGGCTGCGGCTGCGGCTGTTCCTGTTTCCGCGAGGCGAGCGGCAGGGAAGCGCCCGGCGTGCGGCCGCCCGCGCTGTCCTCTTCTTCTGCCGCCTCGCCGTCGTCGCCGCTGCTGCTCAGGAGCTCGACCACCTCGCAGCGCCCGCCTGCACCGGCACTGGCCCCTCGTCCCTTGGCGCCGTTTCTGCCGTTGCCCGCGCGACCGCCGCCGCCACCGCCGCCGCCGCCCGCTGCCGCCGCCGCCGGCTCCCCGCGCCGCTCGCGCTGCGCCTCGTCGAGCGCGCCCAGCAGCAGGGCCCACTTGGGCGGCTGCTCCAGCACGGGCGTCACCTCCATGGCCGCGGCCGCGCCCGCGCTGCTGCCGGCCCCAAAGGCCACCGCCGCCGCCGCCGACGCCCCGCGCCGCCGCTTGCCCGCGCGGCCCCCGGCCTCGCCGCCCCGCTCCGCCGAGCGCTTGGGCGCCATTGCGCTGCTTCCGCCGCCCGCGCCGCGCCCACCCCCCGCCGCCGCCCCTTTGTCCTCGTCGTCGCCGCCGCTGCTGCTGCTGTCCGCGATCCGCACCACCGCCCCCTCCTCCTCCTCCCTTTCGCCCGCCCGCCTCGCCTCCAGCCGGTACACCCGCCGCCTCGCCGCCTCGAACAGCACCCCGGCCGCGTCGTGGAACAGCCAAGCCGCCCGCCGCCCCTCGGTCGCCCGCAGCAACTCGCAGTGCCGCAGGAACGACACGCTGTCGCTCGAGTGCAGCTGCCTCAGGCACTGCTGCGCGGCGCCGAGGTCGCGGACAGCCTGGCGGGCGCGCCAGCCGAGGGTGTGCCACCCGGGCTCGAGCTGGGCGCGGGCGGCGCGGTCGAGGGCGCGGTGGAGGGGCAGGCGGCGGTGCCAGGGGGCGTCCTTGTCGTCGCCGCCGCCGCCGTGCGGGCCGGCGCCGGCGGCGCCGCCACCGCCCGACGGCGCCGACGGCCCCGCGCCGCCGGCGCCGCCGCCGCCGCGCTGCTGCAGCAGGGACGGCACGTCCAGCCGCGCCAGGCGCGACAGGTCCTTCAGCAGCGCGCCCATCAGCTCGGCCGCCGCCTCGTGCGCCAGCAGGGCCCCCGCGGAGGGGTCCCCTTCCCACTCGTCGAGCCGCGACGCGCAGACGGCGGCCGCCGCCCCGTCGGCCGGCCCCGCGCCATTGCCGCCGCCGCCATTGCCGCCGCCATTGCCGCCGCCATAGCCGCCGCCGCCGTCGAGCGCGGCCTGCGCGGCGCTCTGGAAGCGCGGCCACAGCACGAGGCGCCGCACGCGCAGGGCGCGCATGCAGCGCTCGGCGCGGCCGAAACCGGACAAAAAGGCCGTGGGCGCGTCGCTGACAGCGCGCAGCCAGCCCAAGCGGTTGCCCGCAAGCTGCATCATTGCCGTCGCCAGCGGCGTCGTCGTCGTCGTCGTCGTCGTCGTCGATGGCGGCGTCGTCGCTGGCGGCGGCGGCGGCGGCGGCGGCGGCTTTGGTGCCGCGGTCGGCGCCGCGCCTGCCAACGCCGCCGTTGCCGGCGCCCCTGCTGCCGCGCCTTGAAACGATCCCGTCGCTGCTGCTGCCGCCGCCGCCGATGCCATCGCCGCCGCCGAGGGCGGCGCGTCGGGCGAAAAGGGGTCGGCGGCGGGCAGAGGGAACAGAGACGGGGCGCCCGGCGCGCCCGCCGCCGCGCCCCCCAGGGCGGGCGCGACGACGACGCCGCCCGCCCGGTACAGGCGCGCGGCAAAACCCTCGCCGGACGTGTCCGTGACGCGGTGGGCGTTGATTACGAGCATCCCGGCGATCTGGCGCGGGGCGAGGCGCCCGGAAAGCATGTCGACGACGAGGATGCGCGTCGTCACAAAGGCCACGAGCGGAGGGGGGCGGCTCGGAGGCGCGCGCGCTTGGCCGCCGCCGCCGCCGCCGCTCTCCCGACCGCCGCCGCCGCTCCCCCGGCTGCCGCGGGCGTAGAGCTCGACGCGCTCGGCCGCGGGCACCTCGGCCGTCAGCTCGGCGGGCATGGGCGCGCGCGGGTCCTGCCGCGCGATCTCCTCGCAAATGAGATCGCGCTGGGCGGACGTGGCGCCAATCACCACGACGACAGAAGAAGAAGAGGCGGCGGCGCCGTTGCTGTTGCCGTCGCTGCCGTCGCCCGTTGTTGCCGACGCGGCGTGCGAGCGCAGCATTGCCGCGACGGGACGGTGCCACGCCATGCCCGCGCCCACCACTGCCAGGTTGTCCTCGTCGGTCATCTGCGCGAGCAGCTCGGACTCGAACCCCAGCAACGTGGCGGGCCATGACGGAACGGGAGGCGTCGCCATCGTCGACGCTGTGGCGCGCGCGTCCTCCCCCAGAGTTGCTCTCGATGTTTTGTCTGTGGAACGGGGCGCGTTCGCTTGGTGTGATTGATTGTCGTACTTAGAGGCGCAGTGTCGCAGCGCCTCCCTCGGATGAACGGTGCGTGCGCGCGTGCAGTGGGTGCGTTTGGTTTCCAATCCGAGCGCAAACAACGTGCGCCGGACGCAGCGTCGACGTCTGCGACGTCGGCGCCGATCACGGCCTACGGCGGCCTTTCGTTCGTAATGAGACGTCACCTCGCGTCAAACCACATCCGAACGACTCCTAGATTGCATTCGTTTGTAGTTAACCCCTCGCTCAAACCTTCCCTGGGTCGAGTCGCCCCCGCGTCGTTGTCGATCCATCACGTGAATTTTGTCCGGAAACCCGCGATGCTGCTCCCTCCGCTCGGCCTGACGCCGAGCGGGCGCCCGCTGCTGTTCGCGGGCGAGGTCGAGCGCATGCTGCTGGACAAGGTGCGCGTGTCGGGCGTTTCCCTTGTCTCTCTCTCTCTCTCTCTCTCTCACCCCCGCTCTCTCTCACGTTCACCCCCCCCGCCAACCAATCAACGCCCAGGTCGACCTCGAGTTCGAGGAGGGCGGCGGCGGCGTGGAGGGCGGCGAGCGCGCCGATCGGTACAAGGTGCGTGCGGCCAAACACGAAGAACGAAAGACGCCGACGCCGCGCGCACTCGTCCCACGACGCAAACGGACGGAACGCCCTACCCTCACTCAAAACGTGCAAAAACACTCAACAAAACGCAGGACGGCTACGCCGTGCTCACGACCCAGCGCCTCATGTGGCTCGAGACGTCGACCGCCGCCGCGGTGACGGGCCGCCGCGCCTGCTGGGTCGCGCTCGGGGCCGTCGCCTCTGCGCGCCGGCGCTCGCAGCTCGCCTTCCCCGCGCCCGAGGTGCGCGTGGAGGTCCTTCTGCACGCGGACGCGCGGCGGCGGCCCGTGGTGGTCGTCGCCGGCGCCGGCGGGGGCGGGGGCGGGGGGGGGGGCGGGGGCGGGGGCGGGGGGGCGTCGGCGGTGGGCGCCCTGATGCTGCGGTGCAGGGGCCCGGCGCCGGACGCGTTCG
>Ga0105054_10010672_pt1 | contig 11621 bp, 9 predicted proteins | sample BON02_FD_78091 | JGI IMG/M metagenome (GOLD analysis project Ga0105054, IMG submission 78091) | Freshwater microbial communities from Lake Bonney liftoff mats and glacier meltwater in Antarctica - BON-02 (megahit assembly) | ecosystem: Environmental > Aquatic > Freshwater > Ice > Glacier... | reverse complement strand
GGGTTCGATCCGATCTGGTTTGCCGTGATCCTGACCATCAACATGGAAATCGGCCTGATCTCGCCCCCCGTCGGCTTGAACCTTTACGTGATCAACGGCATCGCGCCCGACATCAAGCTGAAGACGATCCTTTACGGCTCGTTGCCCTATGTCGGGTGCATGGTGTTTGCGATCATTCTGTTGTGTCTGTTCCCGGGCATCGCCACCTGGCTGCCCGACGCAGTGATGGGTCCTGCGATATGAGCCTACTGGCCGATCTTCTGGGCACCGTGTTCGACCGGCGCTATGCCGGGGCCAGCGGCGATGACGGGCGCCCGGTGGCCGATCTGGCCCGCGCGCTGACACAGGCGCGCGACGAGGTGACGGGCATGGAACTGGCCCGCCGCATCCTTGATCGGTACGCCGCGATGGACGACGGGGCCAAGCTGGCGTTTTTCGGCTTCGTCACCGACGAGATGGACATCGACGCGCAGGCGGTGCGCACAGCACTCGACGCCTATGAGGCAACGCACGGCACCCCCGAATATGCCGCACTGATGGCCGCCGCCGAACCGCCGCGTCAGGAATTCGCGCGCCGCCTGAACCGGGTGCCCGGCGCCACGGCACGGCTGGTGGCGCTGCGGGCCGATCTGCTGCGGCTGGCAAGGGATCACCCGGGGCTGGGGCGGCTGGACGCGGATCTGCGTCACCTGTTCCGGTCTTGGTTCAATCGCGGGTTCCTCGTGCTGCGGCCGATCAACTGGGAAAGCCCGGCCAACGTGCTGCAAAAGATCATCACCTACGAGGCGGTGCATGAAATCAACGGCTGGGACGATCTGCGCCGCCGCCTTGAACCCCCCGACCGGCGCTGTTTCGCGTTCTTTCACCCGGTGATGCCCGACGATCCGCTAATCTTTGTCGAGGTGGCGCTGACCCGGGGCATCCCCGGCGCCATCAACGATCTGCTGGCGCAGGGGCGTGACGCGCTGGCGCCGGGGCAGGCGGATACGGCGGTGTTCTATTCCATCTCGAACTGTCAGCCGGGGTTGGCGGGAATTTCCTTTGGCAACTCGCTGATCAAACAGGTGGTGGCCGATCTGACGCTGGAATGGCCCGATCTGCGCAGCTTCATCACCCTGTCACCCATTCCCGGGCTGGCGCGCTGGATGGAGAAACGGAAGCTTCCCAGCGACGATCCAACGACGCTGCAGCGCACCGCCGCCCGCTATCTGATCGACCTGAAAGACGACCGGCCCCGCGATCCCGTCGCGCGGTTCCACCTCGGCAACGGTGCCGAGATCCACGACATCCACACCGACGCTGATCCGTCGAAAACCGGCATGGCGCAATCCCATGGCGCGATGGTGAATTACCTCTACGATCCGACGCGCATCGCCCGCAACCTCGAACGCTTCACCGCAGGGCAGGTGGTGGCCAGCCGCAAGGTGCAGGGTCTGGCCCGGCAGGCTGACGTGAAAGAACCGACATGAACCCGCTTTACGACACCCTCTTCGCCCGCCATGCCGACAGCGATGCGCCGTTCCTGCATCTGCCGGGTGGCGGCAGCCTGTCGTACCGCACATTCGTCGAGCGTGCGGCGCGAATGGGCGGGGCGCTGTGCGCCATGGGTCTGGCGCCCGGCGACAGGATTGCGGTGCAGGTGGAAAAGTCGCCCGACGCCGTGGCGCTTTATGCCGCCTGCGCGGCGCAGGGCATCGTGATGCTGCCGCTGAACACCGCCTATACGCCCAGCGAACTGGCCTACTTCACGGGCGATTCCGGGGCGAAGATGCTTTTGGCAGACCCCGCAAAGGCCGATGGCCTGCGCGCTGTGGCGGGCGACGCGCGGCTGGAAACGCTGGGGGTGTCGGGCGACGGAACGCTGGCCCTGGCCACCGACTCCGCCCCGCCCAAAGCGCCGGTTGACCGGGGCGAAAACGATCTGGCAGCATTCCTTTACACCTCGGGCACCACGGGGCGGTCCAAGGGCGCGATGCTGAGCCAGAAGAACCTGCTGTCCAACGCCGAAACGCTGGTCGACCACTGGCGCTTCACCGACCGCGACGTGCTGCTGCATGCCCTGCCGATCTTTCACACCCATGGCCTGTTCGTGGCGATCAACGTGACGCTGATGGCGGGCGGTTCGATGATCTTCCTGCCGCGCTTCGATGCCGACGCCGTGCTGGAGGCTCTGCCGCAGGCCACGGCGATGATGGGCGTGCCCACGTTCTATACCCGCCTGCTGGCCGAACCGCGGTTCAATCGCGAAACGGGCGGGCACATCCGGCTTTATGTCAGCGGCAGCGCGCCGATGCTGGCCGAAACCCATCACCGGTTCGAGGCGCGGATCGGGCAGCGCATCCTAGAACGCTATGGCATGACCGAAACCAACATGAACACCTCCAACCCCTATGACGGCGAGCGCAGGCCCGGCACCGTGGGCCTGCCCCTGCCGGGGGTCGACCTGCGCATCTGCGCGCCCGGCACCGCGCGCGAACTGCCGGCGGGCGAAACGGGAATGATCGAGGTGCGGGGGCCGAATGTCTTTCAGGGGTACTGGCAGATGCCTGAAAAGACCGCTGCCGAACTGCGCCGGGATGGCTGGTTCATCACCGGCGATCTGGGGGTGGTCGATGGCGACGGCTATGTGACGATCGTTGGCCGGGACAAGGATCTGGTGATCTCGGGGGGCTACAACATCTATCCCCGCGAGGTGGAAGAGGCGCTGGATGCCCAACCCGGTGTTGCCGAATCCGCCGTGATCGGCGTGCCCCATCCCGATATGGGCGAGGGGCTGGTGGCCGTTCTCGTGCCCGAACCGGGTGCCGCACCCGACCCCGACACCATCGCGCAGGCCATCGCCGAGACACTGGCCCGGTTCAAGCAGCCCCGCCGCTATGTGATCGCCGACGCGCTGCCCCGCAACACCATGGGCAAGGTGCAGAAGGCCGAATTGCGCCGCATCCATGCCAAGGTCTTTGCGCGCTGAACTTCACATCCATGCACGTCCGGAATGGATCGGGACAGCCCCGCCGATGCACCGCCCCGTGACCAGCCCCTAGACTGTGCCCAAAGTGGCGCAGCGGAAGGAACGACATGGACCCCTGCAATCTGGTTCTGGTGATGTCCGATGAACATGCCGGGAGCACCCTTGGCTGTGGCGGGCACCCGGCGGTGCAGACGCCCAACATCGACCGGCTGGCGCAGCGCGGCAGCCGGTTTGCCAACGCCTATTGCAACAGTCCGATCTGCATGCCCTCGCGCGCGTCGTTCATGACCGGGCGCTATCCGCACCAGACCGGGCACTGGTGCAACGTCACCCCGTATGACGGCCATGAACCGACATGGGCGCACGGGTTGCAGCAGGCGCGGGTTCCGGTCCACGCCATCGGCAAGCTGCATTTCCGCGACGCCGCGGTGGATGCCGGGTTCGACGCCCAGGACCATGCCATGTATGCGGTGAACGGGATCGGCGATCTGTACGGCGCGATCCGACAGACCGCCCCTCTGCCCGTGCGCCACGGCGTGCGCCAGGTGGCCGAGCAGGTGGGCCGGGGCGAATCCGACTATACCCGGTATGACCGGGCCATCGCCGATGCCGCCGTGGATTGGTTGCGCGATGTGGCGCCCACCTTGCCCCAGCCTTGGGTGCTGTATGTCGGGTTCGTCGCGCCGCATTTCCCGCTGATCGCGCCGGATGAGTTTTATGACCTCTACGATCCCGAAACCCTGCCCCTGCCCAAGGCCTGCCGCCCCGAGGACTGGCCCGATCATCCCTGGATCGAGGGATTCCGCCACGCCTATATCACCGACAGCTTTTTCGACGACGCCCTGCGCCGCCGGGCCACCGCCGCTTATTACGGGCTGTGCAGTTTCGTCGATCACAACCTTGGCCGGGTAATGGACACGCTGGACACCTCGGGTCTCGGGGCGGTTACGCGACTGATTTACGCCTCCGATCACGGCGACAATCTGGGCGCCCGGGGGCTTTGGCAGAAAAGCAACTTCTATCAGGAATCCGCCCAGGTGCCGCTGGTCGTGTCCGGCCCCGGCGTGCCTGCGGGGCGGGTGGTGGAAACAGCCGTGTCGCTGGTCGATCTCTGGCCGACGGCGTTCGATTGCACCGGCACGCCCGAACCCCGGGACGGGCGGGCGCGTGACGGCGAAAGCCTGCTGCGCCTGGCCACCCGGCCCGACGATCCGACGCGCGAGGTGTTCGGCGAATACCACGCGGCAGGGGCGATCAGTGGCGCCTTCATGCTGCGCCGGGGGCCTTGGAAATACATCCACTATACCGGGCTGCGGCCGCAACTGTTCAACCTCGAAACCGACCCCGAGGAACTGGTCGACCGTGCGCCCGATCCGGCCTGCGCCAAAGTGCTGCGCGATTTCGAGACGCGCCTGCGCCAAAGGCTTGACCCCGAAGCGGTGGATGCTCGCGCCAAGGCCGATCAGCTTGCGATCCTGAACCGCCATGGCGGCGCGGCGGCGGTGCTGGCCAAGGGGTCGATGGGGGCCAGCCCGCCACCCGGCACGACCGCTCAGGGCAACCGCACCGCCTGATCCGCTGCCACCCGGCGCACATCCTCGATCAATTCGCGCGCCAGAGGTGGCAGATAGGACGACTTGCGCCGGATCAGCCCCGATTTGCGCGCCACGCTCAAACCTGCGCCGTTCACCGGCGCCAGCCCCTCGCGCCCCGGAAGGTCCAGCCGCAGGACCGACACGAAGGTCAGAAGATCGGTGCCCGCCAGCACATCGTACAGCCCCTGGGTATCGGCGCATTCCAGCGTCGGCAGGGGGGGCGTGAGGCCCGCATCCGTGAACAACCTCTCGAACCGGCGGCGCACGACGTTGCCCAGCGGCAGCGCCCAGCCATACCCAGCCAGATCGGCCAGACCGGGGTTGACGAGGGCATGCACCGGATGCCCTCGCCGCGCCACCACCGCCAAAGCGCTTTCCAGCAGGGTTTCACAACGCACCCGGGCCGCGAACGCCTCGGGGATGTCGATGGGGGCCAGGGCAAAGTCGATCTTGCCCAGCAGCAATTCGGCAACGAGGTCTTCGGGGGGGCCGGGCACCACGCGCACCCGCACATTGGGGCGGCGCGCCAGAAGCCGGGCCAGGGCGGCGGGCAGATAGATTTCCTGCCAGGTGCCCCCGGCCCCCACCACGATTTCACCCTCCATCGCGTTGCGCGTGGCGTCGATCCGGCGCAGCACGGCATGCAGGTTGCCGTCGATCTCGCGCGCCGTCTCGGCCAGCATCCGGGCGAAGACGGTGGGCACCACGCCGCGCGGTTCGCGGTCGAACAGCGTCAGGTCCAGATCACGCTCCAGCCGCTGTACGGTTTTCGACACGGCGGGCTGGTTCATCCCCAGACGCTCGGCAGCGGCGGAAATGCTGCGCGCGTCGAACACCGCCAGAAAGATTCGCAGGCTGCGCAGATCCATGCCATTCCCCCGATGCGCCGCACCCGCGCAGCCCACTCCGCCAAGGCATGGCACGCCGCTCTGCTCAGGTCCAGCCGGAGGGCCGCTGTACCTCGTGCACGACGGCGCGCAACTGGTCGACGAAGGCATCGCAACACGGCAGCAACGTGCGGTCGCGCAGCCGGATCACCCCGGCCCGGCGCGACCAGCCCAGCCAGTCGGCGGGCAGGCGGCACAACCCCTCGGGCAGGCGGTTGCCCGCGATCTCGGGCATCACGGTGATATAGTCGGTGTCGAGCAGGATCGCCACCGTCAGGCTGTGCGCCACGGTCAGAACCACCGCCTCGGGGGTGGGCAAGCCGTTGTCGACAAAGGCATATTGCGTCGTCGGGTCGGCATCGGCGGGCAGCACCCAGCCAAAGGCGCTTGTGTCGTCGAACCGCACCGCCCGCCCGAGTTGCGCCAGGGGATGCCCGGCCCGCACCACCATCGACATGCCCACGTCCGCCATCGCCTCTCCCATCAGATCGCCCGGCATGTCGTCGGCGATGCGGCCCAGCACCAGATCGACCTCTCCGCGCATCAGCCGGGTGATGGATTCGCTGCGCGGCCCGGTGAGGATGCGGAACCGCACGTTGGGCGCCATCCGCGCCATCCGCCCGATGGCCATGGGCAAAAGCCGCCCCAACCAGAATTGCCCGACGCCCAGCGACACCTCGCCGCCGCGCCCCGCGCCAAGCGCGCGCAGGTCGCGCGACAGGCCGCGCATCTCGGCCTCGAACCGCTCCATCCGGGCGAGGAAGAACCGACCGCTGGGGGTGGGGGTCATGCCCCGGGGGCTGCGGTCGAACAGGCGGGCGCCCACCTCATCCTCAAGTCTTGCGAGGATCTTGGTCAGCGCAGGTTGGCTGAACCCCAGATCGCGGGCGGCGGCCGACAGGTTGCCCAATTCGGCAATCCGCCGCACCAGAGTGACCTTGTGCACATCCATCCATCATTCCATTTCGTTATGACCTGTCGCCAATAAAACGATAATCCAGAATGGGGCCTGCGTCTATCCTGCCGCGACACTGGTCCCGGATGTCTGCCCATGCCTGCCGCCCGCAACACGCTTTTCCTGCTGTCCGATGAACACAACCGGCGGATCGCGGGCTGTTACGGCCACCCCCATGCCCATACGCCGCACATCGACGCGCTGGCGGCCTCGGGCACGCGGTTCACCCGGGCCTGGTGCAACAGTCCGATCTGCGTGCCCTCGCGCGCCGCGCTGGCCACGGGGCGGCATGTGCACGAGACGGGGCATTGGGACAACGCCCACCCCTATGACGGCACGCCCGGATCGTGGCATCACCTGCTGCGGAGCGACGGGGTGGATGTGGTGTCGGTGGGCAAACTGCACTTTCGCGGCACCGGCGACCATGGCTTCACCGAGGAAATCCTGCCGCTGCATGTGCTGAACCATCAGGGCGATCTGAAGGGGCTGTTCCGCCGCGATTTGCCGCCGAAGTCGGGCACCGCCGATCTGGCGGCCCAGGCCGGGCCGGGCGACAGCACCTATTGTCGCTATGACGAACGTATCGCCGATGCCGCCTGCGACTGGCTGGACAAACGGGCGCAGGCGGGCAGGTCGGAGCGTTTCGTGCTGATGGTCAGCTTCGTGATGCCGCATTTCCCGCTGGTCGCGCCGCAGGATCACTACGACCGCTTTGCCGACCTCAGCCTCGACACCCTGCGCGACGGGTTCACCGTGCCGCCGCGCGACCACCCGACCCTGAACCGGATGCGCCACCATTTCGACTATGACACGCATTTCGACGATGCCGCCCGCGCCAGCGCATGGCGCGCGTATCTCGGGATGGTGTCGAAGATGGACGCGCTGGTGGGGCAGGTGATCGGCGCCTTGAACGACAACGGCTTTGCCGATGACACGGCGATCCTCTACAGTTCCGACCATGGCGACAATCTTGGCAATCGCGGGATGTGGGGCAAGTCGGTCATGTATGAGGATTCGCTGGGCATTCCCATGGTTCTGTCCGGCCCCGGCCTGCCTGCAGGTCAGGTCTGCGATACCCCCGTCTCGCTGATCGACGTGGCGCCGACCGTGGCCGACATCGCAGGCATCGACGCGGCCTGGTCCGGCACCTCGCTTGCCGCCATCGCCGGGGGCACGCGTCCCGATCGCCCGATCTTGGCGCAGTATCACGCGGCGGGCAGCGACACGGCCATGTTTGCCCTTCTGCGCGACCGCTGGAAGCTGGTGCACTATGTCGGCGCGCCGCCGCAACTGTTCGACCTCGACACCGATCCGCAGGAAACCACCGATCTGGCCGCCCTGCCGGGTCATGCCGGAACCCTTGCCCGCCTGACGGCCGAATTGCGGGCGATCCTCGACCCCGACACCGTGAACGCCCGGGCCTTCGCCGATCAGGCCCGCCTGATTGCGGCCCATGGCGGGGCGGGTGCCATCGCAGCGGGGGCCGACATTCCGTTCACCCCGGCCCCGGCATGAAAGGCCATGGCGAAACATGCCGACACGGAATGGAACAAGACGATACACAGGTTTGAACGACATGGCAGAATTGCCCATTCTGCCGCACACCGGACCATTGATACGACAAGACCAAAGACAGGGAGGAGAACCACAATGAAACGACTGATCGCATCGCTGGCCTGCGGGCTTGCCCTCACGGCCGGGCTGGCCACATCTGCTTTCGCCGAATATCCCGAACGCCCGATACGGGTGATCGTGCCCACCGATGCGGGGGGCAGCGTCGACGCCATCGCCCGCGTCATCCAGCGCCACGTCGAGGCGAACAATCCGCTGGGTCAGAACCTGGCCGTGGTGAACATGCCCGGCGCGGGCGGCACCATTGCCACGCGCAACGTCAAGGACGCCGATCCTGACGGCTATACCATCGGGCTGTGGCACGAGGGGTTGGTCACATCCAAGGTGATGGGCGTGGTCGATTTCGATCACACCGATTTCCAGATTCTCGGCGGCACCGGATACACGGAAATCGGCCTGGCCACCGGCAAGTCGAACGACATCAAGACCTATGCCGACATGGCCGCCAAGGCGACAGCGAACCCCGATACCGTTCTCGTCGCCACGAATGTGGGCCTTGCAGTGCACTTTGTGCCGCTGATGCTTGAGGACATGGCAGGCTACCAGCTGCGCTATGTGCAGACCGGCGGGGGTGCCAAACGCTTTCCCTCGGTGGTGGCGGGGCACACCGATGTGGCCATCTTCGGCGTGTCGGAAATGATCAAATGGGCCGAGGCCGATCTGAACCCGCTGGTGATCTTCTCGAAGGAACGTGTACCGGAACTGCCCGATGTGCCCACCGCCCGCGAACTCGGTCTGGACATCGTCGCCGACGGCCATCGCTTCTGGCTGGCGCCCAAGGACACACCGGCCGACATTGTCGCGCAACTGACCGACATGCTGCGCAACGCGGTGAACGACCCCACCTCGAAGGGCGAGCTTGAGGCGGCGGGCTTCCGCGCCGTGTTCATCGAACCCGGCGAGGCGATCGAGGTGCTGAACAACTGGCGCGACCGCGCGGTGCCGCTGATGGACAAGGTGAACCAGTTGCAGACCAACTAGGGCGGGTTGTCTTGCAGCCCTGAAAAAGGGGGCAGCCGATGGGCTGCCCGCGATCCCGCCCTTCAGACATGATGCGAGGTTTCCATGTCCTCCCCTGCCCGTGACAGGACCGATCTGGCGCTCGTCCTCGTGATCTGGGCGTTCAGTGCGGCAATCCTGTGGTCCGCCTGGCACCTGCCGCCGCCCCGCTATGATCCACTGGGACCGGCACGGGTTCCCATGGCCATCGCCATCACGCTGATCCTGATCGGCGCCGGGATACTGATTTCCAATCGGTTGCGGCGCGAACCCGCTGTGCCCGCCCCGTCGGACGACACAAGGGCCGCGCCCCTGCAACCGCGCATTGCTTTTGCGGCCATCGCGATCACCGTCGCCTATGTCGGTGTGATGACTCTGGACATCCTCGGGTTTCGCGCCGCCACGCTGCTGTTCGTCATCGGTCTTGGCGGCGTGCTGTCGCGGTTCGCCCGGCGCTCGATGATCCCGATAGCGATTCTGGCCATCGCGATCAGCTTCGGCTTTTCCTGGCTGTTCGCCGAAGTTCTGTTCGTCGATCTGCCCTATCGCGGCTTTCTGAGGTGACGTTCCATGTTCGGTGATCTCGGTTCTGCCATTCTTTATATCTTCCAGCCCTGGCCACTGTTCTTTCTGGTGCTGGGCACATGGCTGGGCATCTTCGTGGGTGCCATTCCGGGGCTGACGGGGGGGATGCTGATCTCGCTTTGCATTCCGCTGACGTTCTACATGGATTCGACCATGGCGCTGGTGCTGATGGTGGCGATGTATGTGGGTTCGGTGTCGGGGGGGCTGATCTCGGCGATGCTGTTGCGCATGCCAGGTACGCCCAGTTCGCTGATGACGACGTTCGACGGCCACCCCATGGCGGCAAGGGGCGAGGCGCACCGGGCGCTGTCGCTGGGCATCGGCGCCTCGGTGGCGGGCGGGATGATCGCCGGGCTGTTCCTGGTGCTGCTGTCGCCGCCGCTGAGCAAATGGGCGCTGCAATTCGGGCCTTGGGAATATTTTACCATGGTGCTGATGGCGATCGTGCTGATCGCCACGCTGTCGCAAGGATCTTTGTTCAAGGGGCTGCTGGCGGGGTTTCTGGGCATGATGTTCGCCATGCCTGGGTTCAACGACAGTGACGGGCAGTTGCGCCTGACCTTCGGTTTCACCGAGCTTTCGGCGGGGTTTCAGCTGTTGCCGATGCTGCTGGGCATCTTCGTGATGTCCCAGGTCATCAAGGACGCGCTGGAAATCGACCGCCAGCCGGTTCCGGTGAAGCTGACCGGCAAGCGCAAGCCGATCGGCTGGGCCGGGTGGCGACGGCATGTGCCCAACATCCTGCGCTCGTCGGTCATCGGCACCTGGATCGGCATTCTGCCCGGCGTGGGTGCCTCGGTGTCGGCTATGGTGGCTTACGGCGTGGCCAAGAACGTGTCCGACACGCCGGAAAAGTTCGGCACCGGCTGCGAAGAGGGCATCGTCGCGTCCGAGGCCAGCAACAACGCCAACGTCGGCGGCGCGCTGATCCCGCTGATCACCATGGGCATTCCGGGCAGCCCGATCGACGCGATCCTGCTGTCGGCGCTGATCATGCACAACATCCAGCCCGGCCCGATGCTGTTCCTGACCAACGGCGATTTCGTCTGGGCGCTGATCGCCGCCTATCTGGTGGCCAATGTCCTGATGTTCTTCACCATGCGCTATTCCGTTGGTCTGTTGGCAAAGGTGGTGACGGTGGACCGGGCGGTTCTGCTGCCGCTGATCTTCGTTTGCTGCGTCGTGGGTGCCTTCGCGCTGTCCAACCGCATCTTCGACGTCTGGGTCGTGGTGGCCTTTGGCATCGTCGGCTTTGTGATGGAGCGGGCGAAGGTGCCGCTGGGGCCGTTCGTGATCGGCTTCGTGCTCGCCCCGCTGTTCGAGACGGAACTGCGCGCGGGGCTGCAAACCTCGGGGTCGTTCATGGGGCTGTTCACCCGGCCCATTGCCACGGCGTTCTTCGTGGCAGCCATCGCGATGCTGTTCTGGCCCGCCGTTCAGGCCTGGCGACACCGGGGCAGACCCGTCACCGGGGGTGTGGACACCACGATGGACTGAGGCGGATCACAGCGTCCAAAGCGTTTCGGGGACTACTTGAGACATTGCGCATCGCCAATGTCGCGAGAGCGCGAAGCGCGGCAGGGTATTGGCGATTCAAGATTTTTTCCCGAAACGCTGAAGAGCGTGTTGCGCTCAATTGGTTTCATGTCCCGCAGCTTTGAAGAAGTTGTAGCATTCTTCCTCCTTGAAGATGCTGTCGACAGCTTGCCAGAGTTGGTCGCATGTTCTGGCTGCTGCCTTTGTGATCAGGGTCTTGAGCTTGGCGAATGCCATCTCGATGGGGTTCAGGTCGGGGGAGTATGGCGGCAGGTTTGAGGGACAACAAAGGCGTCCAGTGGACGGCTTTGCCCGAAAACGGACCGAGGCGCCGATGTCTTTCAGGATCGCGGCGGCGAGTTATTCCCAAAAGTTGGTGACGGCGTGATCAGGCGGCGTTTTTGAAGTTGCTTGATCCCGTCCTTGAAAGCAATCCCCTGGATCACTTCGGGCAGACGGTTTGG
>Ga0105054_10010669_pt1 | contig 11624 bp, 6 predicted proteins | sample BON02_FD_78091 | JGI IMG/M metagenome (GOLD analysis project Ga0105054, IMG submission 78091) | Freshwater microbial communities from Lake Bonney liftoff mats and glacier meltwater in Antarctica - BON-02 (megahit assembly) | ecosystem: Environmental > Aquatic > Freshwater > Ice > Glacier... | reverse complement strand
TATATATATATATGTGTGTGTGTGTGTATGTGTGTATATATATAGAGAGAGAGAGAGAGCGACAGACAGAGGGAGAGAAAGACTCTTACGCAACGTCCCTTGTCCTTTCAGACGGTGGTTTCTGCGGTAATGGGAATGCCGAATCTCGCCGCGATGGCGGCGTGGGGCATTGCGCAGCCGACTCCTACCACGTCCGAGCTGGCCACCTGGGGCAGCATCTTTGGACTCACGGTGGCTATATGGGTCCTCTTCCTGCCCGAGCGCTGGTTGCCGGACGGCGCGCTGACGCTGGTCGGAAATTCGCACAACATCATGCATATTGTGAGCCCTAGCTAGGCCAATGAATAACCCGTATCATAAAGCATACCGTCTGTGACAAGATGTTTTTACTCTTCCTGCCTGGGGTTAACCCCTATGTGTGTGTGTGTGTGTGTGTGTAGGTTTGTGTGTATACATATACACACACACACACACCCATTTCTGCCGCACTCTCTCTGAGCCAATTTTCTCTTTTCTTACCGCCTTTCTACTTTAACGCTGGCTACCCGACGGCGCGCTTATTTTGGTCGGAAATTCGCATAACATCATGCATATTGTGAGCCCTAGCTAGGCCTATGAATACCCCGTATCATAAAGCATACCGTCTATGACACAATGTGTCTTCGGGTTAACCCGAGTAATTACCCGTCAAACGCAAACAGTCCTTTTACGCGATTCTCTCATGACTATCACTCTTCCTGTCTGAGCGCTGGCTACCGGACGGAGCCCTGACGCTGGTTGGCAACTCGTACAACATCATGCACATTGTGAGCCCTGACTAGTCCGGTTTAAAGGTGCCCTGTGCGCCTGAGTAAGTCGCAACAGCTGTTTCATCATCAAACTGTGCTATTACTTCTTCTTAGTACTTTCTAATAACTTTCGTGCTGCGACTCGTAATGAATGACGGGTTCAGTTTCGACTTATCCATCACGTCTTTCGAGGGGGGTGGGGGTAACCCGAAAGGTTTAACCCGCCGAACTGGCCACTTGGGGCAGCATCTTTGCGCTCACGGTGGCTATCTGGGTCCTCTTCCTGACCGAGCGCTGGCTATCCGACGGAGCGCTAACTTTGGTCGGAAGTTCGCACAACATCATGCATATTGTGAGCCCTAGCTAGGCCAATGAATACCCCGTATCTTCAACCACACCGTCTATGACACAATGTTGCTCAGGGTGAACCCGCCCAACGCAAATAGTCTCTTAGGCGATTCTCTCTTTTCTTAGCTCCTGCCTGCCCGAGCGCTGGCTACCAGACGGCGCGCTTACTTTGGTCGGAAACTCGCACAACACAATGCACGTGGTGCGCGTATTTAATTAGGGGTAGGGGCTAGGCTCAGGCTTAGGGTTAGGGTTCGGGATAGGGTTAACCCCTAGCCCGAACTTAACCACTAGCATGCACATCGTAAACCTTGGCTAGACTGTCCGGCCGCCGCGTTACCCCCCGAACGGGCCCATGTCCGAGACTCTGCTAGATCGCTGAAGCATGGCCGACTCCGCGGCCTGCGCTCACGCCCACACGCACGCTACCGCCCTCAGCGGCCTGTCTGAGCCCATCAACGCATCCCCTTTCTCACGCGATCCGTTCTTGTCTTAAATCCTTCCTGCCCGAGCGATGGCTACCGGACGGCGCGCTTACTTTGGTCGGAAACTCGCACAACATTATGCACATTGTGCGCGTAGTTTAATTAGGGGTAGTGGTTAGGCTCAGGGTCAGGGCTAGGGATAGGGTTAACCCCTAGCCCTAACCTAACCACTAGCATGCACATCGTTAGCCTTTGCTATGCTGTCCGATTGCCGCGTTACCCCCCGAACAGGCCCATGTCCGAGACTCTGCTAGATCGCTGAAGCATGGCCGACTCCCCGGCCCGCGCTCACGCCCACACGCACGCTACCGCCCTCAGCGGCCTGTCTGAGCCCATCAACGCATCCCCTCTCTCACGCGATCCGTTCTTGTCTTAAATCTTTCCTGCCCGAGCGATGGCTACCGAACGGCGCGCTTACTTTGGTCGGAAACTCGCACAACATCATGCACGTGGTGCGCGTAGTTTAATTAGGGGTAGGGGCTAGGCTCAGGGTCAGGGCTCGGGATAGGGTTAACCCCTAGCCCTGGGGCTAACCCGACATTGTGAGCCTTGGCTATGCAAATGAATAATCCGTCTCGTCTGGTTGACCCGATGCACATTGTGCCCTGGCCAGACCGTTTTCAGACTTAATCACCAGTCTCCAACGCACACAGATTTCTCTGTTTTCTTACCTCCTTCCTGCCCGAGCGCTGGCTACCGGGTTAACCCAACATCATGCACATTGTGAGCCCTGGCTAGACCGGTTTACGCCTATAACCGCCCGTCCCTAACGCATACTGTCTCTTAGCCGATTCCCTTTTATTCGTACATCCTTTCTACTTCAACGCTGGCTACCAGACAGGTTAACCTGAGTCGGAAATTCGCACAAGATCATGTACATTGTAAGCCTTGGCCAGATCGCCACACCACCCGTCCCCAACGGGTTAAGGGTTCACCCGGACGGGTTAACCCCTAACCCGACGCAAACTCAATCTAACGCGATTCTCGGTCAAATGCTTCCGTGCCTGCCTCTCTCGATCCTGGGCGGAGAACCCGTGGGTTTGTTTAAAGATGCCCTCTGCGCCTAAGTGATTCGATCTCGAGCTTCCTATAATCAAAACGACGAAACCCTTAGTCGAAACTCGCTCAGGTACCTGAGCAGAGAGAATCTACCCATAGCGCTGAAATAGTGGCTGCAGGGCACCTTTAACCCCGACCTATCCCCTGCTGCAGATGACCATTTCTCGCCTTTGCGCACATCCAGACCTTGTATTGTTTGCGCGTGCGCCAGTGTTAGGGCTGTGTTTCTTCATTCCAGTGAAATAGGTGTCTACCCGCTTCTAACACATCCACGCCCTACCCCCCCCACTGTATTGTTTCCAGATGGTGATTGTCGTCTTTGCGCACATCCAGGCCATCTACGGCACGCGGCTTGCCTGGGCCGCCGGGCTCGACAGCGGACTGCCAGCGGAGTTATAAGGGCGACTTTGTGATATATATGTATATATATGTATATAAATATATATATATATATGTGTGTATATATATATATATATATATATATATATATACATATATTTACATATATATATACTCGTAAATATAGAATCAGGCCCATGGCAGTATTGGTATAGCGTTGCTATACTAGGGCACGCGCGAATATTATTCCTGAAGAACTTTACGTATAGCGCGGTTCGCCTGGGCCGCCGGTCTCGACAGCGGACTGCCGGCGGTGTTATAATGGGGTCAAGCCCCTAGGGCTAACCCGAGTTGTAATGGCGACTTTGTGATATATACGTATATATATATACATATGCATATATATATATATATATGTATGTATATATATGTATATATATATATATAGACATATACATATATATATATATATGCATATATATAGAGAGAGAGAGAGACTTGTAAATCGGGCTAACCCGAGTTATAATGGCGACTTTGTGATATATACGTATATATATACATATGCATATATATATATATATACATATGTATATATGTATGTATATATATATACACATTTACATATACATATACATTTACATATATATTTATATAGAGAGAGAGAGAGAGACTCGTAAATCGGACGAACCCGAGTTATAATGGCGAATTTGTGATATATACGTATATGTATATACATACGCACATATATATATATATATATATATATATATATATATATATATATATATATATATACACATATACATATATATATATATATATATATATATATAGAAAGAGAGAGAGAGAGACTCGTAAATCTAGGATCAGCCGTATGGCAGTATTGGCATAGCGCTGCTTTTCGAAGGTAAGAACGAATCTTATCTCCACGGAAGGGTTAAGGGTTAAGGGTTAACCCGATACGTTTACTTCCTTGGGGATAATCGGGTGAACCCTTAACCCTTCCTTGGAGATAATATTCGTTCTCGGGTTAACCCGACGTATAGGGCGGCTCGCCTGGGCTGCCGGGATCGACAGCGGACTGCCGGCGGTGGTGTAATGGCGACTTTGTGATATATATATACATATACATGTATATATATGTATGTATACATATATATATATATGTATGTATACATGTACATGTACTTATATTAATATATATATATGTACTCTCGTAAATCGAGTATCAGCCCTATGACAGTATTGGTATCTCGTTGCTATACTAGGGGTAGCCCGAATTGTATCCCCACGGAAGTAAACGTATAGCGCGGTTCAAGTGGTTAACCCTTAAAGGTGCCCTGTGCGCCTAAGTAATTCTCAAGCAGTTTCTCATATTCAACATGTACTGATGACTTTGGTGCTGCGACTCATAATGAACGGCGGTTTCAGTTTCGACTCGGCCAATCGCGTGTTCCGAGTTTTTCCGGGTTTTATGGGTAAATCGCTGGTGATCGCCCTCAGACGTTCAACATAACGTAACAACAAAACTCTCTCATGTACTTGAGCAAAGCGAATTTACATATGGCGGTTACTTAGTAGCTGCAGAGCACCTTTAACCCTCTAGTATCAGGCCTATGGCAGTATTGGTGTAGCGCTGCTAAACTGGGGATAGCCCGAATAGTATGCCAAATGAAATATACGTATAGCGTTGCTCGCCTTGGCCGCCGGGCTCGACAGCGGACTGCCGGCGGAGTTATAATGTTGAATTAATGCTTCCGTTAATCTAGTATCAGCCTTATGGCAGTATCGGTACAGCGTTGATAAGCTCGGGTCAACCCGAATATTAGCCCGAATCTTATTCCCGTGGTAGTATACGTATAGCGTTGCTCGCCTTGGCCGCCGGGCTCGACAGCGGTCAGCGAGCGGAGTTATAATGGCGACTGTGTACTCTCGTAAATCGTATAAACAACTCGGGTTGGACCTGAACAGCGGACAGCAAACGGAGTTATAATGTTGAGTTTGTACTCCCTTAAATCCAGTGCGGCATCAGTACTATGGCAGTATACGCATGGCGCTGTTTTACTCGGATTGACCCGAACACCAACCCCAAGGAAATATACGTATAGCGCGGCTCGCCTGGGCCGCGCCCAGGCCAGCAGACTGCCGGTGGAGTTATAATGGCGACTTTGTGATATATATGTATATGTATACATATATATATATATATATATATATATACATATATATATATACATATATATATACATGTATGTATGTGTATATGTATATACTCGTAAATCTAGTATCAGCCCTATGGCAGTATTGGTTGCTTTTAAGGTTAGCCCGAATAGTATCCCCAAGGAAGTTTACGTATAGCGCCGCTCGCCTGGATCGCAGGGATCGATAGCGGAGCAGAGGTAGTGGAGGGGGCAAAGGGTTATAGCAGGGGGGGGAATACAGCCGGGGGAGAGGAGAGAGATAGCAGGGGGGGGAGGGTGCAGTCTGGGGGCCGGAGAGATATAGAGGGGGGGTATAGCCGGGAAGGTGGGGAGACAGCAGAGGGGGTAGAGTTATATAGCAGGGGAGGGATACAGCAGGAAAGGTCGGGAGATATAGCAGGGGGGGCGGGAGATACAGCAGGGGAGGTGGAGAGATATAGTAGCATGGGTGGAGAGATACAGTAGGGGAGATGGGGAGATACAGTAGGGGAGGGGGAGATACAGTAGGGCGGGGAGAGATCGGGTTAAGCGTGGGGGGGGCGGATACTGCCAACGGAGTTATAACAGGAATACAACCGCGCTCCCACAGACGGTTTATATCTCACGAGCACACGAACACACACGCACCGGGAACTGGTCCGTGGGTTAAACGTGCCCTGTGCGGGTTAACGGTGCCCTGTGCGCCTAAGTGACTCGACTCTCGAGTTGTCAATAGTCTAAACGACGAAACTCGTATTCAAAACTTGCTCAGGTACCTGAGCAAAGTGAATTTACCCATAGCGCTTACTAAGGAGCTCGGGTTGACCCGAAAATGACAAAAAGTGCCAGAGAACCGCGATGAAGAAATCGGGCTCAACGGCAGGGTAAAAAAAATCGAATCTTTGCCGTGTTCATTAGTGTAGCCTTCTCTGGCCAATAGGTTTAAGCAGAGCCAGAGCCCTCGCGATTATAATAGTAGACAGTAGAGCGGGTAGGGGTATTTCCAAGATGCCTTTAGATTGACTGCAAGGAAACAGCGCGGGGAATGACAGAAGCCCCGCGCGGGACAGGCCAAACCAACACAACAGAAGAAACTGGGCACGGGTGGATGGAAGTTGGATGACAACGTAGATCGGCAGCCAACAAAAACAGAGTCCTGAGCAAGGAATACCGGAGGGAGGACCAATACCTCTGCATCGAGATACAACCATATTCGAAGAGAGCTGGTTTGCATCGATTATTATATTAGAACTCCCTGGCGCTATTCGGTGTATAACCCGAAACTGGTCGTATGAAGGGTTTTGCCCGACGTGAGGCACGGTTTGCTAGCAAAAGGATTCCCCCCCGCCCCGCCCCGCCTTGGCCTTTACAAGATATTCTTTCACTTATAGCTTTTGTGCACGAATCAGTTATCATTGTATTGGCCTTCCCACCTGTATCGCCCACGCGGTGGCAATACTATTGCATTACTATTGCACAATATTCAACCCCCTTCCGACCCCACGGTTTCACGCCATACACTATACAATATTGCGCATTGCAATATCTTGTAAAGGCTAAACCCCGCCCCGCCCTCACTCCAACGACATCCCCGCTTACCCTCACACACCGTCAACCCCACGGTCCATGCGCCGAAACATACACAGGTTAGGGTTAACGCGAGCTCGGGTTAACCCCGAAACGCCGTAGGACTGGAGTCGGGTTCCCCCTTCGGGTGAACCCGTATTCTTTGAGAGTTGGTACGCATCGATTATTGTATTAGAACCCCCTGGCGCTATTTCGGGTTAACCCAAGGATTAACCCGGTCAGCGGACGAGGTATTCACCCGAACATTATCTGTGAACCCCCTCCGTAGATTCGATGGCTCGTGTTCAGGTTAACCCGGGGTTAACCCGAGAATCGAGTTAAGGGATTCACCCGACCTTGGCCTGCCAGCCTAAATGTTGAATACGCGGAACGAGGAACAGCATACGGTATTCTATTCATATTGAGCCTGTTTTGTGAAGACATTCAGCTTGAATCTTGAATATGTACACATACATGTCATGTATAAGGTTTATCAGGCGGAATACGGTATTCGTATTCTTGTGGTTTCGCCACAGGAATACGTGAATATCGATTCAACACGTAGGCTTGCGAGTAGCCCCCTCCTGGAGTTTATCTTTAGGGATGTCGCGTTGTGTATATGGTGAGGGGAGAAAAAGCGAGATGACGCCCATCGAAGATACATGAGATATAGTGGGATATAGCAGGATGTATAATTATATATAATGAGATATTGCAGGATATAGACATAGCCGGATATCTATACAGATAATCTGTTTAGTATAGCTTCAGGCAGGATATCCGAAAAAGATACACTTGGGGGGGGAGGTGCCAGCAGGGCAGGGCCATATCGCCCGGTCGCGTATGGAGTTTGGAGATCGCAGGGCAGCAGGAGTCAGGAGCAAGAGTACAGAGAAAAGGGCGCTCCGCGTGTGTGTCGTGCATTAGCGAAGGTTCGATCTGCTGGCGGCGGGTGGCGGTCGTGGCGTCAGCGTCGGGACGGCGGCGTATGCACATGGCTATATATGTATAACGTATGTATGTATGTAAAGATTCGGCGGCACCAGCACACGCGCGTACACGCGCACACAGGCCCGCGGCGCCACACCAGAGCTCCGGCGTGTCACATACACCACATCCCACGGCTTGTCCGCAGGCAGGCATTCCACACAGACCACCATAGGTAGCCCTAGTCTGTGTCTGTGTGATCGATGCAATATGCAATGTAAATGATGGAAAACAGAAATCTTATACAAATACAAATGTATATAATTGTTGTATAGTATAACGTCGTACTTGTGCGTAATGACTCAACTACTAAATCCGCGCTTTGTCACTGTCTGCGCGAGATATACAAAAGCCTTAACAGGTATATAACATTAAGCTCCGTATACGTGGAGTAGGACTTGGACAACCAGGCAGTCGTGATAGCAGATAGCAGACTGTAAAAAAACGAACACCGGGACGCGGACCGTACCGTACTGCTAGTACCAAGGCGACGTCGTCACGACATAAATGCCTACTACGGGCACGGACGCGACGACGCGAGGCGACCACGTCAAGGTCAATTTGACAATTTGACGCGAAGGAGCAGCGGACTAGACGACGCGGCGGATGAGCTCTAACACCACCACACCATTCTAATAATATCTCTAAGATAGTGCGGTTGTTGGCCGCGCGAGCCGGTGGCCGGTGTGTTTGTTCACATAAAAACGCTGACCGTAGATAGCTCCACTTGTGTATTCTGTAGTAGGTAAGTGTATAGCCGGGCAGTCAAACCCGAATCCGAATGAGGACCTCCCCATTAACCATTAATCGGTGATGACGCCATATTGCGCTCACTACCTACGCTAAATGCATTTACTAAATGCATATAATAATATTAAATAAATGTTATCATATATCATACATGAGATCCGGTCAGCACGTATCGTCAGCGCAAAATCGGTAACCATTATAAACGGAAAACATGATGAGAATCAATCAATCAATCAAAGATCCTCACAAAGCCACACACACACGGGCCGAGGAGAAGCCGCATCCCAGCGCCACCTCCGGGGGCAAACCCTGCGTCGCGAAGCGACACAGGCTTGGGGGGCTGTAAGTCCCAACTCTAACAGCGAGAGTCGAGACTTGGGGTAAGCCCAACTCTAGCAGCGACAGCGAGCAGCAAGAGTGGGGACTTGGGTAAATACGGGGGACAGCCAGCAGAGAGAGAAGCACCGCCCCGGTGGCCTCGCGGTCGCCGAGGTGAGTCCCGCGCTTGCAGAGGTAGCGGGCCTCGCGGCGTCGGCGTCGGCGATCGGCGACGTGGAGCTTGTCGACCGCCTCCTCGAAGGAGAGAAGGGCGTTGAACTCCTCGCCAGGCATGTCGAGGTCGAGGTATGCAGTCTCGAAGAAGGAAAGGGGACTGAATACCTCCTGCATGGGGGCGCCGAAGACATGGTTGGCGCCATAAGGATCGGACAACGACCAATATTCTTCTAATATTCTGCAGCAGGGGAACAGCAGCGAGGTTCTCATTCCTTCCCTGGCACAGTAAGTAAACGAAACTACGGGCCAAAAGTAAAATTTACATCACACCAACACACATAGCGAATACAGAAGAACCGGTAACAACAACAGCAACACGCAACACCGACACATCGTGTCTCTTTTATTCGCTCTGCTGCTAGGCCGAAACAATATATGTCGACCGACGCGCTTTGGCCTTGTTCGCTATCTGCGACCGGATCCCTTCTTCTTTGTGGGTTACGGTCCCCATATAGGCGGAGCGCAGAGCCGGCGAGCCCTCAAGATTATTCTAGTATTATATATATATATATCATACGCGTATCTCTCAGTATTATCAGTATCTCCCGTATCTGTGTATCACGTATATTACTACGTGCATATATTATGTAGTATCTGCGCTATATACCTAGTTTCGAAAGCTTTACTTTTTATTGCAAAATACGAAACACGTATCCCGTATTATCCGTGATGTAATCATCGATAGTGTAACCACAATTAGGTATCAGGACAGGATACGCGTTTTTAGCTCTAATAACGCCCTTTCGTATATCTCAAAATTTTAATTTTGATGCGCGAATATTGGACACAGCACATACGCTGATACTGATACGCGATTTTTTTAATACGAGCATACAAATACAAAAGAGAGGTGATACTGACTCGTGTAGTGAGTGTAACGGAGATATATTGTGCGTCACTTGTTTACCAAGTTCAAGTTACAACAGATGGTCCGCACTCACAGCATATGTGGGGATGTGTCGTTCGAGTCCGCGGCACCCTCCCTACAGCGCGCGCCCCAATAATACCTCATCTGCTGCCCCTGCTGACCTTCGCTGTGATGTGGCGAGCGAGACGGTCGACGTCGACGACGATCGCCGACACGAGCACAATAACAGACCATACACAGCCACAAAAAACCATCACCCGCGGCGCGCAGACCACATAATAACCTCTCCCCCCTTCACAAACTACATAGTGTGCACGGGGACGGGGGCACTGCACCGACCGAGCCAGCTCTCTCGCCTCGCCTGCGTTGTCAACCGCCCCCACACACAGCCTACAGCGTAACACCTCGCCCGACTACCGCCCGCCCAACATTGGCGTTCCTACTCTTCTCTACATATTGGTCGGGGGTCGGGGAAGGGGTTAGCCCCCAATGAGGCTTAGGGTTAGGGTAAACCCGAGTTATTTTGAATGATACTTATTTGGGTTAACCGTTACCCGGTAACCCGAGGTTTACCCCTCTATTCCTATTCTATATCTATATTCCAGCCCAATTCAAAGCAAAACTCCCTTCCACGGCCGCCGCTCTAGCGGGCCTTATCAAATGGCAGCGCGGCCGCTCCCCAGTCCGAGCTCCCCACAGAGCCACGCTAAATGCGCCTTCACAGCTGCTGCGTTCACAGCTACACCGTTGTCAGCACCTCATTTTTAGCCATGCCCCCCCATTCAAAATCACAAACCCAATCCATTCACAGCGACCATGTTCACAGTTCCTCCTCCTCGGCCGCTTTCCTGCCCTCTCGGGTTAACCCTAACCCTAAACCCGCTTATTCCCCCTCGAGGTTAAAGGGGTTAACCAGCTGGTTAACCCCCCCGAGGGTTAACTCCCCTCGAGGGTTATAACCCTTAACCAGGTGCCCTGTTCAAAACTCCTCCCACGACCGTATCTCCCCTCTCGGGATCACCCTGATCTATTCACAGCTCGATAATCTCTTCACAGCTGCCCTGTTCACAGCTCCTCCTCGGCCATACCCCCCCTCTCGTGGTCACCCTGGTCTATTCACAGCTGGTTTGTTCACACAGATCTCTTCACAGCTCGCCCGTTCACAGCTCCTCCTCCTCCCCGGCCATACCCCCCCTTCGAGATCACCCACGTCTAGTCGCAGCTGGTCGTTCACAATGATCTCTTCACAGCTGCCCTGTTCACAGCTCCTCCTCCTCCTCGGCCGTGTCCCCCCTCTCGAGGTTAAGCAGAGCCGCCTGCAGGGGAATGCCAGGGTTCGTAAGTGCATAGGCGATAGCCTTTCCACCCTAACAACGGCGACTAAGGTAACTATGTCGGGTTAAGGGGATAACCCGAGCCTGTAGTGGATGCCAGGGTTTGTAACTACATATGCGATAGGTTAACCCTAGGCAATCTCCTCTCCACCTTCAACAACGGCGACCAAACATGTCGCTCGTTGTTGAGGGTGCGTGTCGTGTGTTTGCGTGTGTCGGGTTAAGGGTTAACCCTAAACCTGAAGGGGGGGGGGGGGGGGAAGGAAAGAAAGGGGTTGTGCAAGGGGGACCAGGGGGGGGGGGGAAAAAAGGGCCAAATATGGGGAAAACGTGTTGAGTGTAAATGCTAATAGCGGGTAGGGGTA
>Ga0105054_10010662_pt1 | contig 11629 bp, 15 predicted proteins | sample BON02_FD_78091 | JGI IMG/M metagenome (GOLD analysis project Ga0105054, IMG submission 78091) | Freshwater microbial communities from Lake Bonney liftoff mats and glacier meltwater in Antarctica - BON-02 (megahit assembly) | ecosystem: Environmental > Aquatic > Freshwater > Ice > Glacier... | reverse complement strand
GACCGGATGGTGATGCTGCTGGCCGACGAGGCGAACATCCGCGAGGTGATCATGTTCCCGATGAACCAGCGCGCCGAAGACCTGATGATGGGCGCGCCAAGCGAGCCGATGAACGAACAGCTGCGCGAATTGCGCCTGCGCGTCCTGCCGCCCGAAAGCTGATCCTGCAACCTGTCGCCGATGATGGGCGGCTGGCTTGTGCCAGGGGAGCGTGGCCCCTATTTTGAGGGTCAACCACACCGCTGGGGGCCGGGGATGAAACAGTCTACCCTCGCTGCGATCCGCTATGGCTTTGGTCTTGGCGCGGGGGCCGGGCGTCAACCCGTCGATGCCCAGGGCATTCTGGACGGTCTGTCCGGGCCAGACCGGATGCGCCGGGCCTTTCCGGTTGCCGGTGATGCCACCGCGCTTGACCTGCTGCGCCGTTTTGCGGAAACGGCGCGCGCAATGCGGCAAGGCGAACCCGACGCCGAAGCATTGCACAAGCGCGTCAGGCAGGAACTGCGCAGGGGCCATGCCACCCTGACCCGCGGCCTGTTCGCCCGGATGCTGGACAGCGATACGCCGATGCGCGAGCGTCTGGTTCTGTTCTGGCTGGATCACTTCACCGTGCGCAACACCGGTCTGGGCCCCTTGCTGCTGACGTCAGGATTCATGGAGGACGTGATCCGCACCCACATGACCGGGCGGTTCTCGGATCTTCTGCGCGCGGCGGTGCTGCATCCGCAGATGCTGATGTATCTCGACCAGTCCGCATCGGCGGGGCCGAAGTCGAGGTTCGGCAACAGGCAGAACGTCGGGTTGAACGAAAATCTGGCGCGCGAGGTGCTGGAACTGCACACCCTTGGCGTCGACGGGGCCTATACCCAGACCGATGTGCGCGAATTCGCCGAACTGCTGACCGGGCTGTTCATGCATCCGATCCGCGGCCCCGACTTTCTGCCCGGGCGGGCCGAACCGGGAACCGAGACGATCCTTGGCAAGGTCTATGGCCATCCCAAACGGGCGCAGATCGAACACATCCACGAGGCCCTCGACGACCTGGCGGTGCATCCCGACACGGCCCGTCACCTGGCGCGCAAACTGGCGGTGCATTTCGTGTCCGACACGCCCGATCCTGACCTTGTCGCCAGCATCGAGGCGGCATGGCGCACCAGCGGTGGCGATCTGACGGCCGCCTATGGCGCGCTTCTGGCGCATCCCGCGGCATGGGCGCCCGAACTGGTCAAGGTGCGCCAGCCGATCGACTATCTTGCCAGCGCCCTGCGCACGCTGGGCGTGACCGGCGAGGCGATGATTTCGATCGCCGGCCCGCTGTGGCTAGAGGGCATCGTGTTTTCGATGGCGTCGATGGGCCAGCCCCTGCTGGCTGCTCCGGGGCCCGATGGCTGGCCCGAGGAGCCCGAGGCCTGGGTCACGCCGATGGGCCTGGCGACGCGCATCCGCTGGTCGATGGAGATGCCGGGTCGGTTCTTGAAACCGCTGCCCGATCCGCGTGATTTCGTGAAGACAGCCCTTGATGATGCAGCCTCGCCCGAATTGATCTGGGCGGCGGGGGCGTCGGAAACGGTGGCGCAGGGGGTCGGTCTGGTTCTGGCTTCGCCGGAATTCAACCGCAGATAGGAGGCGGGCCATGGCAGGGATACTCACGCGGCGGGGACTTTTGGGGCGGGGTGCGGCGCTGGTCGGGTGTTCGGCGGCGGCGCATCCGTTCCTGTCGAGCGTGACCTTCGCGGCGGCGCCCGGCGAGACCCGGCTGGTGGTCCTGATCCTGCGCGGCGGCATGGATGGCCTTGATGTGGTGCGCCCGGTCGGCGATCCGGCCTATGGGGCGATGCGGCCGGGCCTTCTGGCGACGCCGGGCCTGCCGCTGGACGGATTTTACGAGATGCACCCGGCTCTGGCGCCGCTGATGCCCCTGTGGCGGGCGGGGCAGTTGGGGTTCGCCCATGCCGTTTCGACTCCCTACCGCGACAAGCGCAGCCATTTCGATGGCCAGGACATCCTGGAGGCGGGCACCGGTCTGGATGTGCCGGTGCCGGATCAGCGGGATGGTTGGCTGAACCGGCTGCTGCAGGACATGCCGGGCTTGCACAGTGAAACCGCCTTTGCCATCGGGCGCGACGAGATGAAGGTTCTGTCTGGCCCTGCACCCGTGCTGAACTGGTCGCCAGAGGCCGCGCTGACGCTGACGCCGCAATCGCGGCTGTTGCTTGAGCGCCTGTATCACGCCGATCCGCTGTTTCGCGATGCAGCACTTGAGGCGATCGATCTGGCAGACCTGGCGGTGCCCGATGTCACGTCCGACCGGGGCATGGCGCTGTCGGCCCTGGTCGAGGACGGTGGCGGAAATTCCATCCGAACCCTGGCCGGGTTCGCCGCCGAGCGGCTGTTCAACGACACGCGCATCGCCGCCTTCACCCTGGGCGGCTGGGACACCCATCGTCGCCAGGACAAGTCCCTGCCAAAGGCGTTGGAGCAGTTGTCCGATGCGATCCTGACGCTGAAGACCGGTCTGGGTCCGGTCTGGGACAAGACGGCGGTGATCGCGATGACCGAGTTCGGGCGCACGGCGCGCGAGAACGGATCGCAGGGCACCGATCACGGCACGGGTGGGGCGATGGTGCTGGCCGGGGGCGCGGTGCGGGGCGGACGTGTTCTGGGGCGCTGGCCGGGGCTGGACGAGGCCGATCTCTACGACCGGCGTGATCTGATGCCGACGGGCGATGTGCGCGAATACGCCGCATGGGCGATGCACAGCGCGTTCGGGATCGACCGCTCGACTCTCGAACGGGCGGTTTTCCCGGGTCTGATCCTGGGCGCCGATCCCGGGGTGCTGCTCTGAGCGGTCAGACGGCCGATAGGTCTGCGGCCACAACGCCCGGTGTGAGGTCCGAGGCGATGTCGGTCTTGCCCCCGAGGATCGTGCCGGCAAGCGCGAGGCAGAGCGACAGGGCACCCACCGCCAGAACAGCGCGATCCAGCAGATCGCCCTGACGTTCGTGGCGCATCACGGTTTCAACCAGCTTTTCCATCGTCATTCCTTCACATAGGGGTCGGGGGGCGGTAGCCTCTGGACCTTGGGGGCAGAGTGGTAAAGAAATCGGTCACAAATGAGATCAAATCGGCACATCACCGTGTCGATGGCGCGAAAGGACTGCGGCATGGGCGATGACGAAAGGCTGGGCCGCCCTGTTTCCGGCTGGACACCCCCGCCACGCCCCGGCCCCGCGGTGATCGAGGGGCGCCATGCCCGCCTGATTCGCCTGGTTGCCGACGACAATGCCGCCGCCCTGCACCGGGCCAATTCGGTGGATGACGCGATGTGGGATTACCTGCCCTATGGTCCCTTCGCCTCGGCTTCGGCCCATCATCGCTGGGTGCGCGAACAGGCATCGGGGGCGGATCCGATGTTCTATGCGATCCACAGCCATGCCACCGGGCGGCCGGGGGGCGTGGCCAGTTTCCTGCGCATCGCCCCCGAGGCGGGCAGCATCGAGGTGGGCCATATCGCGCTGTCCGCCGAACTGCAGCGCACCATCGCCGCGACCGAGGCGATCTATCTGATGATGGGCTGGGCGTTTCAGGCCGGATACCGGCGGTTCGAGTGGAAGTGCAATGCGCTCAACCTGCCGTCGCGCCACGCCGCGCAACGGCTGGGGCTGAGTTTCGAGGGGGTGTTCCGTCAGGCCGGCGTGAACAAGGGCCGCAACCGTGACACAGCCTGGTTTGCCGCGATCGACGGCGAATGGCCTGCCCTGCAGGCGGCGTTCGAGGCCTGGCTTGCGCCGTCGAATTTCGACGCTGGAGGCCGACAGCGAGAACGCCTGGGCGGTCTGACCGGGCTGGTGCGGGCAGCGGGCGACCCGGCCCTGCGCTAGCGATCAGATGGCAATGGGCCGGGCATTCAGACGGTCATGCACGAGGGCCGACACGATCGACATCTGCGATCCGGTGGGCTTGCCTGCCTGTGACAGCGCCGCCAGTTGCTCGGTCGCGCGGGTCAGGTCGGTGTCCCCGGCGCTGCGGGCGATGCCCGAAAGGAACCCGGTGACGTATTGCAGGCGGTTCCGGGTCTCCGCCGTTTCCAGCAGTTCCGACACATGCGACAGGTCATCCTGCAGCGCCAGCAGATCGGGGCGCACCCGTTCGCTCAGCACGGCGCGGGGTCCAGGCGGTTGGCTGTCGCGCGGCAGGCGCGACAGCACCGCTTCGAGAAACTGGCCGACGCTGGCCAGCGGCTTTTCCAGAAACGCATCCGCCCCCGCCCGCAGCGCCTGGTCGTGCAGCGAGGAATCACCCGATGTCGCGATGATGACGGGCACCCGGGGCCGGGCCTGGGCCAGATCCGCGATCAGATCGCGCCCCGACCCGTCGGGCAGGCCCAGGTCGACGATCGCCACCGAAGGGCGATAGACCCGCAGGTGCCGGGCGGCGGCGGCCAGGGTGTCGGCGCGCCGGATGCGCGCACCGCAGCGCAGACAGATCTGGCGCATCGCCTCGCTGGCGAAACGGCTGTCCTCGACAATCAGAACCGTCTGCCCCAGCAGCGGGCGGTCCGGCGTGGGCCGGAACGGAAACAGAAAGTCTTCGTGCATGTCCGGCATCGCCGCCATCCCCCAGGTGTGCCGCAGAATCGTCTGATCCAACCTAGGCGCAGAAATCCTAAGCGGCGGTTAATCCTGCCTCGGCTGCGGCCATGCGCCCCTTGCAGCGCCTCGCCCTGCTGGCCATAAGAGCGCGACACGAACGACCGGAGCAAGACATGATCGGACGCCTCAACCACGTCGCCATCGCGGTGCCCGACCTTGCCGCCGCAGCGGCCCAATACCGCGAGATCCTGGGCGCCACGGTCGGCGCGCCGCAGGACGAACCCGATCACGGGGTCACGGTGGTGTTCATCGACCTGCTCAACACCAGGATCGAACTGCTGTACCCTCTGGGCGAGGACAGCCCGATCAACGGCTTTCTTGCCAGGAACCCGGCGGGGGGTATCCATCACATGTGCTATGAGGTCGAAGACATCCGGGCCGCGCGCGACCGGCTGCTGGCCAGCGGCGCCCGGGTTCTGGGCACCGGCGAGCCGAAAACAGGCGCCCATGGCAAGCCGGTGCTGTTCCTGCACCCCAAGGATTTCAACGGCTGCCTGATCGAGCTTGAACAGGTCTGAGTCTTTCTTGCTTCAAATATCCGGAATCCGATATCCGAACCAGACAGGAGCCTGACCCATGGGCATCACCTCTGCCCTCGTCCTTTACGCCGTGATCTGGTTCATGGTGCTGTTCATCGCCCTGCCTGTGGGTTTGCGCACCCAGGGCGACGAGGGTGAGATCGTGCCGGGCACCCATGCGGGCAGCCCCGCGAACCTGAACATGAAGCGCAAGGTGAAATGGGTCACGGCGATTTCGGCGGTGCTGTGGTGCGTGATTGCCGGGATAATCTTTTCCGGCTCGATCACCGTGGCCGATCTGGACTGGTTCGAACGGATGGGTCCGACGGGGCCAGCGACGGGGCCAGCCGCTGGAACAGGTGGGTGAAGGTTGCCGCGCCCAGCACCGGCACCAGCAGATTGACCACCGGGATCGTCAGCGGCAGCGCCATCAGCGCACCTGCGGCCCAGATCGTGCCCGCATGGCGACGGCGCAGCGCGCGGGCCTGATCGCGACCCATCCGGCGCAGCGCGACCAGCTGGAAATACTCGCGCCCCAGAAGGAACCCGTTCAGCGCGATGAACAGCAGCAGCGTGGCGGGGGCCAGCACCAGATAGACCAGCAGCGCGATGGTGTTGGCGGCGATCAGCAGGCCCAGAAACCCGAGCGTATCCTTCAGCCCCGTCACGAACCCCACGCGGGTTGCGGGGGGCAGGTGCGGATAGTGACGCGCCTCGACCGCATCTGCGACCTCGTCGAGAAACAGCGAGGTGAAGGCCGAAGCAACCGGCACCATCAGGAACACCGAGGCCACCAGAAACACCAGGATCGACGCGCCCGACGCAAGATCGTCGAGCCAGGTGATCGGGCCGATCCAGGGCAGCGTCACCTGATCGGGCAGCAGCCGGTTCAGCCCCCAGAGAAAGATCGCGTAGACGGCGCCAAGCAGCGCGACGGTCAGCCCCAGCCCGATCAGCAGCACCCGGCGGAACCGCGGATCGCCCATCTGGCGCAGGGCGCGCAGGGCGTCGGCAAAGATCACGGCGCGAACCAGGTGGTGATCGCGTCGATGTCAGGGCGGGGCCGATCCGACGGTGCGGCGGTTTCGGTTCCAAGGTGGATGATCCCGGCAATGTTCTCGTGGGGTTCCAGCCCCAGCCATGCGGTGAGTTCGAGGTCGCGCGACGGCCAGCCCGACAGCCAGTTCGCCCCCCATCCCGCCGCCAGCGCCGCGTTCAGAGCCGCCAGGCAGACGGCGCCCGCCGAATAGGTCTGTTCGCTCAGAGGGATCTTGTCGGACTCCTTGGGCGAGGCGACGACGATCACCGCCAGATGCGCCATGGCATATTCATCCCGCGTCTTGGCCAGCTTTTCGGGGTCCAGCCCCAGCGCGGCGCCGCGCGCCCCGACCCGCCCGGCCATGGCCGACAGGGCGGCACGGTTCAGCACGATGAAGCGCCACGGCTCCAGCTTGCCGTGGTCGGGGGTGCGGGCGGCTGCGGTCAGGATCGTGCGCAGATCGGCCCCGCCCGGCACCGGCAGGCCGAGGGTGCGCGCCGGACGCGACCGGCGGGTCAGCAGGAAATCGAGCGCGGCGGGATTGGCGGGGGGCATGGCAGGCTCCGAAGGTCAGGTGGGGTTGTCGGGGCAGTGTCGGCGCGCGTCAAGGGGCGTGGTGCCGGGGTCTGCGGTGGGTTTCGGATATTTTTGCAAGAAAGAAAGGGGGGTGTGATCAGGGTTTCGGGCGCTGATACATCCCTTCGGGCAGGTTCAGCGCTGCGGCGATGTCGCGCGCCTGGGGCAGCGACAGCGTGATCTTCTGCACGCTGTCGCTGTAGGCATCGTATTGCTCGACGGTGATGCAATCGTCGAAGGCGTTGATCGTCACATCCTCCTGGCGATGGGCCGCAGGCTCATCGATCAGGGTGATGACGGTGGCGTCGAAATCATGCTCGATTGTAAACATGGCCGCAGCCTATGCCGCGCACCCGGCGACGTAAAGCAGGCTCGGGCGGTTTGGCGGCGGCGGTGCATCGCATAAAGCAGCGGGGCCGCCGCATGGTCGTAGGCAAGGCGTGCAAGGGGGCCGATGACCGGCAGGCCGACAATGCGGGCCAGCCAGCGGTACTTCGGCATCGCGGCCCAGAGCCGCAGGAAGGCGTCCAGTCCGCTGTAAATCTGCCCGCCTTCAACAAGGTAGCGACGGCGCGCGGCCAGGTCGGCTTTCGGGCCGTACCGGCCCAGGTCAGTCCGGGTCAGATCTGCAAAGTCGAGCGGCAGGTCGTGCCCCTCGGCATGGCGGCGATAGGCCGACACCTCGGCCAAGCAGATCGGACAACTGCCGTTGTAAATGATGCCAGTGCGTGGATTCATGGAGGACGACACATGCGCGAGGCGGCGCCTGACCAGTGGAAAAATGCAGGTCGCGACTGGCGGTCGCAGGCGGGGCCGCTATTGTTGGAGAGATAAAGGAGGAGCGGTGGTTGCGGGCAATCTGGGCAGGGTTGGTGATGGTGGGTCTGGCGGGCTGTGCGGTGGCCCCTGCGCCGATGCCCGTCGACCTTGCTGCGGCCGCGTCCGTTTCACCCCGCCAAAGCGGCGAGAGGGCGGCGCAGAACTTCATCTCGGTCGTCAGGGCGGTCGAGCCGGTGGCCGAGCAGGAGTGCCGCGCCCGCACCCGGGGGGTGAACTGCGATTTCATCATCGTCGTGGACGACCGGCGCGAACTGCCGCCCAACGCCTTCCAGACGCTGGACCCGTCGGGCCGCCCGATCGTCGGCTTCACCCTGTCGCTGATCGCCGACGCGCGCAATGTCGACGAACTGGCCTTCATCATGGGCCACGAGGCGGCGCACCACATCGCGGGCCACATCCCCCGCGCGCAGCAATCGGCGCTGGGCGGTGCGATCCTGGCCGGGGTTCTGGCCACGGTGGGCGGGGCCGACGCCGCCGGAGTGCGCGAGGCGCAGAACGTCGGGGCCAGCCTCGGCGCGCGGCGGTTCTCCAAGGATTTCGAGCTTGAGGCGGATGCCCTTGGCACCGTCATCGCAGCGCGCGCAGGCTATGACCCGGTGCTGGGCGCACAGTATTTCGCCCGCACTCCCGATCCGGGCAACCGGTTTCTCGGCACCCACCCGCCCAATGCCCAACGCATCGCCATCGTCCGGCGGTTTGCTGCCGGGCTTTAGGCGTGTTGCACTCAATAATATTCATCTGCCGGCGCGCGCGCGTTGTGCGTGGCAAACGCTGCCTCACCCGGGCAGATGAATAGTTGAATCCAATTGGCCGCGACACGCTGGGGGCGCAGGGCGCCCAGGGTCAAGCTGCGCCCGGCGCGGGCGCGTTCATACAGGCGCAGGACAATGCCGACGCTGCTGATCGCGATCCAGAAGGTCTGAACCATGGCGGCGGCCAGGTTGAAATGCACCATCAGCCCGGTCAGCACGCAGGCCGCAGCGCAAATGTTCAGAACGTGATAGCGCACCTGATCGTTGGTGACGCGGCGCAGCGTGAGCAAGGAATAGTTCAGGACGGAGAGGCCGAAACCGATGACCCCGATAATTTCGGGCAATGTGGCCTCGGCGGCGAATTGAGCGAAAGCTGGCATGAGCGTGTGTCCCCAGAGCCGGTGAAATTCCGGCCTGAAATGACGCCAGGGCAGCTTTCGCGCGCCGTCAGGTGGGGAAATCCCTACTTTTGCAGTTTGATCTGGATCAAGGCACGGGTTCGGCTGCGCCGTCAGAATGGCCGCGAACCATACCGACAGGAGCCCGAGATGAACGACATGACCCGCCTTTCGACCCATGCCCGCATGGTTGGTCGGATGGCCACCGCCAACGGGATGGATCTGGCTGAGCAAACCCGCCGTGGCCGGATCACGCCTGACGACGTCTCCGATGTGATCCAGTCATGCAGCCGCTGTGCGTCGAAATCGTGGTGCAACAGTTGGCTGGCGGTGCATCACACCCCGGTCGACACCGCGCCGGGGTTCTGCCGCAACAAGCCGTGGTTCGACGGATTGCGCCAGGGCTGAGTCTGGCGGCGTTCAGTTTTTAGCCACGGCCTTCAGGGGCACCACGTTCGCCTGACTGTGGTTGGCATAGGTCGGCCACGACGGCGCATAATCGGCCGATTGATCGCCCCACACGTCCCATCCCTCACGCGGACCACGGGCGAACGTTTCCAGACGGGGGCCCCAGGAACAGCGCTCGATGAAGCCGTATTGCTCGTCTGGCTTGCGACTGTGTTCGCGCTTTTGGTTGGAAAACAAGTTCCTTTGAAGCTTTGGGGGGTTCGTTTGGCCAAAGTTGGTCATGAACCTCAGCAAACAAAACGAGTTTCCAGTGCCTTACAACCATGTTTTCGGATACCTGTGACGCTGACCATACCAAGGATCAACGCTCAGAGATGTCGAACGGATTTGACTACGGGTTCAGCGATATCCAAACGCCATTTGTCAGCGCCAGCCAGCAGGCCCGCGTTTGGACCGAGGGTTGGGTGCCGCGGGAAATGTTCTGCCCTGCCTGCGGCATGACGGCTTTACGAGATTTACCCACTAATAGCCCGGTGGCGGATTTTGACTGTGAGCAGTGCCTAGAACAATACGAACTGAAGGCGGCAAAATCTATATTTGGATCAAGGGTCGTCGACGGCGCTTACGAAACCATGATAGCCCGCCTCGAAAGCGAAACTGCGCCCAATCTCATGCTTTTACGATATGATGCAAATGGTGCATCGGTTCTGGATGTTGAGGTCGTTCCAAAACAATTCTTCGTCCCTGCCGTTATTTGAACGACGCAAGCCGCTTGCCCCGACTGCTCGTCGGGCGGGTTGGGTGGGATGTAATATCAGGTTGGACATGATCCCCACCATGGGGAGGATCCGGATCGTCGACGGGCAGGTCGCCCGTTCTGTGGATGATGTGACCAAAGCGTGGTCGCGAACGAGATTTTTGCAAGACCGCAGCATAAAGGCGCGTGGTTGGCTGTCAGATGTTCTTCTGTGCGTCGAGCGGATCGGGACAAACGAGTTCACACTGTCTGACGTCTATGCATTTGAAGACAGTCTGGCCCAAACATATCCGTCTAACCGGAATATCCGGCCCAAGATTCGCCAACAGTTGCAGGTTTTGCGCGATGCTGATCTGATTGAGTTTATCGGCCAGGGCCGGTATAGGTTTCGCTAATTTGGTACTGCGGGCAAATCTTTGCTAAGCTCCGGACAATCCTTATCGGCATCGTGAAAGTGCAAAGCCATTATAGCGCTTGTACCGCAGTCCCCACAGTCATCGTCACACGCGCTGTCCCATATATCCAGCCATTCTGCCGAACATTCCGGGCAGCGATAATGAACACAAAACAGTTGTGGTTTGTCTTGCTGTTCCAGCAAACTCAAACCACCCGCCCCCAAAGATCGTATTCCCCCGCCTCGTCCACCTCGACCGTGACGATATCGCCCACACTCAACCCCTCGAACCCCTCGTCGATGAACAGGTTGCCGTCGATCTCGGGCGCGTCTGACCATGTGCGGCAGGTGGCGGCGTCGGTGTCCACCTCGTCGACGATGGCCTGCACCCGGCGCCCGACCTTGGCCGCCAGCCGTCCTTCGGAAATTTCCTGGGCGCGGGCCATGAACCTGTCCCACCGCTCCTGTTTCACCTCGGGGGCGACGTGATCGGGCAGGGCGTTGGACCGCGCGCCCGCCACGTTCTCATACTGAAAACAGCCCACACGGTCCAGCTGCGCCTCATCCAGCCAGTCCAGCAGTGTCTGGAACTCGGCCTCGGTCTCGCCCGGATAGCCGACAATGAAGGTCGAGCGCAGGGTGATGTCAGGACAAACCGCGCGCCAGGCGGCGATTTCATCCAGCGTGCGGGCGGATGCGGCGGGCCGGGCCATGCGTTTCAGCACATCGGGATGGGCATGCTGGAACGGAATATCCAGATAGGGCAGCACCCCATTGGCCGGATCGGCCATCAGCGGGATCAGGTCGCGCACATGGGGATAGGGATAGACATAGTGCAGCCGCACCCAGGCGCCCAGCGACCCAAGATCGCGGGCCAGATCGGTGATGTGGGCACGGTGGCCGTTCGCTTCGGCGTGTTTGACGTCGACGCCGTAAGCGCTGGTGTCCTGACTGATCACCAGCAGTTCCTTGACCCCGGCCTCGACCAGCCGCTCCGCCTCGCGCAGCACGGCGTGGGCGGGGCGCGACACCAGACGTCCGCGCATGTCGGGGATGATGCAGAATTTGCACTTGTGGTTGCAGCCCTCGGAAATCTTGAGGTAACTGTAGTGCCGCGGCGTCAGCGACACGCCGCTGGCGGGCAACAGGTCGATGAACGGATCGGGGTTGGGCGGTACGGCCTTGTGAACGGCGTCCAGCACCTGTTCATACTGCTGTGGCCCTGTTACGGCCAGAACCCGGGGATGGGCGCCGGTGATGTAATCGGCATCGGCCCCCAGACATCCGGTCACGAT
>Ga0105054_10010659_pt1 | contig 11630 bp, 6 predicted proteins | sample BON02_FD_78091 | JGI IMG/M metagenome (GOLD analysis project Ga0105054, IMG submission 78091) | Freshwater microbial communities from Lake Bonney liftoff mats and glacier meltwater in Antarctica - BON-02 (megahit assembly) | ecosystem: Environmental > Aquatic > Freshwater > Ice > Glacier... | reverse complement strand
GAAGGGCAGGGGCAAGGGGAGGGCCGGGGAGGGGAAGGAGAAGAAGGGGCGGCAGGAGCGGGGGGGGGGGAGGGGGGGGGGGGGGCAAGGTGGGGCTCGCCGGCGGGGGGTGATGAAGCGCCTGGTGACGGTGGTGCAATTTTTGGATTACCACTTGGGGGAGGGGGAGCAGTGGGCGCCGGAACACGAGCAGCTGGTTGCTGCCTGTGTGGAGGCTTTCGAGCGGCACCCGGAGGGCGATTTCCTGTACGACTGGCCTACCTACTTTCTGCTCCTCCGCGAGGGTCAGCGGGCTGCTGCCTCTTCTTCTGCTGCTGCTGCTGCTGCTGGGCTTTCGGACCACGAGCAGTCCCTCCTCATCCGCCTTTTGGGGGCTAGCGTCAAGCGTGCTGCGTCCCATGCCGAGCTCACCCTCAGCTCGGGCAGCAGCAACAGCACAGGTGCCACCGGCGCGGGGGGCAAGAAGGGTGCTGCGGGGACTGCTGGCTCGGGGCCGGCTGAGATGAAGGCGCTGCGGGAGCGGAAGCAGAAGTTGGAGGCGGCCTTGGAGGCGTTTACTTCGGGGGCGGTTGAGGACTTGCCGAAGGTGTTGAGTCAGTTTCAGACGGATGCTAGCAAAATGGCGGGTTTGGTGGGGTTGCCCCAGTACTTGCAGGCGGCCACTATTGCGAATAAGCGGAATAAAGGCCATTTTGAGGCGTTGCTTAAGCTGTTGCGAGATGTTTATTTGAAGGCGACGGACGCGGCGGTGCTTCAGGATGTGGCTCGTTCGCTCGCTCATCTGCTGCAGCGTGATCAGGAGGCGGGGGGGCGCTTGCACAATGTTGGTGCTGTCCTCCAGACCATCGTGGCGGAGCTGCAGCGACGGCTTGATGCCTTGGACGTGAGCAGCGGAAGCAGCAGCAGCAGTGGTAGCAGCAGTAATAAGGAGAATTATAAGCGTCGAGGGAACAATGGCTCAAGCTCGGGCTCGGGGGTGGGGGGGGAGGATGCGGATTTCTCGGCGGGTTTGGTGTTGTTGCAGCTGGGTACGTTGGGAAAGCAGATTGACCTGGCGGATTACCTGGGGGGAGGGGGGGAGGATGGGAAGCTGGGTGCGGTAGCGGCGAGGGTGCAGGAGGTGGTGATGGCTAGACTGCAGGAGGAGCAGACGTGGGGTGGGGGGGAGGAGCGGTTGCGGTTGACGGTGCGGGTGGTGAGGGAGGGGATGTATTTGTTATATGTCCTTCTTTTGCATTCTACTCATGGGCTGATCCGCCTGGCGCAGGAGCAGAAGCCGCCTAAGAAGAAGAAGAAGTGGGGAAAGAAGAAGTTGGTCTTCAAGAAGGGAGGGAGGGGGCGCAAGGCTGCGGGAGAGGATACGGATGGGGAGGAGGAGGATGATGACGTGGAGGAGGAGGAAGAGGAGGAGGAGGAAGAGGAGGAGGAGTATGACGATGTGGGGGAGGAGGAGGCGAATTCGGTGGTGGCTCAGCGCACGATTTTGCTGGAGGTGTTGAGTGCTGTTTTGGGTATGGGGGGTTCGAGTAGTGAGCCTGAGGAGGACGAGGACGACGACGAGGACGAGGACGAGAGCGACATGGACGAGGACAGCAGCAGCAGCCAAAAGAAGAACAGTCAGAAGAGGGAGGGCAAGGCTGGAAAGGGCAAGCTTTCGCTGACGGTGGTGGCGGCTATGGAGGAGGTGAAGAAGACGGCTTACGCCCTGGTGAGCGATTTGCGCTTCCTCTTCCGGCCTCTGTGCGCGCGCTACCAGGTTTTGCACCGGGTGGTTTGGACGCCGGAGCCCGACTTTTTGCGCTTGCTGCAGACGTTCTTTCAGAAGGAGGAGGCTCGGTTTGAGGAGGCTGCGGCGTTGGAGGCGGAGGGCGGGAGGGAGGAAGATGCTGAAGCGGCGGATGAGGTGTTACGTCGGGATTTGCTGGACCCTTTGATTCGCTCGGTGTTGTACACGACGGAGAGCATTAACCGACGGCAGGCTGCGGCGATTGCGGCTCATTGTGTGGATTCGGGCAAGCAGTCGACTGAGAGCGTGCGGTTTTTGATGAAGCAGCTCAAGGACCTGGATATGAAGCTCTACCTGGAGGTGCAAATGACCACCCTCCGCTCCTGCTACCACAAGTGGTGCCAGGCGCCCGTGGAGGGGGAGGATGAGGAGGCGGAGGCCGCAGCGGCGGCGGCGGGCCTGGAGAAGATTACGCGGTTGGGCGCGCGCATGGCGCAGACTTTGGGGGTGGGGCGGCTGAAGGCCGAGACGCCGGCTGCGGACTCTTTTGTGCGGTTTTTGAAGAGCGGGGTGGTGTTTGCTTTGGAGGATGCGCCGAAGAATTTTACGTTTTTGGATGCTTTGCGCTGTTATATGCCGAAGCTGCCTGAGGGCCGCACGCGGGAGGTGGCGCAAGTTTTCCGCGAGAAGACGCAAGCGTTGCCTGAGGTTGTCAAAGAGCAAGTGGAGCGGGAACGAGAGCTGGTTGCGTCCGAGGCGGAGGAGGCGGATCTGACGGAGGAGGGCATAGCTTACCTCAATTTCTATCATGAGCTTTACGGGCATTTTGGTGTTGCGGGGGCTGGGGCTGGGGCGGGCGCGGCGCTGAAGCGGGCCTCCACCACCCCTTCTAAGATCAAGCGTGGGTTGGCTAGTCCGCGCACGACGGGCTCGACGGCCAAGAAGCGGCGAGAGCTTGTGAGCAGCAGCAGCAGCAGCAAGAAGAAGGGGGAGAAGGGTGGTCGCAAGGGAGCGTCGTCCTCCCCTTCTGGTGGTGGTGGTGGTCGTCGTCGCACCTCTGCGGCTGCTGAGAAGTTAGGGTTGGGGCACGAGACGGGTGATGACGAGGAGGATTCTATCCACTCTTCGGAGGACGAGGACGGGAGGGGCGGCTTTTCGTCAAGGGATGAGGAGGAAGGCTTGCAGCCTACGCGGTTGCTGGGGCGGGCACGTGGTGGTGGCTCGAAGGGCTCAAGGGCGGGATCGACGGCGTCGGCCTCGGCCTCTGGGCGACGTTCTAGCTCAGTGTTGGCGTCGGTGCATGAGGCGGAGGAGGGCATCGAGGAGGAGGACGAGGAGGAGGGGGAGGGGGAGGGGGAGGAGGAGAAGGGGGGGGATTTCCGTGGGAGTCTGAGCCAGCGTAGCCAGCGCCGGGCTAGTAGCAGTCAGCGGAGCACGGCGTCGACGAAGAAGAGGGGGCGGGCGTCGTCTCAGGCGGAGGAGGAGGCGGAGGTGGAGGGGCGGAGTGCCACGGGTGGGTTTGATAGTGATAGTGAGACTTCTATTTTTGGGGAGTTGATGCTTTCGAAGGCTGGTGGTGGGGGGGGAGGAGGAGGAGGAGGAGGAGGAGGGGGTGGGAATGCGGGTAAGGGCGGCGGCAAGAAGCAGCGAAAGTAGAGGGGGGAAGGTGGGAGGGAGGGGGGTGTAGGAGGAGAAATAGGAAGAAGAAAGAGCAAGAGTAAACGTAGGGAAGGGGCGACAGCAAGGCCGCCGTTGATAATACAGGCGTGAGTAATACAAGCGAGGCAAAAGCAAGCAAGATGAGAGGAAAGGACCAGAGAAACAGAGCGACAGCGCGACAGCAGTAGGACGAGGACGAGGACGAGGACTGGAGCAAGGCAACGAAGACAGGGGAAATGATCAATCCAATGTAGACTTTGTGTGTATGTGTGGGAGAGAGACAAGAGAGAGAGTGGGGGAGTGTTTGCTTGCTTTGTGGGCAGGCGGCAATGAAGAAAAGAGGGGACAGGAAGGGGGTATCAATAGTCTTGTCAAGAAAAACACCTCATTCACAATAGAAAGAATAAGGGAGAGAAAAGTAGCAGACAATTGAAAAGTGTTTTTTTGTTTTTGTTTCGTCGTTTCCTTTTTATCTTTATTTTTGCTTTTTTCGTTGTGGTTTTTGGCTGCTTCTCTTTCGTTTTTGGTTTTCGTCAAGGCCTTTGCTTGCGCGCGACCTGAAGTGCCACGCTGCTAAATCCCACGACAGCTTATCCGCCTCTCTCTTTACCCTTCGACGTCCCCGCTAGTCTCAACGGCGGCACCATCGCTCACGGGCGCCTTAGCAGATTTTGGGCCCTGCCCCTCTTGCGCGTTGCCGCGGAGGAAGGAGAGGAAGAGGTTGGAGTTGACCTGTTCATGTTTGGAGGAAATGAATGGAGGAAAGGAGGTGATGAGAAATACGATAAGGTGCTGATAATAATCGCGGGAAAGTCGCAATGACTATTCGCAAGGCAAATTTAATATGATGCGCTGTAGAGGCACGTAGGAGGACACTGGTGGCTTGATTGAACTGATGCGGGGGAGGGGGAGTGAGTCGACACACGGATGATGCTTTGCGCTTCATGATTGATTGGTAAAGGGGATTAAGACAAAATGGGTGGGCATGGCATCCGCTTGAGAGGGCAGACGGGTGGTCGTGGTTCCCTGGAACGAACTCGTGTGTGGCTCCGTGCATGAGTGGGGCGGCAGGACTGAAGCACCAACGCCGCCTTTTCCAAGAGCTAGCGGTGGCTGGAAATGGCAAGAAGGAGAGTAAGGAGGGCGGCCGGCGGGAGGGCGGGGAGGGAAGGGAAGGAACGGGGAGGCACTTACGAAGTAGATCATGGCTGGCTGTTGTCGAAGGCTGGGGCAAGAAGAGGTGGTGTGTTCCTGTGTGGGGAGGGCGAGTGGTGCGTTAGTTTATGTGTATGCTAGCACAATTAGTCGCAAGGGCATCAAGGCAGCAGCAAAGAAGAAAGTGAAGCGAGGTGGTGTGTTCCTGTTGGGGAGGGCGAGTGGTGCATTGGTTTGTTGGTAAGCTAGTACAATTGGTCGCAAAGGCATGAAGCAAGCACGTCAAGTGCATAAGACCTGAGCACCCTGCCCCATGGGGAGGTAATGCTCTGCACGGTGTAGGCCTACTTCGGCATGCGCCAGAAAAAGCCCTCCCAGAGGATGCACGTGCACGCACACGCACTCTAAAGAAACAAGACAAGACGAAGACGCAGCTGATGAAAAAGAAGAAAGTGAAGCAGGGGAGGTTGAATGACGATGGCGCTCCTTGCCTCATCCATCCGCACCAGCCACCAGCAAGTAACTGAATCACCGCGTGGGGGAATCCATCGAGGAGCGCTTGTGCTGGTGGCTGCTTTGGGCGCAGGGTTCACTACTGCACGTAGCTTGAGAATTCGGGCCCTGCTTGATCTCTGCAGTGGTTGAGTCTGTTGGGCTTGGGGTGGTGGGCGTTCCTGCGGCAGGTGCTCTCGAGCAACCCAGCAAACAACTCCTGCTCCTCCTCGTTCTCCTCCTCCTCCCCTACTCATCGCCGCTTCCCGCAACTCACCACTCACACATACACCCATGCACCACCCACTAGGCACCTCTGCGGTCAGGATGCTTACAAGACTTGCCAGGACGGCGAGCTCGCGGGCCGCTGCGACGGCGCTGCCCGCCACCACGTGGACGCAACGAGGTAAGAAGAAGTGCTGGTCGTGTTTGTGTTGTGTGCATTTGCTGGTGCAGGCAATTTGCGCGTAGTACAGGACCCCATGCTTGCGGCGGGGTGTGTGGAAGGGCTATGTGTAGAGTACGGGTGTACGCTTGTGTCAAAAGACGTGTGGGGCGGGGGAGGAGTAGTGCCCCTGCAATCATGACCGTGGACGCTGCGCTCCTTTTGGCTAGCTCGCACTTTTCCACGTATGTATCCTCACCACCCTTACACCTCACCATTCCCACTACACAGCGGGCGTGACGGTGGCGCGCAATTTGGCGAGCAGCAGCAGTAGCAGTGCGGGGCCCGTGGATAAGATGGAGTCGTTCGACAATTACTACGAGAAGGACAAGCTGCACAAGAAGCCGGGCGACCCCAACAAGCGTGACTTCACCTACTTCGTCTTGGGCGGGGCGCGGTTCATTTACGCGTCGGCGGCCCGCTTGGTGGCGTTGAAGTTTGTGTCGACCATGAGTGCTTCGGCAGATGTGCTGGCTTTGGCCAATGCTGAGTTTGAGATTGGGGACATCCCCCTCGGGCAAGGCGTGACTGTCAAGTGGCGCGGGAAGCCCATCTTCATCCGCCACCGTACCCAGGCCGAGATTGATAGTGTGAACGCTGTGAACATGAATGAGCTCCGTGATGCTGAGGCGGATGTCATCCGTGCCCAGCGGCCTGAGTGGCTGATCCTTGTTGGTATCTGCACGCATTTGGGTTGTGTCCCTATTGCTAATGCTGGGGAGTACCACGGGTGGTTCTGCCCTTGCCACGGTTCTCACTACGATGTCTCGGGTCGTATCCGCAAGGGCCCTGCGCCGTTGAACATGGAGATTCCGCCTTACAAGTTCCTGACGGACACAAAGGTGCTCATTGGGTAAATGTGAGACTATAGCTGGTGGGGGAAGAGGGGGAGGGGGAGGGGGAGGAGGGGCAATTTTGAGAAGGATGGAAGGATGAATGATGAAAGGGAAAGGCGGGTTCATACGAAGCTTTTTTGTGTGTGGTGGTGGTGGTGGTGGCGACGCTGGTATGGGCGTGAGTGTCTGTCTCTGTTTGCCTTCGAGGCGACAGGAGGCTATTCTACAGCTCTTTGGGGAAGCGGGTTTTGTAGGAGTGGAGGGGGGGCAGGAGGAGGGAGGGAGGGAGGGTGGGAGGGGGGGGGGTCAAATAGTAGAAGGAAGGTAAAGAAGAAGAAGAAGAAGAAGAAGAAGAAGAAAAACAAACAAACAAGACAGATGAGAAGAGAATTTGTATGGCTGATTTATACATTGCATTATTTTCTGTCCATTTCTTTGTTTTATTTGACCGTTTATCTTCTACTTTATGCGCTAGAAGATGCAGGGGATCGAAAATTCTTCATTGAGATATGTTGCTGCTACTCGTTCACAATTTTTATTCATTTTATTTTTATCTGTTTGATTTCCTTTCAAGCGCTAGAAGAAGGAGGGGATTTGGGTTCCTCTTCCTCCTCGAGCCGGCCCAGCACATTCCCCACCAAATACAACGACCCCGTCACAAGCACCTCCAAAGGCTCAACAGCCAGCATGGCCTTAATCTCTTCCAACGCCGCGGCCACTGAAGGCAAGACCGTCGTCCGCGTCTGTTGATCGGCCCGCTCAATCCAATCCTCCTGCTCCTCCTGCTGCTGCTCCTGCTGCTGCTTCTGCATCTTCATGTGGTACGCCTGCAGCACCCGCCATGTATCGCGCAGGGCCCGCTGCCACTGCAGGCTCTCCGGTCGCTCTTCGGCCTTCCCCTCCAGCGCGTCGCATAAAGAACGGAGCGTGGCTTGGTCCAACTGCCGGGCGTAAGCACCCTCCTCCCCCTCCTCCAGCAACAGCACACGCGCAGCACGGGCATGAGCCAAAGTAGGCTTAGCGCTCGCCACGGGACAAAAGAAGACGACATCAAACCGCAACGCTGCTGGTGTATTTCGATTAACCACCAAGTGAGATAAAAGGTCAGGAACGGTCTTCTCCTCCCCGCAGTTAAAAATCAAAACACGACGACGATGCCCTCCCTCCCTAGGCGAGACCTGGCTATCAAACCACTCGATAGCAGTCCGCATGCTCTCCTCCGTATGTGCTCCATCGATGAAAAAGCGGCAGCGCGGCCCCCACTCCAACCGCTGGCACCGGCCGGGCCACGCACAACCCTCCAGCCCCTCCCTCACGGTGGGCTCGTGAGCAAGCAAGTAGGGGGTGGTATCCACCCACGCTTCAGCTGCAGCTTCCTCCTCGTCAACCACTGGTGCGAGGCCGAGGGCTGGTGGTTGGTGAGATTGGGAAGGAGAAGCGTGGTGGTGGTACTGCTGGACTAGCGCAAGGGCAAGGGCAGCGTTCATAGCTTGGAAATCGCCTGCAATGCCCAACTTGATCTCGGCCGGCAAAGGCTTCACAAGATGTAATTCTGCACCAGGAGCCTCTAAGGCACAGGTACGTAGCACGCGCAAGGCTGAGGCTGCGTGGCGCGGTGGTTGTGGCCCGACAAAGCAGGGAACGCCGGGTTTGATGATCCCGCCTTTTTCCCAAGCAATTTCCTCGATGCTGGTGCCGAGTAAGTCCGTGTGCTCCAGGTCCAGCGTGGTGATGGCGCATGCCACGGATCGGGGCACCACATTGGTCGCGTCAAACCGGCCGCCAATGCCGACTTCAAGGATGAGCACGTCCGCGCGCTCTTGCACCGCAACCCAAAAACAGAGCAGCGTCAAGAACCGAAAGTATCCAGGGACGGCCTCAGGCTCGGCTTCATGGGTGGTGGTAGCCGCCGGCGTAGTGCCTGAAGGCATTGAGAGTGGTGCTGCTGGTGGTGGTGCGGTTTCGTGAAGACGGTTCCACACAGCCCAGAGGTGGTGCGACCATTGCGTGTCTGTCAAAGGCTGCCCGTCCAAGCGGATCCGTTCGTTGACGCGCACCAAATGTGGTGAGGTAAAGAGCACCGTCCGCACACCTTGCCGACGCATCACTGCCTCAACAAACGCACAGGTGGAACCTTTCCCCTTGCTCCCCGTCACGTGCAGGGTTGGGAGCGTCGCCACGCCCTCCGTAAGGCCCAGGCGCTGCAGGTAGACGTTCATGGCCTTGACAGTATCGCGGCGGGCGCTGTAGGCCCGACGCAACGAATCCCCGTGCAGCTGCGTCGAGTTCAATGCTGCTAAGGACCCCGCGTAGTCCTGGCCTGGCTTGGCCATGGTTTGGTGGCCCCTATTGTTGTTGTGATTGTGAGGGAAGAAGGTCGGGGGGGGTGGGGAGGTTGCTATAGTTGTGGCGGGAGAATGGAAATTTTGTGATTCCCTCCTTTGCCTGCCCTCTTTCTTGTCCACGTCACAAAGACCACGCTGCCCCTAACTCACGGAACATCACTGGGCTTTGTTGAACCTAGTGTCGTGGTGGTGGGGAGGGCTGCTCGGCTGGGTGTGGGAGGGCGTTGTTCGTCGTGAACCGCGATGTTCTTCGTTCGGAGTTAAGCAACACTAAACACGACACCACAAGCCACACCATACACACGGACACAGGGCGAATCGCAGGCAAAGGCTCCCTCTGATCACCCCAGATAAACATGCCGGCCTCCAATCTCGTGCGCTACTAACTTCCTCTTCTCTTCCCTTCACCCAACCCCAGCTCACGGAGCGCGCCTAGCAACAGCATCAGCACCACTAGCAGAAGCACCACCACCACCAGCAATGGCCCCGGCAAGCGTCGTCAAGCAGAAGCCCATCCTCAAGGGCGTGGTGGCGTACTGCCATGTCCTGAATGAGGACGGCTCGGACGTGAGTGGCGCGACGGAGAAGGAAGTCAAAGACCTAGGAGGGATCACCACCAGGCGGCTCGCGGCGAGCACCCACGTCTTCCTTTCCTCCAACGTGGCCTCGGCGTCAGCGATTTACAACGAAGCCCTCTTCTTGAAGAAGTGCCTAGTCACGACGCAATGGATCGAGGTGTGCAAGGCAGTGAGTGAGCGCATCTCCACGGCAACCTTTGCCCCCGCAGCTCCCGTGTCTCCAGCCCTTTTCCTCGCCAAGAAAAAAGCCGCTGTACCCCGCCGTCAGCGCAATAAGTTCGAGACCATGAACAAGGAGGACGCGACTTTGCCCTCCCCTTCCGCCGCCTGGTACGTCCTGATGATCATTTCCATCACTCCTTCCAACTCTCTCGCCGCTTGCCCATTCATCCAACCGCCACTCATTCTCCTCTCCCTTTCTCCCTCCCTTCCTCCTCCCCTCCCTCCCTCCCTCCTTCCCCAACAGCTTTAGCTCCTCCCAAATGAAGGACCCTGTCGCCCAGCAGGAAGCCAGTCGTCGCATTCGGGGCGGGCGTCGTTCCTCTGCTGCTGCAAAAAAACTTAAGCTGGCCCTTCCCGCGCCGATCGAGGAAGCTGAGGAGGAGAAAGAGGAGGAGGAGGAAGAGGTAGAGGAGGAGGAGGAGGTTGGGGAAAAGGAGGAGGACGAGGAGGTGGAAGAGCCTACGCCGAAGCAATCAACGGGCAAGAGCAACAAGACGCCTCGCTCCCTCTCGGGCCGTACGCTGGCGAGTGCCCGACGAGGCAAGCTGGCGGCAGCAGTGGCGGCAGAGGCGGTGGATGAGATTGAAGAGGAGGAGGAGGAGGAGGAGGCAGAGGCGGTGGATGAGATTGAAGAGGAGGAGGAGGAGGCGGCGGAGGAGGGGGAGGACAAGGAGGAGGGGGAGGAGGACGGGATGGGGATGGGGCCGGATTATGCATGGCAGGAGGAGGAGGAAGAGCAGACTTGGATGGTGGCGCAAGGCGAGGAGGAAGAAGAGGAGGAGGAGGAGGAGGAGGAAGAGGAGGAGGAGGAGGAGGACAATGACGGTGGTAGCAGCGTTGCCTCCGCCCCGGCCGTCGCTGCCCCTGTCCCTGCTAAGCGGAGCTCGAGGGCGGGTAAGAAGGTGGTTGAGGAGAAGGGGGAGAAGGAGAAGGACGAGAAGAAGGGGAAGAGCAAGAAGCGGGCGCTCGAGACGGAACTGGTCAGTGCTGTCTGCACGGGGGGCTGGGGTTGTGGACGTTGCACGTTCAACAACCGCGCGCGGGCCAAGCAGTGCGAGGTGTGTAATTTCGCCCGTGATTGCGTCTTGCCCGCGCTGAAGGACGGCCAGGCGGATGCGAATAAAAAGGCAGCAGCGTCGTCTTCCTTCTCCTCCTCCTCTTCGTCCTCGAACAAGAAGCCGCGCGTGAGTACCAACAGCGCCAGCAGCACCAGCAGCACCAGCAGTCGCAAGAAGAGTGTACCCCCCACGAAGGAGAATATCAAGCCGACCAAAAGCAAGGCTACCTCTTCCTCCGCCACGTCCTCCTCCTCTTCATCCTCCTCCTCCTCTTCCACCAGCACCAGCAGCAAAAACAAAAACAAGGACACGAAGAAAAAGGCGGCTGCTAAGCCCTTGGACGCTCCGAAGGAGAAGAAGAAACCGAAGAAGCAGGCGAAGCAGGAGGCCGAACTTGAGGAAGAGGATGGCGTTGTCATCCTTGCTGTTTCAGGCATAGACGGGGAGGTGCGTTCAGCACTAGCAGCAGAGATGAGGGAGTTGGGAAAGAAGCTCGCTGCAGGGGGGGCTGCTGCGCCCTTGCCCAAGATGCTGCAGGCTGATGATCCCTCGGTCGTGTTCACCCATCTGCTGGTCCCTAGTGATCGCGAGTGTCGGCGCACGCTCAAGGTCCTCTTTGCTCTTTGTTCGGGCGCACACATTGTCACTGCTGATTGGCTGGTGGAGAGTGCTGCCCAGGGCCGGTGGCTCCCTGAGGATTACTATACCATCGACCGATTCCAGCGCCGGCCCACCGAGGAGATACGCCATGTGGCCGCTGGGGAGAAGGTGTATGTTGGGCCTTGTGAGACCCCGTCCCGCCACATTATTGGGAAGCTGGTGGTGGCGGCGGGAGGGGAGTTGACCACGTCCTTGCGGGATGCCTCCTTGGTTGTAGTGCAGTCGGGCTTGGCGGCAGCGGAGGGATGGATGGTGGCGACGTTGCAGAAGAAGGCGACAGGTGCGCGTTTGCAGGAGCTGTTGGACGAGCGGCTTGTCGTGGAGCCGCGGTTTTTGTTTGAAGGCATTGATACGGGGGTGTTGGCCGAAGACAAGGTATGTGTATGTATGTGTGTGTATGTATTAGGACCTATTTGCTTATCGTGTATTATCTTGTCAATGCGGTTTTGTATTT
>Ga0105054_10010651_pt1 | contig 11636 bp, 7 predicted proteins | sample BON02_FD_78091 | JGI IMG/M metagenome (GOLD analysis project Ga0105054, IMG submission 78091) | Freshwater microbial communities from Lake Bonney liftoff mats and glacier meltwater in Antarctica - BON-02 (megahit assembly) | ecosystem: Environmental > Aquatic > Freshwater > Ice > Glacier... | reverse complement strand
CGCGGGATCGAGGAGGCCGGGATCACCCACATCCTGGCGCGCCACGAACAGGGCGCGGGGTTCATGGCCGATGGCTATGCCCGCGCCACGGGGCGCCCCGGGGTGGCCTATGTGATCACCGGGCCGGGGCTTTTGAACGCGCTGACAGCGATGGGGCAGGCCTGGTCTGATTCGGTGCCGGTGCTGGTGCTGTCGTCCTGTCTGGATGAAACCGCCAGCCTTCAGGGCCAGTTGCACCAGATGCGCGATCAGGAGGGCGCCGCCGCGACCGTCTGCGACTGGTCGCTGACGGCCCGCGATGCGGCCAGCGCTTATGGTCTGATCGACCGGGCGCTGGGCGAATTCGGTGGCGCGCGCCCGCGCCCCAAGCATATTCAGGTGCCGATCGCGGCGCTGGGCGCCCCTGCGGCCCCGGCGCCGCGCGCCGCCGCACGACAGCATCGCCCTTCGGTGTCGCCTCTGGGTCTGGCCATGGCGCTGCGGGTTCTGGACGGGGCGCGCCGACCGCTGTTCCTGTTCGGCGGTGGCGCGTGCGGCGGGTCCGACAGTGCACGGCGGATTCTGGCCCGCCTGAACGCCGCCAGTTTCACCAGCTATGCCGGGCGCGGCATCGCCGCCTCCGACGATCCGCTGCACTTTGGCGCCTATCTGTCGCGCGCCGACAGCGCGCAGGTGATCGCCAGCGCCGATGCGCTTGTCGTCGTGGGCAGCGAACTGGCCGAGGTCGATCTGCGGCCCGAGATCTTTGACGACGCGCCCGAGATGGTGCGGGTCGACATCGACCCGGCGGTTCTGGGCGACCGGCATCGCGCCCGATGGCCGGTGCTGGCCGATGCCTCTGCGTTCCTCGACGCGCTGGATCAGGCGCTTGAGGGGCAGGACAGTGCGCCTTCGGACTGGTCCGCAGCCGAGGTGACGGATCGGCGCAACCGCTGGCGCGCTCAGGTCGACGCCGGGCGCCCCGGGATCGTTCCGATCTGCGATGCCTTGCGCGCGGCTCTGCCCGACGAAACGATGATCTATTCCGACATGACCCAGTTCGCCTATGTGGCCAAACGGGTCTGGCCGATGGCGCGCCCGGGCCATTGGCACCACCCCTTCGGCTTCGGCACCCTTGGCTATGCCCTGCCCGCGGCCATTGGCGGTGCGATGGGGCGGCCCGGCTTGCCGACGCTGGCCATCGCCGGCGATTACGGGTTTCAGTACACGGTTCAGGAACTGGGCACGGCGGTGGAACTGGGTCTGCCGCTGCCGATCCTGATCTGGGACAACGCCAAGCTGAAAGAAATCGAGGACGCGATGGTGCGCTCGCAGATCGCGCCGAACGCCGTGGTCGCGCGCAACCCCGATTTCCTGGCGCTGGCGCGCGCCTATGGCGCCGATGCCGTGGCGCCGGACACGCTGGCGGCTTTGCAACAGGCGGTTCTGGCGGCGTTTCGCGCCAGCGGGCCGACCGTCATCGTGATGACCCCCGACCTGTCGCGCGGGCTCAGCGCCAGCAACTGACGAGAACGGTCATGTCCACCGCCAGATCGTTCAGCACCCCGGATTTCAACGCGCCGCCCCGGTCCGCCGCCGAGGCCGACACGCCGTTGTCCGACAGAAACAGCGCGATGGTTTCCACATCCACCGCAAAGGACACATCGGCGGGCAGGGCGCGGCCGTTGCCGTCGACATTGGGCAGCACCATGCCCAGCACTGCGCCGCTGGCATCCAGAACCGGCCCCCCGGCATCGCCCGGCTGGGCGGCCAGATCGAACCGCTTGATCGTTTCCTCGCCCGCCAGCCCGCGCAGATCGGCCAGGGTGCCGAAGGTCAGCGACGGCGCGCCGAGGATGCCCTCGTAGGAATAGCCCGACAGCACCACCTGCGCTTGCAGGCGGGGCACGGCGGCCTGGAACCGCGCGAAGGCGCGGGGGGCAAGGGCCTGCGACGGGGCCAGCACGGCAAGGCCGGTGGCCGGATCGGCGGCCTTCAGCGTCGCCTCGACCTCTTCGTTCAGGGTGATCCGGGTGCATTGTTCCACCGCCGCCGTGGTGGTCAGGACATGGCCCCGGGCATCGACATAGAACCCGCTGCGCGACACGGCGGGGCGGCGGATTTCCAGACCGGCCAACAGGTCGATCCGCTGATCCTCGGTCGGCTCGCCCACAAGGTCGTCCATCACGGCGCCGGGCAGGGCGACAAAGCTGGCCGTCATCTCGTCGATCACCCGCTGGCGCCGCTGGTCGTCGCCCAGCGGCCAGATCAGGGTGAACCCCTTGACCGTGCCATCCTGCGCCACCGCCTCGGTATGGCTGATGAAATCGGCGCCTTCGCCGATCAGCGTGAAGGCAGCATTGCGCTTTTCCCGGGCGCCCTGTTCGGGCACGATTTCAAGGGTCTGCATGATGTCATACAGGCCGAACAGCGTGTTCACATCCCCCGCCTGCGAGATCAGCAGCACCTTGGGAAATTTCGCCCCGTCATGGGCGCCGTAATGGGCGAAGGGCGGCTCGTAGGTGTCGAAACCCACCAGCGCCAGCGGCAGATCGATCTCGATCCCGGCCACATCGTCGCGCACGAATTGCATGCCGATGCCCTCAAGCACGGCGTTATAGGCGGCCAGCAGGGCGGTGCGCTGGCGAGTGGTCAGGATGCCCGTGCGTTCGTACCCGTTGGCGTCCTGCCAGGCGGCCATGCTGCCCCGGGTGCCGGGGCCGAAGGCGCCGTCGATGGCGGCGCTATAGAACCCCTTCCATTGCAGGGCGATTTGCAGGTTCCTGCGCTCGTCCGCAGTCAGCAGCGCCTCGCTGCGCCGCGCCTCGGCGGGGGTTTCATCGACGAACTGAGGGGCGGGCGGCACCACCACCACGGGGGCCGCCGGGGCCACGGCCACCGGGGCGGTCGGGGCGACGGTTGCGCCGCCGATCGGCCAGAACCGGGGGCCGAAATTGCTGCCGTCGGTCACGAAGCTGTCGCCCGGGATCAACCCTTCGCGGCGCAGGGCCACGCGCTGCTGCTCTGCCGTGTCCTCATCGAACGGGCCGATGGCGATGGCGTGCCAGTTGCTGTTGCCCAGACGGAAGCCCGCGATGCTCTGGATGCGCTGGGCATAGGCGGCGGCACGCTGGGTTGCGGCCTGCACCCCCGGCTGCGCCTCGATCTGCACCCAGACGTTCTGCTGGGCCAGCGCCGCAGTGCCGCACAGCGCGGCGACAGCCACCGCCAGACTTCTCAAAAATCCAAACATTCTAACCCGTTCCAACCCCGTCTTGACCAATCGCCACCCAGCGCGCGCCTTATCCGAGATTAAATCAAGGTAGGTCAAGAAACATTGAAGTTATGTTCCGGCGCAATTGACCCTTGTTGCCCTTCTGCCTATGCAAGGCGCGCATCCGACCCCCAGCCACAAAGGCCGCGCCGTGGACACGCCGAAAAGCTTTCAAGAGATCATCCTGCGGTTGCAGAGCTATTGGGCGCGGCAGGGCTGTGCGCTGCTGCAACCCTATGATCTTGAGGTGGGGGCGGGCACCTTTCACCCCGGCACGACCCTGCGTGCGCTGGGCCCGCGCCCCTGGGCCGCCTGCTATGTGCAGCCCTCGCGCCGGCCCACCGACGGGCGCTATGGCGAAAACCCCAACAGGTTGCAGCATTACTATCAGTTTCAGGTGGTGATCAAACCCTCGCCCCCCGATCTGCAGGATCTCTATCTCGGGTCATTGCAGGCCATCGGCGTCGATATGTCGCTGCATGACATCCGCTTTGTCGAGGACGACTGGGAATCGCCCACCCTGGGCGCCTGGGGTCTGGGCTGGGAGGTGTGGTGCGACGGGATGGAAGTGTCGCAGTTCACCTATTTCCAGCAGGTCGGCGGCCATGATTGCCGCCCCGTATCGGGCGAGCTGACCTATGGGCTGGAGCGTCTGGCGATGTATGTTCTGGGCGTCGATCATGTGATGGACATGCCGTTCAACGCGCCGGGTGCGCCGATCCCGCTGACCTATGGCGATGTGTTCCGCCAGACCGAACAGGAATATTCGCGCTGGAATTTCGATGTGGCCGACACCGACATGCTGCTGTCGCACTTCAGGGATGCCGAGGCGGAATGTGCCCGCATCCTCAGCGCGGTGGCCGAGGATCCGAAGACCGGCAGGCGCATCGTCATGGCGCATCCGGCCTATGACCAGTGCATCAAGGCGTCGCATCTGTTCAACCTGCTGGACGCCCGGGGGGTGATTTCGGTGACCCAGCGGCAGGCCTATATCGGGCGCGTGCGGGCACTGGCCAGGGCCTGCGCCGATGCCTATCTTGAAACTCCGCAAGGCGGGTGGGCCGCATGACGGGCCGGATCATGGCGGGGTTTATCGTGATCACATCCTTGATCGCCGGAGCGGCGATGTATTACCTTCAGGTTTACGGCTTCTATGACGAGGTCGAAAACACCCCCGACGACATCAAGTTGACCGTGCTGGAAACCGACACCCCCGAGGCGATGCTGGTCGACAATTTCACCGGCATCGACGCCGACAGTTCGCCCCTGCGCTTCCGCGGCTGTTTTACCACCCCGATGAGCCAGGGAATGCTGACCGAAACCTATGTCACCTATCCGGATGCCACCCCCCTGACCGCGCCGGGATGGTTCGACTGTTTCGATGCCGTCGCCATCGGGACCGCTCTGGAAACCGGCGAGGCGATCGCCTTTCTGGGGCAGGAAAACATCGAATACGGGGTCGATCGGGTGATTGCCGTGTTCGGCGATGGGCGCGCCTTCGTCTGGCACCAGTTGAACAACTGCGGCCAGCGCCGCTATGACGGCACCGATGTGGGGCCTGCCTGCCCGGCGCGCGACTGAAGACCCTCTTATAAGGCCCTGATATGGCGAACCTTCTGATCGAACTTCTGTCCGAGGAAATTCCCGCCCGCATGCAGGCGCGTGCGGCCGCCGACCTGAAACAGCGCGTGACGGATGGGCTGGTGGCGGCGGGGTTGACCTATGCTTCGGCGGGCGCGTTCCATACGCCGCGCCGCCTGACCCTGTCGGTCGAGGGGCTGCTCGATGCAGCTCCGGCCCAACGCGACGAGCGCAAGGGCCCGAGGGTCGATGCGCCGGAGGCGGCGGTCGAGGGATTTCTGCGCTCGACGGGTCTGACGCGCGAGCAGTTGCAGATGCGCGACGACAAGAAGGGTCAGGTCTACCTGGCCGTGATCGAGACGCCGGGCCGCCCCGCCGATGCCATCGTCGCCGAGGTTCTGGAACAGGTGGTGCGCACTTTCCCCTGGCCGAAATCCATGCGTTGGGGCGGGGCCGGTCCGACAAGAAGCGGCGATCTGCGCTGGGTGCGGCCCTTGCAGTCGATCCTCTGTCTGCTGTCGGACGAGACGGGGCAGCGGGTGGTGGATATGGTTGTGGATGGAATCGTTGCGGGCAACGTGACGCGCGGCCACCGGTTCATGGCTCCGGCGCAGTTTTCCGTCGCGAATTTCGAGGATTATGCGGCGAAGTTGAAGCGCGCCTTCGTGGTGTTGCCGGCGCCCGAGCGGGCCGGGCATATCTGGGCCGACGGCACGACCCTGGCCTTTGCCCAGGGGCTTGAGGTGGTCGAGGATGCGGCGCTTCTGGCCGAGGTGGCGGGGCTGGTCGAGTGGCCCGTGGTGCTGATGGGGCGCATCGACGAGGCGTTCCTGCACCTGCCGCCCGAGGTGTTGCAAACCTCGATGCGCGAACATCAGAAGTTCTTTTCGGTGCGCGACCCCAAGGCCGGGCAGATCGTGGGTTTCATCACCGTCGCCAACCGTGAAACGGCGGACGCGGGCGCAACGATCCTGGCGGGCAACCGGAAGGTCCTGTCGGCCCGCCTGGCGGACGCGCGATTCTTCTGGGACAATGACCTGAGGGTGGCGAAATCCGACCTCGGGGTTTGGGTAAAGTCGCTGGAAAACGTGACCTTCCACAACAAACTGGGCACCGTCGCTGATCGCATGACGCGGGTTGCCGCGTTGGCCCGCGAGATCGCGCCGATGGTGGGCGCCGATCCCGATCAGGCGGCGCTGGCGGCGGGGCTGGCCAAGGCCGACCTGCAAAGCGCGATGGTGGGGGAGTTTCCGGAATTGCAAGGGCTTATGGGGCGGTATTACATCGCCGCCGCCGGGCATCCCGCCGAAGTGGCCGCCGTGTCGCAGGAGCATTACGCACCTTTGGGGCCATCGGATGATGGGCCTACTGCGCCGCTGTCGGTGGCTGTGGCTTTGGCCGACAAGCTGGACATGCTGGCCGGGTTCTGGGCGATTGATGAGAAGCCAACAGGGAGCAAGGATCCGTTTGCGTTGCGGCGGGCGGCGTTGGGGGTGATCCGGCTGGTTTTAGGTAGCCGAATTCGGTTCTCTCTTGCGGACCTTTATTTGGCGGCGCTTTGTTCTGTCGCCACGCAAGCTTCGGATAGTGGAATCAGGAACGACGAAAATACCATTGAGGAAATGGCCGAAAGGCTCGGCCTATCAGTCTCTGAAACAATCCCGGAGAAGGTCAAAGGGCAGAGATACAAAGACTCAGATCTGGACGTTGTTTTGAATGCCATGATCGAGCGCCAGTTACTGGGCAATTTAACTGATTCTTCGTTGCCTATTGTGCAAGACCTCCTCTCCTTCATCCACGACCGCCTCAAAGTCTACCTGCGCGACCAGGGCATCCGCCACGACATCATCGATGCCTGTCTTGCCATGCCCGGCAATGACGACCTGACGCTGCTTGTCAAACGTGCCGAAGCCCTCAGCGCGGTCCTGAAAACCGATGACGGCGAAAACCTGTTGCAGGGGTTCAGGCGGGCCAACAACATCGTCACCCAGGCCGAAGCCAAGGATGGCGTCGAGTATTCCTATGGTGCCGATGTGAAATTCGCCGAAACTGACGTGGAACGCGCACTGTTCGCGGTCCTCGACACCGCCGAGGCGACGATTGCCCCGGCCATGCAGCAGGAGAATTTCACCGCCGCCATGGCCGCCATGTCGGCCCTGCGCGGGCCCATCGACGCCTTCTTTGACACCGTGCAGGTGAATGCCGACAGCCCGCTGATCCGGCGCAACCGGTTGAACCTGCTCAGCCGCATCCGCAGCCTGTGCCTGTCGGTGGCCGATCTGACCCGCATCGAGGGCTAGCGACACCGTGAGCCTTGCGCGATGTGGCAGGGGGGCTATGCTGCGCGCGAAATCCGGAGCGCCGCAGTGCAGAAACACGTTGGGATCGAGGCCCATACATTGATCACCCCCACCGCCCCGATCACCATCGGGGCGCATGGCGGGCGGGCCAAGTGCCTGCAACGGTTGATGCGCATGGATTTGCCCGTGCCGCGCACAGTTGCGCTCAGCTTCGAAATGGTGCGCGCCATCGCGGCGGGGAATGTGCCCAACCTTGCGCCGCTGCTGGACACGCTGGGGCGCGACCGGCTGGTGTCGGTGCGGCCCTCGGGCGAGGTGGCCGATTGGGGCGGGCCGGGGGCGATTCTGAACATCGGCATGAACGATGCCCAGCACGCCCGCCTGACCAACCTGATCGGACCAGAGGCGGCTGATGCACTGTATGTGAGATTTATCCAATCCTATGCCGTTCATGTGGCCCGGCTGGACCCCGATATGTTCGACTTGTCCAAGCCCGCAGGCACCGAAGGCATCCACGCCCTGCTTGACGCCTTCGAAGCCGAGATGGAGGAACCCTTTCCCCAGGAGCCCGAACGACAGTTGGGCGACGTCCTGCGTTCGATGGCGCGGGCCTGGGAGGGCACGTCGGCAAGGCTTTTGCGCCAGGCCAAGGGGGCGCCCGCCGGGGCGGGGCTGGGTCTGGTGGTGCAGGTGATGGCGCTGGGTGTGGGTGTGGGTCGGCGGGGCGAATCGGGCTCGGGGGTGATCCAGTTCGTCGATTCGGCGACGGGCCAGCCGCAGATCACCGGGCGCTATCTGAGCCAGAGCCAGGGCCGCGAGGCGCTGGTGCCGGGGGCCGGCGCCCTGTACCTCACGCGCGATGGGCGGGGCCGGTCTCTTGAGGAGCTTTGCCCCGGGATTTTCCAGCAGTTGCAAGGCTTTGGCGCCTTGTGCCGGGAGCGTCTGCGCGAGGAGATGCAGATCGAATTCACGATCGAGGCGGACGGGTTGCATGTTCTGGATGCCACAAGCGTGCCCCGCAACGCCCGTGCCGCCGTGCGCATCGCCGTGGCGCTGGCCCGCGATGGCATCATCGCGAAGGCCGAGGCGGTGCTGCGAATCGACCCCACCGCCCTGTCCGACCTGTTGCACCCCCAGGTCGACCCGACAGCCCCGCGCGACAGCTTCGCGCGCGGTATCGCGGCCAGTCCGGGCGCGGCCACCGGGCGGCTGGTATTCACCGCCCGCGCCGCCCAGGCCAGTGCCGCGCGCGAGGAACCCTGCATCCTGGTGCGGCGCGAAACCCGCCCCGACGACGTGCGCGGCATGCTGGCCGCCGTTGCGGTGCTGACCGAAAAGGGCGGCGCCACCAGCCACGCGGCGGTGATCGCCCGCGGCCTTGGCATTCCCTGCGTCGTCGGCGCGTCGGGCATCCGCATCGACTCCAAGGCCTGCACCCTGACCGGCGACCATGGCCGCACCTTCCGCGAGGGCGACATCGTCACGGTGGACGGCACCCGCGGCATGGCGCTGGTGGGGGCGGCGGCGCTGCTGGAACCGGCGCTGGACGATGCGTTCCAGAGCCTGCTGGGTTGGGCGGACGAGGTGCGCGACATCGGCGTGCGCGCCAACGCCGACACCCGCGCCGAGGCCGAGATGGCGCGGCGGTTCAAGGCCGAGGGGATCGGGCTGTGCCGCACCGAGCACATGTTCTTCGAGGCCGATCGCCTGACCGTGATGCGCGAGATGATCTTCGCCGAGCGCCCCGAAGACCGGGCGGCGGCGCTGGAACGCCTGTTACCGGTACAAAGGTCCGATTTCAAGGAACTTTTCCGCATCATGGAGGGCTTGCCGGTCTGCATCCGCCTGCTCGATCCGCCATTGCACGAATTCCTGCCCGAAGGGCGCGAGCGGATGCTGGAGCTGGCCGAGGCGCTGAACCTGCCGCTGGCCAATGTCGTGGCGCGAATCGACTCCCTGCGCGAGGTGAATCCGATGCTGGGCATGCGCGGCGTGCGGCTGGGCATCGCGGTGCCCGAAATATACGACATGCAGGCGCGTGCCATCTTCGAGGCGGCCGTGGCGGTGGGCGGCGCGGTGGTGCCCGAGGTGATGATTCCTCTGGTGTCGGCGCGGCGCGAGGTGGAACTGGTCAAGGCGCGGATCGAGGCCGTGGCGGCGGCGGTGCGGGCGGAAACGGGTGTCACCTTCGACTATCGCCTGGGGGTGATGGTGGAAACGCCGCGCGCCGCATTGCGGGCGGGCGAGATTGCCGAGACGGTGTCGTTCCTGTCCTTCGGCACCAACGACCTGACCCAGATGACCTATGGGTTGTCGCGCGACGATGCGGGGCGGTTCATGGGGCCCTATGTGCAGCAGGGGGTGTTCATCGAAGACCCGTTCCTGCGGCTGGACATCGAGGGGGTGGGCGAGTTGTTGACGCTGGGGGCCGACCGGGGGCGGGCGGCGCACCCCGGGATCGTTCTGTCGGTCTGCGGCGAACATGGCGGCGATCCCACCAGCATCGGGTTCTGCCGGGCGGCGGGGTTCGACTATGTCTCGTGCTCGCCGTTCCGGGTGCCCATGGCGCGGCTGGCGGCGGCGCATCTGGCGATTCGCGATCCGCGCGTCAACGGCCGCCAGGAAATCTGACACCGCCCGAAATGCCTGCAAGAATTGGGCATTTTCAGAGCCTTGCCCCCCAGGGTTCCCAAAACGCCTGAATTGAGCTAGATCGTTGCGGCTTGCCGTTCGGTCAACCCCCTGCGGGTGTGGGCCGGACACCCCCAATGCCCGGAGGCAGAATGTCACTTCCGCGTCTATCGCGGGCAGCCTTGGCCTGTGCCATCGCCCTGTCCGCAGCGCCGGTGCGCGCCGATCTCGTCGTGTCGCAATCCTACGATCCGTCGGTACAGCTGGAACAGCAGTTGACCGGCCTGTTGGGTGCCGACAGCCCCCAGTTGCGCCCGGAACGGCGCAATCTGCTGGCCCGGCTGTTTGTCCCGGCGCGTCCGGTCGTATCCGCCAAGTCGCCGCCGCCCGTGACCCACAGCCGTGCCGCGCTGGCCAGGCTGCCCAAGGCGCAAGGCGGGGCAGAATGGCGCTGCCTGACCGAGGCGCTGTATTTCGAGGCACGGGGCGAGCCGGTGAAGGGCATCTTCGCGGTGGCCGAAGTGATCTTGAACCGGGTCGACAGCAAACGCTATCCCGCCAGCGTCTGTGGCGTTGTCAGGCAGGGAACCGGGCGCAAATACCAGTGCCAGTTCACCTATACCTGCGACGGCCATTCCGACCGGGTGCATGAACAACAGGCCTGGACCCAGGTGGGCAAGGTGGCGCGGCTGATGCTGGACGGCAAGTCGCGCAGCCTGACCCATGGCGCGACCCACTATCACACCCGCGCCGTACGCCCCAAGTGGAGCCGGGTCTATGCCCGCACCATCACCATTGGCGTGCATCACTTCTATCGCAAGGGCTGAACCGGTCGCGGAACGCCGCCCATTTGCCGCAGGCGGTGTGGTATTGGCCGGGCGACTGGGCTATGCCGCGCGGCAGGTGGTCCGGCCCCGGAGAATGCCATGGTGTGCGATCTGAAACAGGCCTTCGGGCACCCCGAACTGCGCGCCGGGGCCACGGCGCGCGACCCGCTGGCCGACCGGATTTCTTTGCGTGATCATATCGTTACGGTCGAGATCGGCGCCTTCCAGCAGGAACGTGGCACGACCCAGCGGGTGTGTTTCAACCTTGTGGTCGAGGTGGCGCCCCATGACGCGGTGCAAAGCGACGATGTGGACAGGATCCTGTCCTATGACACCCTGACCGAGGCGGTGGCGGGCGAACTGGCCGCCGAGCGGCTGAACTTGCTGGAAACCCTTGCCGATCGCATCGCCCGGCGCATCCTGCTGCAACCGCAGGCGCTGCGCTGCTTTGTGCGGATCGAAAAGCTGGACAGGGGGCCAGGCGCGCTGGGGGTGGAAATCGTTCGCAGCAAGGATGTTGTGGGTAAAAGTTCAGAAAGTACATCAAGTAATGTCTGTAAGCCATTGGTTGTGTATATTTCCAACGCTGCCCTTGCATCGCCCCACCTGCCCGGATGGATCGACGACCTGGCCACCCGGCCAGACCCGGCCATCCTGTGCGTCGATCTTCCCGGGCACGGTCTGCCCCGCGTCGAAAGTGCCATGGCACAGCGGCGGATCGATCTTCTGGCGATCGAGCAGACGGCCTGGGCGCTGGCCAGCCGCGACCGGCGTTGCGTGGTTGTCGGCACCCGCACCGAACTGGACTGGGCGATGAAACACGGGCAACTGACGGTCTGGGCGCCCTCGAAGATCGTGCTGGACAGCGTTGAGCGGCCGCCGGTGGGTGTCAGCCACGGCCCGGCACTGGCCGCGTGGTTTGCTGGCCAGATCAACGCCGCAGGGCTGGTGGTCATCGGCGAACCCGCCGCCCTGGTCGAGGGACTCGAGACACTGACACATGGCGTGAACGATCCGGGGATTCCTTGCCCTTGAAAGCGCTGT
>Ga0105054_10010645_pt1 | contig 11639 bp, 8 predicted proteins | sample BON02_FD_78091 | JGI IMG/M metagenome (GOLD analysis project Ga0105054, IMG submission 78091) | Freshwater microbial communities from Lake Bonney liftoff mats and glacier meltwater in Antarctica - BON-02 (megahit assembly) | ecosystem: Environmental > Aquatic > Freshwater > Ice > Glacier... | reverse complement strand
CAAAAAAAACCTCTTTTTCGTGTTTTTAATTTTTTTCTTCTATTTTTTTTTTGATTTTTTTAATATTAATTATAACTTTAATTTTTTTTTTTTTAAAAAAAAAAAAAAAAAAAAAAAATGGAATTGTACCATGGTAGTCTTTTTTTATGAACATGGCTTCACCGGCTTCGATCCCAGAACTACGTACGCATGCAGCCAATTGGTCATTTGAAGACGATCAATCATTACTGCTGTTGCTAACTAACTTCTCTGCTGATCTTGACATCAAGTTCAAAGATATCGAAGCGAAGATAGATGCATCCTTGAACTCGTGTGCCAAGGTTAAACTGAAGGTTCAACAAGCCAACAATACTCTGGAACTTCTGGGCAGCTGTCAATTCATAGAACGAAGAGTGTACGAGGATGACGATGTTGCTCATTCAACGGCACCTGTTCTTCATCCTCGAATCGACCCTATCGACCGCGTGAAGGCATTTAACAACGGACTCAGCGCACTGCAGTGCAACAAGGAAGTCTCGTATACGTTACCTGCTCTTATAGGCAGTAAAGCATTTATAGAGAACTCTATAATAATGAAATTTGATGATGACCTTGATGAAAAAAAATTGAATGATTCAGTAGATGAATTTGATCCTAATGCTGTTCCTATTGCGCCTATTGAAGATGTAGATAATGTCATAGAACCCACATCTGTAGCAGATGCCCCAAAATTAAATATTGATTCTCTATTTGGGAAAGAAAATAGCTCAGAAGCTCACCAAAGTACCATACCCGGAAATCCCTATTCGTTTTCTAGATCCCTGTTTCCAAACGAAGAAGTCACGAGTGGAGAAGTTCGCAATCACGGCCCTCCGCCACCTGTACCTCGTCGGAAGGTCTCAGATATCCTCCAAGCAAAACATGATGAATTGGCAACTGCTGATATTCCTCGAACAGATGAGCACGGTACCACAACTGATGATCCATTTAGTACCGCGAACGACGATGGCCTATTTAATACGGAAGCTCATTCTAGTAAACCGCAAAAAAAGCAGCACAAGAAATTCGCGTCGCTCTTTGATGATAGCGATAATGAAGAAGATATTTTCTCTAACAAGACATCACTGGCGAAAGGAAACAAATTCTCCAATCTCTCCACTTCAAAACTCACCTCTTTATTCTCCGATTCCAGTGACGACGAAATAAGTAACGCCCCTTGTGAGGAGCCTTCGTCGGCCATTTTAATTCCAACACGACCTGTTAGAAAGGACTGCTCAACGGATAGTGCGGAAGCAAATGGAAAAGTTGCCGATTTAAAGTCTAAACTAGGCGAGGTTCTGACAGCGAGCCTTTTCAAACCCCCTACTACTGCGTCGAATCTCCCATCATTGGAAGGAAAAGAAATAATAACAGAACCAAGTGCATTTCAAGAAGAGGTGGAAAATAGTTTGGGAAGGGGTTCGGTTCTGCCTGATGTTAGTGACAGTAAGGAGATGATTAATGGAAATAAAGTTGACTCAGCGAGTTTCCAAATTCTAAATTTAGATCCGTTTCAATCTCCCAAGCTACCATCTGATTTGTCAACGAGTAAAATTGAATCAGGAAGAAAACCCGAGAAATCTGTAGTAGAACCGCTTCAACCTCCTAAACTATTATCTGGGTCTTCAATAGATAAAACCGAATCAGGGTGGGGAAACAATAATTATGTCGTAGATCCACTTCGGGCTCCTGAAATACTCCCTGATTCGTTAGTAATAGACACAATTGAAATGGGAGGGAAACAAGAGCACTCAACAATATCTGCATCACGGGAAGAATTGAATAGAAATGAAAATATGAACGGGGCTATTTTATCACGACCCATCATAGGAGCTGGTAGAAGACATAATCCATCAGTTTCAAATAGTAACGAGCAGAACAGGACACATGAGGATCTCTTCGGCAGTGATGACGAGTTATTCACCAGTCGATTTTCAATTGCCAAACCTAAAACTCAACCCGGTAGAAGTATCTTTGATTCAGATGATTCAGACACTGACGTATTCTCTGGGAAGAAACAGGCAACTCGTCGAAAATCATTGTTTGACTCCTCTGATAGTGAGGAGGAGTAAGAAAAAAATTCAATATTCATGGTAGAAAAGGTGGCAATAGCAGCGACAGCAATAGCATCATTGCTTTTGTGGCAAACTAAACGAGTTTTCGACAGTTATAAAACACCATTACAGCTGTATGCGTTTCGCCTGCATCCAGATGAAGAGTATGTATTTAAACGCCTTTACATTTTAAAATACTAATTGTGATGTAGGGTCAAGTCTGCCTTGCTGAAATTCGCGAAGGATCGCCAGCTTGAAGCTGGATGCATAGGTAAATAGTCAGCATTGAAAATGAATTTGTAAATTCAATGTTATTTCTAGTGTCAGCAGTTGGAAGCTGTAAGGAGATAGTATTGGTACGTTTTGAAGCTTGAAATATATTAGTATATCTGAAAGCAAAATCAAGCGAATGGCGAACGCTACCGCAGGTACTAATGACAATGAAACGAAGCACATTATTGGAAACCATGAAATTGTATCTTTAGTAGGAACGATTAACAAAGACGGTTGCCACCTCCATGTATCAATTGCGGACAGCGCTGGAAACGTTATTGGTGGGCATTTGGTAGGTGGTATGATTGTGTTTACCACACTCGAGATAGTCATTGCAGAATGCAGCAGACTTTCCTGGAAAAGGGTTCACGATCAAAATACCGGATATCCAGAATTGGAGGTTATCCAACGCAGTATCTAGTTTTAATTTTTAATTTTCTAGTGTTTCGTTGGAATTTTTATTCTATTTTGAAAAATCTAGTGTGCATAATCAATTCACATCTCCTAATGAAGTAGAGATTCAGAATTCAATAAAAATATCTGAATGGTTGACAGTATATTGAACTAATACTGTCTTATATGTCATTCCTTTTAGAATACTTAAGTCAAATGGTTCACTCCTGATTAATTTCGGCCAAATTCACGTTCGGGATTTCTGATATGAAATTTCAATTCAAAAACGGGTGAGGTAAAAATTGGGTCCCCGCACATATTTTTATCCGTTGGAAGAAATCATTGTTATAGGTCTCATTCCGCGGTACAGTGATATATTCCTTATAGATTTTGATCCAGTGAGGCAAGAAAGTCATCTAGTTGTTTTAAGGCGAAACTTCTGACTTTGTTAAAGACACACGATATAGAGATTTGCTGATATTGTAAAAGATATTCGATATAGAGATGGAGTTGTCCAATCGCCCGGGGATCGGCAACTACAAGGGTGTGATGTTGTGCAATCGCCCATTTGCAGGAGTTTCTGCAGCAGCAAAACAATCTTACAACCGGGACTCAACAGCTCCCTTTCGTTCCACTGGCCAAATCAAGGAGCAGCTTGGGCTGAACCCGATTCGTCAACCTCCAGTGATTTTAGAGGAGAAGACAAAAAAGGACACGGCGCTGTCAAAGCACAAGCGATTCCTGTCGGAAATGATCAAACAAAAGAAGCAACTGGAGATTGAGATGGAAGAAGAATTCCAAGCGAAAGAAGAAAGAAAAGTCAAATTTCAAGAAAAATTGAAATTGAAACGACTGGACGTTGTCAAAGAGCGACGCGGATACGAAGAAAAAACTTCAAGTGAAGAGAAAACTTTTGAAAGGCAAAGTGAAAACCAGTTGGAGGAAAAAACCAAAGAGGAACATCCTGTTAAAAGAAAAAAATCTAGTAGACCAAAGTGGGCTCTGACGGAGGAAGCAGTCGAAGAGTTGGACGATATTGAAGCGGATGAACTCGTTGATTTCGCCAAGGATTTAGATTTTGAAAGTTTCTTAGACGACTTAGAAGTTCAATCAGCTTTGAAAGCAGCAAAATCACGCATTGACAATTTGAAAAAGAATAGGGCCGAGTCCAAGGTCGATGATGAACTGAGTGAAGGATGGAGTGATGTGTTGTCTGATACGATATCTACATCTGGTTCAGTTATTTCAGGTGCAGGCTTGTTCGAAGGGAAATCCCGACAAAAGAACAAGCTGGGCGACTGGAATAAAACGACGAGAGTCCAAGAAGGTAAAGAGGATGATGATAATGCCAGTGTTGCCTCTGCTCGATCCTTCCTTTCCGATATTTCTTCCTCGTCGATTAAATCATTGCGACATATTCATTCAGCTCGCTCGTTGGCGAAAATTGCAAGCAAGGTGAAGCAGGCTAGTATGATGCAACCAATTGAAGAGGACACCAGGTCGATCAGTTACAATGAGCCAACAGTGGTTTCTATTGCGGAAGATGACCATGCGAGGTTGACACAAAAACAAGCCATTAATAAACTGCCTTACATGAACCGTAACCCAGCTATATAATAAATTTCATTCTTAATTATAATACCTTTTTAAGAGTTCAAAATGGTTTTAATCGGTTCTCCATCTCATGAGCGATCGATTTAAGAATGCTTTTTCCATTCATTATCGAAGTGGAAGCAATCAATATATCGTATGGACAATCTTCTTGTTTCGCAACAAATCTTAGGGCTGCAATCTCCGCAAATGTGATACCACCTGTGAAGAATACCATCATCACCTTCTTCTTCTTTCTTGGAAGAGAATCCTCGGCAATTTCAATACCAGGTTGTTTCACTTTGTTAATCGAGCGACCTCCTAGTTTTTTTAACAGATCTTTTCCGTTTTCCCAACCAGGTCTGATTGCTAACTGAACAACTCGTACACTCAATGGCGCATATCCCGAAGTCACATAGGAAATATCTTCAGGTTTTGATACATCACCGAGAGTGGGAAGTAGTTTAAAAGACGAGACAAGACCATTCCATGTGCTGGATGATGTCTTGGGTTTCAGCATACCCAAGCGCTCCAAGTTGTTCAGAGTGAATATTAATTCATAGCCATATGTTTGGACAATAGCTTTCCTGAGTGAGTCTAATTGAGCTGCGGGAATACCATTCTGAACCAGAGATTGCAAACAGGCAAGTCTAATTGGCTTCGTCCATGACTCTTGTCTGGCTATGGCTTCTTCAATGTAGGCCAATTGATTTCCACCTTGAAGAATATCCCGTTCTACAGTCCACATTTTCCTAAAGGGCCGGTCGTATACCGTCGTGTCTCTGATTCTGTTTACTATGTTTATATGCCGTGGTAGCAATTGACTATCTATGATGTGGGATCTGAGGCGATTCTGCACGTATCCGTACAACTCTTGAACCTCCTTTCCTTTCACATCCTGCCAGTTATCTTTAATCTCTCTTGCTTTCCCGTTAAGGAAAGACAAAACACCTTCGATATTCATATCTCGAATCTCCTTGTAGATATGGTCACTGGAGTTCAGACTTAACAATGTTTTGGATCCTTTTTTGGGGGCTGTCGGATCAACGAGGTCAGTGTCTACCGATAGGTGCCCGTTTCGGATCCCAATGATGTTGTCAAGTACAGATTCATAAGTGAGTGCCGTGCATAAAGGTGTCACAAGATCAATATTCCGGTCGATTAACAACAGGCTGTCAATTTGTCCTGACAAACCTTCCAATCTTCGTAGTCCTGAACCAAATTCCAGATCACTTTTTAAACCATCGAGTTCCTTTTCATCACCTGCCAGTCCACTGAAATCAACTGAATCGTCATCTGATTCATCCGATTCGCCAAAGTGTGATACTTTTTCTTCTTCCGCCTCCAGTCGCATTCTGAGAATCATATCAAGAACTTTTTTACTATGGTCACCTTTCACTTTAATATCTGGAATCGCACCCAGCACATTCTGCAGCTGCAACAACGCACGTGCGGAATAAATCAAGCAGGAATCATCACTCTGTAAACTCACTTGCGCAAATGCATCATCCAGTCCTAGTGAAAGAACATCGGTGTCATAAGGAATAAAACCGAGTGGATATTCGAAAATGCGAACGAGGTCAAACACGCCTTGATTGCGAAGAATCTGTTCTGACAAAAAGGACCGTTTTGGGACGAAATGTAGCTCGAAGGAATGGTTCCTCGGTGCTGCTTGAGATATTTGAGAGGCTACCTGCATCGTAGCTTTGGCTTCAGGACGAAGAATATAAATAACATTTTCACATTCTGTATCTAGATCTCCCCAATTTAGCTCCAGGACGTTCACGACTCCATGCGATTTAAGCGCAACGGATCCCTCAACCAGAACCAGCTTCAAAGGACCAGCTATTAGCGGATCAAATACCAGACACTTCTCTCCCTGTGTATATTAGACTTCAAATTGGCAATTCAAAAAGGACTCACCTTACATGCGTCGACCAAGGAGAACAATCCCTCTCGAGCAACTTGGAGAACTTTCTGCAAATCAACGACAGCTGTGCTGAGGTCAGGATGCTGGCACAATGGCTATTAGATAGTGAGCAACAATATTCAAGAACATCACTCAAATAACTTACGACATCCTTCACTTCTCGCAAACTGCTTGCCACACTCTTCATCCAACTCAATCTTGACAATTATGTAGACCATACGACTTGTTATTTTTCATAGGTGTCGTTTTGAAATCATTTGAACTCACATAAGAATTTTGATTTAAACGAAATTTGTTTTGCACTTTAACTAACGACGAGCCTAAAACCAAAATGCTTCTCTTATTGTTCCTCATTATTTCATGATTTTTTGTGATGTTGGGTATTCTTGCATGGATTGTCTCTTTTTTTCTGCTTTCATTGCCAGGAGGTAATATGTCGTGGTTGGGTGATTGCGTTTTCTATCAATAATGGATTTCACAAGTTTCTCTTTGTTGAATCCGAAATCTGTGAGCTGCTTAACCAAGTTTGGTTGGATATCATTCTTAGGGTCCTCCGAGATTAGACTCACGCAATCGTTGTGATGAGAATTTTCACTAAATAAAGACTTCTCATTAGCCAAGATTCGATGAGATTTCAACTGCTTAATAGATATTCTCATAGAAGGATTAAGGCATAACATTCTTTTCAATGAGTCTTGCGCTGATGCAGATGCTGATTCTGGCATATTGTATTCTCCTTTAGCTATTTTCTTATATAAATCAGGATGACCTTTTCCAGCGAATGGAAATCGTCCACATAGCATTGCATAAAACAATACACCTAAACTCCACACGTCCACCGGGAAGCCTACATACTCCTTGCGCCTCACAATTTCAGGAGCCATGTATGACGGGGTTCCGCAAAACACTTTGAGTTTTCGATCGGAGGAAATCACTGAAAACCCGAAATCAACAAGTTTAATGACTTTGTTTGCATCAAACAAAACGTTTTCCAACTTGACATCTCGATGCACGATCCCATTTGAATGAAGATAGTCTAAACCCAAAATGAGCTGATGAAAGATTCCCACCGCTTCCGCCTCCACCAATCTCTTCTTACTCTTCACATATGTACATAAATTGCCCCCTGTTGCTGCTTCCATCACCATGTGAATTCTTTTTGTATTTTCAAGTGTTTCAAACAGTCTAGAAATATGAATATGGTTCAATTGTTCCATCAGTTGGATTTCTTGGCGGCATCGATTCAATTGGTTTTCATCTTTGAATCTTGATTTCTCGCAAGTTTTAATTGCCACTTTATGGCCTGTGATTTTGTGATATGCTAAACGCACAGTGCCAAAGGATCCCTGACCAAGTAATTTTCCGAACACGTACATATCAGATTGACCTTGCATGTCCCAATCACTTGCTGTAATGAGTGATTGTAATCGTTGTCTTTCTTCCTGTTGGTTCTCCTTGCACTTGCCGGAGGGACAATCCGAGCTTGAAGAAGGTCGAGAGGCGCTTTGAGGTCTGCTAGATGCAATCGGCACTTTCTTGGTGTGGTGAGCGCTGCTAGGTCGAAGCATCTTTTTCTTTATAGGTTCTGAAGCTACCACACAAACAGTACGCGCAACACCAGCACTTGCTGGGCGACATTGAACTGAATGATCTTGAACTGCAAGATTTTGAACGAAGCGATTTTGAACTGAAGTATTTTGAACTGAAGTGTTTTGAACTGAACGATTTTGAACTGAGCGTTCAACGGGTTTCGAATCTTGTTTCTGTTCCAGATTCTCCACGGACAATGTTGACTCTGATAAAGATATATTGACGTTCTTCTTTAGTATAGGTTCCCTCTTGGTTGACGTGCTCCAAGCCTTTGCGTACGCGTTGCTACTTCGGCTTTTCTTCAACTCATCCAGTTCTTGTTTCAGGATTTGATTCTTCTTCGCAAGTTTAACATTGGTTTCGTAAATATCATTTCTCTGGTTTGTTTTCTGGTATAAATCATCTACCATGGCAGGCGATCTCGATGCATAGAAATTGGCTCTGGACGAGTCTGGTGTAGCACTTCGTTGATAAGCTACTGCAGACGAAGAACGGGGCATTCTCTTGCTAGGTTGTTGAGAGGCAGCTGAAGAAGGACGCACTTTATTTCTAGATCCACTACCTGCAAATCGAGGATCGTTAACTTCACGTTTTCTGCCGGAGTATGCGCTAGAGGGCCTCGAGGAACTTTTCGATTGGGACCATTTTAAAAAAGAGAATGGACTTCTACTCGAAGTAGAATTGCCAGACGAGTTAAACACTTGAGTCATATCGATTCGAGAAACATCGTGACTAGACATTTCAGGATTATTTTAGGTTTCCAAGTTACCTTCCAAAAGCGAATGGAGGATGTTTTGAACGAATATCTATTGAGATGATCCTACACTGGTAATCAGACGATGATACAAACACAATGCCGGACGGTTAGTTGATGAATACGCTCCCTGGTTTGCTGTTACCGCAATGATATGTTTGCCAATTCGTTGATGCCGTTGAGTAAAAATGATCCGTTGAGAATGAGAAGGGGGACTTTACTAGCTGTGGGGGACTTTAACGGCTTTCAACCGTTTTTCAGAGTCCCATATTTCATTTGATGGCCACGTTTAGTTCAGGAGTCAACAAATGGATAAGTAAGAAAACTCACGGTGATGTCGAGAGAGACACTAACGGAGTGCCTCTTATGACTCCCTCTACCGTGAAGCACCTATGCTTGGAAGCAAATGGATACGAGTGCGAAGACATCAATGACACCTTATACCTTCATCATAAAGGATTCAGTGCTATAGGGGGCCTAGAGGCATATGTCCATCTTAAATGCTTGTATCTTGAGTCAAACGGAATCACCGCTATCACCGGCATTCAGCATTTACATGAGCTACGCTGCCTTTTCTTACAGCAGAACCTTTTGAAGTCTCTCTCCTACGAATCCTTTCAAGGCCTAGATGCTTTGGTGACTTTGGATATTAGTCAAAATCTTCTAACATCGTTGAGTGGAATTTCAGCGTTATCTTCCTTGCAAACTCTGAATGCGTCAAAGAACAACTTGGCTTCCAAGGAGGCACTCGAAGACTTGGCTAATTGTCACTCCCTCGTCAGCGTTGACATCCGCGCTAATCAGTTTAACCAAGCCTCTGATTTAGAGCCTCTAGATTTGCTTTCTAACATGACTGCTCTGTATTTTCATGGAAATCCAGCTGTTAAAGACATACGACACTATCGTAAAGTGTTCGTCGTTCGGTTTAGTCGGTTAACGTACCTGGACGAGCGACCAGTGGACCCACAAGAGAGATTATTCGCGGAAGCGTGGGTTGCTGGAGGCACAGATGCCGAATCAGCAGCGCGAGATCAGTGGAAACAGAAACAAGCAGATGAAACTCGAGCGCAGTTGGCAAGCTGGAACGAGTTCCGCGAGAAGAGTAGGCTGAACCCAGCACCTACACAGAAGTTTGTAACGTATCGCACTATTTCAAATGAGGATGAAGAGAGACGCGAAGAGCAGCGGAGGATCATTGCGAAGGCCGAAGCTGAGGCGGAGAAATTGGCAGTATTAGGAAACGGGATACAGATGATGGGATTGGAATTTGCTAAAGAAACAGCACGTCTACATGGCAGTGACTTCGATTCCAATAGATTGGATAACGGTCGTGAAGAGAATATCGTTGAGCATCAGTTGAGCGTACCAGTTGAACAGCCAGTTGAATTGAGTGAAGAAAACGGGCCACAATTATTAAACGTCGCTATGTCTACAGTCCCTCCCATTCCACCATCTAATTCAATTTCAAATATTGATCCAACTTCACTCCAAGCAATGGTTCGAGGCGCGAAATTCGATTTTGCGAAAGCTGCTGAAAAACTGAACTTGGAACATGGAATCAGAGCGACAGCGGAAGAATGTCGTCTTCAATTTGCTTCTACGATAAAAAAAGTGAAATCAGAAAGTTCCGTTCAAGTGCCCGTAATAAGCGAGTTCGGCGTTCCAATGCCTAAAATCACCATGACTACACCAATTTTGCCATCTATGCATGAACCAGAACTAAGCGAAACGGAAGAAACCAAAATTTCAAACCCATTATCAGGAGAATTAGATGATGCTCGAGATGATAAGCCATTAAGTCGCAAGGAAATCCTGGCTGCAATCAGCGGCACTTCCAACCATCCATTATCTGTGGAACTTGATTCGTCTGTTCTCTAGAACTAACGTAACTCTAAATAAAAATAATGGATAATGAAAGAGCGGTTTCCTAAAACAAAAGTATTCATTGATTGAAACTTCAAATTAAAAAGAGGTTAAAGAGCTTCAAAACCTGCTAGCTTACGAAGCAATTCGAATATGACTAGCTGTCCAGTGGCTTGAGGTGCGAACCGCGCCCATATTGGTAAAAACCCTCTATATAGTGACATCGGGCCCTCTTTTTGAACGGTTTGTTTGAAACAATCCAATATACCAGAATATAGTTTCTTGTCGGTAGGCTGGTTCATTAACCTAGTTCGCAGACCATCAAACGGCGTCACTGTACAGGCCATACAGAATCCAGCACCTGTAGCACTGGCAAACTGCGTCTTAATATCTGATCTAGACCATCCTGATGCATTCACTACATATCCTTTTATTTGATCGTAGCATCCCATTTTTGTTCCATTAAGAACGCACGCTCGAACAGCATTGGCTTCCAAGCCTCGCCAGAATCCAGAAACACCAAGATCTTTCATAATTGCACCTGATACTTTAACTAAAGATTGTTTTTCGCCCTTATTCGTCATCATCAAAGTTTTCATCACGTCAAACGGGTTGCCGAAAAACGATCCAATCACCCCAGCAGTAGACCCCGCTGCAAACTTGAGGAAAAAGCTCGCGTCACTGTTATTAGCCCCGTATAATTTTTTGATAGGGCCGTACAGACCTAATTTCATGGAGGTGTACGTTGCTTCTCGAAGCCAAGCAGCGGAGATCCCTTTGTAGACAGCGAGAGGGCCTTCCGATCGAAGCATGGTTTTAAGGCTGAAGAGGGGGTCGATTTGCAACCGTGTTTTGAAGGTGTCGATAGGATGTGTGCCATTCACTACTATCACTGCTGTTGTGCCAGCAAGCCCCATCTCCCCGCACAGTTCCTTCCAGTCCATCAAAAAAAATACGGTGCAAAAATTTCAAAATTCAGACCAATTTTCCATTCGTTCAGTTTATTTTTTTTTATTTTTATTTTTATTTTTTTAAACAACAACAAAAATCGATTTTTTTTAAACAACAACAAAAATCGATTTTTTAAAACTACTAGTAGTGGATAAAAGCCATCAAATGCTAATTTCTTAATAAACAAGAGTATCTTGTTGAAAGAAAAGAGCCTGATGGCAAT
>Ga0105054_10010630_pt1 | contig 11650 bp, 9 predicted proteins | sample BON02_FD_78091 | JGI IMG/M metagenome (GOLD analysis project Ga0105054, IMG submission 78091) | Freshwater microbial communities from Lake Bonney liftoff mats and glacier meltwater in Antarctica - BON-02 (megahit assembly) | ecosystem: Environmental > Aquatic > Freshwater > Ice > Glacier... | reverse complement strand
GTTTCAAGGGCCGACTGTCGAACAAGGCGTACACCGATAAAGCACCGGAAAAACTAGTGCAGGAAACGCGCGATCAGCTTGCGAATGCGGAGAAGGAATTGGAGGCGGTGCGCGGACAGGTCGCGGCGCTGTGATATGCACTCTTTTACTGACGATTGGATTTCATCCATGCGCAAACGGATTCGATGGCTGTTGTTTCGAGATTTGGAGGCCTTGCCTTCAAAGATGGTCGAGCAGTTGATTCTTCAGGCGGCGGTCTTTCCAAGCAAACGAATCGGGATGGCGCGGCAGTATGTGGTCCTAATGTGTTGTTATCTCTGCCTTATGTTCACCCTGCATATTTTGATTTCTTTCAAGGATGGGTCGGACGACTCGACGCTCTCATACGTTCTGCTGTTCTTTATTCCGATTGTCGGAGCAGCATTGATGGTTCTAATGAATAATTACATTTTGCGACGGCGAGTCGAACGCATGGTCCGCACTCGATGGATCAACGGTCGTCCACCTAACTGTCTGGCTTGTGATTATGACCTACGTGGCAGTGACGGGCCGACCTGTCCGGAATGTGGTGGGCGTATCCCTTGTGTGGAAGATATCGTTCGCAAGTCTCCAGCGGCCAAGTCGGAAGGTTGATTTGCAGACATGGTGGGCGGTGCCCACCCTACGGAATTGCATCATGCTCATACTCACGATTATCAAAGGGCCGGATCAAGGCAAGCGGTTTGAGTTGCCTGATGATGAGCCGCAGCTTTTGGGGCGTTCGAGCGAGGCGTTGCCACTGACGGATCAGACGATGTCGCGCAGGCATTCGCAGCTCACGCCTGATGATGGGCGTTGGTACATCGATGATCTCAAGAGCAACAACGGCACGTTCGTCAATGGTCGCCGCGTGATTGAGCAACGGCTCCTTCAGCCTGGCGATCAGATTCGCACGGGCAACACGATCATCATGTTTGGGCGTGATGAAACCAAGCCGGTGAAGCGGAAGAGTCCGGTGAAGATCGCCAAGCCTAGTTCGATGGATGTCACCGTCGAGCGCACCGCAGCGAGCAATGAAGACTCGATGATCATGGCGGTGCCTGAGCCTTCCGAAGCTGCGGCGCAGCATCTGAAAGTTCTCTTTCATCTGACGCAGCTCATCGGCACCGTCGTTGATCGGCAGACGCTGCTCGAAAATGTGATGGATGTAATTTTTGAATATTTCAGAGCAGATCGCGGCTTTATTCTTCAGCAGGATGAACCGACCGATCGGCCTGAGCCTGTCGTCGTTCGGCATCGCGTGCCGCCCACGGGTAAGCAGCGCGATGAGGCGCCGATCACGGTCAGCCGAACGATTGTGCAGCACGTGATGCAAAAGGGCGAAGGCGTGCTGTCGAGCAATGCGATGACCGATGAGCGATTTTCCAGCCACGACAGTGTGCAGCGATATGGCATTCGTTCGGCGCTTTGTGTGCCTATCAAATTCAAGGATCGCATCTTCGGCGTCATTCATCTCGACAGCAAAATCAACAACTACACCTACACCGAAGATCAGCTTTTACTGCTCAACGCCATCGGCGTACAGACCGGTCTCGCTCTGGCCAATGCAGAAAAGTACACGAGACGATTGCAGGAAGAGCGACTTGCGGCGACGGGCAAGACCGTCGCTTCACTGTCGCACTCGATCAAGAACATCATTCAAGGCATTCGAGGCGGCGCGGAAGTTGTCGAGCTTGGCTTTCGCAAGAATGCGATGGAGACGATCAAAGGTGGCTGGGAAATCTGCGCTCGCAATCTGGAGCGCATCAGTCAACTGACGATGAACATGCTCGCCTTCAGCAAGCAGCGCGAGCCTGAACTGGAGCTGACGAATCTCAAGCGCGTGATCGAAGATGTGCTCGCGCTGATGCAGCGGCAGTTTGATACGCGCAAGGTGGCGATCATCACGGATATTGATGACGACATGCCGCCGGTGCCTTTGGATGCGGGCGGCCTTGAACAGGCGATGCTCAATCTGGTGAATAACGCACTGGAAGCGGTGTCGCCGCTCACTGGTGCAGTGACGGTGCGAGCCGACTATGACGCGGTGAAGCAGGAGGTTCGCATCAGTGTGAGCGACAACGGCGAAGGCATGGACAAGCAGACCAAGCGCAATCTGTTTCAGCCGTTCCATTCGACCAAGGGCCTCAAGGGCACTGGCCTGGGGCTGGTGGTGACCAAGAAGATTGTCGATGAGCATGGCGGCAAGATTGAAGTCTGGAGCGAGCCTCGGCAGGGCACCACATTTACGATGACGTTGCCTGCGCATCTTGATGGCAAACGGAAGCCGGGCGAGACGATCGTGTCGCCTGCACGTGATCCGCACAATCTGAAAAAAACGAGCGGGCTGCTGTGAAATCTTTAGTTTCAGTTGATCGTGTGGTACTGGCAGGCTGCTGCTTTGAGCGGTTTGCCAGTGCCACACGGAATCGTGAGAACGGTGAGTGCCAAGCACTCTTCGTATTAAGCATCCGCAGCCAGCGGCGCGGGCCTGCGCACTTCCATCAACCGGCGATCGTAGGTGGCGATGACGTCGAGCCTGCGCAGCATGCCGAGGATGACCAGCGGCTGCTTCTCGTCAATCACCGGCAGTTCATCGAAGCGCTCCAGTGCAAATCTTTTCATCGCTGATGAAAGCTCCGTGGTGAGCGTGAGCGGCTTCACGGGTGTAGCCAGATCGTGCGCCACAGCGAGCGGGCCGACGTTGCTCTCATAGAGGAACTGACGAATGTCCTGAATGCTGATGAGGCCGGCGTATCGATCATCTGGCCCGACGACGGGGAAGCAGGTCTGCACCGTGGAGGCGACGAGGCGACTCAAATCAAAGAGCGGCATGTCGAGGGGCACCTTGGAAAAAACGCGATGCGACTGCGTAATCGCGTTGCCCACGGTCAGCCCTTTGAGCACATCGATAATGAACTCGTCGCTGTGTGCAGGTGAGTCGGAGCGATCAGGCACCTGCGTCGGATAAAGCGTCCAGCCTCGGCCAAGCAGATAAGCAATCGCACAAACCCACATCGCAGGCAGCAGTAGCTTGTATCCCGCAGTGACTTCACACACGACCAGCAGCGCGGCGAGCGGTGTGTTGGCGGCAGCGGCGAAGAAGGCGACCATGCCCAGGATGGCGAAGGTGGGGATGGATTGAGCTGCGACGATGCCGGGCATGAGTCGATGGCACAGGACGCCGACGACAGCGCCCAGTGTGCCGCCGATGACCATGCATGGGCCGAAGGTTCCTGCGGAGCCGCCTGAGCCGATGGTGAAACTGGTGGTGAGAATTTTTCCGATGCCGACGGCGAGAAGCAGCAGGATGGAGAACCCAGCGGGATCAGTCGGATTGATGATGTATTGCAGGTAGCCGTAGCCGATGGAGAGGACGCTGAGCGCGTGATGCTGTGCGGCGCTGCCCTGGCCCGAGAAGGCAAGGTAGAGGCCGATGCCGATCATGGCGCTGAGCATCGCGCCCAGGCCGGGCTTGAGGTAGCGCGAGATTTTCATTTCCTTGAAACGACGCTCGACCATGAACAGGCATTTCACATAAGCCCACGAGAGATACGCCATCAGCACCGCGAGCACTGTCAGCGGCAGCAGTAGGATCGGCTTTTCGAAACTGAGATTGGCAGGAATATCAAAGAGCGGCTCGAAACCAAAGGCGAGCGAGAAGACGCAGTAAGCAACGGTGGTGGCAACGAAGGATGGAATGAGCGCTTCGGATTCGAATTCAGGATCGCGGTAGAGCACTTCGACGGCAAAGATCGCTCCAGCGAGGGGCGCATGAAAGATCGCGCCGATGCCCGCGCCCAGGCCGGCGGTCATGAGGATGCGGCGCTGATCATCGGAGAGGCCCAGGCGCGTGGCGAACCAGGAGCCAAAGCCTGCGCCGATTTGCGAGATGGGGCCTTCGCGTCCGCCGCTGCCGCCGGTGCCCAGGGTGATGGCGGAGCTGAGCATTTTGACGAGTGGGACGCGGCCGCGGATTTTTCCTGCTTCGTGATGGAAGGCGTGGATGGCGGAGTCGGTGCCGTGGCCGCCCGCTTCGGGAGCGAAGCGATAGACGATGAACCCGCTGACGAGGCCGCCGACGGTGGGCACGAGCAGCAGCATCCATAGATTGACAGGTCGATGCGCTTGAACCACTTCGTCAGCGGTGCGAACTTCGTGCGGTCGCGGCCCGCTGAGGTCTTCGTATTCCACTTCATTGGCAGGCCCGCCCGGCTCATAGCCCGCGAGATAGTTGAGGCTAAAGTGCGTGACTGCGATGCACAGAAGATGAAAAAGGATGGCTCCAAAACCGGCGACGATACCGACCATCATGGCGTGAACAATGCCGCGACCCACTGCTTTGGCACCCGAGTGAGGCCACAGACCCAGGCGTTTGATATGTGAATGAATCGCCATGTCGCAGCAGAGCCTAGCAGGACGGTGACACTCGTGCTAAAGATGATGCGACATGACAGAGCCATCGCAACCGGGCTGCACGAGCCACTCATTTGAGCGATGATATCGAGGCGGGGATCAGGTGACTCTTTCATGATCGAACATGCTCCAACTCAGGCAGATAGCGAGCTTCGTTTCGCTGCATCGGCACCCGTTACTCCCGCTGATCTTGCCAGAACGCTCAAGAACACTGCCAGAGAAAATCTCTGGATTATCGCGCTGGGCCTTTCACTGATCTACACCGCCACGGCAGTCAGTCACGCACTGGTTTTGTCGTCGCCGCATCGTGGCCCATTGACTGCGGTGGCGGCAATTTCGGCTGCGCTGCTGCTCGTGCTGGTGTGGTGGCTCAGGAGAGTTTCGATCGCTGACTGGTGGGTTTACAAAATTGGAGCATCGATCGCGCTGACGGCGCTGTTCAACGAAGTGCTCCAACAGCAACTTCTGCTTAACCCATCGCATCAGATCTACACGAGCATTTTCATTCTGGCCATCGGCGTGTTCATGCTGTCCACCACAGGCCTGCTGGTTTGCACCTCCCTGGCGCTGGCTGCTTGGGGTGTCAGCGTTTGGCGCGCCGAGGGTGATGCGCAGATGGTGGAATGGATTTATGCGCATCTGACCTGCGCGACTCTGGCGCTGACGTTTCATTTCATGAGGCTGCGAACGCTCGGTCGTATGGAATCGCTCAGGCTTGCGGAAGCCAATCGCACGGCTGACTTGCAACGGGCACTCGCAGAGCTGCGGGCCAGTGAATCGCTGTTTCGTCAGTTTGCCGATCACAGCGGCCAGGTGTTCTGGATCAACGATGGCTTGACGCATCAGGTGGCGTATGTAAATCGTGTTTACGAAACGCTCATCGGTCGCACGATCGAGCAGCTTCGCGAAGACCCGCTCGATTGGATCGGCGCTATTCATCCTGATGATCGCCTGCGGATCATGAGTGCCTATCTCAGTTCACAAGAGGGCGGAAATTTTGAAGAGGAGTATCGCATCGTCCGCCCTGACGGCACGATCCGCTGGGTACACGATCATGGGTTTGTCATCGGTGATGAGAGCGGGAGCGTTCGCCGAAACGGCGGCACCATGCGCGACATTACGGATCGTGTTCTTGCTCAAGGAGAACTGATTCGCAGCGAGCAGGCCAACCGCGCCATCCTGCATGCGATCCCGGACATGATCATTCGCATTGCCCGCGATGGCACGTTTCTATCCGTTCAGAATCCCAAGAATTTTCAGGCACTCTGGCTTACCTCGCAAGATGTGGGCAGTCAGATAAGCAAAGTATTGCCTCCAGAACTAGCCAGAATCGGGCAGCAGCAGATCGAGGCGGCACTGACCACGCGCCAGGTGCAGTCCCATGAGTATGTCTGGCCCATGGATGGACAGGATCACTGGCGCGAGTGGCGAATAGTGCCGGTGAGCGAGGAGGAGGTGATGGTCATCGTGCGCGACATCACAGCACGAAAGCAGGCCGAGGAAGCGCTAAGAACCAGCAGACAACGACTCAGTGACCTGATCGCGGACATCGATGGTATTGTCTGGGAATGCGATCCGCGCAGTTTCTGTTTCACTTATGTCAGTGCCCGCGCCCAGAAAATTCTGGGTTACCCGCAGGAGGACTGGCTCAAGGATGAAAACTTTTTCACTCGAATCCTACACCCCGATGATCGCGATCGCATCATCAAGTTCTGCGCTCAGCGTACCGTACAAAGGCTCGACCACGAGATGGATTATCGCGTCATCGCTGCCGATGGCCGAATGCTTTGGATGCACGACAAGGTGCGCGTCGTCAAGGATGAACATGGCCATACGGTGCGACTGTGCGGCTTGCTCATCGACATCACCGACTCCATGCGCGCTGCCCAGGCTTTGCGTGACAGCGAGAGGGTGCTGGCCAAGGCGCAGGAAATCGCTTCGCTGGGAAGCTGGATTTGGGAGGCAGCGAGCGATTGTGTCACGTGGTCGCCGCAGATGTACCGCATCTACGACATCAAGCCGCAAAAGTTTGATGGCAGTTGGGCCAAAGCATTTGAGATGATTCATCCCGACGATCAGGCACGCGTCTGGCAGATGGCGCAGAAGTCGCTCGCATCTGGCGATGTCGAAGCGATTGAGTTTCGCATCCTTCAGCCAGATGGCGTAGAGCGCATCGTCACCGCCGATGCTCAAATTGAATATAGCGCCCAGGGGGAACTGGACCGCATCATCGGCACGGTGCAGGATGTCACCGAAGTACGCAAAGCACAGGCACAGCGGCAACGACTGGAAGGCGAACTCAAACAGGCACAGAAGCTCGAAGCTGTCGGAACGCTCGCCACCGGCGTCGCTCATGATTTCAACAATCTGCTCACCGCCATACGAGGTTATGTCGATCTCACCCGCGCTTCGCTGGACGATGAAGCCAAGACAAATCAGGCGCTCGACATGATTGCCCTGGCGACCGAACAGGCCGCAGGCGTCACGCACAGTCTTCTGACATTTGGCCACCGCACACCGACTGAAAAGGGACCGATCGATCTGGCGCCGAACATTCGCGAATCATTGCAATTGCTGCGAAGGCTATTGCCAGCTTCCATCGAACTCGTGGAAGATCTACCCGAGGATGATGCACTCTTCGCCACCGCCAACGGCCACCAGCTCCAGCAGGTTTGGCTCAATCTCACCCTCAATGCCCGCGATGCAATGCCCGTCGGCGGCAAGCTCATCATTCGACTACGCAGACTCTCGCAAGGGCCGCAGTCGCCGCAAGATTCCTGGCACGGGCAGCCGCTCGAAACTGCACTCATCACCGTCAGCGACAACGGCACCGGCATGAGCGAGAAAGTCATGCAGCGCATCTTCGAGCCTTACTTCACCACCAAGCAGCGTGGCCAAGGCACCGGCCTGGGCCTGTCAATCGTGCATGGCATCATCACCGACCACGGCGGACGCATTCGCGTGCAGTCCGAATCCGGAAAAGGCACCCGCTTCATCATCCAACTGCCCACCTGTGCGCCGCCAGTTTCAGACTTGAGCTCAGCATCGGCTTCAAATTTACAGCGAGGCACAGGGCAAATCATTCTGCTCGCGGAGGACAACGAGTTTGTTCGCGAAGTCATCGCCTCATCACTGATGTCGGCTGGCTATCGCATCGTGCAAGCCGCCGATGGCGAAGAAGCGATGCATCTGTATCAGGAGCATCAGCATGATCTGGGCCTGCTGCTGCTGAATACTGACTTGCCCAAACTCAGTGGCGAAGTGTGCCTTGAGCGCATTCGAGAATCGTCTCCTGCGCTGCCTGCCATTCTCATGAGCGCAAGTCTGCCTCAGCAAACTTCCAGTCCGGATCGCCCCGACGAATTGCGACTGGCCAAGCCGTTTCAAATCGCCCGGCTGATCGAACTGGTGGAGCAGATTTTTCTGGATTCACAGACTGAGGAATCGGATAAAACTCGCCCCTAGAAATATTTGATGGCGTTAAGGCGGTTGGCGGCCAAGGCGTGAACCAGTGCAGTCAGGATCAATTTAAGGAAAGTCTGGTACCCCATCGTTCTGGATGGATCCGGTGTGGTATTGATGGTCGTTGTTCCATCGCTTGTTGGCTTCCACATCGATCATCACATCCACAAGTTTGGCGCGCTGCTCAATTTCGACATGGGTATCGACGTAGGCGACATTAGGATTACCCAGATGGATTCGGCTGGGCCATTGCCCGGTTCGATAGGGCCCAATGAAGCCGGACCAGTAGTCATTGGGATTGCTGTCGGCAAAGGCGACCATGGCGGAGGGTTTGATGATGCGAGTGACTGGGGCTGCATCCAGGAACGGGTGATCGCGATAGACGCCCAGGCCGGAGTTGGGATTCTGCATCATGAACGCTCCCCAGACGTTGTAGCCATACGACATTTTCTGCGTATAGCCACGGATGCGCATCTCATCTTTTTCGTATCCGAAAAATGAGGGTTCGCCCGGCGCGGTTTTGAATTGCCATTTGGTGTAACCCGGTGCCTGCGGGCAGGAGAAGATCGTCTGTTCCCTGCCGGTGAATCGCCGCATCTGCACGGGCCAGAGCCAGATGCGATCGTTGTTGTTGGGCGCGGCATCCAGACCTGCGGGGAAGAAGCGCGACTCATCGCCATACATCGCCAGCGCGGAAACGATCTGCCGCTGATTGGAGGCACACCAGACCATTCGAGCATTGGCGCGGGCGTGTCCCAACGCGGGCAGCAACATCGAAATCAACAGCGTGATGATTGAAAGTACCACGAGGACTTCAATGAGCGTGAAGCCGCTGCGAGTTGGACGAGGTGGTTGTGACGACATGTGATGGCGTCTCCATCGAGTGGGACGGAAAAATATGAACACTGCTAATATATCATGCGTCCTGCAAAGAACAAGCAATTTCAGCGAAGCTGACCGCCAATTTCATCCTGCATCATCACGCAAACGGCGGAGCATTGATATTCGCCTTCTCCTCAAACCTTTCAATCGCAACAGCGCGGCGAGAGTTCTCATCAATCTCAATAAACACCCCGTTAACCCGCGGATCACCTTCCGCAACGTCATACGGCGCGTGCATCGCTGTGGTCATGTGCGCCAAGACCGGTGCCACACTTCGGCCAAGCACGCTGGTCATCGGCCCGCACATGCCCAGATCGGTTTGATACGCCGTGCCTTGGGGCAGAATGCGAGCATCAGCGGTGGCGACATGCGTGTGCGTGCCCACCACTGCCGCCGCTCTGCCATCGAGGTACCAGCCCAGCGCCTGCTTCTCGCTAGTCGCTTCGGCATGAACTTCGACAAGCACGATCGGGTCTTTCTGAGGCAGCGAAGCGATCACTTCATCCACCGTCACAAACGGATCACCCGCCGGCAGATTCATGAAGATTCGCCCAAGCACCGTCATCACATAAATCGGCGGAAGTTCGCTGTTGATTTGCCCATCACGCATCGGAGGAACTTTCATCCACCTTCGCCCCTTGGCACCACTTGGCAAGTTAGCAGGGCGAATGAGATTGGGAACTGTTTCGAGTGTGCTGACGATCTCGGCTTTCTTATAGACGTGATCGCCCAGGGTCATCGCATCGATGCCGGAGGTTGCGATTTTTTTGTAGAGATCAGGCGTCAGGCCCGAGCCGTTGGCAGCGTTCTCCGCATTGGCGAGGACGATATCGGGGCGATACCGCTCGCGCAATAAAGGCAGTAGCTGCGCGACTGCTCTGCGGCCTGGGCCGCCAACGATATCGCCGAACATGATGAGTCTTAGAGCCATGCGTGCAGCGTAGCAGGTTGCGTTTGGCGAAGGCGATGAACCCGCACATTTAGCCGTTCACCTTGGTGAACGACGTAGATCATGGTTTGGCCATCTTATTGACAACCTTATGCGATCGATCAATACTTTGTGGCTGACCAGGCACAAGGTGCCATATCTTGCGTAGTGATGGCGTGAATGCGACTGGTGATGGGAGTGGTGCTGATGCTTTGTCCTTTCTGTAACAAGGACCACGACAAGGTGATTGACTCACGTTCCGCCGACGGCGGCAAGGTGATTCGTCGCCGTCGCGAATGCATCGCCTGTGGCAAACGGTTCACCACCTACGAACACATCGAAGCTTCCACCCGCCTAGCTGTCGTAAAAAAAGATGGCTCGCGCATTCCCTACGACCGCGAAAAGATGCTCTCGGGCCTGGAGAAGGCCTGCTACAAACGGCCAGTCAGCGCCCAGCAGATGGAACAAATCGTCAACGAAGTGGAAGAAGAACTTTTCCGCAAACACGACCGCGAACTGCAATCCGTAGAAATCGGCAAAGCCCTCTCCGAAAAACTCAAACGAGTCGATCAAATCGCCTACGTGCGCTTCGCCAGTGTCTATAAACAGTTTCGCGATCTCGATGATTTTCTCGAAGAGGTGCGCGAGGTCCTCGAATCCGGCACAACGCAGCCGCCTGAACAAGGCAAACTGTTTCCGGAGTGACGAGTGGGCGTTTGTTGTGTTGTATGATGATGTGCGAGGTCAATCATGATTGCCAATCGAGACCAATTTCCATCTGCGGGTTCCTCGGCTCCCATGAGTGTTGCCCAGATGAAGGCTCAGTTTCCCGACCAGTGGCTTCTCATCGCCGAGCCGCGCACCAGCAGCCAACACGAAGTGCTCTCGGGTCTTGTGGTCTGGCACTGTAGTGATCGCGATGAGCTCTACCAGAAAGACGCTGAATTTGGCTTGGAAAAAGCTGCGATTCTGTTTACGGGTGAGTGGCAAAAAGGCATGGAGTTCGTTCTTTGAAATTTGCATTCGATGCAACACGGGGGCTCATCGTTTTGCCAGCTCGGCTCATCGGGCTAAGAGGTGAGCGAATGGTAAGACTCGCGCTCGATACCGGCTCAACATCCACACTCATCAATTCATCTATCCTTGAGCGCCTCGGATATTTGAAACAACAAGCGACGAAACATGTCGGCATCACCACCGCCTCGCAAATGCTCTATGCACCGCTTTTTGAAATCAGGCAACTGAGCGTGCTGGGCATCGATCGAAAAACGTTCGCCGTCGTTTCACACGATCTGCCCAAGTCAGCAACCATTGATGGCGTCGTCGGTCTCGACTTTCTGCGCCAGTGCAAAGTCGAAATTGATTTCAGTGAAGGATCCGTATCCCTAGAGAGGATGATTTGACTCACCCCACCTCCGAATCTTCCCTCTGGCAGGGCGTGAAAGACCTCATCGGCGACACCGCGCTCACGCTCGGTCAGCACTGGTCTTTCAATCTGCGTAATGACCCCAAGCGACTGCCGTTTGTTTTAGCGCGCTACAAATTCGCCGCTCGCATGGCGTGCAAGAATCGCGCTGTTCTCGAGCTGGGTTGCAGTGAAGGCATCGGCACGCCGATCCTTGCGGAGTTCGCTGCGCACTACACCGGCATCGACATGGACGCGCCCGCTATCGAAGCTGCGAAGGTCAATTTCTCCGCGGAAAACCGCCAGTTTCTTGCCGGTGATTTTCTCGGCAAAACGCTAGGCACCTTCAGTAGCGTCGTCAGCCTCGATGTCGTCGAACACATCGTGCCTGAAATGGAAGATGCTTACTTCGACACCGTCGCGATGAATCTCAGTGACGATGGCATCGCAGTCATCGGCACGCCCAACAAAACATCCGAGGCTTACGCGTCGCCCATGAGCAAAGCAGGGCACGTCAATGTTTTTGATGGCGTGCATCT
>Ga0105054_10010627_pt1 | contig 11652 bp, 9 predicted proteins | sample BON02_FD_78091 | JGI IMG/M metagenome (GOLD analysis project Ga0105054, IMG submission 78091) | Freshwater microbial communities from Lake Bonney liftoff mats and glacier meltwater in Antarctica - BON-02 (megahit assembly) | ecosystem: Environmental > Aquatic > Freshwater > Ice > Glacier... | reverse complement strand
CGTGAGAGCCGCTACAACTTCATCATCCGTGCGGCCAAAGACTGGACCAGCATCCTGGCCAACTTCGGCCTGGGCGCTGCCGCCATCAAAACCTTGCGCAAATGAAGCACGCCATGACTGAACTAAATCAAGCAACCCTTGGTGCGCAAACAGCGGCTGAAGACGACGACGAAATCAGCCTGCTCGACTTGCTGCAGGTGGTGGCAGACAACCTGCGCCTGCTCATCCTGGGTCCGCTGTTAGCCGGCCTACTCGCCTTGGGCTACAGCTTTACCATTACCCCGACCTTTACCGCGAGTACCAAATTTTTGCCGCCCCAGCAGCAGCAAAGCAGCGCTGCCGCCATGCTGCAGTCGCTGGGTGCCTTGGGTGGCCTGGCCGGTGCCGCCAGCGGCCTGAAAAATCCGGCTGATCAGTATCTGGCTTTCATGGAAAGCAACAGCGTGCAGGATGCGCTGATAGAGCGTTTTAAATTAATGGATCGCTATGAATCCAAATTCCGGCAGGATGCGCGTACCACCTTGGCAGGCAGTGCCCGCTCCAGCAGCGGCAAGGACGGGCTCATCACTGTGGAGGTAGATGACAAAGACCCGGCTTTTGCCGCGCAGTTGGCCAACGCGCATGTCGAAGAACTGCAAAAACTGCTCAGCCGCATAGCCGTTACGGAGGCGCAGCAGCGCCGCGTGTTCTTCGAGAAGCAATTACTGAGCGCCAAAGACAACTTGGTCAAAGCCGAGCAAACCCTCAAGGCCAGCGGTGTCCATAGCAGCGTGTTGAAGGTTGACCCCACAGCTGCGGTAGAGGGACTAGCCAGGCTCAAAGCGGGTATTGCCGCGCAGGAAGTCAAGCTCGGTAGCATGCGCGGTTACCTGACCGAGAGCGCCCCTGATTTCAAGCAAGCTCAAACCGAACTCGCCGCCCTGCGCACCCAGGTGGCACGGTCTGAGAAGGCAGAACCGGCCGTTACGGGTGGCGAAAGTGACTACATCGCCAAGTACCGCGAGTTCAAGTACTACGAAACCTTGTTTGAACTGTTTACCAAACAATTTGAGATTGCCCGTATCGACGAAAGCCGCGAAGGCGCTGTCATTCAGGTGCTCGATGTGGCCCAGCCGCCCGAGCGCAAGAGCAAACCCAAGAAGGCACTAATTGCCATGATGACTACCCTGGCCGTGGGCTTTGCGCTGCTGCTCTTCGTCTTTGTGCGCAGTGCCCTGCGGGGTGCCGCGCAAAACCAGGAATCTGCAGAGAAACTGGCCCATCTGCGCCGTGCATGGTCCAAGGCCCTTGGTCGTGCCTAAACCGGTTCTGATGGGTACGCTGCGCGTGCTTGCGGGGCTAGGGGCGGCGGTGGCCACGGGCGTTTGCCTAGCGCAGTCCGAATACGATTTGACCCAGACCCACGGCATACACCCCACCGGTATCACCTGGCGGCTCACCGACGAAACTTGGAAGCTGCCCGGCGGTGACCGGGTGGGCATGGTCGGTGGCAACCTGCTGTTCGATGTCAACCGCAACTTCAAGCTCGGCGTCGGTTCGTACGGCGCGCTGCGCGGCAATCTGGGCGGCTTCATCACCTTGGGCGTGGCTGCGGAATTGCACGAGAGAATCACGCCCTCATTGAGGGGGGAAGCGGGCGTGTTTGTCGGTGGTGGCGGCGGCCATGGCGCCAATGCGCTGGTCGGTGGCGGGCTGATGCTGCGTGGCCATGCGGGGCTGAGCTATGACCTCGGGCGCTATTGCAGAGTCGGCATGGGCTTGAGCCATGTCGCTTTTCCATCGGGCACCATCCGTAGCACCCAGCCTTACCTGAGTTATGAATATTCGTTTGATAGCGTGAACGGCCACGGCTGGGGCGGCGCGCCCGAAGGCATCGCCGCATCGGACAAAAAACTACTGGTGCGTCAACAGGAATTCGCATTGGTGGCGCACGCCTATCGCATTCCGAATGGCGTGGTGCAGATCGGCGGCGCGCCGCAGCACCCGAACATGCAATTGATCGGCGCCGAATGGTCGAGCTACCTCGATGAGCGCTGGTTCCTGAAGCTGGCAGCCGACGGTGCGATGGGCGGGCAGAGCAGCGGTTATATGCAGATTCTTGCAGGTGGCGGCTACCGTTGGCCGATCGCGCGCGGCACGGCGGTCAAGCTGCATGCCGCCCTGGGTCCGGCTGGTGGAGGTGGGGTCGAAACCGGTGGCGGCCTGCTGGTCAGCGCCGGCCTGGCGCTGCAGCAGAACATCAGCCGCCGCAACGCGCTCGAGGTCACTGTCGAAAAAATAAGCGCACCCGGTCACAGCTTCAACGCGACCAGCCTGAGCCTCAAACTCAGTCATCAGTTCGGCCTGCCCGCTGCCAACGGTTTTGCCTCGTGGGGCGAACTGAGCCGCTTCGACCCTCAGCATTTGCGTGTGCGTTTTCCGAGCCAGACCTACTTCAAGGGCAGCTCTAACTGGCGCACCGGTAGCACCAAGAATACGGTTGGCAACCTCGGGGTGCAGCTCGACTACTTCATTCCCGGCCCGTCTTCGTCGGCCAATTTTTTCCTGACCGGCCAGGGGCTCGCGGCCTTCAGCGACGGCGCTGGCGCATACATGACCGGCCAGCTCGGCGCCGGTGCGCAGTGGCCGCTGGCGGCGCGCTGGTTTGTCGAAGGCGAGGGCTTGCTTGGCGCGGCCGGCGGTGGCGGCCTGGCGATGGGCAGCGGACTGGTCGCGCAGGGTAACGCCAGTGTCGGCTATCGGCTCTCGAAGTCCTTGTCGCTGATGGCGACGGCCGGTTACATGAAAGCCCTGCGCGGCGATTTCGCCGCCACCGTGCTGGGCATGTCGCTGGCTTATCAATTCACGGCGTTTGCGGAGAAGTAGCGCCGGGTTGCGCCTCAGACCCGAAAAACACCGACCTCCGAACCGTGCCCATAAAAGTCAAGAGGTTCTGAGACAAATGGCCTCTGAGACGGCTATTTGGGGTACTTCCCCAAACCCGCAGTCAGGAGTCAGAAGCGCAGAACCCCGCGTGGTTCGGGGTTCTGGCAGGCATCTATTCGCTGATAGCGAGTTAGTAGCCCATGTACTGGCGGAGAGGGTGTCCGCAAAAATAGCGTCCAGTAAAATCCAGTAATGTCTATAAGCCTTTGATTTACAAAGAAAATATATAACATCAGTGTCTTGTGCTGTCCATTAGTTTCCCGTAAAATCTCACCATCTATGATGGGAACTATGTTGGGAAAGGATTTATATGGCACGCAAGGCGGAGGAACTTTCGGCACTCGTGGTCGGCAGATTAAAGACCCCGGGTCTTTGGGCTGTTGGCGGCGTTGCTGGTCTATACATGTGCATCAACGATGGCGCAGCACGCTCATGGATTCTGCGCATGATGGTCGGCACCAAGCGCCGCGACATGGGGTTGGGCGGATTCCCCGATGTGACGCTGGCGCAGGCCCGCGAAAAGGCCCGTCAAGCGCGGGGCGAGGTCGATCAAGGTGTTGACCCCATCTTGCAGCGCAAGGCGCTCAAAAGCGCGCTGGCAGCCCAGCAGGCCACCGAGAAGACGTTCAAGCAAGCGGCCACTGCCTACATCGACGCGCACAGCGACTCATGGCGCAACCCAAAGCACCGGGGCCAATGGGCCAGCACGCTGGAGACCTATGTATTCCCAACAATGGGGCACCTGCTGGTGCGTGACGTTGGTCAGGAACATGTGCTCGCGGCACTTGAGCCGATCTGGAAAACCAAGACAGAGACCGCGACGCGGGTGCGCGGGCGTATTGAATCCGTCCTGAGTTGGGCCACCGTGCGCAAGTACCGTACCGGAGAGAACCCTGCGCGTTGGAAGGGCCACCTAGATCAGCTACTACCCAAGCCGTCAGGCGTGTCGAAGGTGGCGCACCACCGGGCGTTACCAATTGATGGTGTCGGGCAATTCATGGCCGACCTGCGCAAGCGTGAGGGGACTGCCGCCAAAGCGCTGGAGTTCTTGGTTTTAACTGCCGCACGTTCTGGCGAGGTACGTGGCGCACTCTGGAGCGAGATCGACATGCAGACGGCTGTATGGACTATTTCGGGTGAACGCATGAAGGCTGGCAAAGAGCACCGGGTGCCGTTGTCCAAATCGGTGATGGGAATCCTGCGCACGCATCCACAACAAGATAACAATGATTTGGTCTTCCCCGCCCCTCGCGGCGGCGTGCTGTCCGACATGACCCTGACGGCAGTCATGCGGCGCATGGAAGTGGATGCCGTCCCGCATGGTTTCCGCTCGACATTCCGCGACTGGTGCAGCGAGCGCACCAACTACCCCCGGGACTTGGCAGAGCAGGCGCTGGCCCATGCCATTGAGTCGAAGGTCGAAGCTGCCTACCGGCGCGGTGACGCGCTGGAGAAGCGTCGGGCCATGATGACGGAGTGGTCGAAACACTGTGATCGGGTGGCAGCTCCTGCTGGTGCAGTTATTCCATTGAGGGGGAAGGTATGAAGCAGAAAGCCCAGCCACAAACCGACACCACTAGTAGGGACGAACAGCAATGGAAAAACGAACTCGTTCGGCGGCAAGAAGCAAAGGAGCCGCTATTTGATAGGCAGCAGCGACTTTGGGCACACGCAGAGGCGATTGAGCGCGCTCAAATGGAAGAGAAGCCCCTTCCCCCTGAACTTTCAAAATGGCTGCACAGGGCGCTCAAAAATATTGCCTGCGGCACAGACGCTGAGGAAGTATTCAACGTAAAGCCGTCAAAGAAAGGTGTACGAAAAGATGGGTTCAAACTGTATATGCGACGTAAGGTAGCAGGGGGGTTTGTCGCTGCTGCATCCGGGGCTGGTCCCGAGAAAATGACTAACACCGAAGCCTTTAATTTGCTTGCAAATAGCTGGAAAATAAACCTCGGTCCAAAAGCCAGCACGGTGCGTAAGGAATGGAACAAAAAAGACGCGAATCGAAACCCAGTATTCACACTCGGGGGTGACCCCACAGCAACTAAAAAGTGAAACGGCGAATGTCCCAGTAGATAGCATAGGTACTGTAGATACCTATTGTTTTCAGGGTGCCAAATTGCTGGCTCAATATGTCCATTGAAACCCTTAAAGAAGGAATTGGACGCCATGAGAAAACATAAGGAAACCCGTCGTGCTCTGCGCTTAAAAGGAGTCTGCACTAAGTCAGGACTTGGAAGAAGCACTATCTATGCCCTGATAGCTGCGGGCAAATTCCCCGCTGGTTTTCACCTGACACCAGGGGGCAGAGCCAAAGGTTGGTATGAGGATTTGATAGACGATTACCTTGCTGCTCAATCAGAAGGGGAAAAGTCATGAGCCAGTTTCCCTTCTCAAACTCTAGGTTTCCTAATCCTCTACTCAAGGACTACAACTTAGCCCTCAGCGCAGACCGAGCCGTGCAGGCCGCCGCGAGCCCGTTCATGATCTGGGCAATCAAGGCTGGTGCAATACCGTTGGTGTTGAAATCAGTTGCCTCTTGCTCTCCAGTTGTCGTTACGCCTGGCCTTAAAAAGAAGCCTGCGCTCTATCTGTTTCCGTCGCCTATGGGCTCCGGCCACCATGTCGGCGGGGTGCTGGCCTATGACAAAAGCAAAGTCCTTCGTGCGTTTTTTTCCAACTGCGTGCCCGAGCCATCCGAGGCCGCTGGCATCAAGCCACCCGAGCTGACCATGGAAGCCTTTGATGCGCTCAAGTCCGCCGAAGCACGTATTGATTGGATACACCGGACCATTTCCAGCGTGGCTGCCATTGCTCACATGCAGCAAGTTAGCCAGGTTGCCCGTGAAGCCGATAACTTCAAGACGATGGCTTTGTATTTGGTCGGGCCAGGGCCGCTTTTGTACACGACGGTGCTGCTCGCTGCCGGACAGCCACAAACAAACGCCAGCTTGGCATTTACGGGGTCCATCCGCGTATGAACGCAGCCCAAGACTATGCCGCGCACGGCCAGCATGAACTGCCCCCACTCGCCAAAGCCAGCGATTACGCCGCCCTGCCAGCAGAACTTCGCGCCCAGTGCGAAGCTTTTTGTCTCTGGAAGTCGGACTTGTCCGATCCAAAAAAACCGCGTAAGAAACCGCTCGACTGGCGCGGCCTGCATCGCGGCAATGACGATCCGGGCCTACACCTAACTTTTGATCAAGCATTGTTGAAACTACAGGCGCGCCCGCAAGCAGGCTTGGCGGTATATCAACCAGATGAAGGTATGCAAATCGAAGTTGATGGACAACTGGGTTACCTGCACATCCTCGACCTGGACGGCTTTGCCTGCGACGGGGTGTGGGAAGCCGAAGCGCATGAACTTTGTCAGCTTGCGGGTTGTACGTACATTGAAGAAAGCCCATCAAAGACCGGCTTAAAAATGTTGCTGGTGTCGGACGCACCGCCGATCAAAAAAGCAGACTACAAATTGCCTCCCAGCCGGTTCGCCGAGAAGCATCCAGAAGTCAAAAAATACCGCAACCGAACCGTCGAGCACTTCAGCCGCGATTTTTGGAATACGCTGACCGGAAATCATGCCCAAGGCAAGCTGCAATTCATTGATGCGGCCAAGCTGGCGACGATATTGCGGTGGCTGGCCAGCAAGGCACCTGCGGGGTCGCTGCCGCCCTCCAAACCATCGACTGAGCCCAAAGCACCAAACACCTATGCGAAGCCTACTCCTGCCTCACTGGAACGTGTTCTGTCAGCCATCGACTGCAGCGACGAAGGGTATTGGTCAGCCACCGCCAATGTATTAGCCCGGTTGTACGGCGAGGCTGGTCGCGATATCTTTGAACGCTTTAGTCGGGGTGATTTTGAAGCACAGCCCTATGGCGAATTCGATCCCCATGTTGTCGATGCGCGTTACTCCCGGGCCTTAACCGAACTGTCTGGGCGCCCCGATGGCTACGGCATAAAACACCTCTGCCAGCTGGCAGGTATTGACCCGGTTACGCTGGATTTTGAGCCGCCGCCACTATCGCCAGAGATGCAGTGGTTGGCGATCAATCCGTTTGCGGCCAGAATGGCAAAGGGTACAGGTCAGACGGTCATTACCATGCCTGATTTTGGTCTGACCGAGGCCGGTAACGCGCAGCGCATTCACCGAACCTTCAGTGCCAATGTGGCATGGGTTCATGAGCTAAAGCAGTGGTTGGTATTTCAGAATGGCAAATGGCAAGCAACCACGCACGAGCAAGTGATTGCGCTGGCGGCGCGGGTCATGCAGGGTTTGTTGATCGACGCCTCAAACGCAGCAGACCCGACCAAGGTTGGAACACTTCTGGCCCACGTTCGCAAGTCGCTAAGCCGCAACTCATTAAACGCCGCCGTCGATTTGCTCAAATCACAACCCAGTGTAGAAATTCATGCCGCCCAGCTCGACGCCAACGACATGCAGCTGGGCACAGTCACAGGCCAGGTGATCGATTTACGCACGGGGCTGGTTCGCAACCAGACACCGGGGGACTACATCACCAAGTCAGTCGCGTGCGCGCACGACTCAGAAGCGATTAGCCCAACGTGGTTGATTTTTTTGGACAGTGTGTTTCAGGGTGACGCAGATCGAATCGACTACCTGCAGCGCTGGGCAGGTTATGCACTTACAGGCTCCACCACATCCCAGCAATTTCTCTTCATGTTTGGCCTGGGCGCCAATGGTAAAACGGTTCTGGTCAACACGCTGCTGCAACTGTGGGGAAGCTACGGCTTGCAGTCGCAGCCCGAGGCCTTCATGGCCAAAGGTTCAACGGAAGGAGCAACACCACTTTTGGCCAGGCTGGCGGGCGCTCGTCTGGTCATTGCAAACGAGACCGAAGACGGCCAGCGCCTGGCCGAAAGTACCGTCAAACAACTGACCGGCTCTGACACCATCGTGGCCCGTCCCATGTACGGCCAGCCTTTTGAATTTGTCCCTAAATTCAAACTGACAATGGTCGGGAACCACAAGCCCACCATTCGGGGCGATGACCACGGTATTTGGCGGCGCGTTCACCTGTTGCCTTTTTCACGAACTTTTGCGCCACATGAGCAGGATCCAGATCTTGCGCACAAGCTACGGCATGAACTGCCGGGAATTCTGAATTGGGCGCTGCAGGGGTGCCGTGCATGGCAGCGCGAAGGGCGGCTCAGCCTGCCACCGATCATGAGACGTGAAGTGGACTCGTACCGATCCGAGATGGACCTGATAGCGCAGTGGCTTGACGACTGCTGCGATATTGGTGCAAACCACACAGTCACATCTTCGTGCGCCTACCAGTCCTTTAACACCTGGTGCAGGACCAACGGTAATCTGCCGTTCAGCAATAAACGTTTCAGCCAGAAACTCGACGAACGAGGTTTTACTCGAAGTCGAACTAAAAAAGAACGGATATGGACAGGCTTCACCTGTCAAGGCAGTCTTTTATCCTCGTTCGTCAATAGCTGGTGACAGGTGTGACAGATGTTGGGCTATTTCCCAAACTTTTTCTATAACTGCTTCATGGAGAAAGTTTAAGAAAAAGGGCTAAACCTGTCACACCTGTCACCTTTTCCGCAAAACAAAAACCTGCCTACACAAACCAACCAACCAACAAGGACTGCCGTGCTCCAACATATCACTGCACAACACCTCGCCGCCAATTGGCTGCTCAACCATGTGCAAGCTACTCAGGTGAAACGGGAACCCGACATCATTGGACGATCCAGGAGCACACCCGATGACGATATCAGCGCCAGATCGTCAACCCGTCAATTGGTCGCAGTCGGCATTCCGTTCGATGGAGCGGCAATAGGCCTTGCCACCGTTGCCATATTTGAGAGCACCGGCTCCATGGACGACGGCGGTCTGGTTATCAGGTGCAATATCCGCAATGACGCCAGCGCGTACCAGGTGCATGCCGTGGTAACGACAGAGGGTGCAGACATCCATATTGCTGGGGATGCAGAATCGTTGGCGGTCCTGGATGCCTTACACCAGGCTGTTGCACAAGCCCATGAGATTTTCCGACACCGGCGACAGCTGCCGACACGGCCACATGGTTTCGGATCCTGAAACGGGCACGCCGTCGCCAACAAAATGAACTTCCCCCGGACCACGGGAGATGCGGATAAATGTATTTACCGCGCCTGCGGCACCCCGCCAACTATATTTAGTTCACGATCAGCCACCATCTGACGTACATCGTCAAGTGTCCGAACTGGCTCGTACCCCTTCGGCTTACGGCCTCGGGTTCTGCTCGCCGACGACATCGACAGCAGGTGCATGACATCCTCAAGGCGGGACAGGTATGCCGAGCTCCGAGAGTAACCCTCCCTAGCTGCTTTGGTAGCCTGTCCATGAACGTGATGGGCCACTGCTATACGCGCTCTACCCTCGACGGTTTTCGGCCCACCGCCACGCCCGCCATGGAACTGACACTTCTGCGTCTTGCTTGTTTTAAGCGCAGGCCGACCGCACTGGCTATGAGTTCGCGTTGACTTGGCCGTGCATCGCAGGCACTGGATGCGCCCACCAGCGGTGGTCAGGATGGGTTGGTAGTTCAGCATGACTCCATTATTTCACATTGTGGGATAAGAGTGGGGCCGAAGCCGGTATGCCGATCAAAGAAATCGGACGCAAACACGGCTTCAGTGATGCCAGCTTTTACAAGTGGCGTTCCAAGTACGGCGGCATGGACGCCAGCGAGGCCAAACGGCTTTGGCCTCTCGAACTGAATCCATCAGAAGCAAGTCACTATGTCGAGGCTCCGCCCTTCTCAAAAATGGCTGTATGCCCCATTCGTTGAACTAATTTGTAACCATTTGCTATGAGTAAGTTAACAGAGGGATTTTTTACTAATGCGTTAATACTTTCAGCATAAATCTCAATCATAAGAACTCTTGGGTGACATGGCCAATTAGTGATGTCTTCAATTGCACCTTCATCTAAACCCTCAATATCAATGTTCAATAAATCAAATTGCTGACCAAACTGCTCACTTGCTTGTTCAATGACCTGCTTTAGGCTTATGCATTTAACTTCAGAGGAATTCGCTAAATTTCTGCCCTTAGCAATTTCCGGGTCGCATGTGGCATTGTTATCTATCGTCCGGTTAAAATAGAATCTTATCGTTTTATCTCGGTCTAGTGAACTAGTAGGGACTACGGCAGCACAAATATTTATATCTTTTGGTCTGGTTTTCTGAAAGCGTTTAACCGCCTCTTCGCTGGCATCAACGTTAGCCCCTTTCCAGCCTCTAGCCCAGAGGTATGCGGTATTTGATATAGCAAATGGATGGTGTGCGCCAACATCTACGTAGAAACCACTTGGCTGAACACTTCTAAAAATCTTGTGAAGTACTATGTCCTCCCCATATTGGCCGGTGTGAATTTTTAGCTGGCCTGAAAATACCAGCTTTATAAGCCTGAAAAATTTGAACTTCATAGAGAACTTCTTGTGAAACACCTGAATCCGTGACTTCATGGTGAGTAAATCCTGATTTTACTATTTAAATCAATCACTTAGCCTCAAACTTGAGTTACCCATGAAGGTCTATCGGCATCTAAAACCATTTCTGAGTACATTTTTTGCAGTCTGGGCAAACACAGGTAAGGCCCATCCCGAAGTCAGCAACCCAACACAGCAAGCAGCGGTAGCTAAGATTTTCATTTTTCTCCAACTAACCTTCGTCCAAAAGCTCAGCATACGCTTTTGCGAACCATGCGACGAGGTATTTCTTCAAGCAGGCTTCACAGGGTGGGCATCCACTTTCCAAAGACTTTACTGCCGACCCTCTCGTATTTGCCTTGTGTGCGAGACTCAGCCAATGATCAGAATCGTCGGCACTCGCGGCCCGGCAAGATACCGGATCAACTAAGGACTGTATGGGCACGAGCTACGCGGCAAATTGCAAATGTGGATACGAAGGCTCGGCAGTCGTTGGCTCTGGCCGGGCAGAGCATGGAAAGGCTTTCAAATACCCACACGCCTGCGACCACTGCCTAGCCGTTGTCAGCATCGACATGCTCAGCGGCGATCTTGCCTGCCCCAAGTGTGGAAACCCAGACGTCAAGGCGTACGACACGCCGATAGAGAAACCAAAAAGAAGGTTTTTCTTCTGGCAAAAGAAAATTGTGGAGCCTTGGGTAGATAAGTCGAACTGCTACGTACTGAAAAGAACTTTTGCACTGCCCCTAGGGCCGTGCTACTGCCCGTGCTGCAAGGAATTTGGTTTGCGCTTCACGATTTCTATGCTCTTTGACTGATGTCCATCGTTAGACAAAGTTTCCCGATTTTTTTAAAATTATTAGGGATTTGTGGAAAACACTGTTAGATCTAGAGGGTACTCATTCACCAGATTAGGGGGGTGGGGGTAGGGTGGGGTCTAAAGGATGTCGAAAATGATTTCACTGTCGGTATCAGTGCTTCGCAGGTGCACAATCAGCTACCGCGAAGGCGGCAAGGACTAACAACCCAGATGGATGCGGTGCCGTCGCTTTGATGGCACTCCTCCAAAGGAGAATGCAACCATGAAAAGTTTGACCCGTTCTTTGTTGCTGGCGCTGGCGCTCACCACGGGCGCGTGGGTGCCTGTGCAGGCGCAGACGGTTGAGCAGTCGCTTGCAGCTTATGAGCGCAAGGATTACCGAGCGGCTTTTCCGGGGTTTAAAAAGCTGGCCGAGCAGGGGAATGCCGTTGCGCAGGGCATCCTAGCCCATCTTTGT
>Ga0105054_10010625_pt1 | contig 11653 bp, 15 predicted proteins | sample BON02_FD_78091 | JGI IMG/M metagenome (GOLD analysis project Ga0105054, IMG submission 78091) | Freshwater microbial communities from Lake Bonney liftoff mats and glacier meltwater in Antarctica - BON-02 (megahit assembly) | ecosystem: Environmental > Aquatic > Freshwater > Ice > Glacier... | reverse complement strand
TGCCCGGTGGGCCGCCCGGGGCGTGGAGGGGATCAGGGGTTTTGGGCAGCCGGCTGCTGGGGGGGGGGGAGGGGTGAAGGTGCCGCAGGGGGAGAGGGATGATAGGAAGGGGGGGAGGGGGGGGGGGGGGGAGGGAGGGAGGGAGGGAGGGAGAGATGGGAGGTCGCTTCATAAAGAAAAATGAAACAAACAAATAAAGACTTATGCTGCTTCCGGAGAAGACTTTTGCGACGGCGATGGAGGTGGCTAGAAATCAAGCCCGCATTTCTTTTCACTTCCCTGGCCCATGAAATGGCAATGCATCAATCATCATCAACAACCGCCGCCGGCACGGACTCAACGTCCGCCTGCTCGTCTCTAATCACTCCTGCGTGTTGCCAGCACCCACGCGAACTTCTGTCTTCCTCTCGGTCACACAGCTCCGTGGACTGCTCTCACATTCAATCCTCCCCTGCCCTCCCTCCTTCAACACACAGGCGCGTCCCCAGCATAAATCCGCCGCCCTTCTTGGCTCATAGAACAACTCGCACTCCTCGCTCCAGAAGCAAGCAATCTGAATCTACACGCGTAGCACCACAACCTAGCCATGCGCACGCCAGACCTCGAGACGCAACAACAGCACCAGCACCAACACGAGCCCTCCTGGATGCGGGAAGAGGCGGCAGGCGAAGCTGTCGGCGCGTCCGCTCAACCCTACCCTTCCTCTGCCGCGTCGACCAACGCCTACTCGCAGCAGCAGCACGAGTCAACACCCTTGCGCAGTGCCCCGTCCTCCGTCGCGTCCTCGATTGGCCGGCCAAGCAAACGAGGTGCCATGTATCGTCCTTATCTCCACCCTCGGGACATCCGCCGCGGCTTTTGCTTGAACGTTTTTCTCGCCATCAACGCGGTGACTGTGATTAGCGCGCTCTCCGTGGCAGTGGCAGAGATCTTGTCAATCATTTATCACGAGTTGACACCGCAGGGCATTGCCATTCGTGCGTATGGTGTCATTCTCGCGTTTGGCGTGATTTTTACGGAGATGGGGTGGACGCAGGTACGTGATAGACGAGAGGAAAAACTGGAGAAAAAGAAGTGAGACTAGGAAACGTCGTAATAATTAGACATAGGGATGCTTTGTATCATCGACCACTACACTAATTACTCATCGCTCCCTCCTTTCCTCCCCTCCCCCTCCTCACTTTACAGGCGATCCGAGACACATGGCTCCTGCAGAACTGGGTCAGCCGCGGGGTAAGTCTCGTTGAATTGAAGTTGGGGGAAGGAGTAGAAAATGAATTTGTAGAGAAACAAGAATGGTTTTTTCCACCTCCGCCATCCCACCTCGCTGCGTTCTCACACCCCTGCCTCCCTCACTCCCTCCCTCCTTCCAGGCCATCTACACCTTCGTCGGCCTCCTGGCCCTGGAACAAGAAGCCGAACGCACCTCCGCCGTCAACATGGTCAACCTCTTCATTTATTCCGCTGGCCTGGGACTGGTGGGGCTCGGCACCCTTTACTTTATGATGGGTCTCTTGTGCCTCAAAGGAGTGAGGGATCGCAAGGCCGCAGATTACACCATCTGTCGTTCCCAGGCCGAGTTGGAGGAAGCCTTGAGGAGGCATGCGGATATGGGGAAGGAGGAGGTGGAGACTATTCCTTCGACGTATCAGGCGGGTGGTGGTGGGGGTTATACTAGCGTTGTGATTTGAGGGAGGGAGGCAAGGAGGGAGGGAAGGGGAGAGACATTCTGTACAGGGGGCCAACACGAGGAAGTGAGACGTGTGGCCTTTTTTGACAAGGAAAAGATAAATTAGAAGTCCGGCAGATAAAGACAACACGGAGCGACGAAAGGACAGGCACACTCTTAGAAACACATGCATTTTCTCTTTTGCTTTGGTTCCTTACTAATTTCTTTTTTTTCCCCCAGCAGAGAGGGACGACAGGGGCTTGGTTTCGTATCGTCATATCAATCTTTACTCAATCGATCAGGACCATCAGAAGTTTTTATATGCGTGAGATGGAACAGGGGCAGTAAACCAGGAAGAGCAAAATTCCAAGACCTGTGTTTATCCACACAGCATGCTCTTTACACCTTGAAAAAGAGGACTCGACCCAGCATATATATAGCAGGGCTAGATTCCATCTCTCTCATAATGGAAAAATAGCATGTGGTTGATAAGGCACTTTTGGTCAAGGTTGGTCTCCCCGGTAGGGTGCTCTCCTGTCCCAGCCCACTCGTACACACAAATGCTCACTGAACGACTGAGTGAAGAAATGAGATGATTAATCATATTTGTCTCTTCCTTCTATGGTCCTCCACGTCCTCCTTTCCCTGAGTAGTCACACACGCTTCTCTCTCTATATATGTCTGTCTGTACACGCATACAATTTCCACACAAATTTCTCTATCGACTCCCTTTCGCTGCTGCCGCTGCCATAGACGAGGCCAATGCTCCCGTCTCTCCTCCTCGACGCTGCCGCAACCCCTGCTGCTGTCGTCGCCGCGCCTCCTCCTCCTCCTCCGCCGTTTGGGCGCTCCTCCCCCTCCCTCCCTCCCAACCATCAGCAGCCCCAGCACCCACACCCGCCTCATCAAAAAAGTCGCCCGTCGCGTCCCTCCCATGCGTCAAGTCCAACAAGGTCAAAAAATCCTTCTCCACATCCACCACCTCCTTCACCTGTTTCCCCTTACCCCCCTCCTCCCCCCCTCCCTCCCTCCCTTCCTCCCTCCCCACCAACAGCCGATGCAACCGCCTCTTCCCCCTATCATGGACCTGGACATAGACCAACGTCTGCTGTACCACCACCAGCAAAATATTCAAAATCACATACGAAAAGACCCCGACAAACACAGCAAGATACACAAACCCCACCCCTGGAAACCACACCCCCAATTCAGCATGCACATCCATCAATGCATCTCCATTCCACACACAAAACAATGTCGCGAACGCCTGAGGGAAGGAGCCAAATCGAGGGAGGTACGGCCCAAAAATCATCACACCAAACCACGTGAACCCCACGAAGAGAGGGACGACTTGAATGAGCATCCGCGCCACGCGAGGCACGCTGTGGTTGATGACCAGGACAATGGCGTAGAGCCTGAGGGAGGGAGGGACGAAGGGAGGGAGGGAGGGAAGGACGGTGAGTGGTGAGTGCAACGACTGAGTGCAAGGTCAAAATACTAGAAAAGGCGCCCAAGGACAGAACAAACAATAAACGCACCCCCCCCTTCCTCCTCCCTCCCTCCCTCCCTCCCTCCCTCCCTCCCTCCCCACCTACCTATCAGAATGATGTAAATACCTACAAGTATACACCCACAAAAACGCTGCCCCCAAACCCCGCCAGGCCGCGTGAGCGTCCGACACCATTGGCGGGGCCCGAGCATTAAGCCCATGTAAGGCATGGAGTGACTGAGTAAGAGAGAGCAATGCGCCGGACAAGAGCAAGACCTGCCAGAAAGAAAAGAAATGAAATTTGGTCCCGAGTTGCACGTCTGCTGCCCAGTCGATGGCTTTGGTATAGCTGCTGGTGCTGCCGATGATGTTGTTGCTGATGCTGCTGCGTCGGCGGTAGAGCGTGCTTGAAGGTTGGGGTTTGCTTTTGTTGTCGAGGAGGGTGTGGGCGCGCCGGAGGAGGAAGAGGGAGCCGTGCAGCTCGGAGAGGAGGAAGAGGCAAAGCCAGAGGCTGACCAGAAAAATGGCTGCGCTCAGAAAGACGGCAAGCGGGTCAACATACACGCGTCCAACGATAGGAGGGGAAGAGACGATGGTGGAGTTGCTGTTGATGATACTACTCCTAGTAGTAGTAGTAGTAGGAGCAATCTGCTGTAGCCCTCGTTTCTGCTGCTGCTGCTGCCCCTTATCTTGTCGTCGTCGCACTCGGCGGCCCCGCTGCAGCCCATGCCCATTCTCATCCACCCGTATCCCACCTCCTCCCTTCCTTCCCCCATCAAGCTCGTCACAGAAACCCTTGATATAGCTTTTCTGACTGACTGCAATCTCCGCTTTGTTCTGCAAGTCGTAGAGCACTTCGACCCCCCATAGGTAACAGACATTGGCGTCGTCATCCGCCAAATCATCGGTCAATTCCAAATCAATCTGCATGGCCACAAGACGCGAGAAGAAATCGTCGATCTCTTCCTGGGAGTAGATCCGCGCGTCGAGCGGCCCGAGGTTTTCGAGGGTGAGAGGGTAGCTCATTGTGTGCCGGTCCGTGAGGTCTTTCTTCGCCGTCTGTAGGGTGGCCGTGAGGATGGGAGGCTGCGGAACAAGGCTGCTGTTGCTACTGCTGGTGGTGATGTTGCTTCTCACTGCGGTGCCAGCGGTCGCTTCCCCTGCTCCCATTGTCGTCGTCGTCATCATCCATCCATAGTTGGCAAGGGCAACGTCTTGAATGTGGTAGTAGTTATGAATTACGCCGTGCACCGCCGACCGCAAACCATCCGTCGAGTACACAAAGCAATTGCTCCAATTATCCCAGCCATAACCCAGGTCAGGCGTCGCCCCGCACAGGCTGGCCGAACAGGAAGGGGGCGCGAAGAAATAGCAAACGTTGGCCTGGCTGGCGAGACGATAGGGACCCCACCGGGCGGCGTCGTGGAGAATCATCCACGTGGTCAGCAGGAGGAGGGTCAAATGCAGCACAAGCTTTGAGGGCAACACCCCGTAATGCTGCCAGCATTCTCGTGGGGTGAGCTCGCAGAGTGACAAGAGGACGCTTCCGCCCTGATCAAGGCGAATGGGGACCTTGGTGGTGGAAGAAGGCATGGCTGGGGGTTGCGGGACGGCGTGGGCCGGAGCTAGGACAGCTGCATCGGCGTCGTCAAAGGCATGGTCCTGTCTTGTGTGTTCGTTGTGTTTTGTGAGAGGTGGTCACAGCACCATCATCATGCCTTCGAACGGGCGGACACTCGCCAACGCCGCACGGCCTTTTTCTTTCCTCAGCCACTTTACGGCCCAAAGGTAGCAGGTTTGGGCAAAGGATAAAAGGAAAGCGTGACTGTCTCATCAGAAGCAACAATAAAATTTGGAAAATGAACAATAGAACAGTTGTTGTGAATTGTTTATGTTGCTTCTTTTACGATTATTGTTCATCCGCCAAACCCTACAACATCACTGGAAATCCCGCCGCAGGCTTCACCCTAATCGTAATCCGACTGGGCTGCCTTGGCCCCTCGCCGCAACGGGTCCCACGCAGGCATAAACAGGTCCAACACCACTCAAAATACGTCCCATGGCATGCCTCCCCACTCCAATCCCACGAGGAAAACCAGCGTGGTGGCTAGCTTGTCGCCGTTGAAAAAGGGGTGGTGTGTGCGGTAAATCAAAGGATGCATACGGGTGAGAGATGGAGGCACATCGTATAAGCAGGCGAAGACAGACCAAACCACAACCAAATCGTGTTCTGAACTACCCATCATTTTGTTTTTTTTTCTTTGACGATTCGTTAAATACTGCCTTGCTTACTGTACACATATGAATGCGCTGCGGCGCCTCGCCTCTCTCTTCGTGCTCCCACCCTCGAGGTGCAGCAGGTCAGATCATGTTCGTCTTCTTCCCACCCATCTATCTACTCAGTCAGGTGTACCTATCTTGTTAAGCCACTAATCCACAACTCTTTCATTTACTCAAGAGGTTGCTTTTCCGTTGTGGGCGTGCGGATGCTTTCACTGGGTTTTGCTTTTACGGCTTTTACTGTTTTGCTGCTACTACTGCTTTTCGCTACTACTGCTTTTCGCAGCGCTGCTGGTCTTGCTGCTGCTGCTCCTGCTCTTGCGTACAGTGGCGGTCTTGCCACTACTAATGCTTTCGCTGCCCGTACTAGCCTTGACGCCCTTCACGCTACTCCTCTTCTTCTTCACCCCACTGATGCTACTACTACTGCTGCTGCCGGTGCTCTCCAACCCCTCCAAACCACCACCCACCCCTCCCCCCTCCGCCTCCCCCTCCTCCTGCCTCACAAACGGCGAATGATGCGTCCCTTCCAACAGCGCACACTGGCGTTGCCCCTTCCCATCACCCGCAAACACATAAGGCGCAAGCGACAAAATCCCCGCCTCCTGAAATGTTTTCAACAAAATATTCCTCTTCTTCGAGGAGTTATACCCTCCCTGCGACCACTCTAGCAGCGAGACACTCACCACCCCCGCCCAGCGATGCCGTTGCGCGGCCAACAGCCTATGCTTTAATCGACTCGTCCCCGTCATCCTCTCAGGGGCATTCACCAAATAATGCGTCGGCCCATCCACCTCCACCACCAACGGCAACGCCTCCTCGCCCTCCTTCCCTCCCTCCCACTCCCCCGCCGGGGCAGGGACCACGACCATATCTAGGGTAAACGGCCCGTCCCTCGCTTCAGGCAGACAACACAACCCCAGCCCCTCCGCTGTCTCTTGTACGTCTTTCTGAAATGCTGATGTCCGAATCCTCACACTGATCAAATGGGAGCTCTCATCCCACACCTCACCAATCAAAGCCCCAAACTGCCTCAATCCCGCCAGGCTGACGCCAGCGACAACATCCCCTACTTTCTCACTACTTGATACCCCTTCCTCCCTCCCTCCCTGCTCCCTCCGCAAGCACTCCAAGTACAAATACGCCTGATGCAACTGCCTCAACCCACTCTCCGTCTCCAAGTCCATCTCCCTCTTCCTCGCCCGCTCCCTCGCCCTCCCCCTCGTCCTCCCCATCTCTTCACATGCCCTCTTCACTAGAGGCCCCATCAATGACTGACTCTCTTCCACGTCTACTACTGCCAATGCAAACAATAAAGTACTTGCCTCAAACAGCGATAGACTCGACAAGAGCTTTGTCCATGGAATTGATTTACGGCACGCTTCCCAATAAGCAGAAGAAGGACGATGGTTCAAATTAGCACAGCCCAACCAGAAATTGGCGAGGTACTGCTGGTCGAACCCGGTGGCTTTCTGAGCGGCGGCGGTGGTAAGGGTGGTGAGGAAGGCTGTGGGGGGAGGGAGGGAGGGAGGGAGGAAGGGAGGGGGGGAAATAAGTGTAAGAAGAAGTTATGTTGGTCAGAGTTATTGCAGATCTCTCCCGCCTTTCCCCTCCCTCCCTCCCGCCCTCCTTCCCTCTCCTCCTGCCTCCACCTACTTTCTCCAGGATCATACCGCACATTACTCAAACCCAACACCACCATCGCCAAGCCCTGCGAGCTGAACCCTCCCTCCCTCCCTCCCTCCCTCCCCCCTCCTCCTGCTTCCACGGCCAGGCACCGATTCAGCACAGCCTCCATCCATTTATCCCCAGCATAAAAACCGAGCCTCCCCAAAGCATGCAAAACATTCGCGAGTCCCTGAGCCGTGAACGAGGACAAGCGGGAGGGCACGAGGCAGGCAGCGGCGAAGGAGGAGAGGAAGGTGTCTCCTGGGTGATAGCCCCACTTGCCCAGGGCGTTGATGAAATTGGAAAGCTACGATGGGGAGGAAGGGAGGGAAGGAGGGTGAGAATACTAATAAACGATAGACAGCAGAACATATTAGCCCTCCATTCCCTCCCCCACCACCCAAGCACCTACCTCCTGATCATTAAACCCCCCCAGCTTCGGCGCCGCCAAATCACTCAATTGATCCAAAAAGCCCGGCGACAACTCCTCAGGCACCACGCCCAACGACGCCAGCCCATTCAAAATAATCCCATAATCCTGCGAATTAAACCTCGGCATCGCCCTTCTTACAGCCTGAACGTACTTCACCATCCACCCCTCCTTCCCTCCCTCCTTCGTCGTCGTCGTCGTCGTTGAAGGCGACGAAAAACGATGTACCCCTCCTTCCTCCTCCTCCCCCGCCGCCTCATCAGCATGCCTTCCCTCCCTCCCTCCCTCCTCCCTTCCGCATCCGGGGCAGTAATTGAGATGGGAAAAGCCGTTAATAAGACCAGCTAAGCCTTGAGGGTCAAAATAATCGAGGACAGGAAGGGAAGCAGCAGCAATGGCATCCAAAAGAGGAAGGCCGGGGTGGAAAGGCTGGTCTACAGCAGTAGCAGCAGTACCAGTAAGAGTGGGATCAGAACTACTGCTACTACTGCTGCTGCTACAACTAGAAGATTCTGACCACGCGGCGCGCTTCCCAAACCCATTCAAGCACGTAGCAATCTCCCTCGGTTGCATCTCGCCTCGCTCCAACCTCTTCAACACTCCATTCCTTAAACTTTCAAGGTACTCTCTCCCCACCCCCCCCACCCTCAGATTCCCCAACGAATTGAGCAATGAGGCCAATTCTCGGGCGTTGCAGGAGGGGAGGAAAGGGTAAGAAGCAGAGAGGAAAGCCGCGACCCACTCCTTGCCAGGATTAAATTTCTGTCGGCCGTAGGCATTGAGAAATTGGACGAAGTGTGCGTTGTGGTTGAAGGAGGGGAGAAGGACGAGGGAGAGGTCACGCGAATCTGTCCAAAAGGCGGGCCCTGGATCGACACCTATCTTGCTAATCCCATTAAGCATAATACTGAGCTCGGCGGCTTGGCAGTGAGGGAGGAGAGAGTGGGCTTGGGTGACGAGGCAGAGGAAACGCGGGTCCCGCAATAAGACGTCACGAGGAGGGGTGCTTCGAGGGGTGGCAGCTTTGGAGAGGCGATTTAGGCAGGTTGCGACGTTGACCCCATTCATGTTTTGTCCCATTTGGTCGGCGTAGGAGAGCAAGGCCTCGGGGTTCTCACCGCGGCGGAGGAGTTCCTTGTTGATTTCGATGTGGATAGGCGAGACGCTGTTGCTGCTGCCGCCGCCGCCGTGGTTGTTGTGTTGCTGATTGTACTGCTGCTGCTGTGGGCGCTGTGATCGCTGCTGTTGTTGGTAGTCGGTGCTCTTGCCGCTGTACATTCGATTGCTGCTACTGCTACTGCTGCTGCTGCTGCTGCTGCTGCTGCTGCTGCTGCTGCTGCTGCTGCTACTGCTACTACTGCTCCGCGGGCTTGTGTGGTGCGTGGAGGAGTGGTCGTGATTATCATGCTTCTGAGGCAAGAACGGGCGTGGTTTAGCTCCAGCCGATGAATACGAAAAGGAGGAAGCAGGGGTAAACGGTCTGCTGCCACCCTCGCCGCCACCACTCGACCAAGCATCTGCCTTGCCTCGAGAGGCGGGCGCGGTGGGTTGTAGTGCCTGGGAATCTATTTGACCTGTCCCACCCGCATCTCTCTCGTCCGTGATCGTTTTGCGGGGCCGGCGTGGTGGCTTCTCATTGGAGGGTAACGAGGAGGCAGGGGTGGTGGCATGCAGGCGTGCGGTGCGTGGGGGTAGGGGTAGGGAGTGCGGGGAGAGGAAGGCTGTGGCGAGATTTGCCAATAGCAGCACGCTAAGCATGGGCAGCCAGCCCCTCCACCGTGGTATCGAGCGGCTTCTCCTCCTGCCGCTCCTGTTAGTGGTGGTAGTCGTCATCGTCGTCTCCTTTGTTGGTGGTGCTGCTGCTGGTGCTGGTGCATGGACGGAGGAGGGGAGGGAGCGCCGGAGACCAGTCGTGTTAAAAAGCCCTGTATTGCTGGGGAAGGGGGAAGGCAGGGAGGCAAATGAGCTGAGGCTTCAATAGGCACGTGGACATTCACAGGAGACGAGGCAGGGCATGGGTGCGAGGTGTGGTGTGGGAGCAGCGTATTCACTAATATTTTGGCGTCCAACGCCAGCGCTCTTCAACTTCATCTCAGGAGGATTTGTGGCGCGAGCGCCATGGGGGGGTATTTTGCTTCTTACACACAAACACGAAGGAAAAAAACAAGCGTGAAAGGAAACAAACAGACAGTGCATTTCTTTCTAGCTGTACATTTTGTTTCTTTTGGAACTGTCAATTCGACCACCCCTCCCACCCCTCCCTCCCCACCCTCCCCTCCTTCCCAGCCTAAAGCAAGTCATCGTCATTGTCGTCCTCGTCTTCGTCCAAGTACCGCCGCCGTTGAATAATGACCTTGGTGGCCTTCTTCTCCACTTGCGACGAGACCTGCTCGAGCATCTGAATAAGTTGCTCTTCGGTCACTTTCCCACCTAGCCTGCCTGAAGTCGCTGCTTGCAACAGCATGTCCTCTACAGCGCGGGCTTTCTCCTTGCGGACGATTGCTGTGAGTTGAGTAATGAGTGGGGGAGGAAGAGGGATGAGGAGAGGAGGAGGTGAAAGTGCGAGGCGATAGTGGATGGATTCATGTGCAAGAGGAAGGAAGGAGGGTGGGACGTTGGGCCAGAATTTGAAGGCCTCTCCATTATGCATAGTGAATCAATCTCTATTTCTTACAATAGTCTCCTCAAAAGCGTCAAACGTGAGCCATTGCCTTCGTTTATTCGATACGCAAAGAAAACAAAGCAAAGGAGAGGTCTTCAACTTGGCTGAAGTGGAACCTTCACAAAGAATTGAAGAAAAGAGAATGAGCGGTCTTAGGTCATTGATCACTGTTTGGGCAAGCAAGCTCCCTCATGGCAACTCTATGGCAGAGCACGACCGAATCGCCTAGCCCCAGCACAAGCCCATCTTGCAAACACGCGGCGTAATCGTACCTTGACAAATCATTCTCCCTCGACAGGGCGATGGGTGGAGAATGAGTGGCCATGGTACGGAGCGCGTGCCCGCGAGGTGGGCTTGTGCCGGGATGAGCGCTTTGGTGATTATTTTGCTTCACCAAAGAGGAGCATGTGTCACCGAAACATTCAGCCATGACAAACGAAGAAGCTTCTCGTGCATTGTTGATACTAAAGGAAGGGCTGAAGGAGAAGTGCACTCTAGAAAAGCACTAGGAAAAACACACACACATCCACCACTTACCTATCCGGGCCAGGCGTTCCTTGGCCTCGGGCAACAAAATCTGGTCGAGCATAAACTGCCGCCGCTCTTCCATCTCGGCTTGCTGTAAAAGTATTGGAGGAAAGGAGGACGGGAAGGATGAGTGCATGTCGGGTGCTCAAGACTCAGAGACGCAAGGCGCACTCAAACACAAGCTGACCGCCCCCTCTCTCTCTCTCCTCCCTGTCTCTCAACCATCTTCCCCTCGCTTCTCATGACGTACCTTGGCTTTTTGTGCCTCGGCCGCCTCTTGTGACATGCCCCCCCGGCCGCCGCCGCCCATCATCCCTCCCATCCCTCCTCCCCCGCCCGCCGGCGTGAAGCCAGGAGGCAAGTCTATTTCACCCGCAGGTTCCATGGCTTTAGCTAGAGGACGACGACGGTGCAGAACTAGCTGTGGTGGTGTGTGTACGTGGACGAAGGTGTTGAGTGGGAACAAAGTCTGCCAGGCCTTCTTTTCGTTAGGGGTCGGGGCGTGGAGAAGTGAAGACTACGATGTCCAGAAGCGCAGCGAAAACATGCCACACGGCGCAACCTTTTGGTCGTGACCCTGTGGACGTGATAAGGGGGTTTGGACGTGAAATGGTGCTGGGTGAGGGTAATGCAAGGCAGCGAAATGTGAGGGAGGGGGAGAGGCAGAGAAGAAGCCACGGCATCATCATTCAGCAACCGACTCACTGTCCAACCCCATTCAAACCCTTACGCAAGGCCAACACACACACAACACGAGACAGGCACGCCCACCACCACCACAAGCAGCACCTCGTGCCCCTGCCTCTGCCGCAGGTAGAGCCGCAGCTGCCAAGCAAGGGCGGAATCTCCACCTCTCCATTACAAGCCAACTCGAGCACACACGTCGCCCTCGCTGATGACTAAGCACCAATTCCAACACAACCACAG
>Ga0105054_10010624_pt1 | contig 11654 bp, 8 predicted proteins | sample BON02_FD_78091 | JGI IMG/M metagenome (GOLD analysis project Ga0105054, IMG submission 78091) | Freshwater microbial communities from Lake Bonney liftoff mats and glacier meltwater in Antarctica - BON-02 (megahit assembly) | ecosystem: Environmental > Aquatic > Freshwater > Ice > Glacier... | reverse complement strand
GATAAAGAATATTAATATCCGTTAGCTCCTTTAGTAAAATTAAAGTTTGTCCATCCTGCCATCCAGTTTGTTGTACCAAATGCACCACGATAAGTAGTACTGCTGAAGAATGAATTCGTAAGGTCACCGGCAAAAGCAGCTCCCGTTAATGCAGGTGAACCTGATGCAGGAAGTAAGTTAGGTGATGTCAAATTAAACGGATCTGTAATCTTTGCATCTGCTGCCGCAGCAAGCGTTATTGTTGCGCTTGCTTCAGCCTTTGTTTTTACAGCCACATCAGTCGCACCAGCAACAGTAACCGATCCGATTTTATAAGTCGCTGCATTTGCATGTAACAAGTTATTCTTGAATTCTGAAGTTGGAGAAGCACCTACTAAACTATTGTAAGTTCCATCAGACTCTAAAGATAAACCACCTTTCATCCATCCAATTAACACTGAGTTATTCAATACGAAATTTGTAGATCTTCTGAAACGATTTGCAAAATTATGATTTTTTGACGCTGTATTATCAACATTTGGACCTATAAAGGTGAAGTTTGAAAGTACCGGACGTGTTAGAGGCGTTGCGTTTGTACCAGTACCGTCATTATCACACTCAACACCATTGCCAGCATCACCTGGATCTACTACTGATGGATCCCTCAAAGCAACTCCAAACTGAATTCTGCCCTTGTATCCAAAATCGAAATCGAAATCGTCATCTGCAGTAGCAAAAGCTACAAGATACTTCATATTAACTGTTCCACCAAACATTTCAAATGCATCATCATTACCATATGCAACCTGAACATATTCAATAGTAGTACCTGAACCTACACCACCTAAGGTTAAACCATTAATTTCAGAGTTAGGCTGAGCTGCTATACCCGCAAACTCAATCCGCACATATTTCAAAGTACCTGAATTGTCATTATCAACAGTACCACCAAAGTTTTTACCAACACCACCCTCAATAGTAGGTTCGGTTGAACGATTGGTTGTAGCTTTACCTAATATAATGATACCACCCCAATCGCCAGGAAGGCGTGAACCTACTGCTTTACCAGAAGTGAACACGATAGGCTTTGCAACAGTACCGATTGCATTAATCTTAGCTCCTCTCTCAATAATTACGGCTCCTTTATCAGAAACATCACTTTTTATTATTACACCTGCAGCAATATTCATTTCACTTCCATCTTCAAAATAAACATATCCTTTAAGGGTAAAAGTGCCTTCAGGTATGTTTAGAATTGTATTTTTATAAACACCGGTGATAACTGCTCCATTTTGCAGTGTAAGGGTTTGCTTTGCATTAGGATCTACTGTAACTGGATCAGTACTCTTTTTACATGAAGCAGCTAATATAACTACCAGTGCGAGAACCAAAGTCTTGAATTTTAATGATTTCATATTATTATCTTTTTTGTTTTTTGTAAAATTAAGACCTGAATATTAACTAAACTTTAAGTCAATATTAATTTGTCTTCTGAAATTTAATTTTTGTTATTCCCAAGACCTAGATTATATGAAAATGACAGAGAAATGTTTGTTCCAAGTCTGTAAGAATTAATAAGTCTGTCAACGCTCGCTCCTTCATAAGCTTTTTTGGAGTTCCCTTCATTATTTTGGTAAAAAACTGTATTCTGATTAAGAATATCTCCTACGTTTAGCTTAATTTCTGCTTGAGATTTAAGCACTCTTTTACTAAGCTGCAAATCAAGCACGTCACGGGCATTTTCATAGATATCTGAATATCCTTGATAACCAACCAGAAAGATCCTTTGACCAATCCGATTGTAAACCGAAGTGAAAGTAATTGCAGATTTAGGAGAGAAATACTGTAATCCGGCGTTGATCAGATAAGGCGACTGACCCTGTAATGGCCGATCAATACCCACACCTTGCACCTTTGAATAAATATAGGAAGCATTAGCAAATGCAGTTAAATTTGTCAACCATGATTTATCACCAAGAAATGATAATTTTTTTCGAATATCTAACTCAAGGCCTAGAGAGTTTGCCTGGTCTGCATTCAAGTAATTGATTCCTCTTACTACGGGTGTAGAGTTCGAGTTTATCAACTGTTCAATTGGATCGTTGAAGTTTTTATAAAAACCTGAAACAGTAAAAGCTTCACTTGCAGATGGATATAACTCGTATCTAAGGTCAGCATTAAAGATCTTTGCACGTTTCAGGTTAGGATTTCCCGTTACTGAAGTCTGACTGATAAAATCATAGTAGTTAAATAATGCTAATTCTCTAAATTCAGGCCTTGAAACGGTTTGAGATCCTGATAAGCGGATATTTGATTTGGCATTTAAACTATAAGTAAGATTTGCAGAAGGGAGTACATCGAAGTTATCCTGTTTTGCTGCAATTGCTTGTCCCGAAAAGTCAATCGCATTTAAGGTTTGCGCAAATTGCTCAAAACGGGCACCATAAGAAATCCTGAATTTTTCTCCAAACTTATTATCCATAAGCAGGAAACCTGCATTGAGATCAGAATTGGCATTGTAACTATCTGTATTATTGGAAAATTCACTTAAAACGAACCCATTCTCACTAATATTTGTCTGTTCAAATATTTTCTCTTTTGGTAGGCTGGTGAAAGACCTTTCAAAAACTGAAGGTCCTACGAAAATATAATTGAATATTCGGGCACCGAAATCACGTTGCTTATACTGTTTTAATGCACCAATTTTAACGGTGGATTGCTGATTAAATAATTTCACTGGAAATGCAACAGCAGCCTGTGCGCCATAAGTGTCTTCGTCAAGATTTGAGAACAACCTTCTTGTATTTCTGTCAATCAATCTGAAGGGCTCCTGTGTACCCAAGGAACGGCGATAATCTAAAGAACGCTGGTCCGGCTGATCTCGCTGAACATTCGAATAATTTAAATTCCAGGTTAACTTGATCTGCTTTTTACCTAATTGATGCTCCCCTTCCAACTGAGAATTTATAAGACTCTTAGTGGTAAGATCTGAAACATTTAAGCGGACATCCTGAATATTATCTGTAGTAAAACCTGTCCTTGCTGTATAATTATCTTCAAAAGAACGGTTGTACATATTCTTAAAAGCAATCTTATTTCCTCCTTTTATATAAGCTAAATTGGCAAGCAAGCCAATGTTAGAGCTGTATTTAGTAATATCTTCGGAATACTCATAAAAGGGAGTGCCTGAAAACTCATAATCCTTTCTCTCTGCAAAGGCTCTGTTTTGAGAATTTCTATAGCTCAATGAAACTACATTACCAAAAGAACCGCCATTCTTTAGATCCTTTCTCTTACCCCAAGTTAGTTGGTGGTTTTGATTAGGAATAGCCATTGGGCTAACCTCCGCGTAAGAATTCTTTACTTGTGCTGAAAATTTTGCTTTCTCAGCATTAGAAATCGGGTTATAGGACTGGAATGATCCCGGAAATCCTGCTGGCAGCTTACGACTGCCATCATCAAAACCAAGAAAATCATATTTATTCCTGGCATTTGACGTGAAATCTTTAAAAGTTGATTGATTGTTATATCCAAAACTAACAGAAGCATTCAAGAAATTCTCTTCAGGAACATCACGAGTGATAACTTGAATAACTCCTCCGGCAAAATCTCCGGGAAGATCAGCAGAAGCTGTTTTATTAACTACGATCCGGTCAATTAAATTGGCAGGTATGATATCAAATGAAAAAGCCTTTCTGTCAGGCTCGGATGATGGAAGGACTGCATTATTCAAAATTGATGTATTATACCTATCGGCAAGTCCCCTGATAATCACAAATTTATTTTCTTGAATACTAGCGCCACTCACACGTTTCAATACATCTGAAGTATTCCTGTCTGGAGTTCTTTTGATCAGTTCGGATGTAATACCACTTGAAATACTGATACTGTTCTTCTGCTGAGCATATAATGCACTAATACTTTCCTGTCTAACCGTTGCAGTTATAACCACTTCCTCAAGAGCAAGAGAACTTGCCTCAACCATAATTACATCAAGGTTTGTGGTTTTACCTACAAGAACTTCGATTTCGGTAATGTTTTTTGCTTGATATCCTATGTAAGAGAAGCTCAAATTATATCTACCCGGATTAAGATTTCCCAGGGTATATCTGCCCTCAATATCCGTAGAAGCACCTAAATTAGCACCGGTTATTTTTACGGTGAGACCAATTAAAGTTTCGCCTGTTTTTGAATCAGTTACCTTACCGGAAATCTTTCCCTGTTGCTGACTGAAAGTGGTTAGATTACTTAAAATTAACAGTAAACTAATACCTAAGATTCTAACAATAACGTTGTATTTCACTTTGTTGCGTTTTAATTTCTACAAAAGTATTACCGCAATGTTAACTCATGATTGCATTAGCATTAAGCCTGACTTAATAAAAAATCAATTTTATGTTAAGAATGTTAATTTGATGTTAACAATTAAAGCCTAAACACTATTAATCACTTCTTTAACGCTATTTACTGAAATCGATATAAAACGGAGCGTATTACATCGTGATATCACGATGCAATGCTTTTGCAAACCTTAATAGATAGAAAATGGAATATTAGAAATTAAAAAATATTTTATTCAGTTAAAACTATAACATTTGAACTTGAGAACGGGAATTTTGTGACGGAGTATTTCCATGTGACAGATTTGGAGATCGAAGTGGAATAAAGGAATAAGCCCAAGGAAAATATGAACTTGAATTTAAGGACAATAACTTTGTGTTATTATCAAAGCACACATATGATAGTTTTTAGGTTTCCATCGCTCGGAAATGTAAGTTCTGTGCACTTTTTATTGGAAGTCCCGCTTTGCGCTCATACTGCTCAAGCCTTAATCACAGGCCGGTATCCGCTGCAATCGGGTTTATGCCTGAACAGCAAGTACTATTAAATCTGACCTGTACTGCTTCTTCCTTCAAACTCACCATAAATAATATGGCTAAGTTCAGATATTTTTGATACGATAAGAAAATACGGCAGGAAATATCTCAGAAAAAGCTTTCGGAAATTTACTAAAGATGATTAATAGGGTATGCCGGCCTTCTTAAACAGGAAGTGAAGCAGCCATATTGGTCCGATAAGCAGGAATTTCAAATCATCAAAAAAGGAAGGTTTCTTTCCTTCAATTTTATGGCCTATGAATTGTCCAATCCAAGCTAGGACAAAAATTCCCAAACATACCTGCCATATCTCAGGCCATCCTGCACTTTTCTGCAGTTTCTCCAGACTAACAATACCTGCAGAAAAGATCATGATGACGAGAAGCATTGCATAAGAAAGTACCGGAGACAGTTTATAATAAAAATAGATCGAAAAAGCGATTAGAAAAGAGGCGAAGTTCACATAGCCATTATATCTGCCCAGAAATTCAAGATGAGGAAAGGGGATTGCCCAAATTAAACCAAAGAGGCTGAATACGATAAGGGGAACACATATCCAATGAATGATTTCATTGGTATGATTCTGATGACTCTCTGAATACTTATCAAAATAGACATCCACCTTACGGGGCTGAGTTTGTTTTTGCATTCTTAAATATAAGAAGAAATTAATATTGGGCAATTCAAAAAACCGATACTTAAAAAATATGCCAGGCGAGCTACCCGGCATATTCAATATCAAAAAAATAAATTCCAGTTATTTTGCATAAGCAACAGAACGCGTTTCACGAATAACAGTCACTTTAATCTGCCCCGGATAAGTCATTTCTGTTTGAATACGGTTAGAGATATCGGCAGCTAAAATCTCTGCAGCCGCATCACTTATTCTTTCACTTTCCACTACCACACGTAACTCCCTACCTGCCTGAATGGCAAATGTTTTTTCAACTCCTGGATAGGATAATGCAAGTGACTCTAGTTCTTTAAGACGTCTGATATAACTTTCTACCACTTCTCTTCTTGCTCCCGGCCTTGCACCTGAAATCGCATCACAAGCCTGAATAATAGGAGAAATCATGGAAGTCATTTCAACTTCATCATGGTGCGCACCTATGGCATTACAAACTTCAGGATGCTCTTTATACTTCTCTGCGAGCTGCATACCTAAAATTGCGTGTGGCAATTCCGGGTTATCATCAGGTACTTTACCTATATCATGTAGTAGTCCGGCACGTTTAGCCATCTTAACATTCAGACCAAGTTCTGCGGCCATAGTGGCACAGAAATTCGCAACCTCTCTGGAGTGCTGCAATAAATTCTGTCCGTAAGATGAACGGTAGCGCATTCTTCCCACCATCCTGATCAGTTCGGGATGCAAGCCATGAATACCAAGGTCAATCACTGTACGCTCCCCTATCTCAACGATCTCATCTTCGATCTGTTTTTTCGTTTTAGCCACCACCTCTTCAATCCTGGCCGGATGGATACGACCATCTGTAACTAAACGATGCAAGGCTAGCCGAGCTATTTCACGCCTTACAGGATCAAATCCTGAAAGAATAATTGCTTCAGGTGTATCATCAACAATGATCTCTATTCCTGTAGCAGCTTCGAGGGCGCGAATATTTCGGCCTTCACGTCCGATAACACGACCCTTAATCTCATCATTCTCGATATTAAAAATTGAAACCGTGTTCTCGATCGCACTTTCAGTGGCAGTTCGCTGTATGGTTTGAATAACGACCTTTTTTGCTTCCTTATTCGCAGTAAGTTTAGCCTCATCCACAATATCCTTGATTTGGATCATGGCTTGTGTACGGGCTTCTTCGCGAAGGGAGTCAATCAATTGATTTTTTGCATCTTCTGCGGATAAGCCTGCAATGGCTTCCATTTGCTGTATATGCTGATTTTTCAAGGCATCAACATCCTCTTGTTTCTTTTTAGTAAGTTCAATCTGCTTTTCCAGGTTCTCTTTAACTGCCACTAATTCTTCCTCTTTTTTTGTCAGATTATCCAGTTTTTGAGTTATAGACTGTTCTTTTTGTTTGACGGAATTTTCACGCTGATTAATTGTATTGTTTTTGGTATTAATTTCCTGTTCATGCTCTGCCTTCATTTGCAGAAATTTCTCTTTGGCTTCAAGAAGTTTATCCTTTCTCAGGATCTCGGCATTGTTTTCGGCATCTTTCAGGATTTTTTTTGCCTTATTCTGGGCACCCATTTCCTGGTTCCTGAATAAATTTCGGAGAAGAAAGCGCCCGATAACGACTCCGGCACCAATACCTAGTAAAACGTAGAGCACTATTTGTAATATGTTCATAATTTCTAATTAAATAAAAAAAACCGCAACTAAATTTTAAGCCTCATGTACTGTATAAGCTTCATTTATTAGGTTTAGAGTATTGATCACGATCAGATGCAAGCAAATGATCTATCTTTTAACTCTTCTAATACTGAATTGTTAAGCTTAAAATAGTGAAACCTAAAAATTTAACTGCGGTTAAATCTTTATTGCTCTATGTTAAAAAGAACGATATTACTTAGAAAAAAAATCTGTCAACAGCTGATCAAGTTGATGAACCTTTTCTGTTACATCCGTATCTTCATGCATTACTTTCTTTTCCGCTTTCAGCGTAGTTGTAGCGTAATGCAATACACACATTGATAACAAATCCTGTTTATCCCGAACCGCATAATTGTCCTGATATTCCTTTATACGGTCATTTATAACTTTAGCTGCCCTTCTTATTATTTCCTCTTCTTCAATGTTTACCTTTAAAGGGTAAACCCTATCAGCAATATTTATTTTTATGGAGATTTCTCCCATTTGAGCTTAGTTCACTAAGTATTACTTTTTTAGCAATACAATACACTTATCTATTTCGCGTACAAATTCGGTAATTTTTTGCTTTATGTCAAGACTTTTTTCACTCAAGCCCAATTCATTTGACTGAATTCCTTCTAAAGATCGTGCTAAGGTCATTACACGGAGCTTTTCCTCCAGTTCAGTTTTTTTTATATCGCGGGTTTCGACAGAGAGTTTTAAAGAATCATTTTCAAGTTTCAACAAATCATTCTCTTCCTGTAAAGCAGCACAAAGGTCTATTAACCTGCTTGTTTTATCAATTACTCTACTAAGCTGATCTGCGACTGTCATTTGAGTTGAACTTTTTAAGTTGTACGTTGTATGTTGTACGTTGTACGTTATACGTTATACGTTATACGTTGTAGGTTATACGTTTTACGTTGTAGGTTTTACGTTGTACGTTATACGTTTTACGTTGTACGTGATACGGAGTACATTTTACGTTATAGGTTAACAGGGTTTTTTTATGTTATTTTGATATACATTATACTTTACACGTTCCTATAATTCATATTTCAAATATTAGTAAGGATTTAACGTATAACGTATAACAAGTTACTTCCTTATCTCCGCTCCCGCCTGCTTCTCGAAATTAAGAATTAATTTTTGCATGATCGCTTCAATTTGCTTGTCGGTTAAAGTTTTTTCTTCATCCTGGAGCAAGAAGCTAAGAGCATATGACTTTTTGCCTTCGGGAAGCTTATCCCCAACATAAACATCAAATACATTAACCTCTTTCAAAAGTCCCCTTTCAGTCTTCAACGCTATCTGTTTAAGTTGCTCAAAGCTAATATCCTTATTCAGCAACATCGAAAGATCCCTTCTCACTGAAGGAAATTTCGATACCTCCGTATAGCTTATTTTATTATTTCTGACTGAGCGAACAATCAGATCCCAGTCAAAATCGGCATAAAATACCTCTGAATTAATATCAAGTTTTTTTAATGATTTTCTCGAAACTATTCCAAATTCAACAAGAATTTTTTCGCCCTTACGGTAAGAAATCCCATAAGAAAGCTCTGGATTTACTGTTCCAGCAATAGATAATCCTTTTACATTTAATCTGTTAATGATCAAATCCACGGCCGCTTTTAAATTATAAAACCCTGCATTAATAGATTTTGAATTCCAGCTTTCTGTATTTTTTGAACCAGTCAGAAATACAGCAAGCCGTTGATTTTCCTTATAGGCTTCCTGATCAAGATTATATACCTTACCAAATTCATAAAATTTGAGGTCAGCATTTCTACGGTTCTGATTATAGGCAATTGCTTCAAGCCCTGAAAAAAGGAGATTTTGGCGCATAACATCCAGATCAGTACTCAATGGATTCAATATCCTGACTGCTCTTTCAGGTTCAGCAGAATAGCTCAACTTAGTAAGAGAATTACTCAATATTTCAAAAAAACCATTTGCAGACAAAAGATCTGCGATCTGGTTTTGTAAAACTTCCTTATCAGGTTTTATTGTAGTATTTAGAGATGCTCTAATCTGGGAAGGGATTTCCACATTATCGTATCCATGAATCCGCAGGATCTCTTCGATAATATCAACTTCACGGGTCACATCAACTTTATAAGCAGGAACTTCAAGCTTCATTCCATCAGAATCTTCTGAGCTGATTTTAATTCCTAAACCAGTCAAAGTTGCTCGTATTTCATCAGTTGAGATAGTCTTCCCAATCAAACGGCTCACATTCTTAAAAGATATGTCTACCTGAAACGGTTTGACCGGTGATGGATAGATATCAGAGATTTCTGAGGATATTTGTCCGCCAGCAAGTTCCTGAATGAGGATTGCAGCATACTTTAAAGCAATAACTGTCATATCCGGATCCGTTCCCCGCTCAAATCTAAATGAAGCATCGGTCTTTAATCCATGACGTTTGGAAGTTTTTCTTACAGAAACCGGGTTGAACCATGCACTTTCTAGAAATATTTTTGTGGTACTTAGTTTCACACCTGAAGATATTCCTCCAAACACTCCGGCAATACACATCGGCTCATCGGCATTACAGATCATCAAATCATCTGCAGATAATTTACGCTCAATATCATCCAGCGTGCGGAATGCTTTACCTTCTGGCAATTTCTTAACGAGAACTTTTTTACCGCTAATTGCATCGGCATCAAAAGCATGTAATGGCTGTCCGAGTTCATGAAGTACAAAATTGGACACGTCAACTACATTATTTACCGGGCGAATACCGATGGCATTCAGCTTATCCTTCAACCATTCAGGGGATTCCTTGATAGTTATTCCGCTGATACTTAAGGATGAGTAACGCGGACATGCTTCAGTATCCTCTACAGTAACCGAAATGTTCAAATCCTGGTTCTGCAATTTAAATCCCGTTAAATCAGGCATAATGACGGGGATTTTAAGATAGGCAGCAAGATCCCGGGCAACACCTAAATGAGAAGCTGCATCAGCCCTATTAGGAGTTAGACCAATCTCAAAAACAAAATCATCCTGCAAATTGAAATAATCTTTTACGGCCGAACCAATGCCTGCATCCGCATCTAGTTCCATAATTCCAGCATGGTTATGACCTAAACCAATCTCATCTTCGGCACAGATCATCCCTTCTGAAACTTCCCCGCGAATTTTTGACTTATTAATCTTAAAAGGCTCTCCTGTTGTTGGGTAAACCGTTGTATTGACCGTAGCCACAACTACCTTTTGTCCAGCAGCAACATTATTTGCTCCACAAACTATCTGAAGATCTGCTCCAGAGCCAACATCTACCCGGGTTACCTTCAAGCGATCTGCATTAGGATGCTGAACGCATTCTTTAACATAGCCAATCACTAATCCTTCAAGTCCGCCGGGAATAGTCTGAATCTTTTCCAGGCTCTCCACTTCCAATCCAATATTGGTTAAAATGAGCGATAATTCTTCCGGGGTTTTGCTTGTTTGTATGAATTGCTGCAGCCACTTATAAGAGATCTTCATGTTTTAAAAAACTAAACGGCAAAGATAGTAAGAGATATGAGATTTGAGATAGGAGATGTGAGATGGGAGATATGAGATGGGAGATATGAGATGGGAGATATGAGATATGAGATATTAGACGTGAGACTTGAGATTTTCGATTAGTTTAGTAAACCTTCATCAGCAAAACTCAGAAAGCCCTGATCGGTAATGATCAGATGATCAAGAACCGGTATATCCAGAAACTGGCCTGCTGACCTTAATTTGCGTGTCAGTTCGAGATCTGCATGGCTAGGCTTAAGATTTCCAGAAGGATGATTATGAGTCAGGATAACAGAAGCCGCATGATTTTCCAAGGCAATATTAAAAATAATTTTGGGGTCAGCAATTGTACCTGCCTGACCGCCCTTACTGACCAGGTGCTTGGATGTAATCCTATTGGCACGATTCAGAAGCAGAATCCAGAATTCTTCATGATTCAAATCTTTGTACTGAGAAACTATGGATTCATACGCATCAATACTTGTACTGACTTGTACCAATTGTGCACTTACTGTTTCCTTCCTTCGCCGACCAAGTTCAAGGGCAGCAATAATGGTTATGGCTTTGGCTTCTCCAATCCCTTTAAATTTGGAGAGATCGGCAATACTTAGACGAGCGAGCTGGTTCAAATCGTGTTCGCAAGCGTAAAGAATACGTTTACTAAGCTCTACAGCACTTTCATTGACGTTTCCTGAACCAATCAGAATAGCAATAAGTTCTGCATCACTCAGACTCCTTCTTCCATTATTGGAAAGTTTCTCTCTCGGACGGTCGTCCTCTGCCCAGGCTTTGATGCCTACTTTATGATCATAAGTTTCCATAATTAAATTTATGGAAATGGTAGAAAACAAAAAAGGGGTACTGATTAAACGGTACCCCTTTTTTCAAATATCTTCAAAGACTATTTCAATCCATTAACAAATTTTGTCAGTTTAGATTTATTATTAGAAGCTTTG
>Ga0105054_10010620_pt1 | contig 11662 bp, 10 predicted proteins | sample BON02_FD_78091 | JGI IMG/M metagenome (GOLD analysis project Ga0105054, IMG submission 78091) | Freshwater microbial communities from Lake Bonney liftoff mats and glacier meltwater in Antarctica - BON-02 (megahit assembly) | ecosystem: Environmental > Aquatic > Freshwater > Ice > Glacier... | reverse complement strand
GTTTCAAATCTTGTTCCATTTACATTTGGTGCGTAAAAATGGAAACTCCTGAAAAAAAATATCGAGCAAATCGACCATTTTTGAAACATTTGTTGGGAAAAGTTAGTTAAATGTGTACGGTTTTTGTTTTGTTTAAAGATAGTGCATTGAATATTTAAATAATCGTTTTTTCCCATTCAAAAGTAAAGTATGTGGATTTTGTTGGTGTTGTTGCCGGCGTGTTTCGGTTGGTGCGCAACGAAAGATCGAGGCGATTGTTATATTAAAATACGAACTGGAGGGAATGAAGCTTCCGTTGACCAGTCATATGCTCGTGGAGTTATGTTCATGCATTCTCGAAACATGGCACATAATCAAGAAGTGCCTTTTGCACATATATCAGGAGTACCTCACGAAACAGAAGATGAGTCCGAATTGCAATTCGCAGTTGGCAGTGATAAAATTAATGCATTGCTGTATGGAAATGGGCTGTTAAGTGTTCATCGGATTGTAGTTGGGAGTAGCGACGACTGCAAGGTGTCAAAGGAGGAATTTAATTCGCAATTTGCACTTCAAGTCACTTCAGGAGGAATCAAAATAGCAGCGCAATCTCCCAAGGAAACAAGAGAAATTCGTTTTGATGATTTCCAAGGAAAGAAACAAGCTAGTATCTCGATAGATACCGAGAGTCAATTTATTTTAGAAAGTGCAAACGATATTCGAATACTTGGATCAGGTGATGAATCAATTATAAATGTCCAAGGATCCTTGTTTAGAAACAATGTCCCGAATATCGAAACCGCTTCTCTCAAGGCGACAAACATACAATTTAAAGATAATGGGTGGAGTGTTGAACAAGACCTTTCAGATTCGCTGGCATTTGTATTTTCGGATAAACCAGTTGTTAAGATATCTGGTGATTCTCCTCGTGATACCATCGTTGTGGACGAGTCAGGGAATATTGGAGTTGGTACAAGATGGCCTACAGTGAAATTGGATGTGAATGGCGGTATTCAAGGAACAAGTGCTTATTCTTCTGCATCAGATTTAAGATATAAACAAAATGTTAGGGCAGTTTCTACAACTGAAGACACACTTAAGAATCTGTCCCAATTGCGCGGCGTGAGATTCCAGTTTAAAGTGGATGAATTCCCTGAAAAGGATTTCGAGAAAGGAGAGCAGATTGGATTCATTGCACAAGAAGTCGAACGCGTTTATCCTGAGCTTGTTCGCACTGGACGTACCGGGTTCAAATCAGTCATGTATGGTTCATTTGCTCCATTATTGGTGGAAGCAATAAAAGACTTGGAAACCATGATTCGCGAGCAGAATGAGAAAATTGAGACGTTGCAAAACCATGTCTTACAGTTGAAGTAATTAGGTGTTTAAAATAAGAATCTACAGAAAAATGTCCATGGCTGCTTGTTGATAATCTAGAGCATAGTTTCTGAAAATACTAAATCTACGCCCAGCACTTCCCATATAATTTCCGGCACTATCTCGACCCACCCACGCTACATACACTGCCAGATCGCAAAAGTTCGGGGCGTTACCGTCGCATGACTGTTTTGTTAAAGCCGTATCATGGCCATTTGCAGGAGCTGGAATATCCGTTAATGCAGAAGTATTAACAGCAGAGTACGCATTTGGTGCACAAGATTGAATCGACGCAGAAACACCATCATCAGTGAAGTAACATCCGTCATCCCAAGATATGTTTTTAACCACTCCCATATCGACGTTGATAACGGCAGTGAGAATGGGAAAGTAATTACCGAGAGAGCAATAAGTCTTTCTGAATCCAGTAGACACACCTAGACTAGAGATGGAAAACAGCGGACCACTACTATCGCATGGTAAATCAGAATAAGAATTAAGAACTGTTATACGGGAATACGAATCTGCTGACGGCTCTATTGCAATGAAGGATGTAGCATCTTTTACTAGGCACACCTGAGTAGGTTTACCTATAGTCACTCGGTCCTCTGGAGACCCACACGCATTTACTTCCGACACTATATACACTACCGCCAATAGTATACCAAATCCATTCTTCATGCTTCGACCTACCTTGGAAGCCGAAAAAAAATAAAAAGATTATAGCCGGTACCTGGTACAATGTACCAACAACGTTGGTAACGTATTGAGTTCTTTGTTCTTTTTTCTTCCAAATTTGTTTTGGCGAACAAAATCAAAATCTGATTATGAGTTCGTTGCCTGCTGAGTATGGATTTGTCTTGCTGAGTGTGATGATTAGTGGAGTAGCTATGGCTTCCATAGGTACGTTTGACTCACTCTTTTGTGTGATGTTTCTTATTTGATTGTTTGAAGGCGGAGGAGTCATGGCTGCCAGGAAAAGTTGCGAGGTGCCATACCCTAACATGTACGCTTCAATAGTGATCGTAGATGGTAAAGAATACACGAACGCCAAAGATATTGCTAGTGCACACAAATTCAATCAAGTTCAGCGCGGACACCAAAATGGGTTGGAAAATTTCCCATTTGCACTTGCGCTGGCGATTATTGGCGGACTTGCTCACCCTAGAGTCGCTTCATTTGGTCTTCTTTGTTGGACTGCTGGGGCTCACATATACTCCCAGCAATATGCTTCTTCGGGTCCCGCATCACGAAATAACGGGTTAGCATTGTTTAAGTATCTCGGACTGGTAACCCTACTTGGTTTGAATACGCTAGCAGCATTTAACAATCTTACTAATTGATTATTCGATTAATAAAATAGAAATAAAGATCTATACATTCTTTTTAGTGGTTTGAAAGATAAACCATGCATTAACAGCAAGAAGGAAACTGGCAGATATTTGCATGGCCGCTGTTTCGGAAGTAAGAAGAGCCAATGTACCAACTGAGGCTGCACCGAGTAACATCCCGCAATCACCTGCAGTACGCAGTAACGCAAGACTCTGTGTTCTTGATTCCGTGGTTGAATTGTTGGCAGTAAACGTTGACGGAGCCGAGCCAAGTAAAGTTCCTCCGAGGGCCCATAGCCCAAGTACAGCTAGTGCTTGCGGCGTGTCAGATGCCAAGGGAAATAGCGCCATACCAGTACTCACGATACCCAGCGATATTGGCATGATTCGACGAGCACCGAATTTGTCTATTAGATATGCAGAAAACGGTGTAAATAGGACACTTATTCCTGACTGGAACGCAAATATTCCCCCAACTTCAAGTGGAGTAAATCCAAATCGATCAGACACTAAAATCAACGGTAATAACGTCATGCTTTTTCAAATAATTAACACTCGTATTTCAAATAAGCAGAGAGAACGTACCTTGATCCCGAGAGACTAAACCAGTAAGCAGTGTTGAGAATGCATACTTGTCTTAAATCTTTCTGTTTCCAAAGTGGACCCCATTCTTTAACAGTGGAAACAAACTCTTGAGATAAAGTACGTTTGTCATTTTTGAATTTATTTCGCCAAGGAGGCAAAGTTTCTGTAATAAACTTGTGAATAAAAAGAGCATTCAGCCAAAATATACCTCCTACGACGTAAAATGTGTTAAATGCCCCCAAAACAGAATATAGATAACCTCCTACGGCAGGACCTGCTAACGACCCAGCTGAAAAAGATGCTACAAGAGGCGCCATCATCCTTGCTCTGTTTAAACTGGTACTTAAATCAGTGACAGCTTGATACAGCGATGTTAATAAATGGGTTCAATACAACTCAAAAAACGTACTCATTGTGGCTGCCGACGAAAACGCAGCTACACCAAGGCCTCCAATAAGCCTAGCAGCAATCAAATGTTCTAAACAAGAGCTATGACTAAATATAAACATACTTAAACCGAGAACCCCAACTCCACAGATTAACATCGGTTTTCGCCCGTATTTATCCACTCCAAATGCCGCAGGAATATTGCCAAATAGTTTAGACAGTGCAAAAGCACTTACTACATAACCGTAATCCGCAGAAGTCATCCCCAATTGAGTCACCAATTGGGGCATCACGGGAAGCATCACCCCAACGCTTATACCCACAATCAACATACTGCCACTAATAGGCCAAACGCGAGGGTCGCGTCTTTCGCCCAGAAATAGCATACGACTTTTGAATTCGTCAAAGGTTACTTTCCCGTCCTTATTAGCATCTAAGGATACCATTAGCATATCCACGTGCTGGTCTAAATTGTGCAGGATTTTTGATTCGTCTGCTTGAATTTTAAGCGTTTCCATCATTGCAACTAGTTCCAATTTGGAGAGCGAACCATTCTTGTCTAAATCAGCTTCATCAAAACTCCGCTTTAATTCTTTTTCTGAAAAACTGCTAATTTTAAGCATTTCAAACAATTGGCTAGCGAATGCTGTGTCCATAATCTTGCAGTCGTTGACTGCTAGTGCATAATTATCCACTTTCTTCGTGCTCATGAATCTAAGGGGTCTTGGAGAAATCATTTTGTTGAAATGATTCACCAGTAAACTCGGATTCTTGCGTAACAGTGCTTTCATCGTGAAAGTTGGTTACTCCAAGTACTCCATGTTTAATACATTGTATTTATTGTATTTCATAGCTGAGATTACCGCGCCTCACAAGGATGACGGAAGGCAGAAGGAGGAGATCGTCAGTTATGGGAGTGCCAATGCACTCTCTAAGAAAATTTAGCACGAATCTGTCAATGACTTTGACTTTCGCGAATGGAGGCACTGAAGCTACTGGAGTATCGATTACAAAGTTAAAATCCACCGTCCATAAACTGATTGCACATAACAGGTTCAAGGACAAACTCATGAAACTTCGAGATCAAAATCTACGTGAAGTTGATACTGAAATTCACGATGCTGCCTCTCCGATAATGATTAGGAAGAGATCCAACTCTTTAACTCCGTTAATGATGTCGAGTCGCAGGGAAAGAATTTCGAAAAGCTCGTCATTTGGAGATATCACGAAAGAAAATATGTTTGAAGAACTTCGAACAAAATATAATGTCGATGAGGACAGCACAGATCCTTTTGGCAATGAAAAGTATTTATTGCTCCGAGAATCCATCAGATTTAGTCCCAGAATTCGGTCTCTTATCACGATGGTATGGCTTGCCGCGGATGACGATAGCTCTGGAAGACTTGACAAAGAAGAGTATCTGATGTTGAACCAAAAATTGCAAGTTGCAGTTATTGGTGATTATGATCGAGTGCAAGGTAAACAACTAGCAGAAGAAGACTGGGCAGCTGATTCAAAAGGAAATGATCATTTGACCTATTCCTCGTTCAGCCAATCTTGGTTTGAATTAGTAGATATGTGGACAGATGGTGTTAGTGAAGAAATTTATTTTCAATTCCTTTATCAACTAGTGCAAAGAATGATCTGTAAGAATGATGACGGCGCTTTGTGTTTCAGGATAAATACTAAAATTCCTTCTCAAGAATCGTACGAAAAGCAACATTTAATGAAAAGTGCCTCGGACATATTTGTTCCACCAACACCTTTGGAAACTAGAAAGTTGTACGGGAAGAAAACGAAAAAGAATAATAAATATTCCAAGCCACTCAGAAAGACAAACAAGAAAAAAGATGCATTCGCACCGAAACAAGAAACAGAAGCAAAGTATGAGTCCAAGGACAAAAGCAAAGCAGCAAAACAACGAATGGTGTTTCAAATGAATGTTGCTCGATTTGGAAAGAACAAGAATAAACATGGCGACCATCAAATCCCTTCTGGAACGAGGCCGAAATCAGCTTGCCTTTATCGACCTGCGGGATCGAAGCATCAACACGATTCCAATAACTTCTTTGGATGCATTAATAACCATTACAACCAAAATAGAAACAGTGATATGAACAGCACTGCGAAAGAACGAGCATCCATAGACAAAATTGTTGAATTGAAGAAGCCTTCAAAGAATGTACCCTATGTATACAACGGAGTTTCTTTGATGCCTTTTAAAGAACAAGCAATTCTTGAGCGTAAAAAGAGGAATTTATCTGATGAGCGCGAGGGACGTCAATATCATGCATGGGAAGCATTTCACAAACACACTTTTATCCGACAACTTTCAAGTTGAACCTATTTTAGTATGGATTTCAAACTCGTAAAACTATCGAAGAAACAATTCTATTTTTCTGATTTATTCACGGCTCTATTGTATGATTGTTTGAATGAAGATTGCAAACTGTTGCTGAAGGCACTGAAACTACTTGGGGCCGGAGGTGCTTTCATGTACGTACTATTTTGCATTTTCTTAGTGATTCCTGACGCCGCATTGAGAAAGCTCGATGTAGTTGATGCTTCACTCTGCTTGCTTTGATTTGGCGTTGATTTGATACCTCGAGTGACTCCTGCAGCTTCAGCCTTCTCGAGAATTGAAGAATGTTCTTGTTTTCGAATTCCTTTCATTTCCATGATACGTCGCAGGTCTTCGGTGGTTCCATCGGTCCATAAAAGCATAAAATTTTCAATAAGAACTTCTGGTGTGAGTCTCATGCCCACAAGTTTCAATAATGTTTCGATGCGTTGCATCTCCGTTGTCACAAACTTGCTGAACTGAGAAAAATTGATTTCCTGTGTTGATAACGAAGGAATTCGCAGCAAGATGGATTTGATGGCCTGAGCATCCAGCAGAAGTTGCTGTCCTCCCATATCACCTACATTATTACACCGATCGATGCAATCAGAGAATTTAACAAGAAATGAAGCTGCAAATTTGTCACAGAAAGTTTTGAAATAATCAGACGGTAACAATTCGCTTATTCGCGGAATCAAGTCACTCAATGCTATGGACGTTGTTGTTACATACTTCGACGTGTCGCCTACTTGCGTGAACGTAGCCCAATTTGTCCTAGCGAATGCAGTGAGATCTGGTTCTATGAGAGACTCGATACCGTTGATTAAGGCCCGAACAGAACCAGCTATATTCCCGTAGAATTTTTCTTGGACATCTTCCATGTCAATCGCGTCAGAAAAGGCTTCATATATTTTGGACTGGATCAGCTCCTCCAACTGCGGTAAAGTATCAGCGCAATAATCGGCAGATGTTAATACGAAACAGATGGTGGTGGCGTCTTCGGCTGTAATCTTCTTTCCCTGTCTTGGTAACTTGGATTCTAAAACCTTCGAGTAGTCAAGGAGGATCTTTTTGAATTCACAAAACAGATCATAGAACGGTTGCCCGTTAGTAAATTGCGTGCATCTTTTGATACTGTTTTTGATGTACAGAAAAAGATTCGCGCCGCTAGAAAATATTGGTAATGATCCATCTCGCTCGATACTTTCTTCGGCAATCACTTTTTGTAATTGTTCTTTCATGTTTTTGGATTCCAGTTTCACGTAGGCTACCAGATAGGGTTCAAAGACATTCGTTAAGACTTTGCGGATTGTCGGTAATTTTTCAGCTTCCTCCAATGCCGATGAAACTATTGGACTCTCCGGTATCTCTTTGGCTTTCTCGTGGCGCATTCTTATACCAAGTGCAGAGTTGGGATCGACACTTTCCCCGTTTTCATCGAATAGATATTCTTCATCTTGTTTCTTTCTTAGATGGGCTTCGAATCGTACGGCCATTTCATTTTCAAAATCAATTGATTTTCGAAGCGAACGAACGAGAACACTGACATCGGCACTCTCAGGAGGATCTATTTTTCCAAGGATCGATTTAAGATGTTTTTCAGTGGTTTGAATAAACATCAGTAAAAGGTGATGATTCATGCACCATTCAGGAGGAAATATACTGGAATATTTTTCGTCGTTCTCTCGAATCAACCTTCGAAACCACGCAAACCTTCTTTCAGTATTCTCAAGACCTGAATGTTCTTGACCCGGTCCGAATAGAGCTGAATAAGGTCTGAGCCATATTTCACAAATTTGAATTATTAATTCGCTGCGTGTATCCTTTCCCAGCGCATCAATCACTTTGCAAGCTCCGCTAAGAGATTCGGGTGTTTGTGAATCAGATGCGTAATACAAAGCCCCGGTTGGTCCATCATACGAATCGTATGTATGGGATGGTTGGTCGTCAATAAACATACTTGATCCCTCCTGTTTCACTGGTGATGGACTAGGAACATCGCCTAAGTAATCAGAACTAATTTCATCGAGCGCTTCAAAATCTCGAAATATTTGCTCCTTGAGCTCCACTCGAGTTTTTGTCACTGCGGATTCTAAACGGCTTACAGATGGTATGTTTTTATGACCCTCAAAATGAGAAAATAATTGTGAAAGTGCTTCGAGCAACTGGCCAGTTTCCCTATATTGTCTATTTTGGACCATAAAATCTAACTGATCGACCGCAGTAACAAGCATATGAAATCTTTTCAACGACGTGATTGTGTCAGTGAGATGCCGTTTTGCATAGTCGAGTTTTTTAATATCTCTGCATATCTCTTGAACCATGCCTTCAGAGGTCTCCGCTTTCGATTTGATCTCATTAATTTTCGTTTGCAGACTTAGAATAGCAGATCTAGCCTGAGAGATTTCAGTTACAGCATCACCTGCATGCGTGGCTTGTAACTTGATAGCCACCAACAAATCAACTTCTGCTTGTAGCATTTGATTTTTGAGTTTCTTTGAATAAGGATCTAATAAAGCAAGACTCGCTTCATCAGGGAAACTCTCATTGATGAATGCGATCGGATCGAATTCTTTCGCGTCTAGTGCATCATAGGTGGTGAAACTGTTTTTAAGAGCTTGCTCCACTACTGGAGGATACAACCCATCGTTGTTCTCCATGATGATCAGTTTTTTTCTATGTTTTTTTTTAAACGACAAACTTCGTTTTCTCGAGTTGGCTCACCTGCCAGGTGGTTGGCTTCATGAATGAGGAAGGAGACATTGATTCACCACTGCTACGATCCAATGATGTCAAAGGAGGCGATCTAGGCTCTATCTTATATTTGGCAGTTGGGATTATCGCTGCTAGGTTCTCATGGGTTGTAATTAAGACAACTGACACTGCATTACTTGGGCATGTGTCTACACATGCTCTGGAAGCTTCGTCAATGGCGGATTTGTACATGTCATCCACTGGTGTGATTACTTATGGATATGTATTAAGTGTCTTTGTGGCGAATGCTCGAGGAGCCAATGACTCTCGGATGGGTTGTGTCTGGTTCGCAGTGTCCCTTAGTGTTTTGAGCATACTAACAGCTTTCGTTATGGGACTTTGGTTGGTTGTATCGAATGTCCTTTCGTTGGTCGGAGTTGATGAACAAATGTCTCATGATGCTGGGTATTTCTCCGCCGTGCTTTCTTTGTGTCTGCCAGCTCGTAGCCTATTTGGGCAGTTAAGTCAACTCTTTTCGGGGAACGGAGTTGTCTATCCAACTGCAGCTGCATCTGCTTTCGCTGCTGTTTGCAATTTGGTGATGGGATTGATTCTTGTGCTGGGTATACCATTCAAGAAATTTGATGGTTTTGGGTTTGATGCTTGTCCATGGGTTACTGTTTTTGCTGAATACTCCCAACTTTTGTTTTTCATTTTCGTTTTCATTTTGTTTAAAAAGGCTCATCTAGAATTTTGGGTTCCTGTTAAACTTTCTGATATTACGAGATCGCGAGTATTTGAATATTTGAAATTGTACGTACCTGCTGCGCTATCAGCAGCTTCAGATTGGTGGCGGGTATCTCTCATTGGTATATTCTGTGCGAAATTGGGTGATACTGAATTAGCAGTATTCAATTCAAGCTATCGAATATTATGGATCACTCTTACTGTTGTTGGGGCTTTGGCTCAGAGTGTGGGTATCCTTGTCGGGCAAAATATGGCCTCTGGTGACATCCATCGGTCAAAATCAATCCTTCATAATGGAGGTTCATTCACAATTCTCACACTCCTGCTTTTGACAGTCATCATTTTCTTGAATCTCGAGGAATTCGCCGGCATATTTTCGAATGATACTGAAATCAAGGAAGTGTTTCTGAAAATTCGAACTCCATTGTGTTTAGAATTGTTTTTAATGAACATGTCAGTATTCTTCGAAGGGATTTTAATATCTCTTGGGAAAACTCGAACGGTATTCTGGATAGGTGCTTTAGGATCTTGGGCTGGACAAGTTCCTGCTTGTTGGATTGGAACATTTTACTTTAAGGATTTGAAAATGGTTTTCTGGGGTGTGTCGATTGGTTACGGTCTTACTGTATTCGCTATGGTTTGGGCGTTGGCACGAATGAATTGGAACGATCTCGCTACCGAAGCTAGAAGCAGAGCTGTCTGTGATTAGATGAATAAACCTGTTATCGTCGAAATGGTTAAAAATCACAAATTTCACTGCTTCGTACATGGCTCGTGATCAATTTTCTACGAATTGATCAAATATGGTCCATATGATATTCAAAATCTCCTGTACCTTCACTCGTCTTACTATTTTCAATAGTTATGATTCCAAGACTCTAGAATTTAGTAACTGGTGGATTAAACATGAAGCTTACCTTCCAAATTCTATTCATTTTGTTAAAACCGTAATAATAATGGCGTGTACGAAAAAAAGGATTGCTCAGGAAATTCAAACCACTATTTTAACGAAACCGATGAAAAACAAGCGCAAGCTAACTTGCGACTATGTGGATGGTTTCACATGCACAGAGTCGATTATTTCTGGCGGTACGGTCCCCTTGAATCTACTTCAACGGATCATTTTTCAACGGGTGCAATGAGCGGTGTCGAATTGAATCCATATAGTAACAGAATTCGAAAAGGTTCACATAAAGAACTGAATCGGGATTTAGATCTGTACAGTCGTCAAATCCGAAGCAAAAGTTTTGCTCCTGAAAGGGAAGTCCACTCGAAATTAACGAAAAGTGAAGAAGGAAAGCATGGGGAGGGAAACCCCTATCAAAGGGTGAATAGAAGAAAAAGTGAATATTCTGCTTCCATTTTGGGTACTAAAAAGGAAAGTACAGAGAATGTTGTAAATTCTTCGAAGGCGGAATTGATCACTTCGTGCAAGATGAACAGCATGAAATTACAATTTATTGAAGAAAAAACGAACGAAATCATCGATCACAACTTAGATCTCAAAGCATCAGTGAATGCTGATACTCACAGTATTGCATCAGATGATTTCGATCCTATGAAAGAAGAAACCTGTAGCAACATTCTGGTTTCGTTGCGGGTACGTCCTCTTCGAGAAGAAACGGAATGCATCCAAACATCATGCAATGATGTAATTCTGCATGCCGATGATAATAACTTGGCTATGTCCCAACCAAGATGTTTCTCGTTTGATCACGTGTTCGATAAAAACTGCACTCAACAGGACATTGCACGGAAACTGGGGATACCACTTGTGGATCAAGTTTTGCGAGGATACAACTCTACTATAATGGTATATGGTCAAACCGGGTCTGGTAAAACATATACAATGTTTGGGGAAGAAAACGAGCCAGCGTTAATGCTGCTGACAATCCATGATTTGTTTGAAAAGTCCGTTCAACTCCAAGGTGATATCAATATTACTGCTACGCTTATTGAAGACTATCAAGACAATCTTGTTGATTTGCTTCAAGATAATCCTCAAGAACCTCGCTTATTGATTCGCCAGAAAAAGAATTCTGTGGAGTTAGAAAATGCAATGATACTGGAATGCAATACAATGGAACAGGTTCAAGCAATTATGAAAGCTGGAAAGAAAAGAGTTATCGGTTGTACTAATATGAACAAAGCATCCTCTCGTTCACATGTCATTCTTACTCTGTATATCACTCGATCCATTATGGGGAAAAGCTCAAGAGGG
>Ga0105054_10010619_pt1 | contig 11663 bp, 3 predicted proteins | sample BON02_FD_78091 | JGI IMG/M metagenome (GOLD analysis project Ga0105054, IMG submission 78091) | Freshwater microbial communities from Lake Bonney liftoff mats and glacier meltwater in Antarctica - BON-02 (megahit assembly) | ecosystem: Environmental > Aquatic > Freshwater > Ice > Glacier... | reverse complement strand
CGACGTCATTACTTTCCTTTAAATTACGCAATCCAGGAAAGTGCCCACCCTTTACTTCTTGTTCATATATATACCAGACTCGGTGTAGAAGGTATTTACCAGACTCGGTGTATAGAACCAACAAATAGTATAGTCCTCCAGTCAATTCTGTTTAATTCTGTTTAATCCTTTCACTATATATTCACTATATATTCAACTTTGGCAATAAAAAGTTGGCGAATTCACCTGCTGTTGTGGTATTATTAATTATTTCATGTTAGATATATATATATATAGTATTTTAAACTATTTGGATCTTTTCTTTTCTTGGAGGTGCTGCGTATAGCTCCTCGAAAAAGCGGTTCCAACCTACACAAGAAAATGTTGAGTGGATTTTTATTCCCTTTTATCACTTTCATTCTTTACGTACCTATATCATCCTCTTCTTCTGGGACTTTAACGCATTCAATAGTTACGAATGGCTTTTTGGATCCGTTGGATAGATGCATCCCGCAATGGAGTACAACACCACTTAGAAAGACCGAAAAGGCCACTAAGATGCATGCTTCAGCGACACTCGAGTCATGGAATACTACTACATGACGAATGAAAGAATCAATCTTCTTTTCTAAGTAAAACGATGAATCAACTCGGAGTATGCAATAAATAGGATGCTCTTGGACTTACCTTTGATATCCGTTTCATTGAAGCAATGAAAAGAAGGAACCGTATTGAATCCATCACATAAAAATCGAACACAGTATGGCTCGCGTTTTCCATGGAATTTGAGAGAGTACGTGCTCGCATTCTCGTTTGACTGCTGGAGTTCAATTGTCGGGTGAGGGACAGGGTGACTGTCGATCATCTCGATCACAGGTTCACACATCCGATTCCAGACGATGAAGGAGAGGAGATGGTAGTAGATAGTCACATTCATTGAAGGTACTCTGTGTAGGATTCTGTTTGACCAAGTGATGTCACGGTTTGAAAATGCAGTTTAAAGACTGCGGAAAGTCCCGTCTGTTAAAAACGGATCTCCTCTGAAGATGTATGAAGACTCTATGGTGGTGCCGGAAGACGATAACAGGCTATTAAAAGTGCTGGATTTGTCTGGGAGTCTAATCGGAGACATTGGGATAGAAAAGGTGGCGAACGACCTGCTTCGATGCAGAAATTTAGTTTCACTCCAGCTCGATGACATCGGTCTAGGAGATTCTGGCGTGCATTTACTGTCAAAAGCATTGCGAACAAGCCCTGTGCTTGAGTCAGTTTCCCTTCGCCATAATAAAATTGGAGACGATGGATGCATGGATCTGGCGAATCAGTTGTTTCGACCTGATTATTCAAGTATTTCACAGCCTGTGTTTAACATCAGTACGTACGAGCATCTTTGTCCGCTTAAAGAGCTTAATATATCTTTTAATAAGATTCATTCAATGGATGCAATGCTTGATCTTCTTATGGCAAGTGTGCATCAGCCTTTGTTTCGAAAGTTGGAATTTCACGGGAATTCGGATTCGTATGACGAGGTTATGAATAACTGGCAAGGAATAACTATTTTAAATGACATACAATCTACCTCAAACCGATCTGATCTTCAAAAAGAAGCTTTTTACCGAGATCTTCCTGTATCTTGTGAATACGGCTGTGATGTAGTCGGTCTTACACGTGGTACCAAGCATACGCATCGGTGCCATCGGGCTCTATGCATCCGCTGTAAATCGTTCAAACTAGGAGACCATGATACTACAGTGTACAATAGGGGTTTTGTTTGCAAGAGGTGCGATTCAAAGGTCGAGACGCTTTGTTGTTGTGAATTGTGCGAACGCATGATAGACCCGGCTCTATTGCTAGATCATATTGAGTTTGAATGCGTGGAACGCCTGATACAGTGTGATTATCCAGGTTGCTCTGAGTCGCTCCCGTATTATCTCCTTGAAAACCATATAAAGATCCAGCACTATAAAAGCTTCAAAAAACAATTGATCACAAGGAATGTACCGCTGCGAGACCAGCCTGGGGATGTAAACAAATTCGCATCAAAGTTGATGAAAGATGTATCTCATATTTCTGCTCTACTCTCCTCCAAGTCACCAAAGGAGGAGGCTAAGAATATTAAGCATCAGTTAACGGAGATCAAAGTCGCCCAGTCCGTTGAACGGAAAAGGGAACTTCGAGAAGCGCTACAAATATGGCATACTTTTCTTCAAAGAGATGATCCTCATCGTTTTAATCATTTAAAAATAGAATTCTAGTCACTATCACTTCCGATATCGTCTTGAAACTCATCACTGATGTCGTTGATATCTTCAATTTCATAATCTTCATTTACTCTGATGCTATCGGCGTCATCATCAGCATCATCATCACTGACAGGAAGTGGTTGGGTTTGCTGTATCACAACAGGGGGAACAGTAGGAGGAACCCTCAGATCGGTCCTCAGAAAAACAGTTGGTTTGTCCTCAGGCAAAAACTGCCTTCTGATAATTCTTACAAACTGTGGTGCAGGCTTGACGCCGTTGCTGCAAGTTGACCACCCACCTTCTGGAGGCATTGAGCTAGGGTTGTCCCTTGGTGAGTTGTAAAAGTCAGTGTCACTGCTAGTACCTGGCTTGGAGGAGAGCTCTGACATGTACCAAGTGTATTGTTTATCCTTGATTAGACACCGGTACAATGTGATCCTTCTTCCATTCTCCACCTTGACAAACTTTGGAGTTACGGTGTCCACTTGCTGAGATTCTCCCTGCAAAAAAAATCCGTCGAATAAATAAGTGCCATTGCAATCATCTAGACCGGCACCTGCTACTTCGACGGAAACGTGAATGGGTTGAACAAATCGAAGACTCTGTTCAGGGTTTACTGATCTAGTCATGGCAGCAACCATGCGAACAGCTTTGCCCTTGCGTCTAAAATAGACATCCGGGTTTCCTCCTAAACATATGTCGTAGCTTCTTTCATCCATCCACTCAGCAAGCCACGGTAACCAATGCTTCTTATGCTCCACCATCCAAAACCGGACACCTTCACACTGACGAAACATCTGAGCAAGGGCCTTGGTCAAACCGTAAATTATATAAGTCAGGAGCTCCATCATATCATCACCGTCATTATCCGCATAAAGCTGCAAAGAGTACCTCCCGCCACGCTGAGAGTCTCTTCGAGAGATCAAATCCTTAAGCTCCTTGTTAGAATGCAAGATGACATTGAGAGAATCTTCTACCAGATTTCTACATCTTTCATGAGAATATCCATCTTGAATGGTTGACAATGCACGAATACATCTGCACACACCTTTGATACTCGTTTTGGCATCTATCATACTAGAGAATAAATTCATCCGACTCTTGAGACCCCTTGTAAGTTGTTCAACAACTGAACTAGATATTTTAGAATCCCCTTTACAAACAAAGGCAACTAGTTGTGCCCCTGATCTAGGGTCACGTCGGGCGATATGAAGTGCCAACGTCTCACCAAGTAATTCTTCATTGTACTTGAACCGAACACCACGTGAAAATTGAAGCGGCAGAAATTGAGATCCCAAAAGTTCAAAGTCACTCAGAAAATCGTCGGTTTCAAGAATATCGTCGTCACCAGGGAAACCATCAATTTTTGTATTTTCTTCATATGCATCATCGGCTGTGGATCCAACTACAAGTATCGAAACTGCATCTAGCAAACCAGTAAATTCCGAATCACACGACATACTCTCATGTCGATTATCATTGGTGTACCTCGTTTCGTCATTTTCAAGGTACAACTGCAGCAACTTTTCTGGAACTTTCAATTCAAATATACTTTCATGCAGTCTCTCGCATGATACTAATGCTTTCCATATATTGAAATAGGTCCCCATGCATTTGCAATCACATGGTCCGATGGGGAGAATATCAACTAAGGTTTGAACAAAATTCATGATTGCTGCTACCGTGTTATTTCGTTGTTCGTCCGAGCATTCAGTCCTGTCAACTTGAGAGAGGCATATCTGAAGTGACCTCACTACCAGCGTTTCGAAGAACTCTCGAGCAACCACATCTGGACAATGGACCAGCAGCGGTTCCAGAATCTCCTCCCTCGTATTTATGCCACTAAGATATTGCAGGAACCAAATAGCCAAGGTAGGATTCTGGGTTAACATACCACTAAGTTCCGTGAGCCATAGGCGCAAACGGTGCTTCAATGACGCCACACGAATCACCGCTTTCAATGAGACTATCAAACCCATTTCGCAGCCTGCTGCAGAAATATCACCAGTGATTTTGCTCGCACATTGCACCAAGTTAAACGCAAATTCCAAGAATGGAAGAACCATTACAATTCCGTGTCTGTGAGTTCTCTGATTATCCTCCCATACTTCGTTCTGCACTTTAGCCAGTTTAGACTTCAGAGCAATAGCCAATCGTCCTTTCCTTAGTAGCACTTTCAGTTTGTACACGAGCTTGGCGGACATGGGGAATCGAATACCACATGTGCTGGACTTGGTTAAACGCATACCAGTGTCGCCACTGACGGGCGACGGGCGAGATACTCTTTCGTAGAGGAGCAAATAGGCGTTATTGTCTTTAGAGCCTCGGTTATACTTATATTTATCGTCATAAGGGCTTTCATCTTGAGGCGAACCGCCGTAACATTCATCCTCCAAGTTGCGAACATCAAACAGCGTTACACGTTCGTCATCGAATCGGAACCATTTACCTGAAACCCGATCGCTGATGAATGAATAATAATGGCCAAAATTCGCACCCGATCCCTGATGAACCACAACCCCACGAAGTTCGTATTCATTGCTTTCTTGAACCGGAGTATTTTTAGGAGATGTCGGAATATCTTCTTCGTCATCGAATTCGTTGTTGGTCTTGGTTGACACAGAACTAACAACCGATTTGCGTGTGAATCTACTGAGGTCAATCCTTCGCTCAAAACTCACTCTGTGATTGAGTTTAGTTGCTTGCATGGTCTCATAATCGTAATCAAAACGTTGTAATTGCACTACTAGGACTGGTGGCAGTTTTGAAAAACATTTGATCTGATCAGCATCAAAGCGTCTTTCTTTGTCTTGGGTGTTGCATTGTTCACATTCAAGTCCACTTAAAGTCTCCGCCTTGAACCAGCTCTCCAAAGCATCATCTAAGGAATGCAGAGTCGGCCCAGCCATGCCGCTACGCACGTTCAAAGTAAGAAATGGGGTACCCACTTCACTCTCAGTTCTATGCTTACCATCACAGTTTCTAATATTCATCGTGCAAGTACGCACGTATAATAAATCCTGTAATTTCGAGCATTGCGAATTACTGGCACTGGACTCCTCCAGGTAGTCCACCAGCCTCGAGTAAAATTCGATAGCATCATTCTGAGACAGATGGCCGTCCATCAACTTCAAGTACACAGATTCGTTCACAAACTGTCTTGGATTGAAAAATCGCTTGTCCGAGTTTCGGAGAAATGTAAAAGTATATTGGAGAGCGCGAAGCAACTTGTTTTTGCAGTTATCCCAACTTTCTGTACCTTCATCAACCTCTTTCATTTCCCCAACATTAGGCAATGAACCTGCGGCGCTACATATCCATTTACGAAGATCAGGTGCCATGAATAATTGCTGTAGTACCGAATTTTGGTAACATGTGGCCCCTTGATTGATAAGACCAACAAATCCTGAAGGCGCCTTTTTGAAATCTGTTGGCTTAAAACTCCAATCACATCCCCCAGCACGAGTTAAAGGAACAGGTGTATCCAAAACGAATGTCTTGGTTTCGTTCAACAGCCATTCCAAGCAATATGCCTGTTTATTCGCAAGCTTACCAAGGAGACTGAATACACGACTTCGAGAATCTGACAAAGTCGCCAGCGGAGATGCTTTGGTATTCTGAACTCCAGGAACTGCCATCAAGTACCGATAAAACAAATTCTGCAACAGACTATCGCAAAAAGTGTGGTCTTCGAACAAGTTACAACAGTCTTCCTCAAGGATGAGTTCCATCAACTCCAATAACCCCAACAATGTATCGTCCAAAAGCGCCATCGTAGCTTTTTTGGCGGCCATGTATTGGGGATTATCATGGGGCTGTTTTCCTGGGACTTCATCAAAACGAGGCTTAAAATTGAAATTTCGAAGTTGCAGAGAAAAGCAACCCAGCAACTTGGCTTCTTTTCGAAGCTGAAGTCCTGATCTAGCAGGATACCGACACAGACCATTGGCCACTAATTCAGCAAAAGATCGCATGCTAAATTTTCTTAACCGCAATTGATCTCTAATAAATCTGAAGAAATCATCGCAAGTCTTGCACCCCACAGGGATTCCTTTCAATGAAGCTAAAGAAAGTTTCTCGATTTCCTCGCAACAGGATATGGACCGATCAGACAGCTGAAATAACAGTTTTCCCAATACAGTCCGTACACCAGGGAACGTAGCATATAAAAGAACGTCGGTGAGAGAACTGGAAGTCTTCAAGAAGACCATGTCCAGGTCGCAATGAACTTCCAATATCTCGCTCGCAGTTTGTACTCCCTCAATGAGGACTTCGAACATTGCAAAACTACTTTCATCGGGCTTTTGATCCAAGATGTCGTTTTCCGAATACACATCATCATCGTCTTCTGACACTGAGGTAGATCCATCGTCATCCTCGACACTCGCCTCAACGCTCACAGGAGTTAAGGGGGTTTGCTTTGTTGCCTGAAACACTGTAACGATAAGCTTTGAAAGATCTGACACTATCTGGGAGAAATTTGTTTCAGACCAAAGAATTTTCCTAGAGTTGGGACTGAACGCAGCTGGACGATGATGGTCTACCGCAATGATACCATCTACGCAAAACCGAATTACCTGAACAATGACAGGAAGGGCCACTAGCCTCTGCCACTCTGCAAAAGACGAGGTGGAATCATCGTTCAAAATATGAGATAGGAGCTTGCAAACTTCTTGAAAACCGTTGGATTTCAAAAAACTACTTCTCCAAGCAGAACAAGCATCTACGCCATCCTCGTCGTCATTTCCTATAAGCTTATTGACGACCATCAACGTATAAATAGAACGAAGCATACAAGTGTCATTCCATGCAAGTTCTACTTGCCAGTCAATGCTTTCATAGTCGAACTGCAAGCGGTCCTTGAGATTGGAATCAGTTGGTAATTTCATCAACACCTCCCATAATTCTCGTTGAGCTGCTGGGGATACTTGTGCACTACTTAGGAGTCCCATCATCAAAACCGAGTATTTGGAACCTGCTTGGGTAATCAGAACGGATGGAAGATCTTTAGGGTTAACTGCACGAGATATCGGATGCTCTCCATACTGTTCATCGATAACAACGCTAAGTACATGATGCACTACTGTTCGAGTAAGGGACTTTGTCACTTTTGCCGCTTTCGAGTCTTGAGGTAAAAGATCCTCCAGAGGAATATAACTTCCAAACATGACACGCTCATGGCCAAAATCCGGTATTCCTTTCTGATGCAATTGAACTCGCAATGAAATAGTGTTCATACTTAGCCGTGTGTTTTGTGGATTCTCGGATAGTTCCATGAGTTTTTCAAGGACAGATGATTGAAGCAACATCAATGGGGATTTGATACCTACCTTAATTGTCAAGGGTGTGTATGCATCAAGCGCCAACGAAATTTCATCGTCTATACCAACACCCGCACTTAGCTTAAATGGTAATTCACCGTCAGTGAGCTGTGAGCATCCTGTTAGCTGATAAGATGACCCATTTGGCCTGAGATCAACTGTCAACCTTCTCCCGTCAGAGAGCCAAATATCATGCATTTCAGACCCGCCAAAGTAATTCAATATCAAACCAGAATAGTAACGGAGAGGGGTACTTCTGAGATTCGACATGTTGTTTATTTGTGGAATTGCTATTTGCAACACCTTGCCTGCATCGGCTTGGGAGAAAAGCATCACCTTGTCATGATGAACAACCAAATCCAGCACGTTCGCGTTGGGAGTGTAGTGACTAGTAGCATTCCCATAGTGCTCGAATATTTTCAAGTAGGAAGAAATCATTTGAATATATCGTAATTGCAAATCCGGCGTCGCAGTTTCCAAAAACGTAAATGCATGATCAAGGAATTCAAGCCTGCTTTTAAGACTTTCACTCGGGGAGTCAAAAAAGGCAGTTTCGTCGTCAATTTCTTTATCGCTTTCCAACGCTTCGATACCACATTGTATCTGAAGAAGTAAATCAATAGCACGATCCGCCACTGGTGCTGCTTGGATGATTTTCCACAGTGTATCCATTCCCCTAACTTTTGGATGTTTGACTTGCGTTACCTTAGTATCTCCAACAGTAGTAGGCTTAGTAGTACTTTCAGGATTCCCAGTATCACAAGATAATAGCTGCGCACGGGAATTCATCATGCTTGGCTTCTTAACAGCGATTTGATGATCACTGGATGTGAATGCATCGCTCACTGAAGAATTGATAGTTTCCCTTAGACTCGTAGCAGAACCAAATTTCATAGTGTCCCCATCCAAAATTCCATCTGCTTTATTAATATCCAGAAAGAAAGCAGAATAACATCGAAACCCAGGGACCGTCATGTACTTAAAATCCATCTCTTCGCATAAAAGCTTGGAAAATACCAGATCCGAAACTTGAGTGGAAAGTCCAGGACGTAGACCAACGTCAACCACGGCAACTTGACGCAACCAAATAATACACAATTCTCGTTCAAGCGGATTCTTTAAAGTTCTCCACAACTGATGAACCAGATCAAAACTCAGCATCAAAGGTGATCTCGATATACAGAACTGTAAAAATGAAAGCCTGCATTCAAGTTGCTGCATATACTTGAGCATCAAATTTTTGGATGAATTGTGTCTCGAATAGTCTACTGATCCGCAAAATACCTCAATTTCTGACACAACCAGCTTTAAAATCTCATAACGAGTCTCTAATTCAACAATCAGTTCACTTTGGTTGCGAACCTTCTTTGAACCTTGTTCGATAATAAGCGACGAGTAAATGTTTGTGTTCACAGTATCATCATTTTGTGGATGATCCTCAACAAAATACGGATCAAGCGAATAGTCGGATGCCAATTCATTTCCCCCGTAATTCAAATGAACCCCCCCCGAGTAGACATTGTTATGGTACTCTGCATCGAACAACGAGATAATCTTTGGAGTGATTTCATACGCATTGAACGATTTCCAGTATTCTTTTGTAGAACTGAGAGTGTTCACAAACGACACAATATACTGCGCTCTGAGAAAACTAGCATTGGACAACCCCAACACTTGAATGATATAATCAATTATGGTTGCTCGCTTCGGGGACGAAAGATCTCGAATAGCATCAAGCAATTCCCACAGAAGCGTGACAAACGCAGACAAAGTAGCAGGTTTGCATTGTGCCAAGGGTCTACAGTAGACGGTGGACGCGCTGCTATTGAACGACATTACCTTGTCAGCGAAGAAGAGCACGTCGTTCAAGTGACTTTCTATTTGCTTGCTCGCACTGGCGAATATATAGGCTCCGGTTTCTGGTCTCGCCAAATGGTCCACCGATATCTCTGCTAGCAATGTTTGCACTGCACCTCTCACTGAGTCATGGAGCCCCATGCAGCTTTTGAACATCATGTCAATGTGTTTTTCTTCAATGGCATCACCTCGTGCCATGAATTCCAATAGACGTTTACTGCGTCCGACGAGAGCTGGGTGCACTGACTCAGATGATGCGAACAGCTTTTCAAGGACCTCCTTTTCCACAAACCACTTATTCATCGAGGAGATGCTGAATGAATCCTGGTTCTCTACATTTGAGGCTTCATTGCAAATTTTGCACATCAAATCCAAACCCAACTTTCGAAGCTGAAAAGCTTTCGAAGTAAACGTTTTGAGTGACAACGATCGAAGAAACTGTTTCAAGCTATCATCATGTTCTAAGCACACTCTCAATAAACGATGCACTTTAGTAAGGTCCGTGCTCCGTTGCAATTTGAGGGTTTCTTCGTCCATATTCTCGATTACTGATATAGCAGCGAAACATGCTTTTTGTATGTCTTCCACTCGAAGAATTTCCCTAGCAGCAACAATTGGTGCTAGAAAAAGTCTTACTTGTTCACTAGACAATGGCGTATCATCAGGCGGTGCTTTTCTATCAATTAAAATACTGACAAGTCCTTCAAATAGTCCATGCATTTCTGCAAACTCGACGATTTGAATTCTCGTTCGTGCTCCCCTTGAGTTGCTTAATATCGTCTTGTTTGCACTATCACCCAGATCACCTGTGTCCGCAGTAGAATAATATGGACATTCATGATTCAAAAGCTTGAATAGTGTTTCCAAATGTGTCATCCGCTTTGTTTCCTCAAAATCCAAAACAATTAACTTCGCTGCTCCTATCAACACCAAATCAAAATTCACCAAAAGGTTTGACCTCACATTAGGTGCTTTTTGATCTAAAAAGATAGAAACAACTCCATCCATGCATTTTTCAAGAAATTCTTTGACCTCCGGGGCATTTCTGTTATCACATGCAACCTTGAACGCAGCTCCTGAATCCGCATACACCACTCTCTGGTGTTGCTGAAACATTGTGAGAACAGTTGCAAGTTTTTCCATTGGATCTCTTTCTAACTTGGTCATTTCACAAGCCAGTCCTCTTCTTTAATCCTCTTCTTATTACACGCGAATAACAATATGTCTTCAGCTGTATTTGCTTAGCTGTATTTGCTAGGTATCTTGTATCCTCAACAGGCGTTCCTGTTCGCTGGAAAGATTGAATAATCTATAGAAACTTTTTTCTTCAGTAAGTGGTAGACCATCTTATAGTTATCGGGACTATCCGCGAGTCTAGAGCCAATCAAATAACCAAATACATTCTCACGATGGGCAAGTATAACGTGACTGCAACGGGAGCTCCTCTTCGTAGTAAATCAGGAGTATCGGTGATCGCACATCCATTAGCAGAAGATAAACTATTGAAGAAAACTTTGAAGGTTGTTAAGAAAGCATCTAAAACCAAAAACGTACGGCGTGGCGTAAAGGAGGTGCAGAAGGCTCTAAGAAAGAAACAGAAAGGAATTTGTGTTATTGCAGGTGATATTTCACCTATTGATGTCATCAGCCACTTGCCTATCCTGTGTGAGGAGAACGACGTGCCATACATTTATGTGCCGAGTAAAGCGGAATTAGGGAGTGCGGGATCGACCAAGAGACCCACTAGTTGTGTTATGATAGTACCTGGAGACAAAGATTGGGAACATGCGGAATTGTATGATGATGTTGCAGAAAAGATTAGAGCAAAAGCACCAAAATTCTAAAATGGTATTTTTATTGTGTCAATTCTTGAAACACTAATTTAAACCTCGTCTTATATATATCATAAATTCAATATATTGAAAACCTTCAAGTCGCTTCTTGAAGATTTCGGCCTACAATTCTTTTTTTAATAGATTCGAATACAACTGTACAAGAAAATTCAATTCGACCAACGTGATGTTTATATGTCGTTGAATCTGAAGGACAAGGGTAGCCCCCCTCGGATGAGTATGAAATGTATTTGACCTACCACTCAACACGGATTGAAATTAAACCTACACGAAAATAATAAGTTTTACGGAATTCAGTTCAGACTCTTTGAGTGACAGAATGATGGAAAACCAAAGGTTTTACCATGGATGGATGCACCCAGTAGTATTTGGCTCAAACAAACAGACTTCAGCAACTGATTTCTATGAAT
>Ga0105054_10010617_pt1 | contig 11663 bp, 9 predicted proteins | sample BON02_FD_78091 | JGI IMG/M metagenome (GOLD analysis project Ga0105054, IMG submission 78091) | Freshwater microbial communities from Lake Bonney liftoff mats and glacier meltwater in Antarctica - BON-02 (megahit assembly) | ecosystem: Environmental > Aquatic > Freshwater > Ice > Glacier... | reverse complement strand
ACTTCGTGATTACCTAATAATTTTATTATTCTACCACTAGATAACATTGCTTGTCTATTAAGTTCGTTAATAAATAATAATAATTTTATTTCTTGTTGTGGATAATATGTACAATTACATGGTATTCCATTAACACATGGATGTTTTGAACAAGTTGGTTTTTCATTTTGTTGGCGATTAGGATCTATAAAATCACCACAAATTACAACATGTGCATTACCACCACACCATTCATATCCAAGTGAAACATCATATTTGGTACCAACATCAGCAGCACCACCACCTGCAGCACCATATACGCCATCTACTCCATTACCAATATTAATAATTAAATTACGTTCAATATCAGGATCTACAATATCAGGATTTAACGGTGTTGAACTCGTCTTTTTTCTAATAACTTTAGCACAATCACGTAATGAAATTATAAAAGCATGAATATCTCCATGAATATCTGATAAAGAAAAAATAGGTCCATTATGCATTATTTCTGTTGGAAAATGTGTCATAGATTTTGTTGTTAAAAATTGTCTATCAATTGTTCTTTCTAGCATTGCTGCCATATATAAAAGAAATTAAAGTATTATTTAAAATATAATAAAAAAATTGTTGATGTATCTACATTATTACAAACTTAAATTAGAAATATATTTTTTTGCAATAGAAAATAATTTATTTTTATCTGATACTGATTTATTATCTAAATGTTTAATTTGTCTTGAAAATGCGTAATTTTTTTTAAGCATTTTATAATGTTTATTTAAAAAAGAATAATATAATGCTTCCCATATTAAACACCAATCATCTTTCTTATAATTTGACATTTTTAATAAATAATTATATGATGAGAAATATGGTCTTGTCATCATAATTGGTGTTGCATATTGACTCATTCCAAATATATTTGGAACCATTACCCAATCATACGCATCTATAGTCCATTCCATAAATATACGATAAACTTGTTTTGGTTCAATATTTAATAATAATAAATAACTACCTAAAAACATTAATCTTTGTATATGATGTGTATATGAATATTTAATGATATTATTGATTATATCATCAATTGGTTTTATATTTGTATTAGCAGTCCATAACTTTTTATAAGGTAATTTATTATAGTGTTCTAATTGATTAGATTCAAACATTGTTTTCCCCTCTAACATATATAATACATAAACATAATTACGCCATCCAATTATTTGACGTAAAAATGCTTCTATAGATTGAATAGGAATTTCTTTGATATGTTCATTATAATATTTATAACTTGTATGAACTACTTCTTTGTCGGTTATTAATCCAATATTCATCATTGGACTTAATATAGAATGATATATAAAATTATCTTCAGAATGAACAGCATCTTCGTATATCCCAAAATTTTTTAATTTATTTTTTAAAAAAAAATTTAACCATTTTTTAGAATTAATACTATCAATTGGAAATATAAAATTATCCTCAGATAATTCGCCATAATTAGATGAAAAATTAATATTAACATATTTAATAGCTTCTTTGATATATTTATTAGAACGAATTTTTTTAATAGGGAATACAATATGATCTTTTGGTATTGGAATACGATTTTGAACATCAAAAGACCATTTATTACCAATTGGTTTATTATCTGAATTAACTAGAATATTTAATTTTATTCTTTGATATTTATAAAATGTATCATGATGATATTTATTATTTTTAAATATTAAAGTTTTTATATTTAAACATTCGTCTGTTTTAACTAAAAAATTTTTATTAGGTAATAATGTTATATTTTTCCCTAATTTTTTTTCTAATTTATGATCATTAACCTCAATACATCTAATATCAGTTAAATTTTTATAAAAATCATTTGTAATTTTATCATATGTTAAATATTCTACATTGTAATTTTTTTTAATGAGATTATCAAAATAAACCTTCATGGTTGCTCTATGATATGCAATTTTTAATTTATGAAATTTAAAATCAGTAAAAAAACGTGGTTCTTCTATCAATAATATAGATTCATCTTTTGATAGATGTGATAAATTATTAAATAATTGATGTGGAAAAATTAAAAACATATATTATAATATATGTTTTTAATTTTAAGAGACTTGCGTAATTATATAATTTAAATTGATAATATTAGACACAGTCGAGTACGCTTATTATTAACAAATTCTTTCTCATCACATAAACCATTAATGAAAAAAACTTTGTAATTTAATAAACCATCAATATATAACGCACCTTTATTGATAAAATAATGAATCAATAAATTTTATATTTTTTAATAATCCATGTGTTGTTTTTGTATGTAAATATATATTATCTTTTTTTTTATCAATATTACATACAACCTTTGCTACTATTTTTCCAGATTCAGCAGCACTTTCCATCGAGTATACTCCTGTAGTAGTATTACTATATGACCCCCCAATATATAAATTTTTAATTGGTGTAATAGCACCTGGACGATATTGTATAGTATTAATATTATTTGCCCATTTTGGTTCATATGTATCTAATTTATTATCTTTAAATTTAAAAGAGTCCCACATTTTAAACTCAATTATTTTAATTTTATCAAAATTTATATTATCTTGAATACATATATTATTTATAAAATCTTTATCATTGGATAATTGATACCATGTTTCAATTTCAATTTCTTCTCTTGTACATTTAGACCAAGGTTTTTTAATAAATAAACCATTTACATATGGTTCGCATATCCCAATTGATACAACCTCTTTAATCTCTTTTTTACAATATTTATTAAGAATTTTATCTCCCCATATATGACCTGTTGGTAAAACCATTAATAACCATGGAGTATTTGGTAAATATGCTAATGTATTCATTGTATCTAAGAATATTTTTTTATTAATATAATAATAAACAGATAACTGTATTTGTCTACCATTTGTTGCTACATTATATATATTATCATAAAAGTTTTTTATATTTGGATATAATGCATGTGGTTTTAATAATTTTTGTAATATTTCTGGTCCAGTACAATTTATATAATGATCAGCTTGTAAATATTTATATTCAAATTCATCAAAAATCATAATATTATTTATAAAATCATCATTTGACATATTTATACCAATAACTTTAGTATTTAATTTTAAAATTAATCCTTTTGATTTTAAAAATTTTACCCATGGGTCAAACCATGATAAACTAGTTGGCGATGATGTAATATTGAATTTGTTATTACTGTCTGAATTAAATTCCATCATTTCAAAAGCATTGAGTAAATCATATACACTTGTATTTTGATAATCAAATCCTAAATATGGACCAACTATTTTTCCTATTACATCCTCTGTATGTTTAGATAGTTTATTTTTTTTTATAAAATCTATTAATTTAACTTGAGAATATTCTTTAATATTTCGTTCATCACAAGAACATAAAAAATCAATTAATATTGGTATTACTTGCATTTTATCTACAAATGATATTAGTTTTAATGTATCTTGGTATATTGGTATTTTTTTATTACATGTTTTTTCACCACCTTGTAATTCAATTAATGTATCATATACAGTTTCTTTATTATTAATTTTTATTCTTTTCATTATATTATATACATTTTGATACCATTTACCATATGCTCGCCAACTGTATTCATATGGACATGTTTTATTTATTTCATTATGATAGGTTCTTGCCAATCCACCAACTGCATCATTTCTTTCAATCAATATAACTTTATAGTTTTGTTCAATTAATTCATGTGCTGCTGTTAATCCGGAAATCCCCCCCCCTATTATTATTACTGTTTTCATATATAACGTATTATATAATTAAATTTTAATAAAATAATATAAATATTTATTAGGTTATATTTTTCTAATTTATGTTCATTAACCTCAATACATATATTATCAGTTAAATTTTATCAATAATATAGATTCATCTTTTGATAAATTAAAAAAAGACTTTTATAATTCTATAATTCTATAATTTAAATTAATAATCAACGAACAATATTTGTTATTAATGTTCCAAAATAATATTATTACAGTCGAGTACGCTTATTATTAACAAATTCTTTTTCATCACATAAACCATTAATGAAAAAACCTTTGTAATTTAATAAACCATCAATATATAACGCACCTTCACCGTTATATTTATCATTAATAAAACATCCTTCATAGATTAATTTACCATTTGTAGTATTATAAAGCTTGCCTCGCCCAATACGAACGCCTCTTAAATACATTCCTTCATATTCTATTTTTCCATTTACAAATGATTTACCCTGCCCAGTACGTTTATTATTAATTAAATATCCTTCATATCTAATTTTACCATTAGCAATATCATACTGTTTTCCATCACCATTATATTTACCATCCAGATAACCACCTTCATACCTTAATTTACCATCTACAAAAGACCTACCATTTCCATTATATTCATTATTTAAAAAACCACCGTCGTGTATTAATTGTCCATTTGTATTGTTATATAATTTACCTTCTCCATTATATAAATCATTAATAAAGTGTCCTTTATAAATGATTTTTCCAGTAGTTGTATTAAAAATCATTCCATTACCATTGTATAAACCATTAATAAACCATCCTTCATATTTTAAAAAACCATCTATATAAAACTTGCCTTGTCCATTATATAACTTGTTAATAAAACAACCATCGTATTTTATTTCTCCATTTGTATCATATAATTTACCTTCCCCAGTATATTTATCATTAACAAAATCACCATCATATAGTAAGATTTTATCATCATAATATTTACCTTTTCCAGTACGTTTATTATTAACAAAATCCCCTTTGTATTTTTTTTTCCTATCAGTTATATTATAAAAGACACCCTTTCCAGTACAATCACCATTAATAAAATTCCCTTCATATTTTATTTCACCATCAGGATAATATAGCATCCCTTTACCACTATACTCGCCTTTTAAAAAAGCACCTTCATATAGTATTTTTCCATTATTAAAATATTTACATTTATCAACAGTACCTTTGTAAAAGTTCCCTTTATGAATTAATTCTCCGTCAATGTAATATTTTTTATTCGTATTAGTAAATGATGTCATTATTATATTTTAATTTATATAGTAAATAAACTTATTTTCATCTTTTTATAAAAAGAAACATCATAAAGAAAAAGTTATCACACCAAATAAATCATTTTATGAATATAATTAAAAATTTAATCACATTCTAAAAAAAAGCGTTTGGTTCATCTCACACATATGGTTTCAACCACATTCTAAAAACCATAAGCGTTTGGTGCACCTGGTCTCTTTGCACACCATTCACGCGAATCACGAATAGCGTCACGTGTTTCCTTGTAAATTGCTCCAACAATGTCGTCGCCTTTGCCTGCTATACTGCTTGTTCCACCGCCTGATCCACCGCCTGATCCACCGACTATTCTACCCTTTCTTCCCTTGGATCCAAATGCACCATCTAGACGATAGTCGACACTTCTCACAAGATGTTTGCAGCCAACAAAGTGTTCAATAACAGTTGGGTTGTGTTGCAACCAAATATCGGCTGGGTGAGGGTGGTCAGGGTCAAACAGTCCATCCCGAATACCTTCAAAAATACAAGTAGGAAAGTAATGAATATCGAAAGAACTCATGTCAATCATTCGTTTCGACATTGCTCCACATTCTTCAACAAGCTTAGCACATGGGTTGTTGCACGGAAAGAATGTAATGATCAGACCGATAACGTCGTCGATGTTTGCCCTTTTTTGGAAGGTATCGATAACATATCGGGCAGCGTCTTTCCCGTATGTCCCCGTTAATCGTCTGTAATAATCTATAATATTTGATGTTCTCATTATAGTATCCTATTTGTTAATGAACGTTAAAAAAAAAATATTTCAATTTTTTTTAAATTGAAAACATACAAGCGGTCCATAACATAACATACAAGCAGTCTATAACATACAAGCAGTCTATAACATACAAGCAGTCCATAACATACAAGCAGTCCATAACATACAAGCAGTCCATAACATACAAGCAGTCTTTATTAAAATAAAAACATGTAAACAGTCCATAACATACAAGCAGTCTTTATTAAAATAAAAACATGTAAACAGTCCATAACATACAAGCAGTCTTTATTAAAATAAAAACATGTAAACAGTCTTTATTAAAATAAAAACATGTAAACAGTCTTGAACATGTAAGTAATTTTTATTAAAATAAAAAATGAAAAATTAAGTTTAATAAGGTTTCATTATATCACAGACTTTTAGCAGAAAGCGACGTAGAGAACCGTTAATAAGCTAATGTCTTTGGTGGGTCTATACCAGCCAATTGAAAGGGAAAGACATTAAAGAACCCCCTTGGAGTCCGGTTCCACCTTCCCTTTTGGGTTGTTAGTGGATTTAAAACAGCTATTGTGCCGTTTCTTGTATTGTCAATGTTATTATGGTACACTGTATAAACGATTTTACAAGAATTAAGACTCTGACCCACCCCCCCGTGTACACCGACCAAAAAGTAGTACACATCTCTAACGTGTTACACCGATTGTGACACACCCCCAGCTGGACAGCTGACTGCAGATTTTTGACAAAAACCTTTACGTGGTTCTGCAGATAAGTAACGGTTAAATCCGAGAAACAAATCTTTGTCAAACATTCCTTTAGACTCCCCCATGCGAGACTTCATAAGATGTGTTCATTAAATTAAAATTATTTTATATTTATAAAATAATTTTAATATATTATTTACCTTGTCTATTATATTTATTATTAATAAACTATATGAAGGTACTGATCAAATGAATGATGTCAGTGTTTGTCTTTTTTTGAAGGGTGCAGATAACAAGTTGTGTTGTGTCTCGTCCGCATTTCGCCCTTAATCGTCTGTAATAATCTTTAATTGATGTATTCATATAATATCGTGTTTATTAATAAACATGTTTATTAAGAAAAATTAAAATAATATATATATCAATTTTTTTTTAAAGTAGTAGAACAACACATACAAACAGTTTTCAACATACAAACAGATTTCAACATACAAGCAGTTTTCATTAAAATACAAACAGTTTTCATTAAAATACAAACAGTTTTCATTAAAATACAAACAGTTTTCAACATACAAACAGTTTTCAACATACAAACAGTTTTCATTAAAATACAAACAGTTTTCAACATACAAACAATTTTTATTAAAATAAAAACCTACAAGCAGTCTTCAACATACAAGCAGTCTTTAACATACAAGCAGTCTTCAACATACAAGCAGTCTTCAACATACAAGCAGTCTTCAACCTACAAGCAGTCTTCAACATACAAGCAGTCTTCAACATACAAGCAGTCTTCAACATACAAGCAGTCTTTATTAAAATAAAAACATGTAAAACAGTCAATAACATGTAAATAATTTTTATTAAAATAAAAATTGAAAAATTAAGTTTAATAAGGTTTCGTTATATCACAGACTTTTGATAGCAAAAAGCGACCTAGAGAACCGTTAATATGCACATGTCTAGAGGTTTAGACGAGCCAATTGAAAGGGAAAGACATGTACTTAAATACCCCCCTTGGAGTCCGGTTCCACCTTCCCTTTTTTGGGTTGTTAGTTAGTGGATTTAAGACAGCTATATGCGCCGTTTCGTGTATTGTCAATGTTATTATGGTACACCGTAGTAACGATTTTACAAGAATAAAGACTCCAACCTCACCCCCATCTCATTATCATGTACACCCGATCAAAAAGTAGTACATCTCTAACGTGTCGCACCGACCAAAAAAGTGCGACACATCGTGTTACACCGATTGTGACACACCCCAGCTGGACAGCTGACTGCAGATTTTGGACAAAAACCTTTACGTGGTTCTGCAGATAAGTAACGGTTAATCCCGTGAAACAAATCTTTGGCAAACATTCCTTTAGACTCCCTCCCCTGAGAGACTTCATAAGATGTGTTCATTAAATTAAAATTATTTTATATTTATAAAATAATTTTAATATATTTGTTTTTTTAATCATTCAAGTTTATTTGCAATAATATGTTTTGTTACATTTTCTAAATTAAGTTTTATTAATCATGGTTCAATATATCACAGTCTTTATTTAAACTTTCTATTTGAAACTTTAATATATGTATTCATTAAATATTTTTTGTTTATCATTTATCCCTTTGCATTTCTAGTATTATTATCACTCTTTATTTAAATATGTAAAATAAATTAATCTCTTATTTAAGAGGTATATTTATAAAATAATTTTACTATTAGTTTATTAATACAATATTATTAATAAACTCACCATCATATATTAATTATCTGTCAATATATATTTTACCATTTCATATTATATTTATGATTAATAAAGTATCCATCATATCTTAATTCTCCGTTAATATATGTTTTACCTTGTCCATTATATTTATTATTAATAAAGTCTCCGTCATATATTACTTCTCCGTCAATATATAATTTACCATTTCCATTAGATTTTTTATTAATAAAGTCTCCGTTATATCTTAATTCTCTGTCGATATAATATTTACCATTTCCATTAGGTTTATTATTGATAAACTCTCCGTCATATATTAATTCTTCATCATTATATAATTTTCCTTTTCCATTATATTTATTATTAATAAACTCTCCGTCATATTTTAATTTGTCGTCAATATATTTTTTACCATTTCCATTATATTTATCATTAATAAAGTCACCGTCATATCTTAATTTCCCATCATTATAGAATTTACCATTTCCATTATATTTATCATTAATAAACTTACCGTCATATATTAATTCTCTGTCGATATATTTTTTACCATTTCCGTTAAGTTTATCATTAATAAACTCGCCGTCATATATTAATTCTCCGTCGATATAATATTTACATTTTCCATTAATTTTATAATTAATAAACTCGCCGTCATATCTTAATTTTCCATCAATATATGATTTACCTTTTCCATTAGGTTCATCATTAATAAACTCACCGTCATATATTAATTCTGCGTCGATATAATATTTACATTTTCCATTAGATTTATCATTAATAAACTCCCCGTCATATATTATTTTACCATCATTATAGAATTTACCTTTTCCATTATATTTATCATTAATAAAATCCCCGTCATATATTAATTCTCTGTTAATATATCTTTTACCATTTCCATTAGGTTTATTATTAATAAACTCTCCGTCATATCTTAATTCTCTGTCGATATAATATTTACCATTTCCATTAGGTTTATTATTGATAAACTCTCCGTCATATATTAATTCTTCATCATTATATAATTTTCCTTTTCCATTAGATTTATTATTAATAAACTCTCCGTCATATATTAATTCTCCGTCAATATATCTTTCACCATTTCCATTATATTTATCATTAATAAACTCTCCATCATATCTTAATTCTCTGTCAATATATTTTTTACCAATTCCATTATATTTATTATTAATAAAATCACCTTCATATATTAATTCTCCATCATTATATAACATACCTTCCCCATTATATTTATTATTAATAAAATCACCGTCATATTTTAATTCTCTATCAATATATGTTTTACCTTTTCCATTATATTTATTATTAATAAAATCACCTTCGTATATTAATTTTCCATCATTATATAATTTACCATATCCGTTATATAATTCATTAACGAAACCACCTTCATATATTAATTTTCCATCAATATAAAATTTACCTTGTCCATTTTGCATGCCTTTTAAAAAATTTCCTTCATATATTAATTTACCAACAGTGTTATACAATTTACCTTCTCCGTTATATAAATCATTAATAATATGTCCTTCATACATCAAAATTTCATCAACATAATGTTTCCCTTTTAAAAATATTCCTTCAAATTTTATTTTACCTGTTGTATGTAGTATCGTATAATTTACCTTCTCCACTATATTCGTCATTTAAAAAATTTCCTTCATATATTATTTTTCCATTACTATAATATTTACCTTTTCCGTTATACATATCTTTTAAAAAACCACCTTCATATATTAATTCGCCATATATATAATAATATTTATATTCATCGTTTGATTTTAAATCACTATTATTTTTTAATTCTTTAGTTATTGTTGCCATTATTGTATAATGTTTAATTTATGACATTAAATAAAATCATTTTCAATTTTTTAAGAATATTTAAAAACATAATATTATATTATCAGTAATGTAACACAATTATAAAAAAATTAGATGATATTAAATATATGTATTATTATTATTATGAATCATCAAAAAAATATATCAAATATACTTTTAATTATACATCAACCATTAGTTACAATTACTTTTTATAATAATAAAAAGTATGTAATAAATTAAATCAATTCATCGAATAACCAATATTCAAAATAATCAATTAATCCAATTGATTGATTATTTTTATTGGATTGGATTAATAAATATTCTGTTTCTTCATATAATTCACCAAATAACAAATACTTAAAATAATCAATTAATCCGATTGATTGTTTGTTTTCATTAATTGGTTGATTGTAAATATTTTTATTAATTGATTGATTATTAATTAATAAAATTTCTGTTTCTTCCCAATCATCTGTTTGTTCATGAGATAATTCTTTTAACCACTTATAAATTTCTTTATTAGTATTCGTATCATTAATAATTTTTTCAAAAAATAAATGGTCTGAACTAATTAGGTTTTGAATATTTATTGGTATATTTAAATTGGTTTGTTTGAAAAATATTTTAATTAATTCGTTATCAGAATCATCTTTAAAATCTTTATCTTTTCTACATTCTATGATGAAATTTTTAATTTTGTTTATAAAGTCCATAAAGTCCATTAAATAATAATAAGTTTATTATTATTTAATCATTATTTTATTTTTTATCATTTTCCTTTAGTTTTAAAATACATATAATCTTCACTTTTATAAATATAAAAAATTAAAATAAATAAATTTGTTAATAAATTAATATTTTATAATTATACTTCAAGCTCATCTTCAATTATAATAGGTTTCTTTACCTTTTTCTTAATCTTGGTTTTTGGAGTTGGTTCAATTACAGTTTCTTATTCAATTATATTTTCGTCTTCAATTATAGTTTCTTCTTCAATTACTTTATTTGTTTTTGTTTCATATTGTTCTTCAAGAATTTGACTTTTTACAATACTTGTAATACAGTTCTTTGCTTGGTTTTTATTATTTTCAATCTCTTTTTCAAATTGCTTGATGAGATCATCATTAAAATCACAATATTCAACAAGTTCTTTTTGTCTTTCAAGTGATGGTATTGGAATTTTAATTTCCAATAATTCTTTCATATCAATATTCCCATTATTAGTGCAATATTTTGCTAATCCTTGTATTTTATTTTGAACGGATTTTAGATAATAATATAAATATTTAAAGTTGTCATTTGTTTTTGGTAATAATTGAAATACTGCTATATTTGCGGCACATTTACCATTAACTATAAATACTTTTCCTATACCATAATTTTTACTAATGGGTTTAGATGAACTTCCACCTGATTTAATGATGAGTAAATATTCTTTACCATCAAAATTAAATGTATTATGTGTTCCACTTGGATTATTACAAGATGCTTTGTAAAATGGATATTCTCCTGTATTTGTAATATCTTTTGAATTTGTTTTACCATTGCCATT
>Ga0105054_10010615_pt1 | contig 11665 bp, 7 predicted proteins | sample BON02_FD_78091 | JGI IMG/M metagenome (GOLD analysis project Ga0105054, IMG submission 78091) | Freshwater microbial communities from Lake Bonney liftoff mats and glacier meltwater in Antarctica - BON-02 (megahit assembly) | ecosystem: Environmental > Aquatic > Freshwater > Ice > Glacier... | reverse complement strand
AGATAATGGTGGGGCCCGATGCGGAACTGGGTGTGTCCAGCGTCTGGTCGTAGGCGCAGAGATAAACGGCACAGGTAAAATTGGTCAGTCCGGAAGGAAAGACGAAATCCACTTCCATGGTGAGCTGCCACGACCCCGAGGTCAGATTTAGAAAAGCGGCTTGTTGTGTGGTTTCGTTGGATATGGTGGTAAACAGGGTTTGTTGTCCCGCCTCCTGAGACACGGGGGTTATGGCGAAGCCCTTGAAGGCGTTAAAAATACCGCCAGTGCCCGTTAATTGGAAAGGGATAGGTCGACCCGCCCCGATACCGACCCGAATGTACGGGAAATTGGTCAAGACGTTAAGGTAGTCTGTTTCTTTCATGCTGTTTCCGTCTATGGTTAATTCGTCGGTTACGATCAGAGTCTGGGTAGTGGTTTGGCCCGCGACACTCAAGTTTCCATTAATGGTACTGTCCTGTAGCACCAGGGCGTTGTCGGTGACCCAGAAATCTTGGGTCACGACCAAGTTTTCAATGTTAGGCGTGACCGATACGCCGGTAATCGTAGTCACGGTGCGGTTTTGCTGGTACGCCACCGCAGCCATCACCAACCCCGTTATACTCAGAACCAGAGACACGCCCAACAGTGCCAACATCCATTTTTTGAGTTGAAAATCAATGGCCATTTTTATTAGGTCGAGGGAATCGTTTTGAAAGCCGTAAGCGTCATATTCGGTGAAGTCCATGTGGTGAGGGGTTGACCCGAAGTAGTAAGGACAGACATTTGCAACCCGATTCGGTCTGTAACCGACGGTACAAACGGATTGCTGGCCGGCATGCAGATTTGCGCATTGAAACTAATAAAGGTCGCCCCGGACGGTCGAAGAATTTCTGTGATCAGAGTAGATTCGGGACCCTTAGTAGGTACCCACCGTTGCATGTTCTCGTTGTAACTCACGAGTTGGTAGGTCACGTTGCCGGTAGCAGCCGGAGTAAACACGGACTCTACTTCCGCCAATATGGTCCATGTACCTTCTTCCAAGGTGAGCCACGCCGCTGTATGGGCCGTAGCGTCATCATTGGCGGTCAGTTGCAAGAGATCGGGTCGTGTACCCTGTAAAAAACCAATGTTGGCAGAAACACTAAAGGGGTCCATGAGGGCCTGGGTCACTACCGTCGGCGCTATCGACGCGGCCAAGGTTACCGAAGAGAGCCCTGGTAAAAAACCGACCTGGACCCACGAAGTGCGGTCAATCAGTTCTGCCGCCGTGGGGCTGGTAATGACCGACTTGGGAAACCGTAGCTCTTTGGTTAACGTCGTGGATTGACTGGTAACGTCACCCAGCACGGTGGAAAAACGATCAATTTGCATGTTGGTAAAAGCCAACATGTTCTTATTGACTTTTACGTTCTCCTTTACCGACAAGGAACCAGTCACCACACCCTGTTCAACTTCTGTGATGCGTTCTCGGTCAAGCTTTACAGCTACGATACCCAAGGCTACGGATATTAGTGAAAAGAGGCTCGCTAAGGCCAGTACCACCCAGAAACCTTTTACCACACTGGGCGAATAATCAGCCATTTATTAGACGGAAAGATCTTTTACCGCCTTACGACCTGACGACTTTACGACAATTGAATGCAGGTAAAGGTAATCGTACCGAGAGTAAAGCTCGAGGTGACAGGTGCAGACTCATTGCTTGTGCCGGCAAACTCCACCATGGGACGAAGAGCTGAGCTTTTCATAAAGGCATTGGTGGCAGGTATGTTGATAGCACCACAGACCCATGCTGTTTGGAGGAAGACATTTTCTGGCACCTGGGTCATGACCAGTGCGCTGTCGGTCTGGTTTTCACCATTAATCAGAACATTCTCCATCTTTTCGGTATATACCACGATAGAGGGCGTCAAATTAGTATCGCCTATGGGTTGAGCGTACTGGCACTGGAAAGTAAAGGCCCAGTAACCGGGCGGGAGCTCGAGCCAGGCAATAGTTTTTTGCTCGGTATTGGTAAAGGCCGACTGGCTGTACAGCGTATCGTCGCCGTCCAAGACGATCCATGGCGTCGTGAACACGTCCAAGTTGGGCATAGGCAAGCTGCCAGGTTGGGGAGGAATGACACCTCCGGCCCATTTGTACTCGTTCGCACCCGACTGACCTATACTGACAAACCGACGAAAATTGGAAATGGCACGCACCAGCGCCGAAGTCACGTTGACACCGGCCACCGACACGTTTTCTGGGGTGTCGTAGTTGGTACATACCAACGTGGCAGTGTCCAAGTCTCCGGAGATAGACAGATCGTTGCCCACAGTCAGATCGTTGCCTACAAAGAGCTTACCGTCCACCACAAAACGATCACCCACCGAGGCCGTAACACTCGGGACGGGACCTCGAGGAAGGGTTCGATGCTCGTCGTACTCAGACTTGATTAAGGCCAGCACCGAAATAATAATGCCGGTGACGGCCAACACCAGCAAAAAACTGAGAGCCGTGATGATACCGGCCTGACTCCATGGCATCGGTTGTCCTTTGGCCACCGCCGCAATACCTCGGGCGTGACTTCGTAACCCTTCGCCCACCACCGCGTTGTCGATTCGAGGAGGCGGGGCTAACGGTTGACTGGTCGTGGGTAGAATCCCAGCTTCGTTGGGTAGAATCCCAGCTTCGTTGGGTAGAATCCCAGCTTCGTTGGGTAGAATCCCAGCGTCGTTAAGTGCAAAGTCAGTGTTGTCGCCCAACGGATCCAAGGTTAGTAGATCGGACATGGCAGATTATTTATTTACGCTAAAAAAATGAGTCACTCGCGCGAGAGCCGTGTGTCTAAGAAGAAAAAATTCCCAGCCAAGTCGTGGGCCGCAGTACGTGAAAATGTAGATTATGTAGGCTGCTATCCCGATTACGCCTACTTTTATCCAGAGTATGAAGATTCCAAGAATTATCGGCCGGCGGATCGAAAACACCAGGGTGGACCTTTGCGGGGCAAACCGTGGATCCAGCCACCCCGACCGGACAATCCCGACCTGCCGCCCGCCCGAAACTACACCAACTACTTGGACGGGCCGGCCCGAATTATACCGTCGATCGAACGTGTCACACGCAGCAGTGAAAACCCCACCAACTTGCGTCTCGACCAAGCTCTGAGACGGTGCTACGATATGGCTCGATCCCGCAACCGTCGTTACTTTGCGCTGCAAGGGGGTGGCCTGTGCATGGCCAGCAATTCCAAAAACTTTATGAAGTGGGATCGCCTGGACCCAAAGGAGTGCCGCTCGTGCTTCAAGCAGTGCACCAAGCGAGGCAAACCGTGCGGCAAGATTTGTCAGCACAAGAAACGGACGTGCCACAAGCCGGTGAATCAAACCTGTGCCCACGACGACAAGAACCAGATGAACAAGGGTTACAAGGGTGGCGGGTACTTCACCAACAGCGTGTTTGAAATCAAGAACATGGAATACAGTACGGACGAGGTGAAGGAGGTTTCGCCCATTATGCCGGACGAGGGTGGTATGGATCCGTACGAACAGTATCGCTACGACGCGCCCCACCCGGAGGAACACATGGATTGTCCTAAATTTCCCGACAATTTTTTTCCGCTCAGTCCGGCACAACTCTTTGCGCAACAGTATTTTAATACCAAAAATCCTATCAAGGGCATGCTCATCGACCAGAGCGCTGGGTCCGGCAAGACCTGCTTGGCCCTGAACGTGATTGGAAACTTTATGGGCCAGTGGCGCATCTTCTGGGTGACCCGACACTCACTACGGGCCACCCCGCTGAAAAATCTGTACCGGGACATTTGCCAGATGAAACTGCGCGAAATCATTGAAGATCCCAAACCGTTGACCGTAAAGTCCACCGGAGAAATCGTGGGGTCGACCCGAGCAGAAAAGATTGCTTTTATCCGGTCGAAGCGTGGCCCGGCGGTGCTCAAGGGTTACGGTATCGAGATTGAAAAACAACGCATCATCACCTACGATGACCTGGTGCGCATCATTGTGGGAAAAAATGCCGAGGCTCGCAAGCTGCGTGACCAGCAACTTGCGGATCATCACGATGGAGACATCGGGTACAAGACGCTGTTTGTCTTTGACGAGGCCCACAACATCTTTACCCGCTCTTTACCCGGCGAGGAGCGCGAGATGCTAGACGCCACCTTCGACTCGGTTAAGGTGGCCGGCAAAACGTTCCACTCACAAGAGGACATTTACGGAAAATTACCCGGCATTGGGGGTAAAATAACGGGTCGAGATCTGATTGCCGCCCTGTTCTACCAGTCGTACAAAAAGAGCGGAGACGAGTCGGCCAAGACGCTACTGCTCACCGCGACCCCCATGTCCGACTCGCCCATTCAGCTGTTTCGTCTCATGAACCTGATTCTGGAACACCCTCGACAGCGCCTCAGCCTGGATATTAACGACTACTACGACCCGTATTCTATGAAACTCAAGGACGAAGCGGTGATAAAGTTTGCCGCGGCGGCCCACGGACGTATCTCGTACTACAACACCACCAAGAACCCCACCAAGTTTGCTAAGAAGCTGTTTTACGACCGCATGGACAGCATGATGCACAAGTTCCATCATCGCCTAGTGCAAGAGGCCGTGGACCGCGAAGAGGCCGAGCAGAAGCGGCATCCGGACAGTGCCGACCCCAAAAAGTTGGTGGCGATTTACCGCAACCTGGGCTTGGTGGCCAAGACCAAGGGTTCCTTCTTTTCGGAAGAAGACATTGAGCGCTACGAGAACGAAATGAAACGCCTGGAGCATTGGAATCCGGAGAGGGAGGAACAGTACCAGACTGAGCTGTACCACCGCGAGGTTCACGCCGCCCGCAAGGTCTTCAAGATGGAGCTCAAACCCTCGGACGAGCAGGCTTATGAAAAGAAGCGGGAGCAGTACCGAAAATGGGCCAGCAAGAACGCGGACCAAATCCGCAAGCCCGATCAACCTCCTCGCGAGCTGAACGACGTGATAGACGCCAACGGCGATATGAAGTCTTTCGACGAGTGGGTGTCCGAGGAAGATCAAGCCGACTCTGAGCGAGAGCTCGAGGTGCCGCCCCAGGTAATGAAAGAGTACTGGAAACTGGTGAAGCGCAAGGATACCTACGACGAACGAATGCGGGAATACGGAGACGGCAAGCGAGACAGCAAGCCGCGCAAACCCCAATTGCCCCATTTGCTCAAGGATAACGGGGAGCTCAAATCTCCGGAAGAATTCTACGGCCACCACGCTGCAGACCGACAAATGACCAAGCGGGATCGGTCTCAGTACCACGCGTTGGTGCGCAAGTTCTCCGAGTTCAAAGCCGAGCTGGTAGACTACTCGCAAGCGTCCAAAAGCCGGGGTGGAGCACACCGCGCGGAAGCTCGAGCCAAGCTACCCAAACGTGCCCAGGGCGTAGACGACGTGATGGACGACTACGGTCAGCTTCTGTCGATGGAAGAGTGGTTCCGTGAGCGGTTGGAACCTCAACGTCAAGAAAAGTACCATCAACGGGAGCAAAAGCGCAAGAAGGAGACTAAGCAAGAGACCAAGTACATGAAGTTCTTGATTCGGGACCCTTCCACCGGCTGGATGCGCATTCGTACGTTGGAAGAGTTTATCGACATTCGAAAGCCGCTGCCCACCTTGGACGGTCCGGAGACCCGCAAAGGTCTCAGCTTTCTCATGTGGCACAAAACGTTCAACCCGAATGCCTTTAAGCAGCTCATGCCGTACTATGCGCCCAAAATTCATGATTGCATTACCAACATTGTGGACATTGAGCAACACGCCCAGGAAACGTACGGTCACGGCTTTAAGCACACGGTGTTCACTTTTAGCATTGCCGGCAAAGGCGAGGAAGCTCCGTACGGCAGTCGCATTGTGGCGTCGGCCTTTCACGCTCGATCTGACCTGTTCAAGGTACTGTTAGTCTACAAGGATGATGAAGACGGCAACTTTGTGCTGCACCACGACTTGCCCAAAACCGATGAGCACGACAAAAGGTGGGGCGTGGCGGTGCTGTCGTCCAAGAACATTCCCAACATATACGCCGATGAGTATGGCGGTAACCAGACGGTGGAGTACAATGCCAAGGTCGTGGAGGCCACACAGGCCGCCTTCAACGACGCCCAAAACCGCTACGGCGACCAAATCAAGATTCTAATCATGGACAAGGCCTACACCGAAGGCGTGGAAGCGTACGAAGATAACATTGCACACTTTCTCAACCGAGGGCTGTCTCGTTCCGAGCTGGAGCAGGCTTCGGCCCGGTCCGCCCGGTTCTGTCGCTCAAAAAGCATTCCCTTCTTCCAAAACGTGGGCGGTTTTTTGGAGATGTACTTTTACGCGCTGCGGCAACCGGACGCCCAGAACGACCTGTACGAAGAGATGATGGACCACGTGCCGTACGAGGACCAACTCAACCTCAACCTCATGGACGTGTTCCAGGATCTGGCAGCGCAGTTCTCCATCGACTACTGGCTCAACTTCAACATTAACGAGTACGACCCGCTGTTCAAAGGAGAGGTCATGGACTACTACGACAAATGGAACCGTAGCTATGTGGTGGGCAAGGAACTCCACTGGAGCAATCGAGGAGGCGACCAGAAAACACAAAAGGTGGATTACGAGTTCATGGTGGACCCTGACTCGGTCGTGGGGCAAGAACAATTTAAGGAAGGCACCCTGGTCATGGATGAGAACGGTATTCCCTCCCGGGTGGTGGGCTACGATCGAGCCTCCAACTTGTACACGGTCCGGTACGCTTCTCCGCGAGGCAGCAGGGTCAGCAAGGGTGGACTCAGCTACGTAGAGGAAGAACGAACTCCCGATCAGCTCCGTATTGCGCCGGGTGAGATGGTCGAGTTTCACATTCCGTACGGGGTGGACATGGCCCAAAAAGTCATGAACATTGGTAATTACAACACCATGCACCCATCTACCATGGTGGCCGACATGGAACGGGACTTGCGCATTCCCGAGAACGCCCTGACGGCCATCTATACGGCATTCCGGAACAATGTCAACTTTACTCTCATGGGTTTTGTCACCTTGCTTCGACTCATTATCAAGGCCGGCGGGGCCGGAATTCCGTTTCATATTCAGGTTCCGTACGTGGACCAGTACGAGGTTATTCCGTCCCTGTCCAACTTTAGTGTGCAGTGGGTCTGTCAAGACAATGGCGAACGAAGTCTTCAAGTGCACGACCACACGCTGAAAGAATTTATGGCCCCGACCCAGGGCTTGTCGTTCATGCTCTTGTTCCTCAACGGCACACGTTGCGGCTCGGCCTCAGACGCCTCGCACACCAATCTGTTGCTCTACATCCCGGCATGGAAAACGGTGGAACGCTTCGACCCGCTGGGCTACGTGGCCCACTGGTACGATGCGGTGGCGCTGGACGCCCGTCTCTACGACATGTTCCAGAAGGTGGATCCCGAGCTTCGCTACATGAGCGCCGCAGAAACCACTCCGCTCTTTGGGTTGCACCGACTACAAGCGCAGGAAAAAGCGCGCCACCAGCTTGATCCGCGCTCATACGCCTCAGCCTTTACTCTCTTCTACATGCACATGCGGATTCTCTATGCCGACCAGGCCTTGAAGGAATATCCCAAGGAAAAACGGGAAGTGTACCCTGTGCACTTTCAGCGAGGTCTGATTCAGGCCATGAAGGACCAGTTCAGCGGCAAGCTGACCGAGTACATCCGGAACTACGCGGAAATGTCGGCCCAATCCAAGGATTTCATCTTGAAATGGGACAGGTACGACCATGATTTGCCCTTTTGGGCTAATGCGACCTTGCTAATCCGAGATTTTGAAAAGGTGGCGGCCATAAAGGTGCCCAAAAGGTCACGACGGGCCGAAGCCGAGGCAGCACGCAAGGCTCCGAAACCCTCGGGCCTGTTGGACCGGATGAAAAACATGCTGGGCTTGTGGCATTAATCATGTCCTCCATACTGAAAACCTTCGGCACTATTTCAGTCTTCAATCTTTAATAAATCACATTACAAAAACACTCGACACTATTGCGTTTCAATCACATTTCATTGTTCCAAACTTCATAAATCATGAGCGACGTATCAGGTGACGAGTTCGATGATGCTCAGTTCGATGCCGCCCAATTTGATGCCGCCCAATTTGATGCGTTCAAACCAGAATCGTCCAGTGGAGGTGGTCAAAAACGACCAGCCGGTGAAATGTCCCACGAAGAAGAAGATGACGATGATGTGCCTCCTGAAAAGAAATTCCATACCAGTGACCCTGATGACCCTGCCGATAGTGACAAAGGTAAAGGTCTGGCGGAAGAACCACAACCTGTACCGCCGCAACCTGCTACCGGTATGATGGACGAAGAGATGGAAGCAGAACCGGAGGCAGAACCGGAGGCAGAACCGGAAATGACCTTCATTCAGCCGCAACAGGCCATGGCCCAGGATAATGAGGAAGAAGACGATCAACTGTACGCCAAAACTATGAACGTGAAGGATTTTGGCAACGTGCTCACCGGCTGTTGTTCGGTACCCGGGGTGGACTTTGTCATTTTAACCTTTGACCCGCAAGGTATGCAATTGTACGCCAAGCCTATAGAGTCGCCTTCCATCGTGACTGCCTTTTTCAATAAGGACATGTTCACGGAGTACAGAGTGACCAAACAAACCCGTCGCATCCTGGACAAGACCCGTTTGGATAGTTTGAAGAAGAAGATCAGCAAAGAAGTGGAGTTTTTAGAGATTAGTTCATGCACGGAGTACTCGGGCTACACGTTTTCGGGCTATCGTATCTACAAAACAGGAGGTAAATGCAAGTTCACGGTCAACATTGCCAATATTCACAACCCTATTGGAGTAGTGGATTTGTCGGACGTGGACTGGGCGTGGCATTTGCGTACGTCTTCTCAAAAATTCAAGGACAATGTAGACTTTATCGACGATTCCAATGAGTTTATCCGGATGACGATACGTTCAAAGTCCATGGAGTTTCAGGGGATCCGAGATACGGGACAGATCGGAGAAACCATCGACCAAGAGGCAGAGTCCAAGATTGAAGACAAGCTCAAGTTTGAGGCCTTGTTTTACAAGAAGTATCTCAAGATCATCACCTCGACCAAAGATCTTAACCGCTCGGTGAACATTTCGTTCAACCTGGACAACCCGGACACACCGGCGTACCCCGTACATTTTTCGTACGAACTCGACCAGGCCAGTCCGCAAAGTCATTTTTCTGCCTACCTCTTGCCGTTCACCACGGACTCGTGAGTTTCGCAGCGTGAATTGTCGCACAGATAAAATAAACAAAAGGGTTTTTTTAACCTATGACTGATCGAAAATACTGGTCTGAAGCTATGAAACGTCGTGTAGCCGCGTCTCAGAACTACAATTGTGCAATCTGTCAAGAACAGTTGCCAGCGGCCTGGCATGCAGATCACAAGATACCGTTGCACTTGAACGGGTGTAATAATATCAGAAACTGCCAAATCTTGTGTGGCAATTGTCACTCCGACAAGACACAGCTCGAGAACATCCGATGGCACGAAAGAGAGAAGGAGAGACTCATTGGAACGTCCAAATATTTTGATCCCACCTCACCTCATTACATAAAACCTTACCAACCGGGCGAGTCTATCGCAGATCACCTGAAACAATTCAAACTTGGAAAAACTTATGCCCCAAAAACAAAGGTGCTACAGAAAAAAGATGCCGTCGTGTAAAGGTTTGGCAGAACGATACGCCGCAGAGGAAAACAAACCCATTCCGCCGTCCAACGCTTCTCAAGAAGTGAAGAACAATTGGCTATTGATTGAAGAATGGGGCTGCATTCCTCCAGGTACCACCGAGTTTATCACTCGGGACCTCTGTCTGCCGGATCCACCCACGGGCCCCAAGATACGGCCAGGTATGAATGATCCGGATCCTCCTCCTCCTCCGGCTAGCAATTTGGGTAGTCGGCCACCAGTTTTAAATGTCTATCGAGAATCAGGGTTTTTGGCGTGGGTCAACGAAAGAGGTTTGCAGTGCATTAATCGTATCGTGGGTAACTTTTACGGACTCAACACAGAGACCGGGCAAGCCAACCGTCCGGGACCGTCTACCACACCGCCCGACAGTCAGTGCTGGGGAGCGTGTTACAACGCCACCACCGACTCAGAGATGTGTTTCGAATGCATCAAGACCATTCTCACCAACGACCCCAGTCGCTGTCCTGCTATTAGTGCGACCAATCCGGCCGACGAAAATTTGATTCGGGACTCAATTTCCTGTCACGAATGCATCGGGTCTCAAGCGGCGTTTATTCAATCACAAGCCCAAGACGCCGCCCCTGAAACACCCGATTTAGATGCCATGACGGAAAATGTTTGGAGATGCGTTACGGGTACCGTAAAACCGGGTCTCAGTGAAACTGTCATCATTCTTATTGTGGTTTTAGTGGTATTTATTGCCGCAGTGGCCCTAACCCTAGGCTTGTACTTCGGGTATTTCCATCCCAAAATTCTCAAATCCGAAGCTCGACGCTTACAACTGGCTCAGGCAGGCTTGAAACCAGATGATTTCTAGTCAAGCTTAGACTGGATCAGCATCGTGATCGTCCTCAGGTTGAGAATGAAAGGTGCGAAGTGTGTCGTTCAAAATACGATTAAACTGGTCATCGTCATCATCGTCATCGTCGTTCGCATCTTCAATCACCACGTCTTCTGCATGTCCGGTCTCGACCTGGTTGGGCACGTCCGGTGCGGGGACGTCCGGTGTAGCTGGCGGAGCCTGAATATGGGACATGTTTTCAAACATTCGACTCAGCTGTTCCAATTGCCCCGAGCTGGACAGGGTATTGAGACCCTGCATGATCCCCGGCAACATATTCTGTACCATATTCGTGTACCGTGGATCTTGAACAGCACTTTGCATTACTTGTGTCAGACGATTTCCTCCCTGCCCCATAAGAGCTTGAAGCGTAGCTTGAACACGTTGGGCGGTGGAAGCGTCCTCGGGGACAGTTTCCTCAATTTCCTCCTTGATCTCGTTCAGCACGGTGTTGAATTGCGTCACAGATACGGTCGAGGGCACATCCGAAGCCACGACCCGAGGCATAGCTTGAGGCACATCCGAGGGCACGACCCGAGTCGACGGATTTGCTTCGAGAGTGCGAATTTCATAGTGACGTTGTTCGCGCACTGGAATGCGACGATTAATGACCCAATCTTGGTGTTGGATGTTCTCATTTTGGAACATTTCAAGATCCTCTTCGAGCTGGTGATCCTCTTCAAAATCTCGGTACAAACGGGGAAATCTAGCTCGATGCTGTCGTAACATAAAGTGAAAGGGAGTAATGGCCAAAAGGATTTGGTTCATCAGATCAACCCATTGCAAACGGGCATCTACCATGTTTTGACAATCGATACCAAACAATTCTAAATCGCCAACGATCTGCGAGTTTCGAAGATTGCTCTGATTCACCACACGACGCTGAAGCTGATGATGGAGATTGTCTATCAAACGAAAGCACGACATGAGGAGTAAGAAGTTTTATTCATGATAATTTAAACTAGTAGAGATATGGGACGCAGTGCCGACCGGCTGGTTGATTAGCCGTAGCGTATGCCGGTCTTAACCGTAGCGTATGCCGGTCTTAACCGTAGCGTATGCCGGTCTTAACCGTAGCGTATGCCGGTCTTAACCGTAGCGTATGCCGGTCTTAACCGT
>Ga0105054_10010611_pt1 | contig 11666 bp, 8 predicted proteins | sample BON02_FD_78091 | JGI IMG/M metagenome (GOLD analysis project Ga0105054, IMG submission 78091) | Freshwater microbial communities from Lake Bonney liftoff mats and glacier meltwater in Antarctica - BON-02 (megahit assembly) | ecosystem: Environmental > Aquatic > Freshwater > Ice > Glacier... | reverse complement strand
GAGTTTCCATTTTTACGCACCAAATGTAAATGGAACAAGATTTGAAACCCAATTACACACTATTTCAAATAAAACTTACTTTTCTTACAATTCCTAGGTTACGTTTAAACCGTCAAAAAACATCCACAGCTCAACAACTTGAATTTTAAAAGTTGAGTTTTAAAAGTATGTATGTACTAATTATTCATTCGAATGCTTGACTGTTCCTCTTGAAAGTGGCGCGATATATTGGTAAGCCAAGCGCGTTATTTTGGACTTCTCTTTCCGTTGGAATGCCGACTGGATTAGGACCCGTGAGCCATCCACCGTAGTCACTATGTCCCTCTAACGCACGTTTCCCATCTCCTGTCCACAATGCCTCATTACCACTACAATTAACTTCTGGATCTAGCAAAGGATCAGCATCAGAATAATCCCCATGTCTGGAGAAGTACTTGGATGCAGCCGTTCTGTCTCGCATTTGGGATGAAGTCTCTTCCACATCACTTTGTAAAAACAAAACAGATTCTTCAGGCATAAACTTTCCCAGAATGTCTAGAATATCAGGAGTCACTACTCGACGCTTATGGTGTTTCTTTTTGAAATGAGGGTCAGGGAACTGAACAGCAACCCAGGAGATCGTACCCGGATACGTTTCGAGAAAGCCCTTCAATGACGTGTTTGCACTGCAGGTGATATAATGAAGATTTTCATACTTTTTAGCAGCCGCCCAGGCGTTGGCTCGATTTACATGAAGTTCACGAATTTCCAAACCAAGGTGGTTGAACTCTTTCCAATTTTCCGAAGCAGCTGCTGCAAGGCCAAATCTACCAGCGGCACATCCTATGTCTATAAACAATGGAAGAGACGGATTCTTGAAGACAGAAGACCATTCAGGTGCAGCTATCGGTGCATTCCACTTGGCGCTCAATGGATTGACATGGTTTCGAGTGTGTACTTTCTTGCCTACTTCAGCTACCGTGCTTTCCTTGTCTAGTTCCAATGGACCAAATGCCTCATTCATAGCTTTCGTAATCAATGACGTATTTCCTTCTGTAGCTCGCGAGCTGGGAAACAATACATTGTTTTTCTTTCTCTTGTTTGGTTTCGTGCTCTCATCAGCTTCCTCTCTTTTAGCTTTATCACCCTTAGCTTGCTCTGTTGCTGCTAATTCTGATTTAGTACTCTCTTCATTGGGATTCATTGCCGTGAGATAACTGTGAAATCGTTTGAAAGTTGACGTTCGGAAAAGAAAGCGTGGTGCCAAGACCATACAAAATAGAACTGCGCAAAAATGCAGCAATCTGCTCGAAGATTATTTCCACGAGATGCTGGTGTTTCATACATCTTGAACCCGGGGAAAAGCCATGTTTTAGGGCCCAAGATGCCTTCAATAATTGAATCGAGTCTGGGGCGATATTTTGAAAAGGTGTGCATCGACCACGCAACCAACCCTGCACTGATTGTCTGCGACGGAAACGATGTTTTGGTGGAAAATACCTATGGCACTCTCGGTTGCAAGGTGGAAGAATTCACAAGAGGACTCAATCGATTGGGAATCCGTAAAGGGGATCGGATTGGAGTTTGGATGCCCAACAACGAAGAGTGGGTGATCGCGCAATTTGCAACGGCGAAACTCGGGGCAATACTGGTCAGTTTGAATCCTGCTTACAAGAAGCGAGAGCTTATTCATGCTATGAAATTGACGGAGATGAAATCTATGATTACAATGCCTTCGTTGGGCTCATCAGACTACTTGGGTATCTTGCAAGAGTTATTCCCCACGCTTGCTACATTAAAGTGTCCGCGAACCCCATTAAATAATGCCGTGTTTCCGTCAATGAAACATGTAATTGTAGTATCTAAAGATCCAGGTAGGTTTTTGGCATTTCATGATCTATTGGAAAAGGATGGAAGTTCGCCGGTAGTTGATATAGATCCCTCAGATCCCATCAACATTCAATTCACTAGTGGAACCACTGGCGTTGCAAAAGGTTGTTTGCTGAGTTCGCTGTCCATTCTCAACAATGGAAATTATATTGGCGAGTGTCTGGAACTGACCAACAAAGATAGAGTTAACATATGTGTTCCACTATTTCATTGTTTTGGCATGGTACTCGGGAATCTCGCTTGTGTTACGCATGGAAGTACGATGGTATATCCTTCGCAGATATTTAATCCCGTGAAAACGCTACAGGTGGTAGAATCGCAGAAATGCACTGCGTTATATGGAGTGCCTACCATGTTTGCTGCGGAGCTTCATGATCCTCGTTTTGATTCTTTTGACCTGTCGTCGCTAAGAACGGGAATTATGGCAGGCACAAATTGCCCAGTGGAACTCATGAATCAGGTGGTACGAAAGATGAACTTGTCAGAAATGACCATCGCTTATGGTACGTCAATATTTGATTTGAAATACATGTAATAACCATGCAGCAGGAATGACTGAAACTGCTCCAGTTAGTTTCATGTGTCGTACAACAGATGTAAGTAGTGAGGCTTTTGTAAAGGATTTGGTTTAATAAATGATTCTCGATAGTCTGTGCAACAACGCTGTGAAACTGTTGGACGAATCATGCCAAATACCGAATGTAAAATAGTGAACGAGGAAAATGAAACAGTCGACATCGGTCAACCTGGAGAATTACACACTCGTGGGTATCTGGTAATGAACGGCTATTTTAATGACGAAGCTGCAACAAATGATAGTAAAACGCACGATGGTTGGATGAAAACAGGCGATCTTACTACTATGGACGATCAAGGCTACCTCAAAGTAGTTGGAAGAATTAAAGATGTCATTATCAGAGGCGGTGAAAATATTTACCCAAGAGGTACGTTTTCACTCAGATGTGTAGATTCATATATGTTTAAATTTTGGAAAGAACTTGAAGAACTTATAGCTGAGATTCCTGGAGTTATTGGAGCTCAAGTGGTAGGGATACCAGACCAGAAATACGGAGAAAAAGTTTGTGCTATCATAGTATGTAAACACCCCATGGATGAAAGCGAAATCATCAGTTACTGCAAGTCGCATGTTTCGCATCAAAAAGTACCCTCCTATGTTCTGTTTCTTCCCAAGTTTGACGAGTTCCTCACCTTATCAGGCAAGGTACAAAAGTTTAAAATCCGAGATTGGGCGTTAAGTAGATTAAAAAAATAATATGTAGTTGATCTGAAATTTATTCAATGGGTGGATTCGTATAGTTCGATTCCGACTTCCAGTTCGTTGACCTCGAGGTCTTCACATTGTCCATCATCCACATACCTAATTCTGAACAACTCTGAAGGTTCTTCTTCAGTAGCAGGAAGGAACCCTACAACTACCGCATCGAAGGAAATATCGTCCGCTTGTCGGGACACTCTTTTCCACAGTAGCTCATTTCCTTGTTTCAAAAATGTCTCTCCATCAGCAGAGATTTCTTGAAATTGCATCTCTTCATCTACGATGGCGGCATTCAACAAATCCACCAGTTCATTTTTACGACCAGAACACACAATGCCTCTTGATGATAGCTCATTCTTCAAGTCATTGACCTTCAGTAGCTCTGGAATGATTGCTTTTCTTTTCGTATTTGAATCGATTTTAATCAATCTTTCGATCAATTCACATTTCTTGCCTTTGGTATCTGCACCTGCTGCACTTAGTAACGATCGCAATTCGGCAACTTTCATAGCAGAGTAAGTGGCATTTTCATGTTGGGAACTTTCATCATCCTCTTCTTCTTCATGAGTTGCCGGGGCTTCATGAAGACGCTCAACCAATTCAGCTTTCTTTCCTTTTGTTTCGAGACCAGCATCTGCCAGAAGTTCACGTAAATCTGTAACTTTCATTTCTAGGAAAGAAACCTCATCATTTAACATTTCCTCGCGAGCTGCTTTTTTGACACTCTTTTTACCGGCAGATTTTGCAGTGCTCTTTGAGATGGTGGCGATGCGAAGAGATTTCCGTCGCGCAGGTCCGGGAGTTATAGATACATATTCTTCGTCAGCATCCATAACTTCTTCTTCATCTGGAGTAGCGATTTCTTCGATGGATAGCTCAACATCAATAGCTTCCTCAACTTCATCTGGAGTAGCGATTTCTTTGATGGATAGCTCAACATCAATAGCTTCCTCAACTTCTTCTGGAATCGCGATTTCTTGGATGGATTGCTCAACATCGATAGCTTCCTCATCTACTTCATTTTCCATAGATTCATTATCTATTTGTTGTTCAACAGGTTCATCCATTTTTTCTATGGGCGATTCTTCTTCCGTTAGTGCTTCTTCTTCTATCTCTGCAGCATTCTTAAAATGAGCGCAAAGATGGTCTTCGTAGTTCGCTACTTCTCGGTTGCCATACTCATCATAGCTCCAATGCACGTGGTAGTCTTCGTAATTTCGCTCAGGAGTAGTACCAGGTGTCTGGAACTCTAAATGGGTGCCTTTGTACTTTTCCATCAATGGTGTTGCTGCGGCTTCTAGACGACTGAGAAATGTGTCTTCACTGTCTACTTCATGTTCATCGTAGTCAATACATTGTTCTTCATCGTCCAATGCTTCCACTAGGTCGTCTTTCATGCAAATCGATCTCACACGTTGCTCCAATTCGTCAATGGACCAGTCTTGGTATCGCTCGGGATTCAACCCACTGTGCTGCATCTCCCTTTCGAGTAAGGTTCTTTCATCTTCAACAAACTTCTTACCAGCTGAATCTTCAGTATTTCGAGCCTGTTTTGCAAAGAATTTGGCAGCTGATTTTGGTAACTTGGAGAAATCAGCCGTTGGCTTCGTCTTTGCATCTGGAGTAGCAACATGATTTAAACTAGATGCAGTGTGGCTATTGATTCCGTGACGCGTTGGAGTGTTGATCGGTTTCTTCAAAAGACGATTCAATGCACCGGTATCAGCAGCTGCGATAGATTTTTTGAGAGGTGTCGGCATTGAGTGCTTCTGCTTAACTACACTGGTGGTGCGCTGCGTGATATCATTCCTGAGTGGAGTAGGCAACGTTTTCTTAATACCTTTCTCCAATGTCGACACATTCTTGCTTGTAGCCACCTTTCGAGACTGGATCTCCTTACGAATGGGTGTGGACAAAGCAGCAGCAGGTTTGTCACAAATATCCATCTTTCTAGCTTCAATCGATTTTCGTAGGGGGGTATTGATACTTGTTTTCTTTGCAGCGAATTGGCTCACTACAACTTCCTTCTTGAGTGGAATCTGATCCTTGTTAGACCCACTATTGCCAACCTCGCCAACCGGTAAGGATTTTTGAGCAGCGTTCATTTGGTTGCGTCGCTGGATCTCCTTTCGAATTGGAGTTGCAAGACTCTTTTGAGGAACCACCTTGAATATTTCATCGATGGCAGTGTTCGTGACAGTGTTGTTGACACCAAGGGCAGCTTTGGGGGTCGCGGTTTTCTTATTCGCCTTTTTAACTTTCTTTCCAGATAGGCAGTCGGATGTTTTCTTCAAGCAAATATCAGAGTATTCAAACTGAAAACGCCTGTCGCCACATGTGAAAACGTCTTTGTTCTTCAACGCTATTCGGGTATCTAGTGGTTCCCCATTGATCAACGTACTTTCTGACTTCTTGGTCAGGTTCTCCAGCATTACTTCCCCATTCTCGTCAGTAGACAGCATAGCATGCGTCCTTGAAATGTAAGGCAGCTTGATACGCACGTCACATTGCTCGCCACGACCAAATACTGCGGTGCCTGTAAAAGGAAAGCGAGGGCCAAGGCTGCCGTCCTTCTCCAGAACAATTATGTCGCCATACGTCAACTCTCCTGTTTCTTCTCCCTCCATACTTACTGTAGTTGCAATTTTGTTCAGATTTTAAATATTTGAATTTTCAACTACTATACTAGTACTGAGAGTCTCTACTACGGGACATAACTACCTAACGACGAATTTTTTTTATTTTTATTCTGGCTGTTTCAAAATATCAACGGATATTTAAACACAATATTTATATATTTGAACGGATATTGTTCGTATGGAGTCCAAGGATATTAACATCGGATGCAATTGGGAAGAGATTTCAATGAAGAGTATTCAGGTAGGAGATGAAATCGGTGGTGGGGGATTTGCGATCGTGTATGATGGAATTTGGAAGAAACGGAAAGTAGCTTTGAAAACGTTGGTAAGTGTCTTTGAAAATTGATTAAAAGTATTAACACCCGTTAATAGTTTGATCCTCGAGTTGACGAAGATCTCAAAGATGAATTCATGAAGGAACTTTTTGTGATGAGTCAAATAGATCATCCACATATCGTAACATTGTATGGGGCTTGCGTCCGAGCCCCCAATTTTTGCATGGTAATGGAGCTATGCGATGATTCACTATTTAGTATTGTACATTGTGAACGGCAACAACTGTCTGCTAAAGTAATAGTGAAGATGATGGTACGTATCCAAAACTAGTTTGAAAGGAGGAAACTAAATGATTTTTTCAGTGTCAACTAGCATCTGCATTGGAATACTTGCATGGAAGAAATCCGTCTGTAATACACCGAGATATTAAATCTCAAAATGTTCTGGTTTCCAAAGACGGTCAAGTGAAGCTTTGTGATTTTGGCTTGGTTGAATCTAAAATTACTACTGCCGGCACTCCATCCTATATGGCTCCAGAGTTGCTTGAAAATGGTCATTTTTCTCGCAAAGTCGACGTATATGCGTTTGCTATTCTTTTCTGGGAAATGTTCACAAATACAGTTCCTTTTCAGAGTTGGGGCATTGCCGATATTCGCGAATTTGTCATACAAGGAAATCGACTGAAACTTCCATATGAAGATTGCCCTAAATTATGTTGCAAGTTGATTGAAAAGTGCTGGGATCAAGATGCCCAAAAAAGACCTGAATTTAAGAATGTTTCGCTGGCGCTCGAACGAATATATTCTTCAATCCGTGAAGTGTCTCACACAGTGGAAGTACACGGAATAGACGGCGATAGTTTCGATCAGCTAACTGCCTCAGTTCAAAAGAAAAAATAATAAACTTGCTCCCTTTAAATTTTATATGCTACACCATCTCTGAACATGATTTTGTTTCTTTGATCAAGTCTGTCCAGTATAGACACCAATTCCTTGGACGAGTACACTTTCGTCTTGGTTTGTTTAGCATAAACCAGCATCGCTTTTGTGATTTCTTCCAAAGTGATCTCCTCCTTTCTGGTCTGTCGGAATAGTTGTGAGACTGTCATCAACACAACTTTGTATCTATCAGATGATTCATCCACCGCAGTGTACTCATCTTCTGAACTATCTTCCTCGGGACGATCTTGATTTAAAGTATTCACGTTCTCATCTTCAGAATCGGATTCGAGTGTAGCCGCTTTTTTGCGTTTCATATCGCCTCCGCTAGCTGCTTGTTTCCGTTTTGGTTTCTCCGTGTTTTCTTCTGCCACCTCTTCTTCGTCATCGCTATCAACTCCAGCCATTCTAACTTCAGTATCATGATACAGTGCATAACGCATAATCTTTAACGCTTGCTTTGAGTCTTCAACCTCCACCACTAGTGAAAGACGAGCCTTAGCATGAGCCGTAGACAACCTAATGAACGACTCCAATTGTCGAGCAGTTACTGGTAATGTCTTCATTTCCTGTTCCTGACGTAATTTCGCGTATTCTTGGTTGACGAATTCCCTTGCGTCGTCAGACAGTGACGGTTGTATGCGTGATTTAGCGTACAATATGTATTTGCGAATGAATTCAGTATTGAGGAGTTCGTTACGCTTACCATTCGATGATTCAAATCCGCCATGAAGCAACGGATTGAATTTCTGAAATACTGGGGCTGTCATATCTTCTCGCTCGTCGTCTTCTTCGGCTAGGGAATTGAACGAAGTGGCAGTCAAGGACACTGGGAGACCTTCCATACCGGGCCGTTGGTACCTGTGTAAGCGAAGGATATGAGAACTAATAGCTCTGTCATTCTCAGGATTCAAATTATCCAACACGATAAAAAGAAGATCAAACCTAGAAAGAAGTGAATCAGGAAGATTTACATTTTTCTGTGGCGATGAATCCTTGTCATACTGCCCATAGACAGGATTAGCAGCCGCTACCACAGAACATCTTGCATTTAAAGATGCATGAATTCCTGCTTTTGCGATTGTAACTGTTTGTTGCTCCATTACTTCATGAATAGCCACCCTGTCGTTGTCACCCATTTTATCGAATTCATCGATACAGACTACGCCACGATCGGCAAGGACCATAGCTCCAGCTTCCAATCTACGTTCACCAGTATCAGGATCTGACGTCACAGCTGCCGTTAATCCAACTCCGGTGGATCCTCTTCCAGTAGTAGAAACAGCAAGCGGGGCAATTCCAAGCACAAAACGAAGCATCTGTGACTTGGCTGTTGAAGGATCTCCTACCATCAAAATATTGATATCACCTCTCAAATGAGTTCCATTTGCCAGATTCTTTTCCACACCTCCAAGAAGCATTAATAGCATCGCTTTCTTGATATATTCATGACCGTAGATAGAAGGAGCTAGCGACTTGCTGATAATTTCGAAGACATTTGTCCCCTTACCTAGCTCCTTGATATTTCTGAGATCATTCGGGGTGATAACTAACCCTTGAACTTCCTTACCAATAGTTTGAACACTGTTGGCTATCAAAGCGGAAGAATATTGTGACCCTCCTCTTGACATGGCGCGGAACACGCCTGCAATCTGCACGCGATCGCCTGGTTTACAAGTATCCACCAAGTCATAGTTGAGGAGCACATCTGTAGATCTAGGCAACTGGCCTAATGGAGCTCTTTCTGGCATTTCTTGTATGGTTACTGATTGGTAATCCTTGAACACGCAATGACCGAAGTCCATCTCGAGTGGATTATTATCAGCATCCACTTTTGGCGGCGCAGATGGAGTAGGCATCCCGTCCAGTGACGTGGCATCTCTATAACTACGCTTAGAGTGCTTGTTGGTTTTGGGACAATATTGCATACTCGTCACTAGTTTGGGTCGCACGATCGACATTTTGGTTACGATGCCTTCCAAGCAGACCATATGTCCCAGAAGATGAGACCTCAGTCCCCGCGGCGAGAAATGATGATCACCAAAACTTCCGGTGAATCCAATATGGAACTCCGATTTTTCATCCCGTAATTCAGGGTTCGTGTGTTCCTCCAATGTAAATTGCTTGAGAGCTTGTTGAAACGCAATAATATACTTGAGAGGAGATCTGATCAGATCAGACATTTTTTCAGGCGGGAAATGATTTCGAAGATCACCCATATTTACCAGCAGTCGGTAAACACCTCGCTCCACCATGTGTTCCACCCTCTCTTTGTATTCTTGACGCGCATCCTACAAAATATCAATCAATCAACTGCAACAACAATACATGTCATAGAACACGCACTTACAGAATCTTTCAGGAAATCGGTGAAGTCGTTTACCAACTCCTGGTCCAAATCAAGTTCGCTTGCCATTCTCCTTACTACCTACTCAATCGACCTTGAGTATTTTCAAAAATATGTTGCGGGGACTTTGCTACTCATTCGTCAACAATGGATAGAAAACCAAATGGTGACGCCCTTTGAAACCATGGGTGAAATGGGAGGAAAGACGAACTCAGATGAACATTGTGAAGATATTAATCAAGAGCCTATTTTGATGCGTGATGCTATGAAGCATGCAATCTTAGTGGTTCCTCTTTTGGCGGTGTGTGGATTTCTTAGCGGGATGACATCAGCTGCAACTGTGTGGGCGCCTTTGAAGTATTCAAGCGTTTCTCAAAGAATATGGAATGTTGACACTCTTAATAATGAAAGCGTTATTTTAGAAACTATAGATCAAGTGGGTGTAGGTCCATGGGTCTACTTTTATACACCGACGGTGGTGCCGATGCTCGGAATGCTCCCTTTTTGCTTTGTTATTACATTACGACTTTCAAAAAAGAATACTCTCTATGTGATTGCCGGTTGTGTACTTGGATTCACAATTATTGGGGCGAGTCTCTATTTCAATGGTGCCGGAATTCAAACTCAAGCTGCTGGAGTGGTATTCGGATTGATATCTGTGGTTGTTATTAAGTGCTTTATGTTTTCCGGTTTCAAGACTAGATGTAGTACTCAGCTGACAAAGCAATGGAGCATAATTGCCTCTGGCTTTATCTTGGCACAAGCACTATCTCATATACCTGCGACTGATAGTTGGCGACTTGTTCTTCTGCTGTTTTTCATTTTTAGCATACTGAAGGAAGTCACGTATACATTTAGCAGAACCAGTGCTTTTCTGTTGGCTACTGACTCGACTATTGCTTTTGAAGTCAAAAGGAGAGGAGGGCGATTGCGAAAATCCATGACTCCATTCTTTCATCTTTGGGTCCAGGCGTATTGGGCCTTATTAAAAAGAACTTTTATGTCTAACATTAGCAATACTACTACGTTAGCAATGGTTCTACTGACGCAAGGAGCCGAAGAGATATTTTTCAGAACCACCATGGATTGGCGTCAGAAGAAAATTGATGCCTTCCTTGAAAAGTATTTCGGAGACAAGAATAACCAGCAGCAAAATAGAAAGTTGAACAAATTTGTTCAACAAGCTGCAAGTAGTATATTTAGTGGATATCAAAATACGCCAAGTAACCAGGGCGAAGCTATATCTGTTCACGATTTTCATTGTGGTTTCATCGTTGGCGAAATGATTTGTGAATATTCGGCAATAGTGGTAATCAGTTTGGCGTTATGGCTTTTCGGTGACATGAAAATGCTTCTCCCGTTACCATTTTATATGAATCTTGATATGCCATTCTCGCAAAATTCGATTCGAGTATCCTTTATTACAATTTTGGAGCTCAGTTTGTTTGTGAATTCATTACAGACTTGATATGCTGCGTTGTTGAGGCATACTCGCACTACTCCTTCATTGAATACGTTAGAAGGGTTCATAAACGAGATTATTTCCTCAGTTTGGTTTTGGCTTGCTGGATGACTGCTGCTTGTGTCAACGGCACTGTATACTCCATGGACGATATAGGGGCTTGCGATTTCAAAGGCGTTGACATGTGCTGTTGCTACGAAGGAATGAGAAGGTCAGGTGTTCGTAGTCGATACTGTGAACGACTCTACAACATGACACTATTCTCACAAACATGTACAACTTAAGCCATCAAATGCTAATTTCTTATAAATTAATAATTGCAGATATCATCACGAGGAATGAAGGATTCAATGTGTTTTAAATCTCCAGTGTTTCTAGAACAAAAGTAAGAAAACATTTGAATTCACGATTCAAATATCCTACCTTAGACCGGGATGTAAACTAACAACGCGGCTGACCCAGTGTCCAGTAAAGTATAAATTGACACTGAAACAAATTTCAGTCGGGCCGCCGAATAGTTTCAGCACTCAAGCGTGTAGTTGGGATAAATTGCCTCAGCTAATCGTCTTTCGAACGCTCAAATAGTATTCAAATACTCATTAATTTTTAACTTTTGGGGGCAACGAGCTAACAATTATAAACCGTTCTTCGCTCCTGACCCAATCGACACTCTAAGCTATATTTTATAATGCCACTTGCGTTCTGGTTTTGGTATAAAACAAGAGGGAAAAAATCTCGGAAAAAAAATCGAGATTTTTTTTTTTAATCAAACAGAAGATAATTAAAATTTAACCCCCCCCAAATGGATCAACCTACAACAACTATTAAACTTTTGAAATTCGAAATATGGCGACATAAT
>Ga0105054_10010607_pt1 | contig 11667 bp, 8 predicted proteins | sample BON02_FD_78091 | JGI IMG/M metagenome (GOLD analysis project Ga0105054, IMG submission 78091) | Freshwater microbial communities from Lake Bonney liftoff mats and glacier meltwater in Antarctica - BON-02 (megahit assembly) | ecosystem: Environmental > Aquatic > Freshwater > Ice > Glacier... | reverse complement strand
CGACCATTCTTCTTGCGCAGATCACCCCAATAAGACCCGACCGGACCGTTGACATATTCGACGAAATTGCGCGCCTCATCCAATCCGCGCGAACCCAGATTGATTGCCAGCATCATCTTGGTATTGACCGTGTCGCACCAATCCGAAAACTCGTGCACCCCCACCGCATTGCTGTCCGAAGTATGCCAAGCCAGATCGAGGCGGACCGGGCGCTCCGCGCGAGGGCCCACGCCATCCTCCCAGTTATAGGCCGAGACGAAATTTCCGCCCGGATAGCGGACATATGGAATATTCAGATCACGGACCAGTTGCGCCACATCGCCGCGCATGCCGTTCTTGTCGGCGCTCGGGTGGTCCGGCTCATAGATCCCGGAATAGATCGACCTTCCCAGATGCTCCAGAAACGCGGAATAAACCCGGTCGTCGATCTTTGCGATCGTATAATCCTTGTGCGCAGTGACGGCGGCTTTCATGGCATCCTCCCCAGGGGCCGGATGACCCGCCTCCAGGTCATCTCAATATCTGATTTGCCGATACGTATCAGAAACCCTGCGGCATACGTCAAGCCAAAAGATCGGCGCGGCGCACCCGGTCTCAGCCTTCGGTGGTCAGGCGCAGCACGATATCCTGATCGTAATTGCCAAATCCACGGCCAAAGATGTTGATCCCGCCCGGATGCTTGGCATCCTCATTGACCCCAATGCGCAAACGGATCGACCGATGCGTTTCCAGATCCAGATCCTTCAGCGACACCGGACTGATCTTCATCCCGTCGACATAAGTGCCGTCCCAGTTCACCCGCCAGCCCTTGAGCATGCCATACTGACTGCCCTTCAGCTTCCACCAGCCCGGAGTATAGACCCCGCGCTTGTCGCCAAAATCCCCCGGACTGGTCCAGGTCCCGATCTCGGTCCTGTTCACCGACACGGTTATGTCGGAAGGCCAGTTTGCCGCCGTCCCCGGCACCTCCGAGGACAGTTCCACGCCAAATTCCATCGAGGCGAGTTTGCCATTCATCAGCTTGATATTGTTCGGAAACTGATACTCGACATAGCCCCGGGTGAACCAGATCAACCCGGCCCCCATCCGCCCCGGATCAAGGAAAGTATCCGGCACATCCAAGAGCCCGATAATACCCTCTGCGGAACATAACCCACAGGGCGCCGACACCTCGCAAGAGGTATAAAGGCCCAGCGGCATCGCCACTTCGATGGTATGGCCGTCGGTCGGCTTCGGCTCTTCCTTGAACATCACCAGCACTTCGTCAAACAGCGTGTGGCAGATCTTCTGATTGCCCTTGCGCGCGCGTTGCGTCTCGGTCCGGATCAGGCCCGCATCCTCCAGCATCTGGATATTGGACGAGACCGAGGATTGCGGCAGGTCGAGCGCCTGCGCAATCTCGTTCACATTCATCGGTCCGCGCGTATGAAGCAGCTTGAGCACCTTGACCCGTGCGGGCGACGCAAGTGCTTTCAGAACTTCGGTTCCGTCCTCCGGGTCCACGATCAGAAAATTGCGATTCATGCCGGACTTTCGGGATTACTGCCATTAATGCTGCTCAACAGCCGGTCTATATCAGAACTGCGGGTTCAGTCAAACCATCCGCCCCGGCGGCGCAATCGAGGCGCGCGATTCCAAAGCGCAGTCGATCTTGATCTGCGGCATGGCAAGCGCGCCGTCCATTTGGCCCTGCCGCTCCAGCAGCATATTCACCGCCCAGCGCGCCATTTCATCATGCGGCAGCACCATGCTCGACAGCGGCGGCAGCAGATACGCCACCAGATCCTCATTATCGAACCCGATCACCGAGACATCATCCGGCACCCGCAATCCGCGCAAGGCCAGCGCCGCGTAACAGCCAATCGCCACGCGGTCGCTGAAACAGGAAATCGCGGTCGGCGGATCAGGCAGATCGAGAAGGCGTAGCGTCTGCTCGCGACCCGATCCCACGGTCCAGGCCGGACCTGCCAACAGCATGGGATCAAACGGAATATCAGCACTCGACAGCGCCTGACGATAACCACGCACGCGGTCCTGTGCCGCCTCCCCCCAATCCTCGCCGCTGATATGCGCGATCCGGCGATGGCCCGCCGCGATCAGGGCCTGCACCGCGCCAAAACCGCCCAGCACATCGCCCCGCACCACCGAGGGGAACCGGCGCTCCGGATCATGACAGTTCAGCAACATGACGGGCAGCGCCCGCAACCGCTCCGGCACATCCACCGCCCGCTTGACCAATCGGGCATAGAGCACGCCGACAAGCGGCACCCCTTCCAGCACATCCAGCGCCGCCGCCTCCAGCGCCGGATCGCCTCCGGTGCAAAACAGCGCCACAATACAATTCTGCGCCGCTGCCGCATCGCGCGCACCCTCGATCAGCGGACTGGCAAAGGGCGTGGTCGACACGTCGTCGATGATCATCCCGATCACCCGCGCGCCCGCAGGCCGGCCCGCCGCCCCGCGCCGGACATAGCCCAGTTCGGCCGCAATCGCCTGCACCCGCGCCCGAGTTTCCGCCGACACCCGCGCATTCACCACATCCGACAGGACCAGCGACACTGTCGCCTGCGACACCCCCGCCTGCAGGGCGATATCCACCATTGTGGCGCGTTTTGTCATATCGTCATCCTGTCCCGCGCTTTGGTGTAATCCGCAAATCCACGCTTGCCAAGCCGATCAGGTTATGAATAGATAATATTATAACTGACCCATCAGCACAGGGTGACGCATGCTCCAGTCCAACCGCCAGACTATCTCGCTCGACGGCATCTGGCGGTTTGCCCATGCCAGCGACGGCATCTGGCGCGACGCGACTGTCCCGCTGCCATGGCAGGCACAATTCGCCGACCTGCGACACGTATCCGGCCGCGCCACCTATCAGCGGCACTTCCCCCGGCCCACCGGCCCCGGCGACACCGTCCTGCATTTTGGCGCGGTCAGCTACAGTGCGACGGTCCGGCTCAACGGCACCGAAATCGGACAGCACGAAGGCGGCTACCTGCCCTTCACCTGCGCCATCCCCGCCAGCAGCTTGCGCGACGACAACCTGCTCGAGGTCGATTGCCTGCTGCCCGACGGCGACCCCGCCACATCCCCCGACGCGCCCTTCGCCGAAATCCCGCATGGCAAGCAAAGCTGGTATGGCCCGATTGGCGGCATCTGGCAGTCTGTCAGGCTGGAACAACGCGATCCCTGCCACCTGACGCATTGCGCCATCACCGCAGACCTCGCCACCGGCACCGTCACCGCCACCCTGACCCTGCCGGATACTGCCATCGGCGGCGGCGCCCAGATCACTGTTCTGGGCCCGGACGGTCAGGCCAAGGCGATGAAAACGCTCGGCATTACCCAGAGCAGCCACGCCGTCAGCCTGCAAGTCGGCGACATGCAGCCATGGTCGCCCGACAGCCCGTCCCTCTACCGGCTTCAGATCGACCTCACCCAAACCATCCTCTGCGACAGCACGCGACACAGCTTTGGCTTCCGTTCGATCAGCACCAAAGACGGGCAGGTCCTGTTCAACGGCGCCCCCTTCTACATGCGCGCAGCACTCGATCAGGACTACTACCCCGAAGGCATCTGCACGCCCCCTTCCCTCGCCTTTCTCGAGGATCAGTTGCTCAAGGCCAAGGCACTCGGGCTCAACATGCTGCGTTGCCACATCAAGGTGCCCGACCCGCGCTACTACGAGGTGGCGGACCGGCTCGGCATGCTGATCTGGACCGAAGTGCCCAACGTCGGCACCTTCACCGCCGCCTCCGCGCAGCGGATGCGCGACACGATGCAGGGCATCCTCGCGCGCGACGGCAACCACCCATCCATCGTGATCTGGACCCTGATCAACGAGGATTGGGGCACGCGGCTCTGCGAGGATGCCTCCCACCGGGAATGGCTCGCCGATACATTCGACTGGCTCAAGGCGCTCGATCCCACACGTCTCGTGGTCGACAATTCGCCCTGCCACGGCAATTTCCACGTCAAGACTGACCTCAACGATTTCCACTACTACCGCTCCGTCCCCGAGAGGCGCGCCGAATGGGACGCGCTCACCGCCGAATTCGCCGCCGGGGCCGACTGGACCTATAGCCCCTTCGGTGACGGCCAGCGGCAGGGGGATGAGCCGCTCCTCGTTTCCGAGTTCGGCGTCTGGGGCCTGCCCAACCCGGCCGAGGTCACGATTGACGGGGCAGAGCCGTGGTGGATGGAGACAGGCAGTACCTGGGGCGACGGCGCGGCCTATCCGCATGGCATCGAATCGCGCTTTGCCGAACATCGGCTCGACACCGTTTTCGGCAGTTTCGACGCCTTCATCACCGCCGCGCAGTGGTATCAGTTTGCGAATCTGAAATACGAGATCGAGGTGATGCGCGCGCATCCTTCCATCATGGGCTATGTTATCACCGAATTCACCGATGTGCATTGGGAGTCTAACGGACTTCTCGATATGAACCGGAATCCGCGGGCCTTCCACGATGATTTTGCCACGATCAACGCCGACGTCGTGATCGTCCCGCAGATCGGGCACTACGCTGGCACCGCCGGTGACGCGTTCAGCATCGGCCTCGGGGTCGCGACCGGCGGCACCACGCTTCCCGGCACCACGCTGCATTGGCACACGGACAGCGGCGCCAAAGGCAGCCTTTCAGTCCCTGCCGCCGGTGCCACCGCACTCGCCGACGCCGGAAAACTCGCCCTCACCCTGCCCGCAACTGACACTAACCGAATGCTGCGGCTCGATTTCTCGCTCCACCGTGACGGCCACGAGATTGCGCGCAACCACGTGTCCCTCGGCCTATACCGCAAGCGCGCCAGCACAGGCCTGCCCGCGCTGCATTGCAGCGACCAGGCCCTCACCGCCCACGCCCGCGCGCTGGGTTATGACGTCAGCGACAAACCAAACGCCACTGAGCGCATCACCCTGACCCATGCACTCGACGCGCAGGACATCGCCCGGCTGCAAACCGGCGCACGCTATGTAGTTCTGGCCGATGGCACCGCAAAAACCCATGGAAATCTGCGGCTTGACCCGGCTTCACGCGAACAGCCCTTCATTCCGATCGTCGATGATACGCCCGGCCTGCCGCGCGGGTCCGAATCGCAACTGCCCAATATCAACCTGATCGCACGGCACGGGACCATGTGGCGGGGCGACTGGATCGCGGGATTCTCATGGATCCGGCGGCAAGAGGCATTCGCCAATATCCCCGGTGGGCCGCTGCTCGATCTGTCTTTCGACCGGGTCGTGCCGCATCATGTGATGACCGGCTTTCGGGCATGGGAATATGGCAGCGCGGTCCACGCGGGCACCAATGTCGGCTGGCTGCACAAACCTGCCGCGCTGATCGCCAGCAGGCGTGTCGGGCGCGGGGTACTCGTCGCCTGCACCTTCCGGCTTCTGACCGACGCACCGGGAGTCGATCCGGTGGCCTCCGCCCTGTTTGACGCGGTGACAGCACAGGCCGCGACTTTGCAAACGGACGCCACAGCATGACCCCTGCTCTGACCATATCGAGTAACGCGATACGTATCTTAGAATCTGTTGACAACGCGGCGCCTCTCTCCATACCGTGATCCGAGGGAGAATGGCGCCGCACCGCCGGCCTCGTGAGCGTGCCAAACCGGAAGAGGACCGGAAAGGCACGCAGGTTCACAGGCAGGGCGGCACTGGCACGAATTTCAGGCTGCGCGCGCCCGCAGGCTGATCAATGCTTTTGGCGCGACGGGCGGACCCCGCGACAAACGGGGCCAACTAGGGAGGAATGATATGATTTTCAAAACGATGAAGGCTGCGCTGGTGACATCGGCGCTGATGGTCTCCGCCGCTCAGGCACAACAGGTCGTCGAATGGTGGGATTTCCTCGGCGGCGGCGACGGCGTCCGGATGAAAACGCTGATCGAAGAGTTCAACACCGAACATGCGGGCGAAATCCAGATCAACGCGACCACTCTGGAATGGGGTACACCCTTCTACACCAAGGTGCAGACCTCTGCCGCCGTGGGCGAAGGACCTGATATCATGACCTATCACCTGTCGCGGCTGCCGCTTGGCGTCTCGACCGGCGCACTCAGCCCGATCACAGCCGACGATCTGGCGGGTGTCGGTCTCTCGGGCGATCAGTTCGCTACCGCAAACTGGGAAGCAGCGCAGGTCGACGGCACGCTCTACGCCATCCCCTTCGATATCCACGCCATCGTCCTTTACTACAACAAGGATCTGCTTGGCGCTGCCGGTCTGCTCGATGACGCAGGCATCCCGATCGGCCTGGACTCCGTCGAAGGCTTCACGACAGCGATGGAAACACTGCAGACGAACGGCGCCGAATACGGCGTATCGTTCCAAAGCGCGGGCAACGGCACCAATTGGCGCATCTTCTATTCGCTGCTGGGCCAGCAGGGCGGGTCCTTTATCGACGAGAACGGCGATTTCCTGACCGACGACAATTTCGACAAAGCCGTCAACGCCGTGCAGACCATGGCCGACTGGGTCAGTAACGGCTATACTGCATCCGACGTGGAATATCCTGCCTCCATCGCGCTCTTCACCGGCGGCAATGCAGCAATGCATATCAACGGCGTCTGGGAAGTGCCGACGTTCACCGATCTGCATGCCGCGGGCGACCTCTTCGAATGGGGTGCGATCGAACTGCCGATGTTCTTCAGCGAAAAGGCAACCTGGGCCGACAGTCACGCCTTTGCGATCCCGAACAATGCAGGGAATGAACTGACAGCCGAAGAACGCGCTGCGGTCATGCAGGTAATTGCCTGGATGAATGAAAGGTCGACCTTCTGGGCAACGGCGGGCCATCTTCCTGCTTTCAACGCCGCGCGCGAAAACGAGGAATTCCGCACGATGCAGCCCAACGCAACCTATTCGGTGTTGGCCGAGACTGCCTTTTTCGACCCCTCGTCGGTGCTCGCCGGCGTCGCCTCGCCGGTCTATGACGCGATCGGCAACTACGTCTATCCCGCTATCGGCGGCGAAATGACCGCCGAAGAGGCCGTGACAGAAATGCGTGACGACCTCGATAACCAGAACTACTGATACTGGTTATGCCAAGGGACCGACCGGCAACTCCCTGCCGGTCGGTCCTGTCGCAGCCGACACCTCGGGGCAAAGGGCAGGTATGATGCGCTACAGACGATCTGACATCACAACCGCTCTGATCCTGCTGATCCCGTTTCTGTTGGTCTATGGCGTTCTCTTTGTTTATCCGACGTTCCAGATGGTGGGGCTGACCTTTACCAACGCGCCCCTTATCGGCGAAGGCGAATGGATCGGATTTCGGAATTACGAACGGCTCTGGGGTGACCGGCTGTTCAGCCGGGCGGTCTGGAACACCGGCTATTTCGTGCTGCTGACCGTTATTCCCAGCACCTTGCTTGGCCTGTTGATCGCTCTGGGCGTCAACCGGCTCAATGGCTGGTGGCAAAGTGTGGCGCTGGCTGCTTTTTTCCTGCCCTACATCCTGCCGGTATCCGTGGTTTTCCGGATCTGGGCCTGGATGCTCGACAGCCAGTTCGGCATCATGCAATACCCCATCGCCGCAATCTGGGGCGAAAACGTACCGATCTTCCGCACCTTGCCGCTCTTCATGCCTGCCGTGGCGTTCATTACCGTGTGGTGGCTGATCGGGTTCAACGTGCTCTTGTTCATCGCGGGGCTGCGCAACATCTCGTCAGAAATCTACGAAGCCGCAGCACTTGATGGTGCAACCCGCTGGCAGCAATTCGCCCGCATCACCTGGCCGCTGATCTGGCCCATCACCGTGCTCGTCGCCACGATCCAGTTGATCCTGCAGCTCAAGATATTCGATCAGATCTACCTTTTTGGTCAGGGCGGTCGGACTGACTCGACGCTTGGTATGGTCGAACTGATCTACCGCTCCGCATTTCAGCGCAATCAGGGGGGCTACGGGGCCACAGTGGCGCTGGTGCTCTTTGTGATCATCGTCGTCGTTTCGGTGCTGCAATATCAGCTGCTGCGGGCAAAGGGGCAAAGATGACCGCGACCATTTATACCGGCGCGCAGGTACGCCGCCTCCGCCGCTTCAATACCGGCGGCGCGATCATTTCGGTGATCACCTTGCTGGGGGTGATCTTCTGGGCATTTCCGATCTATTGGGCGCTGGCCACCTCGTTCAAACCCGAACAGGACATCGTGCGCCCCGGGCTCGACCTCATTCCCAATTCCTTCACGATCGAGGCTTATGCCCACGTGCTCCTGAACACCAATATCGGCATCTGGTATCTCAACTCGCTGGTCACGTCCGGTGCGGTCACCGTGCTGGTGATCCTGATGAGTGCGGCCGCAGGCTATGCCATTTCCCAGCTCGACTTTCCAGGTCGGCGCGTATTGTGGTGGCTGATCCTCGCCTCGTTCATGGTGCCGATTCCAGCGCTTATCGTGAATCATTTCGTTCTCATGGCCGAATTCAGAATGCTGAATAAATGGTCCGGCGTGATCCTGCCTCAGCTTTTGGCTCCGGTCACGGTGATGATTTACAAGCAGTTCTTTGACTCTGTCCCACGCGATTTTCGCGAGGCGGCGGTCATGGACGGGGCAACCGAATGGCAACTTTTGTTCCGGCTCTACCTTCCTATGAACTGGGGCATCACGACCGCGCTGGCGATCATCACCTTTATCGGGGCCTGGAACGCCTTCCTTTGGCCCTTCCTTGCGGTGACTTCGGAACGCATGATGAATGTTTCCGTGGGGATTACGCAGGTGACCGACGCTTTCGGGGTGAAATACGCCCGCGACCTCTCCTCCGCCATTCTCGCGGGTCTGCCCGTCGCGCTGGTTTATCTGATCTTTCAGCGCCGGGTGACGCAGGCAATCATGCTGACCGCAGGGATCAAAGGCTGATCCGGCCCTCTACCAACAAGGAACCGCTTCATGGCATCGGTCGAACTTCAAAGCATCCGCAAGAAATACGGCGCGGTCGAAGTGATAAAGGGGCTCGATCTCTCGGTCGACGACGGCTCGTTCACCGCGCTGCTCGGCCCCTCGGGCTGTGGCAAATCCACCCTGCTGCGGATGGTGGCGGGGCTCGAAGAGATCACCGAAGGTCGCGCCCTGATCGGCGGGACTGACGTGACGCATGAACTCCCCGCCAAACGCCGCGTGGCGATGGTGTTCCAGTCCTACGCGCTCTACCCGCATCTGACAGTGGCGCAAAACATCTGCTTCAGCCTCTCGCTCGCCGGCGCGTCCAAATCCGTACAAAAGGAAAAAGGCGACCGCGTCGCCAGGCTTCTGCAACTCGAAGCGCTGATGGACCGCCGCCCGGCTGAACTGTCGGGTGGTCAGCGGCAACGCGTGGCAATCGGGCGCGCACTAGTGCGTGACCCCGAGGTGTTCCTCTTCGACGAACCCCTCTCCAATCTCGATGCGCTCCTTCGGGTACAGATGCGGCTCGAACTCGCCAAACTGCACAACGAACTCAAAACCACCATGATCTATGTCACCCATGATCAGGTCGAGGCGATGACATTAGCCGACAGAATCGTGGTGCTGGACAAAGGCGTGATCTCGCAAATGGGCACCCCGCTCGATCTCTACAACCACCCCGCCAACCGCTTTGTCGCGTCCTTCATCGGCTCGCCCGGCATGAACTTTCTCCCCGCCGTGGTGCGGATGCAACCCAGCGGGCTCCACGCAGGTTTCGAGGGCGGTGCCGTGATGAAACTCACCCCGCGCGCGACCCCGCATTTCGACGGCGGCCAAAAGGTCGAGATCGGGATCAGGCCCGAACATGTCACCCTGACCAACCCCGGCGCAGGCCAGATCGACGGCGTGGCCACGGTCTTTGAACAATTGGGCAACACGAGCTACGTCTATATCGACACCGGCCTTGGCCAGATCATCGTCGAGGCTGACCAATCCGTGCGCATCCACCCCGGCGACAGGCTCGGCCTCACGCTAGACCCGGCCCGCGCCCATGTATTCGACGCCAAAGGCACCGCCTGGGCCGAAGCGCAATAACCATGCCCCGCCTCGCCCCCGTCCCCTGCGTCAATGTCCGGCTCACCGGGCCTTCTGGTCCGAACGGCTCGTGCCCCTGTGCCATCGCATAATCCCCAGTCGACACGCCAGGCTGTCGGACATGACCAAACTGGACAGCCTGAAACTGCTCTCCCCGCCGCGGCCAGGCGGTGATCGTGGTGCAGATCGAATCCATCATCGACGACCTCGCCGCCGCACGGGGCCCCTGACCGCCCCGGCAAAATCCTATGGTCCCGGCCAGACCCCGCTCTATATCCCTGAATAACCAGACCTGCTCACCGCCATCCCCTGTTATCTGTAGAGCAACCGCAGTCAGGGTTCCATGCCGGTCCGGATCCCTGAAACCTGAACAGATCGAGGCACATATGCAATACCGTCGCTTGGGCAAATCCGGCCTGCAAGTCAGCGAGTTCTCACTCGGTTCCTGGGTCACCTTCGCTAAACAGGTCGACACCGGTGACGCCAAATCCCTGATGACCGCCGCCTATGACGCAGGCGTCAACTTTTTCGACAACGCCGAAGGCTACGAATCCGGCGCCTCCGAGACAGTGATGGGCGAGGCGCTGCAAGACCTGAAATGGACCCGCGACACCTATATCGTTTCGTCCAAGGTATTCTGGGGCGGCAAGAAACCCACCCAGCGCGGCCTCTCGCGCAAACATGTGACCGAAGCCTGCCACGCCGCGCTGCGCCGGTTGCAGGTGGATTACCTCGACCTCTATTTCTGCCACCGCCCCGACATCGATACCCCGATAGAGGAAACCGTGCGCGCCATGCACGACCTCATTCAGCAGGGCAAGGTGCTCTACTGGGGCACCTCGGAATGGAACGCGCAACAGATCACCGAGGCGCATGGCGTGGCGCGCGCCAACAACCTCACCCCACCCACGATGGAACAGCCGCAGTATAACCTCTTCGAGCGGACCAAGGTCGAGGGCGACTATGCGCCGCTCTACGACAGCTTCGGGCTCGGCACGACGATCTGGTCGCCCCTCGCCTCAGGCATCCTGACCGGCAAATACAACGGCGCCATCCCCAATGACAGCCGGATGACCCTGCCCGGCTACGAATGGCTGCGCGACACACTCGCCTCGCCGCAGGGCCAGGACCGGCTCGCCAAGGTCACCGCCCTCTCCGCACTCGCCGCCGACGCCGGCATGCCCGTGCATCATCTGGCGCTGCTCTGGTGCCTCGCCAACCCCCGCGTCTCCACCGTCATCCTCGGCGCCTCCCGCACCAGCCAGCTTGTCGACAACCTCGGCGCGCTCGCCAACCGGGACAAGATGACCCCCGACCTGCTGGAAGCGATCGAAGCGGCAATGGACAACAAACCGGCGGCTCCACCGCGGTACTGATTCAGGTCTCCGGCCACATAGGTCTCTGCAACAATCCGCATCCAGCATTGGTGAGATCATCGCCGCCCATAGTGGTGATGACCTCACCCGACGCGACACGCCCCTGCATCTTTTGGCCACAAATATCCCGGGGTCCGGGGCAGAGCCCCGGAAACTTGTTATCATCGGGGGCAGAGCCCCGGATGTTGATTTTCACCCAGAACTGAGCCGGTTAGGCGCATAATTTTCACTGAGAACTGAGCCATGTGAACCTTTCCCCGAAGCGGTGAGCGGAGGGGGCAACGGAGTGATCCACATGGGACTATT